>Ga0157373_10000010_pt1 | contig 195861 bp, 126 predicted proteins | sample C65metaG_FD_113460 | JGI IMG/M metagenome (GOLD analysis project Ga0157373, IMG submission 113460) | Corn rhizosphere microbial communities from Kellogg Biological Station, Michigan, USA - C6-5 metaG | ecosystem: Host-associated > Plants > Roots > Rhizosphere > Soil | place: USA: Michigan...
CGCTGAAGGCGTAAAAGTAATTACTCCTGAAGCTGAGATATTAACTGTTCCGTCTGGAACGGTGATAACCTGTGCTGAACCTGTTAATGCAGTTCCGTTGATTGAAACAATAGAAAGTGCATCTCCGTCAATATCTGTGTCGTTGATAAGCGGTGTTAAAGTAACTGTATTGTCCTCTGCAACCGTATATTCATCTTTTACAGCTGACGGAGCATCATTTACTGCCGTAAACGTGATTTCTATATTCGCTGAGGCTGTAAGAGTTCCATCGGTAACCACATAAGGGAAGCTTACCGGTGATGCCGAATTAAAGTCCCCTGAAGGCGTAAAAGTAATTACTCCTGAAGCCGAAATATTAACTGTTCCGTCTGGAACAGTGATAACCTGAGCTGAACCTGTTAATGCAGTTCCGTTGATTGAAACAATAGAAAGTGCATCTCCGTCAACATCTGTGTCGTTGATAAGCGGTGTTAAAGTAACTGTATTGTCCTCTGCAACTGTATATATATCTTTTACAGCTGCTGGAGCATTATTAATTGTTGGTGTAATCGTTTCAGAATTATTACCTAGAGTAACATCACTTTCCTCACCTGAAATACTTGCTGTATTAGCATAAATTCCTGTACTTTTCACAACTGCTTCCATTGTAAGAGTAGTACTGGCTCCATTGGCAAGATTTCCAATATTCCAATCTGGCGCTGACCATGTTCCTGTTGAAGGTGTTGCACTTACAAAAGTATAGCCTGATGGAAGAACATCTGTTACTTTAACTCCTGTTGCTGTACTTGGCCCTGCATTGGAAGCTGTGATTGTAAATGTAACTGTTGATCCAACACTTGGAGTAGCATTATTTACCGATTTTGTTACCGAAAGATCTGCCTTAACTACAGGTGCAGCAGTTGCTGAATCATTTCCTGCACTACCATCAGGGTTATTTCCAGAAATACTGGCAGTATTAGTATATGATCCTGTCGCATTTACCGTTGTTGTAACTGATAAAGAAGCGCTTTCACCATTTGCAAGGGAACCAATCGTCCAATTGGGTGCCGACCAGGTACCTGACGAAGGCACCGCACTAACCAAACTATATCCTGATGGGAGTACATCATTTACAGTTACCCCCGTAGCTTTATATGGTCCATTATTTTTGGCAGTAATGGTAAAAACCACAGTATTTCCAACACTTGCTACAGAATTATCTGCCACTTTTGTAATTTCAAGGTCGGCAGGACAAAGCGCGGCATCAAAACTTCGAGTTGTAACTGATGTTCCGCCGCACGAGGTAGTTACAGTATATTGAACTGAAACCGTTCCTACCGCAGTAAAGTTCAAAGTATTTCCTGATAAGCTGCCAGGACCACTAACAATACTTAATGTACCTCCCGCAGGAGTTGGATTTAATAAAACAGGATCATCGACACAATATTTTGAATCTGGTCCTCCTCCTGTTGAAATCGGCTGGATAGCTGGATTGGATTCCGCACCACATATCTGTACATTCGCTGTTGCGAAAGTATAACTAGTTTCATTAGTACTATTATTAGTACCATCTCCCATACTTCCGCTGATTCTATGTCCTACATATCCAAACTTAGTTTCACAGCTTTTTACCAGCATCGAAGTATGTCCGCCAGTCTCAACCGCCAGTATATTATCCGAATTCAGAAGGCCTCCCGGAGTTGTAGGATTATTAGCTGTACCACTTCCTATTCCAAGTAACGAACCGTTGCTGTTACCAAAGGCATATATTTTATTGCCGTTGGTTAAAACGTTTATAGCAGCATACTGCGAATCATGTTCTTGAGGGCTAAACCATTTAACATCATTCATAAGTGCAGTACTCGAAGAGTTATATCGCGGCTGAACCCAAGCTAATCTTTCAGTTGCAGTAGACCAGTCTCCTAATTGTCTGTTAGTGTTATTACCTAACGCGTATAAACTTCCATCTGTTGCTAAAATATAATGTGATCTTAGCGTACCATTACCAGTCGATCCAATCATTTTTGGTGTAATTCCCACTGGAATGCTCATTGGTGCGGCATAGTTTTGAGTTGCAGCAACAGTGCTGTTTCCTAAAAATACATTCACTCCCCACACATAAACAGTCCCATCAGATTTCAATGCCATAAGTCCGTCATTATTACCTCTGCAGGCCACCACATCAGTCAAAAATGGATTACCAGCCTCTGAAGTCCTTACTCTGTACCATGTTGTATTATTTCCCAAAGCTCCATTTCCTCTAACGGCAGCAGTTTGTGAAATTACCCACACATCACCGCTGCAGGTAGTAATTGCAAGCGTTTTGTAAGTTCCAAACATCATCTTAACATCACCAGGTGCTACACCAGCCGGAAGACCATTAGTATTTCCGCCTATAGTAAGCTTTTGAAAAACAGTACTGGTAGTAAGCGATGCATCGAGCACCATTCCTGGTTTTGACCAAGCATACAAACCATCTGTCGCTAAAAGTATCCCTTGAACATTATTAGAAGAAGTACTTCCTAATGCTGCTTTTAAAGGAACTGCCTCTGCTGATAATGCAGGAAAATTAGTTCTGTTAATAGTTACAGGTGCTAACTGGTTTGCGCCTGTATTGGAAATTGTTTCACCCCAAGTCTGAAAAGATCCGTCAGAGGTTCTTACTATGGTAGTATGCCAGCTCGAAACAAAGTTATCATACTCTATAGTAGCAGCATTGTTATTTGACGCTGCTCCAAAATTCGATAAGTCTGTATTGGTACAGCCAGCTATAGGCGTAGCACATTGAGCGTTTGAGAGCTCAATACCAGCAAAAAACACAACAAGTAGATATAGTGTGTTTTTTAAGTCCAATATTTTTTTAAAATTAAAGTAGTTTTTTATCATAAGTAATCGGTTATTTTATTTTCTGCGGCAGGTTATAGGTCTTTACTTCATTATTGAAATCATAAAAATCAAACATTAAATACGTTTCATTGTTTATAGTTCCTGAAACCTTATATTTGAGTATTTGATTTTTAGCTGTCAAAATAATCTCCTTTTCAACTGGCTCTGCGTTAAGCAATACGCCTATTCCTGCAACTGACATCTTTGGAGCTGGTAATTGGGTAATTGAATTATCTATTGGTATAATTTCTGCAGGAACACTGATTATTAAATCTGAATAATTTTTTCCCCTTTCAAGCTTTTGAGAGAATTTGACTTTTGAAAAATCAAAAGATAGCTTTACAGGCTCTACCTTAACACGAAATCTTTTTGGAAAAACCGCATGATCACATTCTCCGTCATGTTTTGCGTTTTCCTGAAAGCTTACTTCGTATATACCAGGTTGTTTAAACTGGTAATTATTGATTTCGCTGCCATTTAAAAAATTACTGCTGTTGCTTTTAGAATTTGTAATTGTCCAAGTTGCGGCTGAATCAACATTTCCAAAATCAATTTTTTCATCAAAAGAAATTGTTTTATAGAACTGTTCAGAAACTGTACTTAGATTGTTTTGAGCTGTAGTCTTGTAACTAAAAAACAAGCTGTACAATAAAAAATAAATTAAGAGTTTTTTGTTTTTGAAGCTGAATGAATTCCAGTAATTAGTCGATGTCATAAAATGAAAAATTTAGTTACGATAGCTTTTCGCTAACCGGGTGCGAAAATAAATATCTACATCGGGCCAAATTAGGCCGGCACTTTATCTATTACGTAAAAAGAAAAACATTCTATGCTGAAAAAAAACATATAAAGCTCGTTTACAGAACATTAAAAAAGCACATTGTAAAGTTCTTTTTGAAGCAATAAGAGCTGTGAGTATATAGAATTACTGACAAATGCATTCAAAGCAAAGATGCTGCTTCTCATTTTTTAGTTAATTGATAAAGCTTGAACGCTCAATCAAGAGAATAAAAGTAGTACAGTCGAAAAAGTTTGTTTTTCCCACTCAAAACTATTCCACAAAATTATTTATAACGTAAAGATTTAATCTTGTGAATAATGCCTAGAATTGACTAACTTATTATAATTTTGACTACTTTAGAACATTGCTGTATTTTTAAATCTACTAGTATAAATATCTTTCAATAACAGAATCAAAATCTCAAGGATAATTGTAAAAAGTAGATTTCAAAAATTCTTCTAAAATTCTTAAAACAGCTGTTAAAACAAATAATACCATTGCTATTAGCCTAATTATTTAATATTTACATTACTAATTTATATGCACCTAAAATCTTTTTTCATATTTACTATTCTTACTATTTTTAATTCTTTCACTTATTCCCAAAATTCAAAATACGATAAGGTTTTCTCGGAAACGGCTCAGGTTTTATTGAGTTCGAACCCAAAGAAAGCCTTGCATAATACTGACTATCTGTATAAAATTTCGCAAAATAATTTAGAAAGAATTAAAGCCTGCATGTTAAAGGCTACTATCCTGCGCCAATATGGGTTACGCAATGAAGCAATTTCTTCATTAAAACGAGCTGACAGTCTTGGGCTGATTGATCAAAATTATACAATGCAGGCACGAATAAATGGGTTCCTATCAACTCTCTACAGAGAAAATGAAATTTACAGTATAGGAAAAATTCATCTCCAGAAAGCAGTGGCTGTCAGCAGAAAAATAAAGGATAAAAACGAGATGTATAAATTTCAGGGGAATTTATCACAGGAACTTGCCTATTATGAGATGTATGCTTTAAATTATTCAAAAGCAATATCAAATCTTAAAGCAGGAAATCAATTGTTTAAAAAAGCAGGTGCAAGTATTGATGTCAATTTTCAGACCGCTGTAAACGATGAAATGATAGCTAAAAATTTCCTGCTGTTGAATAAAACTGACTCCTCTCTCACTTATTATCAAAAGGCATATAAGGAACTTGAAGCATCCCAGTCATCGCAAAGCCCGTTAAAAGGTTTTATATATAATGGATTTGCCAGCGTTTATACTGCAATAGGAGATTATCCCAAGGCGCTCCTGAATTATCAAAAGGCTGAAGAAATAGCAGAGGCTTCTAATTTTTTCACACTTAAACAGGAAGTATATACCTCTTTAATGGAATTTTATAAAAAAACAGATAATCAAAAATATATTGAATACAATGAAAGGAATGTAAAACTGACGAAGGATGATGAGTACAATCGCAAAATTATTGCAGATGATTTAATTAAAACCCTTCATAAAAAGCAGTCAATAAATCAGTCCAATTACAAAAAAAGCACCTATATTATTATTGGGATATGTATCTGCATTGTTTTACTTACCATAGGAATCTATTTATATAGAAGAAAACAAGATTATAAAAAATTTAAAAATTTTATTGATAAAAATGCGGCGGCTACATTAAATGAAGAAAACGATCAAGAAGTATTGAAAGCAGTAACTGCTAAAAAAGATACGTCAAGAGAATATATGTCCGAAGCAACTGAAAATAGTATTTTAAACGGATTACAAGAGCTTAAAAAGTCACACTATTATCTTAATAAAGATATCTCACTAAATTCTGTTGCTGCCGAACTTAATATTAACCAACGTTATTTATCTTATGTAATCAACAAGCATAAAGCAAAAGATTTTGCTAGCTACATCAATGAACTGCGAATAAATTACATCATCGACCGATTAAAAAATGATGAAAACTACCTAAAATATAAAATTAGTTATCTTGCCGATCAATGCGGTTTTTCATCACATAGCAGGTTTACAATTACATTTAAAAAAGTAACTGGAGTTTCTCCAATGAACTTCATTACATATCTGCAAAAAGAAAATGAAGAGAAAAAATAAATTAAATTACAAAGAGCTGTTGGCAAAACAGCTCTTTTAGGTTTTTCAAATAGTGTACAAGCTTACTAATTCAAATACTTCTAAAATAATAATGAATGAAAAACCAATAATTATAATTAGATCGGTAAACGGTTAAGGTTTCGATTTTACGCTGCAGTTATATACTTTTTGCAGTCAGATTTATTTTTTGAAATTCCTAATCCCTTCCTGCAGCCACTCATAGTAGCCGTTAATATCTGGATTATAAGCAGATGGTTTGTTTAGATCTTTTTCTTTATGATCCATTAAAACGTAGTAAGGCTGCGCATTGGTTTTATATTTTAAAATCTGCAGTTCACTCCATTTCTGTCCTGTGTATTTCAAGACTTTACCAGTAATTTTAGAAACAACCTGTTCTTCAATTGGAAGTGGTCTTTTATCATCTACATATAAAGAAATCAAAACAACATCGTTATTTAAAACATTCAAGACTTTAGGATCTGGCCAAACGCGTTCTTCCATTTTGCGGCAGTTTACACAGGCATATCCTGTAAAGTCAATCATTATGGGTTTGTTTACTTTTTTGGCGTAAGCTAAACCTTGCTCATAATCATGAAAAGTGGGAATTCCGTTTGGACCACTTTCCGCGCCTTCTGGTAAAGCTGTTTTTTCTGTGTTTTGCGTTACTGTATTTCCAAAACCATTTGGTGATTCGCTGTATTGCTTTGCCGGAGGAAATCCGCTGATGTACTGTAACGGTGCTCCCCAGAGTCCGGGAATCATATAAACTACAAATGACAATACGATAATTCCTAAGCTCAATCTTCCAACAGAAATATGAGTTACAGGTGTATCATGCGATAATTGGATTTTCCCGAACAAATAAAAAGCCAATACAGTAAAAATAGCAATCCAAATTGCAAGGAATACTTCTCTTTCTAATAAATGCAGCTGTAAAACTAAATCGGCATTCGATAAGAATTTAAAGGCTAAAGCCAATTCTAAAAATCCTAAGACTACTTTTACAGAGTTCAGCCAGCCTCCAGATTTTGGGAGCGAATTCATCCAACCTGGAAATGCTGCAAATAAAGCAAATGGCAATGCAATTGCTAATGAAAAACCTAGCATTCCGACAATTGGTGCAATTCCCGCCTGACTTGCTGCCTGTACTAGTAATGTTCCGACAATTGGTCCCGTGCATGAAAATGAAACTACAGCTAATGCCAACGCCATAAAGAAAATACCAAGAGCACCGCCAATTTCTGATTTCTGATCGATTTTGGTCAGCCATGAACTTGGCAGTACAATTTCGAACGCTCCTAAAAATGACAACGCAAAAACCAATAAAAGAAGAAAGAAAGCTAAATTAAAAACAACATTTGTAGCTAAAGCATTCAAGGCATCTGCACCGAAAATGGCTGTAACCAGACTTCCCAAAATCACATAAATCACGATAATAAAAATACCATACATCACTGCATTTTTAATTCCTGCAGCTTTATTTTTACTTTGTTTGGTAAAGAAACTTACTGTCATAGGGATCATTGGAAATACGCAGGGCGTAAACAAAGCCGCAAGACCTCCTAAAAAGCTGAAGAAAAATAATGTCCATAAACTTTCTTCAGGGGCTGTTTTTCCTGTTGAAGCTTTTTGGTCCGTATTATTTACGTTTTTAGGAATGTCTGTGCTGGCAATAGAAACAGAATCTGTTGTGTTGTTTGTGGTATCCTGTTTAGCAGTAGATTCATCTGTGGCAGGCGAATCGGTATTTTTTTGAACTGTACTTAATGCTGAAGTTTCATTGTTTTGAAACGGCAGATTTGATTTTTTGAATGTGAATTTAACTTCCTTATCGGTTGGAGGCAGGCAGCTGTTATCATTGCAGACCATAAAAAATATGCTGGCATTGATGGTAAAAGCATCTGCAGATTTTCGTTCTATATCTTGGGTGAAAACTGCTTTGTCTGCAAAGTATTTAATCCTCATTTGAAAAACCGGATCATCTACCTCATGTCCCTCTGGCTCAACAACAGCTCCAATAGTTTTAAAATTTTTCGATTTAGGAAAAGTAAAACTTGTGGGTGCCGGGCCGCCTTTTGGCACATTCTGAGAATAAATATGCCAGCCTTTATCGATCTTGGCCGTTATGATTAGGGTATATTTGTTCTCTCCAATTTCTTTTACGGAAGAAGTAAACGAAACTGGATCGTAAATTTGGGCAGTAAGGTTACTTACCGCAAAAAAAATTGCGATAAAAAGAAATATTTTTTTCATATTATTGGAATATTTAGAATTGCCTTGTGCAGCTTTCAATCTCCGCAGCCATTGTTAAATTTCAAATCCTGACAATGGCGGGAGAAATATTTATTAGATCATTATTTTTTATACCTTGACAGAATCCACTTAGAGATGTCCTGCAAAACTTCGGGGGCAAAAACCTCATCGATTTCTTTACTTTCACTCTGCTTGCAGGTTATGCAGTGCTGATACATATGATTTAGATTTGGATAGATTTTGGTTGTGACGTCGCTGCTTTTGAGGTATTTTTTAAAACTTTCCAGATTTTCCTTTGCGGGAACCTGAATATCTTTATCTCCATTTACAGCCAAAACTGGAATTTCAATTTTTGGCAGATAATCCTTGGGATCGTAATGAATCGAGTAACGGTACCATCTGCGTTCTGCATCTTTACCGTAACGGTATATAAAATCTTTCTCGCGTCCGCCCCACATATGAATCTCTTTTAGAGTAGTCGAATCCTGTGTTTTGAGCCACTGGTCCAGTTTTAGCTGCAGTACCGGTGTTACAGAATCTGTTGGTTTTGTATCGTAAACGGCTTTAAACATGATGTTATACATTTCCATTTGTTTATTCACTACTTTGTCTGAAAAACCATAATTTTTGAGAATTGCCGTGTTTTGCAGGTTTAGCATTTCAAGTCCGCTTACGGCAACACCTGATAAACTTACCATAAACTTTACATTTTTATTTCTAGCACTCACAATGGAGGCAATTATCCCGCCTTCGCTGTGGCCGATTAATCCAATATGAGAAGCATCAATATTTTTATCACTTTTTAAGTATGCAATCTGCGCATCAACATCATCGGCAAAATCTCCTGTTGTTGCATTTTTAAAATCTCCTGACGTCTTACCTATTCCCCTGTCATCCACACGCAGAGAAGCAATTCCTTTTCTGGCGAGTTCATCAGCCAGGACGGTAAAAAATTCCCTGCCCATATAGGTGTAGTTTCGGTCATGCTGTCCAGTTCCAGAAATTAAAATCGCCAGAGGATATTTCTTTTTATCCTGCGGAATTGTTAAGGTTGCTCCATAGGTTAGTTTGGTGCTTTTTCCTAGAAAAGTCATATCAATAACCTGATACGGATATGGCTTTTTAGGATGCTGCGCAAAAAACAAAGGCTGTATTTCTTTTTCCTTTTTTAAAACAACTGCTGTATTTGGAATGGAGTAATAATTAAAGATTCCTGAAATAGCCGTTTTCTCTGGGTTATACTTTCCTTTAAAAGAGAAACCATACATCTCATTTTTAAAAGACAGGCTGTCTCCTTTTATTTCAGTAACTACTTTTTTATTGATATCTAATTCAGGAATACTGACACTCAGCGAATCTGTTTGGTAGCTGTTCATATTTCCCGATAAAATAATACGGTACGAATGATGCTGGCCCTGCCAGATAGTTTGTGCAAAACTATACTGGCTGGTCATCATCAAGAAAATTAACGATCTTAAAAGAAGGTTTGTTTTCTTTAAATTAAATAATCCTTTCATTATTTTTTCTCTGACTTTAAGTACTCAACAATAATTGAAATTTCATCTACCAATTCGCTTGGGCTTCCAAAATATCCGTTTGACATCCAGCGTAATTTTCCATCGGCATCAATAATCATTTTCTCTGGAATACCAGAAAATTTAAATGCTTTCGAGTACTGCTCATATACTAGATCTAACTTTCCTGTTTTAGGATTTTTTCCATCATACAGTATATTAAAATCAAATCCTTTTTCTTTGATAAATGCCTGGGTCTGCTCTTTATAATCCTTTATATATTCCTGCGTATCTACAAAATAGAATTTTACGTTAGCATCTTTTTTGTATTTTTCAACTGCCATCTGCATTCCCGGCATAGCATTTTTACATGGTCCGCACCACATTGCCCAGAAATCAAGTACTACGATTTTTCCTTTTTGATCAGATAGTTTTACTCTGCCGCCTTTGCTGCTTTCTAAATCAAAACCTGCAATTGGAAGGTTTATCAATTCTGAAATTACTTTCTTCTTATGTTGCTCAATATTGCTTAAAGATTTTAAAGATTCTAAGTAAGCCTCAAATCCTGCAGCCGCACCGCCTTCTTTTAGGTAAATTTCTTTTAAAGAAGCCAGCATCTGTGGTGTTACCTGATTTTGTTTTACTGCAAGTGCCATATAATTTTTAGCATCGGCGGTTTGTCCTTTTCGTAACAGCATTCTAGTATATATCTCATTGTATACAGCATCATTATAACCGTATAAAGGTTTAATTTTTGCCATATATTTTTCTTCTACATCATAGTTTTTTGTTGCTTCAGCCAATTTAGCATAAGTAAAATATTCTCTGGCCATCATTTGTAAAGCCTGCTCCTGCCATTCTTTCAAAGATAATTTTCCAGCAAACATTTTTGGTACATAGGTTAATCTGTTTTCCATTTCTCCCATAAAAATATCTGCATACTTTTTTAAAGTTTCTATAGAAGCTTTTTCAGTTCCTTCGTGATCTCTGTCAAAAGGAATTGATACTAAGTGCCAGTGATAGTCCAATAAATTTGTAAAAGAAACTGATTTTACACTGTTAAGAGCATAATTGTAATCCTTATTATTTACGATATAGCCATAAACGATTGATTTAATCATTTTATCATAATACAAACTTTCTACATCAGTATAAACATCTTCAAATTTGCTTTGCGGAAAGTTTTTATTGAATTCATCATATGATTTTACTTTTTTAGAAAAATCAGGTTCCCTAAATATTTCCTGAATTTGTTTGTCTCTGGCAAAAACCCCAAAAGGATATTTCGTTACTAAAACCTTTTGAACAGAATCTGTAAATACTTTATTTGTCGAATTATCTAATAAATACAATGTCTTTTGAATATCATATTGTGTTGTATTATCTAGATTTTTTTCGGCTAATAAACCTCGTAATTCTTTCTTGATAGCTGCAGACTGATCGGTACCAGTTGAAAGCTGTTTTAATTTTAATCCGTAGTAAAAAACTTTTTTGCGGCTTTCGGGATGGTATTGCAATTCATAGTTGATCCACATCAAACCAACCTGATCTGCAATGTATGCGCTGTCACTTACCACATTTGGAACTTCATTTTGAAAGGCCCTGCTTCTCAAAATTCCCCAGCCTGTATACGCTCCGGGAACTTGTGCAAACATGTAAGCGTGAGGCATTCTTTGTCCTCTGTCAACTATGGTATCGGATTTGAAAACGCAGTTAATAAACGAAGCATGATCTGAAAGTTTCATTTTGGCTTCCCATTTTTTATCTCCTGCGGCTTTTAAAATAATATCATTCGTAATCCATTTAAAATTATCATAGGTATACACTACCCCATTTACATACATGGCATTGGCCAGCGGTCCGTCGGCGGCATTATAAGTTATAGTGATCTCATCTCCTGGATTTGGATGTTCAGGAGACAGAACAATTTTCTGCATCGGTGCTGCATCTTGTGCCAATAAACCTGTTGTGATACTCAGAAAAAATAGTACCAGTTTTAATTTTTTCATTTTCTTTTTTTGAATTTAGTGCACCCGAAAAAATCGAGTGCACATTTTTAATTAAATAAATTATGGATTCTGTTGTAAGTTTGGAGCATATTCAAAATAAATTGGGGCAAAAGGCATTTGATAACGATCACTATTTGGGGCAAGTGTGAAGGTTTGTCCAGCAAAATCATGGGTAATGGTTTTGGCAAATTCAGGTTCTTTGTTTAAGCGTTTTAAATCAAACCATCTAAAGCCTCCAGTTGCCATTAACTCTCTCCTTCTTTCTGCTAAAACTTTGAGTAGAGCGTCTTTACTGTCTGCTGCTGTCATAGCAGTATATTGTGCCGCTCTGAATCTTTTTTGTCTTAATTTATTTATTTCTGCCATTGCTAAATCGCCAGAACCTGCTCTCGCCAGACATTCTGCTTTTATCAGCATCATTTCAGGAACTGTTGGACCTGCATTTCTGCTTTCTCCCGTTAAGCCTTCTTTAGAATATGTTCTTCCTAAAGTATATTCCGAATTAAAACTGCTTGATGGCTGTGTAAAAAGTACGTAGCGTAAATCATTGGTATCAAACGAATTGATCAACTCATTGCTTAACGATAATATTTGCGGTGCATAAGAGTAAGAACTATATCCATTCCATTTTGATAAAATCAATTCTTTATCTAGTTTTCTTGACGGATAAGCCGCAAATTCATAATCTTCCAGATTGTTAAGTGTGTTTTGTAATGCTAATGCTTTTCCGGCATTTTCCAAAGCCAGCGGATAATTACGCATATACAAATAGGTTCTAGCCAAAAGTGCATATGCCGCTGCTCTGGATGGAAAGGCCACATTGTTGCCAGAATTTACAGGTTTTAATCCCGAATTTACTGCATCATTAAGATCGCTAAGAATTAGATTGTAAGCATCCTGTACAGAACTTCTTTTAATGTCATCTGAAACAGTTGGTGTTGTAAAAAGAACAATTCCCAGATCTGTAGCCGAAGTATTGGCATCATACGCTTTTCCAAAAGTATTCACCAGCGTTAGAAAAATAAAAGCACGATGTACTTCTGCTTCACCCTTTATGGCTGCTTTTTCGGCTTCCGTTCCATTTTTACTTTTCATTACTTCATTGATAACTACATTAACAGTGTATAATGCATTATAAAGATTACTCATATCATAATCCGTCTCACCGTCAAAATAGACAACATCAGACCATTTATACAAATTTCTAAAAGGTCGAAGGTAATCTGCAGCCGCTAATGCAGTGGTATGAGCTTCATTTTGAAAACTAATATCATCTGATGCTACATCTATACTACCATAAGTTTTGTCTAATGTAGAACTGTTATTTAGAAGATATCTATAATTTGATGTTTCTTCAGGTATTAGTTTCCCTTCTGTTTTGATATCCACATAATTATCACAGCTTAAAACAAGAACTCCCGCTGCAGCAATTGCTATGTATTTTAAATATTTTTTCATCTTTAAAAAATTAAAAATTAACATTAAAACCAATTGAATAAATCGCCGTTGCAGGCAGTTTCATATTAGCTCCTGTATAAGGTAAAAAGTCAGGATCTAAGCCATCTTTATTTTTTCTCCAGAAGAAACCAAGATTTCTAGCTGTAAAATTTACCGAAGCCCCTCTTACAATTCCTCTGTCAATCAGACTTGTCAAATCATATTTTAATGAAAGTTCTCTGAAACGGATATGATCTCCTTCAATAATTCTGTCATCTGCAAACATATATCTTACATAACTTAGTCCTGTTGACCCCTGAATTCCCGGTACAGAAGTTGTCGCTTCGTCTCCTGGATTTCTCCATCTTTGATCGATATCTGTATTTAAATCGTATTGATTAAATCTGCCCTGTCTGTTTACGTAACCTCCATAAGTTGGTTTAAATAATACATAATCAAACTTGTAAGTTGCCAAAATATATAATGACAATTTTTTATAATTGAAAGTCTGGCTGAAACTTCCGTAATACGAAGGAATGTTAGTTCCCATGTACTTCATGTCCGCAATATCTTTTAGAGAAGTAAAAGAATTTACGATATTACCATCTTTATCATATACCTGAGTTCTTCCAGTTGCGTCTAATCCTGCTGACCTAAAAGCAAAAATACTGTTCAACGGGTAGCCTTCAATAGGTGGTGTACCTCCTGAACCATTTAAATACTGGCTGTAGTTTTGGAAACGAGAATCTGTAACTTCTGTCTTATTGAAAGAAACTACTAGAGCAGAATCCCATGAAAAATCTTTTGCTTTAAGGATGGTTCCATTTAAACTTAAATCGATTCCATGCCCTGCTAAAGTTGCTGCATTTTGTACCAGCATATTATTTGATACGCCATAAAATGGAGATACAGGGAATTCAACGATTAAATCTTTACTATCTTTTTTATAATATTCAACTGTACCATTTAATCTGCTGTTTAAGAGCGAGAAATCCACTCCAAAGTTTAAAATCCCTGTTTTTTCCCAACGTAAATTTGGATTTGCAGGCTGCGAGATAAAAGCGTAAGGCTGCTGTGAAAAAGTATCTAAATCACTTATACTAATATTTGTAAAAGGAAAAACCTCTAAATTGATATTTCCGTTAAATCCGTAACTCGCTCTTAAAGCTAAATTATTAACTAAATTTACGTCTTTAAGAAAAGATTCTTCTTTAATATTCCATTTTGCTCCAGTAGACCATAATGGTGTTCTTCTTAATTTTTTGCTTACCCCAAAATTGTTATAATCATCTAATCTTGCACTTCCTGTAAGTGTATATTTATTTTTGAAAGTGTAACCTGCATTAGCATAATAAGATAAAAATCTTCTATGGAAATCTTTATGGACATTACCATTGCTTAGAGTATAATTATATCCGTTAACATCTACATAATTTTGTGATGGAATATCTACAGAAGTCTGCGTTTTTGAATTGTAGCCGTAAAGTGTTCTCGAATCTTGGGTTTCTCCAGTTTCTCTTGCTTCAATACCTCCCATGGCATTAATCAAATGATCTTGACCAATAATGCCATCATAATTTAATTGTCCTCGCATTGTAGAGCTGGTTTTTCCAAATCTATTACTTTGAAAAATACCTCCTAACGGAATTCCGTATACTAAATCACCGTTACTGTTTATTGAAGTAGCAGAATTGATTCTATCGCGAGCGTAATAGGTATTTTCGTTATACATATTATCATTTGATGAAGTTGAAGTTTCTACAGAATACGTACCAACAGCATCTAAACCTTTTAATAAAGGAAGAGTAGCGGAAATGGTAGCTCCAAAATTTTGCTCGTCTATGGTATTATCTAGATTATTTAATTCATCAATATAATTATAAGTCCACGGAAGATACCCTTTCTGTTCTAGCGGAATAGTTTGCCCAGCATAGTAACGACGGTAATAATCAACTGAGTTACCATTATCTCCAACGATTTGATCGTAAGGCAGTAAAGTATTCAATGAAGCTCCTAAAGGAGAAAGTCCTAAAGAATTTTCATTGTATTTAAAGATAGAACCTCTTAAGCTGGTTGTCATTTTTACATAATTAAAAAGCTTAAAATCCTGATTAGACAATAAAGTCAAACGTTGTCCGTCGCTTCCTTTTGCCTGGGTTTCTTCTTTAGAATAGGATCCTGACATGAAATAAGAATAGTCATTCTCTGCACCGCTGAACGATAAGTTGTAATTTTGACTGGTTGAAGCTTGTAGCAAATACTGCTCTGTCTGACCGTAAGTATTACGACCACGTAAAACATCTAATCCAGCATCTCTTTGCGCCTGTGTTATTTGACCACGCTTGTACTGAAACATCAAATCCATTCCCTGACTAACTGGTGAAGTAAGCATGTATGTTACACTTGCTGGATCTGTAACCAGATTTTTATCTACAAATTCCTGCTCTAAATTTAAAACCTGAGAAGAATTCATCAAGGGTAATTTTGATAAAGAAGGCTTATTGGAGAAACCGTAATTTTGAGAAAAATTAATTCTGGTTTGTCCTTGCTTTCCTTTTTTGGTATTAATTACCATAACCCCATTTGCTGCTCTTGCACCATAAATAGAAGCCGCAGCCGCATCTTTTAGAAAAGTAATTTTCTCTATATCATTTGGATTTATCGTTCTTATGTCCAATTCTGTAGGTGTTCCGTCAAGTACAATTAATGGCATTGCATTAGATGTGGGCGATACAGTAGATTTTCCTCTGATAGCAATATTGTAAGCTGTTTTTTCAGCTCCAGAACCAAATTTTCTTCCGTACACAAAAGTATTATCGGAATCTAATAAATCTAATTGCAGACCGGCAACCTGACCTTCCAGCCTGTGTAATACGTTGTTTACCGGGATTTTTTCTAAATCTTTTGCCGTAATTACAGCAAAAGAACCTGTAGAACGTTCTTTATCAATATTTTGATAACCTGTAGAAACGATTTTTACTTCATCCAGTTTGCTGATATCTTCCAGCATGATGGGATTGATAATCAAACTGTCAGAAACTATAACTTCTAGTTTTTTATAACCCATATACTCAAAAATCAGTACATCACCTTTTTTGGCCATGATTTCATACGAGCCGTCAAAGTTGGTAACAGCACCATCTTTTGTACCTTTTACCCAGACAGTTGCACCAATTAAATATTCTTTTTTTGAATTGGTAACAACTCCCTTAATTTTTACTTTTTCTTCCATTACAGAAGTTTGGACTGTCTTTACTTTTGGGTTTAGTGCAATAACAATCAGTTTGCTGTTTACAAATTCTGCCTTATAACCCTCACCAATTAATTGTTTAATTACTGCCATAACATCGGCATTATTGACAGCTATATCAACTCTTCTCTGTGCATCAAAGACATCATCGCTATAGAAGAATTCCACATTGGTCTTGCGGGTAATAGTTTTTAAAACAGCCGATACAGATTGGTTTCTTGCCTTAATAGTGACTTTCTGCGCATAAGCGAAAGCGACTATATGGGTAAAAAATATTGATAATATTAGGGATTTCTTCATAATGGCAAGAAATTTATCCCAAAGAGCGGATTTTACCCCACAATCTTTTGCGGATAGGTTTTTTTTCATACTTTTAAATGTTTTGGTTGGTTAATAGATTTTGACTTCTTTTTTTCGACTGAACAAATACTCGCCGGGAAATACTCGCAATATTTTCCGGCTTTTTTTATTTACTTAGTTACGGTTACTTCATAATTTTGGTTTATTTTGGTTATTTTATAATTCACATTCGATGTTTTACTGATAATATCCAGAAGACGGTCTATAGGTTCTTGTTTTAAAACAACACCCGTAAACTTGATCTGCTCCAATGATTTATTCTCAAACTTGACATTAAAGTTGTACCATCTGGACATCTTGGTCAAAATGCTTTTCAGGCTTTCGTTTTCAAAATAAAACCTGCCGTCTTTCCATGCCGTGTAAGTCGCAGGATCAACTTCTGTTATTTTGATTTCTTCATTTTTATGATATATTCTTGCCTGCTGTCCTGGTGTTAAAACAACAGAAGTCTTTTCTGATTCAGTGGAAATACCTGAAACCTTAACTTTCCCTTCTGCCAGAGTTGCTGCAAATAATTGATCTTCTGTATAAGAACTCACATTAAAATGTGTTCCTAATACTGTTACATTACCTGACTTTGTTTTTACAGTAAATGGACTGTGCGGATTTTTAGCTACTTCAAAATAAGCTTCTCCTTCAAGAGTAACTATTCTTTTATCTGAGCTGAATTCAACTGGATATTTCAAGGATGATTTTGAATTTAACCAAACCTTTGTGCCGTCCGAAAGGTTTACGGCATAGATACCGCCCACAGGAACTATTAAAGTATTATCCCCCGTTGAAGTTGTTCCGTTTAAATCTTTGGCATCATAAACCAAAACACTATTTACATTAGAGATCACACCATTTTTAGAAACAATCTTTTCCTTTTTTGGTTCTAAGGAAACAACTGTCCCATCTGCCAAAACCAAAGTTGGGTTATGGTATACTGGAGCAATGCTTCGAACTACTACTTCATTTTTTGGATTGATTTCACTATTTCTAAAAATAAATACAGCAGCAAGTCCAAGCAGGACTACAAAAACCGCTGCGTATTGTAGAAACTGTCTGTAGTTGAAAAATGAAATTACAGGTGTATGATCCTGCCTGATCTTTTCTCTTACTCTTGCAAAAGCGGCATCTGTATCAATACTGTTGTAAAATGCCTCTTTGGATTTTAAGGTTTCAAAGCGAATCAGCTTTTGATAATACTGCTGATTTTCCGGCACCGAAAGCCATTGCTGCAGTACAGCATTTTCTGCCGTAGATAAACCGCCCTCAGAAAGCTCTTTTCTTATAAGATCAGCGATTAGAAATTCTTTTTTTTCTAAAGACATATTTTTAATATTAAGTATCTATTATTAACACTTTAAATAAATGTTATATAACTAAGAGTACCAAACACTAAAAAAGGGTGGAAAGATTTAAGTTAAATTTTCAAAAAAAATAAAAAAAACAGTAATTCTGGGTAATTTGTAAGTTTTGTCTTTAACAATTCAATAGCACGTGACCGTTGTGATTTGACAGTGTTTATAGAAATATTAAGCTGTAGTGCAATATCTTTATATTTCATTCCTTCTAAACACGAAAGTTCAAAAACTTCTTTACATTTTTCAGGTAGAGAATCTAAGGCAGTGATCAGGACAGCATAAACTTCCTCTTCGAGAATATTAAAATCAAATTCAAGCGCATTATCAGAAGCTTCATCCTCAAGCTTAACCTTTTTTTGCTGTTCTTTTAACACTCCTAGAGAACCGCTTTTGACCATTTTATAGATATACGATTTCACATCATCCACTTTTTCAAATTTCAAACGGTCCTCCCATAATTGCAGCATGACATTTTCAACTACTTCTTCTGCTTCAAATTTATCCTTCAAATATTTGAAACTATAGCTTACAAGTCTTGGATATAAGGAATAAAAAAGTTCCTTATAGTATTCCTCGTCAATTTTAATATGTTGCTGCTGTGGATTAATTTCTTTTCTGCTTTTATTGTAGCAAATATATATTTTTAATAAACAAAACTGCAATATCTGAAACCAATTGATACAAAATACCTAAAATCATTGCAAAAAAGCAGGAAAATAAACACTTTTTACGAGATTAATCTAATAAAGAGTTACAATTTAGTATTTACAGTTTAATGCTGTATCATCTTTGAGTGTTTGAATATGAATAATAAAAAACATATGATTTTTAGTTTTGTTAAAATGTTTCATTATTGCCCCCCTTTTTGTCTCATAAACTTATTACAGAAATGAAATCTTTGGATGTAGTTAGACTGCAAAAATATATATCATAAAGGTTATGTTGTTTCATATTTAATGCCTAAATTGGTAATTATGAAAACAAATTCTGATGTATTAATTATTGGCGGCGGACTAGCTGGTTTAACAGCGGCTATACATCTATCACAAAAGAATTTGAAAATAACACTGCTTGAAAAATCAAGTTATCCCAGACATAAGGTTTGTGGTGAATATATTTCAAATGAGATTTTATCTTATCTGGTTTGGCTTGGCGCCGATGTTTCAGAACTTCATCCTACAGAAATCTCTAAATTTGAATTTACTGCTAATAACGGCAAAACTGCAAAAGCAGAACTTCCGTTAGGAGGATTTGGAATCAGCAGGTATGCACTTGACGATTTCCTATATCATAAAGCATTAGCCAGCCACTGCACTATCTTTAAAGAAAATGTTACTGATGTTTCTTTTAGTAATGATATGTTTACCGTTACTACTTCAAATCAAATATTAACGGCTAAAATTGTTTTGGGCGCTTTTGGCAAACGCTCCAATGTAGATCAGGTTTTAGATCGGAACTTCTTTCATAAAAAATCACCGTGGCTGGCTGTAAAAGCACATTATTCGGGCAATCTTGATAATGATCTTGTAGCGTTACACAACTTTAAAGGCGGTTATTGCGGCGTTTCTAAAGTAGAAAACAATCTCATAAACATTTGTTATCTGGCAGATTACGCTACTTTTAAACAATATAAAAATATTGAGGATTACCAGCAGCATGTACTTTATAAAAACAAACATCTAAAATTTATTTTTGAAAACAGCAAACTTGTTTTTGATAAACCACTGACCATAAGCCAGATTTCTTTTGAGAAAAAAAAGGCTGTAGAAAATCATATTATAATGATTGGTGATACGGCAGGACTTATTCATCCGCTTTGTGGCAACGGAATGGCGATGGCAATTCACAGCGCAAAAATAGCATCAGAATTGGTTGTAGAATATTTTTCGAATGAATCACTTTCCCGCGAAGAATTAGAAAAAAAATATACAAAAGAATGGAAGAAACATTTTGGCAAAAGATTATTTATGGGAAGAATTTTGGCACGCATCTTAACCTATAAAACGATGACCAATCTGTTCGTTACAATCGCAGCATCATTTCCTGCTCTTTTGAAAGGAATAATTAAACAAACACACGGAAAACCTATAGCAATTAATTAAATGTCCATAAATATCAAATACAGAACGCAGGAAACCGAAATAATGGATGATTTTTCTCTTCAGGGAGAGGAATTAAGGGCGGCACTTGATCAAATTGCAAACATTAATCAATTACTCGGCGGGAATAAAGTTACGCTTCACGGCGTAAAAACATTAGTAAAAAAGCTCGACACGACTAAAACAATTACAATAGCTGATATTGGATGCGGAAATGGTGATATGTTGCGAATGCTGGCAAAATTCGGTCAAAAAAACAAGCTTAATTTAAAACTTATCGGCGTAGATGCCAATGAATTTACTGTAAATTATGCCAAAACATTATCGACAGAATATCCAAATATTGACTATAAATGCATGGATATTTTTAGTGAGGATTTTAAAGCTTTTAAGTATGATATTGTTCTATGCACCCTTACCCTGCACCACTTTTCAAATGAGGAAATATTAAATATAATTACTATCTTTAATAAGAATGCCAAGGCCGGAATCATTATTAATGACCTGCATCGAAGTAAAACAGCATATCGTCTTTTTGAACTGATCTGTTTTATTTTTAATCTGAACAGAATGTCGCGCGAGGATGGACTGGTATCTATTTTAAGAGGATTTAGAAAGAAAGAACTGGAAGAATTCTCTAAAAAAACAAATTTAAAAAACTATACCATAAACTGGAAATGGGCTTTTCGCTACCAGTGGATAATAACAAACAAATGAGTGTAAAAATAGTAACTGTTGCCAAGCAACTGCCACAATATTCTCGTGAAACGGCCGATATAATTCCAATGCTGGAGGGCTGGCTTCACGGACAAGACGAACGTTTTATAAAAAAAGTAAAAAAGATATTTGAAGGTGCAGCCGTTGACAAACGTTATTCTATAATGGATCCTGCTGAAGTTTTTACCGCAACATCATTTGAAGAAAAAAATGATATTTACACTCGCGAGGTTATAATTTTAGGCGAGCAGGTGCTGCAGAAAGCGCTCGAAAAAGCAAATTGGGATCCGCAGACACTTGATTATATCATTACCGTAAGCTGTACCGGTATAATGATTCCGTCATTGGATGCTTACCTCATCAATAAAATGAATTTGAGACAGGATATTATCCGTCTTCCTGTTACAGAAATGGGTTGTGCTGCCGGAATATCCGGTATTATTTACGCCAAAAACTTTCTGAAAGCTAATCCCGGAAAACGTGCAGCAGTTATAGCTGTAGAATCACCAACAGCAACATTTCAGCTTGATGATTTTTCGATGCCGAATATTGTAAGCGCGGCTATTTTTGGAGATGGAGCTGCCTGTTGTTTGCTCTCTTCTTATGAAGAAGATTACGGCCCGGAAATTTTGAATGAAGAAATGTATCATTTTTATGAAGCAGAACATATGATGGGATTTAAACTGACCAATACAGGCTTACAAATGGTTTTGGATATCGAAGTTCCAGACACAATTGCATCGCATTTTGGTGCTATTATTCACCCGTTTTTGGAGAAAAATAATTTAGACATCAAAGACATTGACCACATGATATTTCATCCTGGTGGTAAAAAGATTGTAAACACAGTTGAAACTCTTTTCTCTGGCTTGGGAAAAAATATTGATGATACTAAAGAAGTTCTCAAACAATATGGCAATATGTCAAGCGCAACTGTACTATATGTTTTAGAACGAATTATGGACGGAAATCCAAAATCAGGAGAAAAAGGTTTGATGCTTAGTTTTGGCCCGGGATTTTCAGCACAAAGGGTTTTATTGCAATGGTAATTAGAACATAAATAATGAAAGCACAAGATATTATAGCGCAGTTACCTTACAGCAAACCTTTTTTGTTTGTTGACGAACTGCTTCATGTTGATGAAAATAGCGTTACCGGAACTTATACTTTTAATGAAAACCTTGATTTTTACAAAGGTCATTTTAAAGATAATCCTGTAACTCCAGGTGTAATCCTGACAGAAACCATGGCGCAGATTGGTATGGTCTGCCTTGGCATTTACCTGCTGGGTGACAGTTTTAATAAAGATACTGTAATTGCTTTTACCTCTGCCGATATGCAGTTTTTAAAGCCCGTATATCCAAATGAAAAAGTAACGGTAACTTCTAAAAAATCATTTTTCAGATTTGGAAAACTGAAATGTGATGTCATTATGAAAAACGAAGCCGGACAAGAAGTCTGTAAAGGTATTTTGGCTGGTATGATTACTAATAAATTATGAAGAAGCGAGTTGTGATAACAGGATTAGGCGTTGCAGCTCCCAACGGAGTTGGAATTGAAGCGTTTAGTCATTCCATAAAAAACGGAATATCTGGAATTCGGCATGATGCACAACTACAGGAATTGCAGTTCTCTTGTCAGATTGCCGGTCAGCCTCAAATATCTGAAGAACTTAAATCACAATATTTTACAGAACTGGAACTTCGCGGTTTTAACAGCACGGGCATTTTATATGGTGTAATTGCAGGTATGGAAGCCTGGGAAAATGCGGGATTATCAATAGAAATTAATGAAGAGCCAGATTGGGACAGCGGTACTATTTTTGGCTCTGGAACATCTGGTATCGATAAATTCCGCGAAAGCATTTATAAAATAGACGAATTACAGGTGCGAAGGTTAGGCAGCACTGTTGTAGCACAAACCATGAACAGCGGCATAAGTGCCTATTTGGGTGGAAAGTTAGGACTCGGAAATCAGGTTACCACCAACTCATCTGCCTGCGCAACTGGTACAGAGGCTATAATGATGGCCTATGATCGCATACAATCCGGACAGGCAAATCGCATACTGGCAGGAAGTACAGGCGACAGTGGTCCTTATATTTGGGCGGGTTTTGATGCCTTACGTGTCTGCAGTTCCAAATATAATGATAATCCGGAACAAGGTTCACGACCTATGAGTGCCACGGCTGCAGGATTTGTGCCTGGAAGCGGTGCCGGCGCATTAGTAATAGAAGATTTAGAAACTGCTTTAAAACGCGGAGCAACTATTTATGCCGAAATATTAGGCGGAAGTGTAAACTCAGGAGGACAGCGCGGTAACGGAAGTATGACAGCTCCCAACGGCACAGCAGTACAGCGATGTATTACAACTGCAATTGAAAATTCCGGTATTTCTGCTGATGCTATTGACGCCATAAACGGACACCTTACCGCCACTACAAAGGACAGTTTTGAAATTGAAAACTGGATAAAAGCTTTAAACAGAAACGGATCTAACTTTCCGTATATCAATTCCTTAAAAAGCATGACCGGACATTGTCTAAGTGCAGCCGGAAGTATCGAAAGTGTCGCCGCAGTATTGCAGCTTCATGAAGGTTTTGTCTTTGGTAACGCTAATTGCGAAGATCTTCATCCAGAAATTACGGAGCTTATTGATTCCTCAAAAGTGCCTTCAAAAACAATTACTATAAATCCTAAAATAATTGCCAAAGCAAGTTTTGGTTTTGGCGATGTAAATGCTTGTATAATTTTAAAAAAATTTCAAAAATAAATATATGAACAAAGAAGAACTTATCGCCAAACTAAAACAAATTATAAAGCCTTATACCACAAATACAGAAGCGTATGATAACCTAACTGAAAATACTGACTTCATTAATGATTTGAGTATCAATTCGGCAAATTTGGTTGACATTGTTCTTGATATTGAAGAAGCTTTTGATGTCGTTATTGATAACACCGATATGGAACGAATGCTGGATGTTAAAACTGCGGTAGAAATTATAGAAACCAAACTGGCCGAAAAATGATTGGCAATGATGTCATAGATATCCAGCAATCTCGCAAGGAAAGCAATTGGCAACGCAAGGGTTACATAGAAAAACTATTTACTCCCGAAGAACAGTTGCTAATTGCAAACTCTTTAGATCCGGAAAGCATGGTTTGGATACTTTGGAGCATGAAAGAAGCTGCTTATAAAGTCTATAATCGCAAAACAAAAATAAGGGAATATATTCCTAAAAAACTTTCCTGCTTCATAGAATCACAAAACCATAATTTTATAAGAGGAAAAGTTACTTGTTCTGAAAATACATACTACACTAAAACATTTCTTTCGAAAGACTACATTCATACTATTGCAGCCTGCGTTTTAGATAACCTCAACCGTGTGATAGAGATTGAAAAGAAATCAATTTTTAAAGACAGAAATAATATTCCTTATTTTGTTTCTTTAGAAAATAGGTTTCAGGATGTCTCAGTAAGCCATCACGGCCGATTTGAAAAAGTGATAACTATAAATATTCAAAAGCAAGAGAGTAATCTCTTCGCTAAAACCTGCTGATTTCGCTTATTCTTTGACAGATATCGGAAACAACATTTACTTCATAATTACCGTTTATATTCCCCAACTATTCAGTAAAAAATCAATTGCAATGATATTCCTCAAAGATCTTATAAAAAAAGGAAGTATAATTCTTTATAATCAAAAGCCTGCAAATGAATATCTGCAGGCTTTTGATTTGATGATGAAAGCTGATTATATATTAGCACTTTACTAATAATCTATAATTACTTGTTTTCAATACTTGGCGGAATTAATTTGTACATAACAGGCGTAACAATCCTTGATAATATTGTCGAACTGATTAGTCCTCCAATTAAAACAATTGCAAGCGGCGCAATTAAAGGATTTGAATTCAGGGCTATGGGAATTAAACCGCAGATTGCTGTAATAGATGTTAACACCACTGGCAGAAAACGGGTTTCTCCCGCGATAGAGATGGCTTCATCTATTGAATGCCCTTCCTGCCTTAACTGATTTGTAAAATCAACCAGCAGTAATGAATTTTTCACCTGTATTCCCGAAAGACCGATAAAGCCGATAATTGCAACCAGCGACATTGGACTTCCATTTATGAGCAGCAACACAACGCCGCCCAAAATTCCTAATGGTATAATGGAAAGTACAATGATAATTCCTTTAAAAGTCTTAAACTGAAGCAGTAATACGGCAATAAATAAAAAGGTGCTTAAAATAATTACCGCCAGGAAGTTTCCTCCAAGCGCATCACCTTCCGATTCTTTTTCACCTGATAATTTATAATAATATCCTTTTGGCATTTTCAACTCATCCAGTTTAGGAATAATATGAGTCAATAAATCGTTCGCGTAATAACCTTTAGCGGATAAAGCAGTTACTTTTGAAAAACGGGATTTATTAAAATGATTAATTGCAGTTGGCGAAGTTTCAAAAGAAATTTCAGCAATCTGGTTAAGTGCTATAGGAGTTCCCTGCAGATTATTGACATAGAGATTTTTCAAAGCATCAAGGTTCGAGAATTTATCTCTTGGCAATGTCAGCGTTACATTTCTAGCATCTCCCCTGTCATCAATATAATCCCCGACGGTCAGTCCTGCTACTGAAAGGCGGATTACTTTATCTACTTCACTGGTCAGGACACCCAATGTTCTAGCTTTTTCTTTATTAATTTTTATTTTAACGTCCGTTTTGTAAGTATTCAACTCGTTGTTGATGTATACGGTTCCTTCCTGATTTCTTAAGATAGTTTCTACCTCAGAGGAAAGTCTCCGTAAAACTTCTTGGTCTTCACCAAAGAGCCTCACCACAATATTGGCTTCTAATGGTGTTCCCTGCTCAAAATCTTTTACTTCAACCTTAGCATAAGGCATCGTTTTAAATTTAGTTCGCAATTCTTCAATCAAAGCCGTTTTCTCTGATGGTTTTGCTTCATCTTCCATTTGGACAAAAATCTGGGCAAAGTCTGGTTTTCTGTCCTGAGGATGTACATTATAGTAAATCTGGGGATTCCCCTTACCCACATTGGAGGTATAATACACAATTTCCTTGTGGTTTTTCAACTCCGCTTCTACAATTTTGGTAACGCGGTCACTCTCTAAAATATTGGCTTGAAGCGGCAGTTTGATATTTACAAGAAACATTGGCTTCTCTGAAGTTGGAAACAACTTAAAACCCGTCACTTTAAAAAGGCCAAAAGCAGTAATACTCAAAATTATAGAAATGGCAATAGTAGTTCGTGGATATTTTAATGCTTTAGGCATGATATCACGATAAGACCTGGTTAGGAATTTCTGCAGATACTGGAGAAAAATATTACCGCCTGCATGATCATGCGTTTTTAAAAATCGGCTACCTAAAAATGGCACTAAAGTCAGCGCTACAATCATAGAGGCTAATACACTGGTGATAACCGCCATTGGAAGGCTTCTAATAAACTCTCCCGAAACATCTGGCAGAAAAGCCAGCGGTAAAAAAGCAATAATAAGCGTTGCGGTGCAGCCCACAACTGCAATTCCTATTTGTTGTGTCCCCTTTAAGACTGCATCCATTTTAGAGTGTCCTTCCCTGAGCCATCGTTCTATATTTTCGACTACCACAATACTGTCATCAACTAGTAACCCCAAAGCCACTACAAGACCGACAATACTCAGCTGATTTAAAGAAAAACCAAATGCATTCATTGCAATCAAACCCAAGGCGAGTGATAAAGGAATGGAGATCATAACGATTCCTGAAGCTCTTAGCCCTAACGGAAGTAAAGTAATGATTACTAAAACAATAGCAAGTGTAAAATCGAATCCCAAATGTCCTAAACGCTGCGATACCATATTAGCCTGATCGAAGCTTTTTACCAGTTTTATGTTTGGAGGTAAATCTTGAGAGAACTCATCTATAATTGGGAGAAATTCTTTCTGTACATCGGTAATGTTTACATTGTCTTTCATTCCCGCAGTTACCAGTACACATCTATGACCATTGATGCGGGTAATATGGTCTACAACCTGCGACTTGTAACCTACTTGGGCTACATCCTTCATATAAATTATTTTTCCATTTGCATTGTAAATTACCGTATTGGCTACATCATCAGCATTTTTAAATTTGCCGCTGGTTTTGACATTAAATATTTTACTATCCAGATCAATGCTTCCTCCAGGAATATCGGCTGCTTCGCTCTGCAGACTTCCCATCACTGCATTTAATGGAATTTTTAGCTGAGCCAGTTTTTCCATTTGCAAATCTATACGAATTTCCTGCTCTGGAATTCCCGAATATTTTACATCTTTAAGGTTGGTTATTTTCTCAATTTTAGACTTAAGCCTATCCGCCTCATCTCGAAGTTTTTTATCTGATGCATTTTCTGAAACCAAAGCAACTTGAAGGATTTTCACATCTGAAGACGCTATTTTTTCGGTTTTAATTTGATAAATATCTTTAGGAAGCTCACTACTTTTAAGAGCATTCATTTCTGTGGAGATTTCTTGATACTTGTTATCCACATCTACTCCATATTTAAATTTCACCTGAAAAGCGGCTACTCCGTCCTCTACCGTAGTTAAGATTTTTTCTATGTTTTCCAGTCCGTAAATTTTATTCTCGATCGGTTTTACGACTTGTTCCTCCATATCTTTAGGGCTGGTGCCGGGATAGATTACCGTAATAAGATACTGAGGAGGATGTGTTGAAGGATCTTCTGCTCTGGGCATTGTAAATAATGTCAGACAGCCTACTACGGCAACCAGTAAAAATATAATCAATGTAAACTGATAATTTTTAACAGCAAAGTTTGTTATTTTCATGATAGCGCTTATTTAATGATCTTGATGGTTGACTGTTCATTAAGATACGCACTGTTAGAGATCACAATCTGATCTGTTTTCTGAAGCCCATCTTTAATAAATACCTTATTGTTCTCGAATTTATGGATAGTAACCGGCTGGCGTTTTACTTTATTGTTTTCAACAATAAAAACAAAAGCTTTGTTTCCATCAGCCTCTATTAGTGAATTGTAAGGAATGATGACAAAATCCTCAGAATGCTCTGCTTTTATTTCTGCCTTACCAAACATTCCCACAGCTGCCTTGCTTTTTTTAAGACTCAGCTTCAATTCTGCCTGAAAAGAACCTAATGCTGCATCTGCCGCCTGTGATTTTCTAAAAACAAAGGCATCAAAACGTTCGTCAGGATATCCATCAAGAGTAACAACAGCTTTCTGCCCTGCTTTCACAACTGCCCATTCTTTATCTGTTAATCCCACTTTTAGCACATAATTATTATTCTGGCTTGTTTCATTTATAGCCAGAATTGGAGATCCCGGACCAACTACTTCTCCCTCATTTGCTATTTTTTTAGATACAAAACCATCGGCAGCAGCATATATTTTAGAATAACGTGCATTAAAAGCAACTGCATCTTTCTGCTTTCTGGCAATATCAAGCCCCGTTTTTGTGTTTTCAAGCTGCTCTAAAGTATATACACTGTCTTTATAAAGATTACTCGCTCGTTTATAGTCGCGTTCATATTTTTTTACGTTCAGATCGGTCTGATTCAAACCTGCATTGATTTCTGTTTCGTCTAAGGATGCTAGAAGCTGACCTTTCTTAAAAAACTGACCTTCTTCCACATAGATACGATTTATTATTCCTCCAATTTTAAATCCGTAATTGGCTTGGTTTTCGGTTGTCACCAAACCAGATGCACTGATATTACTGTTAAGTGCCAATGATTGGACAGAAGCCGTTTTAACGGGAATAATATCAGCACTTTCAAATGGTGAATTTTCCTTTTTTTCCTCTTTACAGGCATAAAAAAAAGGTAAAGCAAAAAGTACTATCAGTATTTTTTTACTGTGTGGTATAAAACTGTTTTTTAGATATTTGTAACCCGAGCCTGAAAGAGGAACGGTTAAATTAATTCTTGATTTCATGATTTTAAGTTTATTAATTAAAAGTAAAGGTTGCATTAGCTCTTTCTAATTCTGCAAAAGCAATCCACGAATTATAAAGCGATATATTGGTATTGAGCTGCGCGTTCACCCATTGGTTTTGAGCATCAAGAAGTTCAATATAAATCGCCTGTCCCTGCTTGTATAATTTGGTAATATCCTCGTTGTATTTTTTAGCAGCCACTTTTTGATTTTTATCTGCGTAGAACTGTTCCAAAGCTGACTTTAAATTATGCTGTGAAACCTGAAACTGAAGCAGTAACTGCTGTTTTACATTATCAGTTTGAGAACTTATTTTTTTACTTTCTTCTTCGACTTGTTTGAGTCTATATTTATTTTTATTGCCCGAAAAAATAGTCCACTCTAAAGCTGCACCAGCGAAATAATATCTGGATTGTTTGTTTACTTCAAAATCAAAATCTTGAATACCGAAGTCAGCAAAACCATTTAGTTTTGGCAGCCAAAACGAGCTGGTAAGTCTGCTTACATTTTCATTTATTTCTTTTACCTGATTAAGCTTTTGAAGTTCTTCTCTATTTTGGGTATTTTCCTCATTGGCATCAATTGGTGGAGCATCATTTTCTTCTGCTTCAATCGCTGTATCGAGTTTTTGATTCAGTAAAAAGTTAAAATACGACTTGGCATTATTACTGGTCTGCTTGGCAGTTTCTAAATTGGCTTGTATTCTAATTACCTCATTATCGCTTCGTAAAACTGCAGTTCTATTTATTTTCTCATTTATGTATAAAGACTGGTTTACCCTTTGATTTTCCTTTACCAAGGCCAGGGCATCCTCATAAATTTTGATTCCCTCGACAGACTGCAGGTATTTGTAATAAGCAATTTTTATTTCCTTTACTAACTCTCTTTGATATATGGCGAGTTCTATTTTTTGCAGTGAAGTCTGCTGGCTCTTAATTCTCTTATTATAAATAATTTCAAAATTCAGCAACGGCATTGTTGTATGAATTTTAGCATCATAAAAATTATCAGGATTAATTAAAACAGACTGATTTTCTAAAGCTGGAAAAGCGTTCGAGTTGGTTATCTGGTTTAATGTATTGTAAACTGGATTAAGCATATCGCCTATTGGTATATCAATTGTTCTTCCCCCCTCCGCTTTCGTGTAAGTCCCGTTTAAGGAAACAGTAGGATAAAATAAAGAATGTGCTTCTTTCAGAGCGTACATACTTTTGTTGATGTCAAAATTATGCTGCTTGATAACTTCGTTGTTCTTAAGACCAGTCTCTATATAACTGTCGAGCTTGTTCTGTGAATACCCTAAAAATCCCAGAAAGAGTATTGCAAAAGTTAATTTTATTTTCATTTATTATACATTGTTTATAATTTGAACGTTGTTCATTTTTTTGAGCAAAAAAAAATTTAAAGCTTTTCTATTATTTTTAAAAATTCATTATATCCATCATATAAAATGGTATCTGGGTTGGTAAATTTCACTCCTTTTGTTCTCTGTCTGATTTCAAGACAGCACATACCATGGACTAAGCTCCAAACCATAAAAGACAAACCCTCTACCTCATGACCTTTAAAATGACCCTGATCGATGCATTCTTCGATAGTTTTTTTTACGTAATTAAACGTAATGGCACCTTCATCCCAATTCTCATTATCAGAACTTTCAAGAAATTCCATTGGTGCCTTTAAATTAAACATCAAATCATACATTTCAGAGTTTTCAAGGGCAAATTTTATATAGGTAAATCCCATTTTTTTTAATCGCTCTTTTGGATCTTCGATTGTAATTAAGTCCTGAAAATAACTACCTAATTCCTGAAAACCAATTGAATGCAAATCGTGCAGAATAGCATTTTTATCCTTAAAATAAACATAAACCGTCCCTACACTATAATCAATCTCTTCTGCTATGTTTCTAATGGTTGTCTGTTCAATTCCTTTTTCAACGAAAAGCTTTTTAGCACCTTTTAATATCAATGCTCTTAACGCTTCTTTTTCTCGTGCTTTTCTATCTACTGTACTCATCCTATTTCTATTGCTTAGCAAAATTATGATTGAGGCAAAGATATAAAATAAAATGAACGTTGTTCATTATTTATACAGCAAAATATTTTTTGTTTAAATCAAGAACGAAGTTTAGCCACAACACCCTTATGGTTCAATAATTTATAGGCAGCTTTCGGCAAAAATCGGTTCAACCAATAAATTGCTTTCGTATCTCCCACACGTATGGTATAAGTATCGTTTTTTATTGCTTTTATTAAAGCATCAATCAACACATCTGGTGTTATAGATTTGCCTTCCATATTTTCAGACAAATTTGTTTTTACCAGTGGCGGCAGTAATTCGAATACTTTTAATCGGCTTCCTATTATCTGTAAATGATCTCGCAGCGCTTCTGTATAGAAACGTACTGCAGCTTTGGATGCTGAATAAGTAGGAACAAGATTAGAGGGCGTGTAACTTAAAATAGAACTTGTATTAATAATTGCTGCTTCCTTTCTCGATTTCAACATGTCCATAAAAAGATCATTTAATAAAATAACGCCTAAATAATTGGTATTAATTTCCATAGATGCTTTCTCAAAATGTTTAGAACTGCTTAGACCTAAATTATCCTGCCCATTCATGATTCCAGCATTATTATAAAGTATGTCAATCCCTCCAAGTTCACTGATTTGATTGTACAAACTCAAAGCAGCTTCCTGACTTGATGCATCGCTGTTGATAGTGATTAAAGAAGGATAATTTTTTTTGGCAAGCGCTAATTTTACCTGATCTCTTCCCGTAATAATAACTTTTGCTCCCTGCTCAATAAATTGCTTTGCAGCTTCTAATCCGATGCCAGCAGAGCCGCCGGTGATTAATATCGTCTTTCCGTTTAATTCCATAATTTTTATTATAAATATTATTATTTGTATATTTGCTTGCAAAATGCAAGTGCAAATATAAAAGCATTTACTTGCAAAATGCAAGTGAATTTAAATTTATTTTATGAAAACTCCAAAAAAAAGATCAGACTGTCCTGTAAGTTATTCGCTTGAAGCCTTTGGCGACAAGTGGTCACTGCTCATTGTAAGGGATTTAATGCTGCACAAAAAATGCACCTATGGCGAATTGGCAAAATCTGACGAGAAGATAGCAACTAATATTTTAGCAGCCCGCCTTCTTTCATTAGAGGAAAATGGAATTATCCAAAAATTGGAACATCCAGAGAGTAAAGCCAAAGTATTATATCAGTTAACACAGAAAGGAATAGATTTAATTCCCATAATTGTTGAAATTAATTTATGGGCGGAAAAGTATACCGAAATACCCGAGAGTAGAAAAGAATTAGTAGCCCAAATGAATGCTGATAAAGAAGGATTTATTAGAAAGAGCATTGATGAACTCACCACAAATATCAATTTTTGAATACAAAAAATTAATACACAATTAAAATTATGAAAAAGCCAGAAAATTTAGATTCTCTGGCTTTTTTTATTCTTAAAAATTTATTGTCAAATGTTAAACTTTGTATTTCTTTGTACCTTCTACTTACCGATGCAAAAGTTAGCAAAGATATTCCCCAGTAATTCATCATTTGAAACTTGACCTGTAATCAGCCCGAATTGATATAAAGCTTCACGAATATCAAGCGCCATAAGATCGCTTGAAAGACCAGATTCTAATCCGAATTTTACTTTTTGAATCTCATCTAACGCTTTTAATAACGAATCATAATGCCTTGTATTAGTAACAATTGTTTCGTTATTTCGAAGTGCTCCTGTATTTACAAAAGAAAGTAATTCATTCTTTAAATCCTCTACCCCAATTTTTTCTTTAGCTGAAATTAAAAGAAGTTTTGCATTTAGATTTTCAAGTTTAGTTGTAATGTTTTGAACTTCTTCTTCAGATAAAATATCTTTTTTATTAACTACAATAAGCAAAGGTTTTAATGGATATTTATTCTTGATTTGTTCAATTTCTGAAACAAAATCAGAACTTGAAGTTTGGAATTTTAATCCATCAAATAAATAAATTACGACTTGAGCCTGCTCTATTTTCTCAAAAGTTTTTTTGATACCAATGCTTTCTACAACATCTTTTGTATCGCGTATTCCAGCAGTATCAATAAATCTAAATCCGATACCGCCAATTACCAATTCATCTTCAATTGTGTCACGAGTTGTTCCTGCAATGTCCGAAACAATCGCTCTTTCTTCATTCAGTAAAGCATTCAATAAAGTCGATTTTCCAACATTTGGCTCGCCGACAATAGCAACTGGAATTCCATTTTTAATTACGTTCCCAACTGCAAATGAATCAATTAAGCGTTTTAAAACAAATTCAATTCGGTTTAATAATTCATGAAACTGCGTTCTATCAGCAAATTCTACATCTTCTTCAGCGAAGTCTAATTCTAATTCAATTAGAGAAGCAAAATTCAAAAGCTCTTCACGAAGTTTTGCAATTTCATTACTAAATCCGCCTCGCATTTGCTGCATGGCAATTTGATGAGAAGCTTCGTTATCAGACGAAATCAAATCAGCAACTGCTTCTGCTTGTGACAAATCTAGTTTTCCGTTTAAAAAAGCACGAAGTGTAAACTCCCCTGCATCGGCCATTCTACAGCCATTTCGAAGTAATAACTGAATAATCTGCTGTTGAATATAAGTTGAGCCGTGACAAGAAATCTCAATTGTATCTTCTCCTGTATAGGAATTCGGACCTTTAAATACCGAAACTAAAACTTCATCTAGCGTTTTACTTCCGTCTACAATATGTCCTAAATGCAGTGTATGTGTTTTTTGTTTGGTTAAATCTTTATTTTTAATTGATTTAAAAACTGAATTACCTATCGTAATAGCCTCTGCTCCCGAAATTCGAATTATGGCGATAGCCCCAGCTCCAGAAGGTGTAGCCAAAGCAACTATAGAATCTTGATTTATCATGCTGCAAAGGTATAAAAAAAGGCAGAATGTATCTTAATTTCTAATTCAGCCTCAAATCACCAAATTAAGAATTATTAACAAATCATTAAGTGTTAAAATACTGATAATTATCAGGTTGTTTTACTCCGAGAATGAGTAAATTTGAGAGACAAACCATAATCCTAATAAAATGAAAAAGATACTATTCCCTACCGATTTCTCTGATGCTGCAACAAATGCATTTGTCCATGCTTTAGAATTTGCTAAAATTGTAAAAGCCGAATTAATCTTGCTTCATACATTTGAGATTCCAGTTTACGACAGCCAATTTTTTCCAGAGAATTACGCTTCTATATATAGTTCGATCGAGTTAGCCAAATTTGAAATGTTCAAAGATGAAATTCCAAAATTAAGAGCTATCGCTGCCGAACGTAAATTAGATGATATTGTGATCAGACACCGTTTAATGGACGGCGATCTTATATACAACCTTAAAAATGCGGTTAAAGAAGACAACGTAGATTTTGTAATAATGGGAACAAACAGCGTTTCTGATTGGACTAAATTCTTTACTGGATCTAATACCGAATCAGTAATTTCAGGAGTTGAGGTTCATGTATTGTGCGTTCCAGTTGAGGCAAAATTCAAAAAAATAAAAACTATTGGTTTTACCACTCGCTACCGTGAAAAAGATAAAAAAGAACTTAAAAAAATCTTGAAAATAGCGAAGAAAACAGATGCTAAAGTGAAAAGTTTATATGTAAAAACTTCCAATTCAGACGTGGCAGATACAACTATAAAAGAATGGGAAAACGAATTTGCCAATGACAATGTTGAATTTTTAGTATTGCCAAGTGATGAGGTTAAAGAAACAATTATAGATTTTATTCTTTACAAAGACATTGATATCTTAACCACTATCACACATAAAAGATCTTTCTTTGAAAGTCTTTTCGATTCAAGTTTTAGTAAAAAAATATCAAAAGAAGTACCAATTCCTGTATTAGTTATGCACGAAGATTAATTGTAATATCTGATGATTTTGTCACTTAAAAGCTATATTTGTATTTCAGTAAATTATTCTAATGAAAGCATATCAGGACAAAGTCAGCACGTATTCAGACCTATATAATAAAACCAACAAAAAATATAACAGCATAAGCCTTTTGAGGTTATTGAGTATTTTTCTTTTATTGTTTTTTATGTTTTACTACATCAAAACAAGCGAAATACTTTATGTGATTTTAGCTGTTCTGTCTTTTGCTGGTTTTATCATTTTAATGAGAATACATTCTCGTTTGTCTTTTCAAAAACTTTTGGCAGAAACACTCCTTAAAATCAATCAAAACGAAATTTCTTTTTTAAAAAGAGAAAAAACGCCTTTTGAAAATGGTGCTGAATTTATCGATTTTCATCATCCGTATGCGTATGATTTAGATATTTTTGGAGAACATTCTTTATTTCAAAATCTAAACAGAACGGCATCATATATCGGAAAAAAAACACTTGCCGATCTATTACTGCATACTCTTCCTGAAACTGCAATTTCACAAAACCAAGAAGCTGTTAACGAACTAAAAAACAAAGTAGACTGGAGACAAGAGTTTCAGGCTTTAGCAATTATTAGTGAAGATTCTAAAGCATCTTTTGAAGCTATAAAACATTGGATTTCTTTTAAAAATAATACTTTACCTAAAGTTTTAGTTGCGCTTTCCATTATTCTTCCAACATTATTCTTTGGAGTTTTAGCAGTCTATTTTATCACTTCAAAAACTATTTTACTTTCATACCTGACTTACATTTTTATTGCCAATTTAATTGTTTTAGGAAGGTCATTAAAAAGGATTCAGGGAGAAATAGCAAAGGCAGATAATATTGATAAAATCATCAAACAGTATAGTTTATTGTTGGAAAAAATCGAAAAAGAATCTTTTCAATCTAAAAAATTAATCCACTTACAAGAACAGCTAGTTTATAAAAATGCCAAAGCAAGCCAGCATTTGAAACAGCTTTCAGAACTATTTTCAAGAATGGATACGATCAGTAATTTTGTTACTGCGATTCTTTTTAACGGAACATTCTTGTTCAACCTTCATGTTTTAAGAGCACTTTTAAAATGGAAAGAAAATTACGCTTCTGAAATCGATAATTGGATTTCTATAATTGGCGAAATTGAAGCTTTAAACAGTCTTGCCAATTTAGCTTACAACAATTCTGATTTTGTTTTCCCTGAAATTAATTCTGAATATAAAATTGAATTTAAAAATCTAAGTCATCCGTTATTAAATCCTGCTACACGAATTGGAAATGACACTAATTTTCACCCGCTTTCTTTCGTGATTTTGACTGGTTCTAATATGTCGGGAAAAAGTACCTTTTTAAGAAGCTTAGGGACTAATATGGTGCTTGGCGGAATAGGTTCAGTTGTTTGTGCTTCAGAAGCTAAAATACATCCACTTCCAGTATTAGTTTCAATGCGATTATCTGATTCTTTATCAGACAGCGAATCTTACTTTTTTGCTGAAATTAAACGTTTAAAACAGATCATGGATGCTCTTGAAAATCAGCCAGCTTTTGTTCTATTAGATGAGATTTTAAGAGGAACAAATTCGGATGACAAAAGAAACGGAACAATTGAAGTCGTAAAGAAAATAATTTCTAAAAAAGCCGTTGGCGCAATCGCTACACATGACATTGAAGTCTGCTTAACAACAAACGAATATCCTGAAATTTTAACCAATCAATGCTTTGAAGTCGAAATTCAAAATAACGAACTGCATTTCGATTATAAACTTAGAAACGGTATCTGTAAAAATAAAAGCGCTACTTTTTTAATGCAGAAGATGGGGGTTATTTAATTGTGAATGGTGAATTGTTAATGGTGAATTGTTAATGGTGAATTATTATGGTTAATGGTTGATAGTTTATAGTTGATGGTTAATGGTTGATGGTTGATGGTGAATTATTAATTGTTGATGGTAATAGTTAATGCTTGATGGTGAATTAAGAATTATTCTTTATATAAAGCACATTCACAATTCACAACTCACAACTCACAATTCACAACTCACAATTCACAACTCACAACTCACAACTCACAATTAAAAATTAATTTTCCTCATACATTTCCATCCACAAACGGGTTTCTTCTAAATCAAGTTCTTTTTCAATTTTACGAAAAATCTCTTCGTTTACTAATCCTTTTTTGTGCATACTTTCTAGTTTATTGCGTTCAACGTTCAAAAGATCAATCTGAACTTTGGTAAACTCATTAAAAATTTGTCCACCCAATACTTTTCCATTTCCGAAAAAATTAGCCGGAAGTTCTGTCTTTTGGAGTCGGTTAAATTTTACTTCATACTTGCTTTTAATGTTATGGAGTAATTCATCGTCTAGTAAAGAAAAATTATCTTCGATATGTGCGATTGTCTCAGAAACTATTTTATTTCGGATTTCATATTCTTCTGCCAAAATAGAATAACGCTCGATTTTTAGTTTTTTAATTAGCCAAGGAAGCGTAAGCCCTTGAATAACCAAAGTTGATAGTATTACGCAAAAAACCAAGTAAATAATCAAATTACGAAGTGGGAATGCTTCTGTTTTATTCAACATTAAGGGAAGTGCCAAAGCAGCTGCCATGGAAACTACACCACGCATTCCAGACCATCCGAAAATGATCATATTTCGATAATCAAATTTTTCTTTTTCGCGGATCTTTTTACTTATTATTCTCGGAAGAATCGCAGCTGGAATAACCCATAAAAAACGAACCAAAATAACCACAATGCTGATAACAGCTCCCCAGATAAACAACGAATTTCCAGAGTAATTACTGATGCCTGCAATAATCTGCCTTAACTGAAGTCCGATTAAAATAAAAATCAAACCGTTTAGAATATTATTTAGAACATCCCAAATTGTATTTGTCATAATTCGGCTTTCATGAGAAAATATGGTTCCCGATCTCGCAGCCAAAAAAAGACCTGTTGTTACAACAGCCAAAACTCCCGAACCTTCAAAATGTTCTGCAAGTAGATAAGAAGCAAATGGTGTCAATAATGTGAGCGTTACTTCGATAATATCATCACAAACAAATCTCTTATGAATATAATACATGATATAACCAACAGCTAAACCTATGGCTATGCCTAAAACCGACATTAAAACAAAATTTAATCCCGCCTGCCATAAAATAAAATTTCCTGCTGTAATCGCAGTAAGAGCATATTTGTACGCTACAAGACCACTTGCATCGTTTACTAAACTTTCTCCCTCTAGAATGGCAATTAATCGTGGATTTAGTCCTAATCCTTTTGTAATAGCAGTTGCAGAAACCGCATCGGGAGGCGAAACAATAGCACCAAGTAAAAAGGCTAACGGCCAAGACATATCATTAATAAGCCAATGCGCAAAAACAGCAACTAATCCTGTAGTAAAAAACACCAAACCAACGGCGGCAAAAGTTATCGGACGTATGGATTGCTTAAAGTCTGACCAGCTGGTATGCCACGCGGCATGATACAAAAGAGGTGGAAGAAATACGATAAATACTATTTCTGGACTTAAAGCAATTACAGGAAGTCCTGGAACAACACTAATGACAACACCGCATAAAACCAAAACAATTGGAATCGGGAAATTATATCTTTTACTAACAAGGCTAAGAAAAGCTACGCCAAAGAGTAACATTATAATTACTGTGATATTTTCCATTATTTACTGCGGGTATTTATTGGTTTGGGATTATAATTTCTGGCACTAAATTAATATATTATGATAATTAAATTAAAATAACACTAAAAAAGAATCGTCAATTTCTTGACTTACATTAAACTCAGGAAATTTGAGTGGGTTGAAGTTTATGGTTTAGTTTTTTTTTAAACACATAGAGACCTAGTATTTTGATTTGTTTGTAAAGAATTAAAAAAGAACGCTTTTACACATAGCCTGCTAGGTTTATTAATACAAAGTAAAATACCTTTTTTAGCGTTCTAAATCTAGCAGAGATGTCTCCTCTGTCGACATGACAAACAGTACAGAAATAAAAAATCTACTAAAATCTGCCCAAATCTTTTAAAATCTGCGTGAAACTCTCAGCAACAATAAAAAAGCCGAATCTAAAATAAGATTCGGCTTTGCTTTTTTATGATTCGCAACTGCTGCAGGAAACAAGACTTGTTACTAATTCTTTAGAAACACTCTGGCTTCTTTGGTAGTATAAACTTTTAACTCCTTGCTGCCAAGCTTCGATCATTAAACGGTTCACATCTTTAATTGCTAATTCTGCTGGAATATTAAGATTTAAACTTTGTCCCTGATCCACAAATTTCTGGCGGATTCCTGCCTGCTGTACAATTTCTAACTGACTGATTTCTTTAAATGTTTTAAAGACATCTTTTTCCTGCTGAGTCAACTGTTCCATATGCTGAACACTTCCGCCATTCAGCATAATTCCTCTCCAAACTTCTTCATTATCTAAACCTTTTTCTTCCAACAGTTTTTTAAGGTATTTATTTTTACGCATAAAATTACCTTTACTCAATCCAGCTTTATAATAGTTACTGCTAAAAGGCTCAATTCCTGGAGAAGTTTGTCCTAAAATTGCAGAAGAAGATGTTGTTGGTGCAATTGCCATTGTGGTTGTATTACGTCTTCCGTAACCTTTTAACAATTCCGGCTCTCCATAAATTCTAGCCAATTCTTGACTTGCTTTATCTGCTTTATCGCTAATATGTTTAAAAATCTCTGTAGTTTTCATTTTAGCTTCCATTCCTTCAAACGGAATCATGTTTTTCTGAAGATACGAATGCCATCCTAAAACGCCTAAACCTAATGCACGGTGTTTTTTAGCAAATTTATTAGCTGCAGAAAGATAATAGTTCCCTTCAGTTTTTTCGATGAATTCCTGTAAAACAGCATCTAAGAAAAAGATCGCTAATTTTACTGCTTCAGTATCTTTCCATTCTTCATATAGCTCCAAGTTCATTGAAGATAAACAGCAGATAAATGATTCATCATGAGTTGATGGAAGCATAATCTCACTGCACAAGTTACTGGCATTGATTCTTAAGTTTTGATCTTTATAAACTTGTGGTTTGTTTTTATTTACGTTGTCACTAAAGAAAATATAAGGCAAACCTTTTTGCTGACGGCTTTCTAAAACTTTCGCCCAAATTTGTCTTTTATCAGCATCTCCATCAATCATTTCCTGCATCCAATAATCTGGAACACAGATTCCTGTAAACAAATTCTGAATTGGGTTTCCGATACTTTTAATTTTCAAAAACTCCTCGATATCCGGGTGGTCAATATCTAAATAAGCTGCAAATGCGCCACGACGAACTCCGCCTTGCGAAATTGTATCCATTGCAGTATCAAAAAGTTTCATAAAGCTTACGGCTCCACTACTCTTTCCGTTATCTGTTACGGCACTTCCGCGCTCGCGTAATTCACCAAAATAACCAGAAGTCCCGCCTCCGATTTTAGTCTGCATAATTACCTCGCCCAATTTATGGGTGATTCCTTCAATTTTATCTGGAACGTGTACATTAAAACAAGAAATTGGCAAACCTCTTTCTGTTCCCATATTTGCCCACACAGGCGAACTAATACTCATCCAGCCTCTTTCGATCATTTCAACAAAAGATTCTTTTAATTCTGGTTTGTAAAGTCTTTTAGCGGCAGCGGTACAAATTCGATCGATTGCACCTTCAACCGTTTCACCTTTTAAAAGGTATCCGCGATTTAAAATTTGCTCACTTTCAGAGTTCTTCCACCACATTTTACTATCGTTCTGTGATTCAAAATTATTTACTGGGTTTGTGTCTATCGTATTCATAAGTATTCTGGGCTTGTATTAGAAAAGATCGTTTGCGGTAATGCTTTTATCATGTTTCGTATATTCAACAGGACGTTTGGCAAAGAAATCGTCTAAACTATTTGCAAAAACTTCTTCTTCAAACCAAGTCATTTTTGAATATTCGTCTGGAGAAACATTAAAGATCGTTTCAATATTTATTTGTTTTAAACTTTCATCAATTCTAAATTTCATGAAGTTCACTAAGTCTTCTTTATTTATAGTTTCGATCGCTCCGTCTTCAAAAATCCAATCTAAAATATCGGCTTCAACAGTTATAGATTCTTTAACTGTTTCTCTAATTAATTCTAATGTTTCAGCATCGAAATATTCAGGAAATTCTTCACGGATTTTATTAATAATATAAATTCCACCATTTGCATGAATTTGTTCGTCGATAGAAGTCCAAGCAATAATGTTGCTCACATTTTTCATATAGCCTTTGAATCTTGTGAACGACAATAAAATTGCAAACTGACTGAACAAAGAAACATTTTCGATTAAAATACTGAATAAAATCAGCGAAACCATGTATTTTCTGTTGTCCTGAGATTTGGTATCCTTTAATACATTAGAAAGATAATCTACACGTCTGCGTACTACAGGAACATCTAAAAGTTTTTCGAATTCATCATTGTAACCTAAAACTTCTAACAAACGAGAATATGCTTCAGAATGTCTGAATTCACATTCTGCAAAAGTAGTTCCCAATCCGTTGAATTCTGGTTTTGGAAAATGCTCGTATATATTTCCCCAAAAGCTTTTTACAGCTACCTCAATTTGTGCAATAGCCAATAAACTATTTTTAATTGCGGTTTTTTCAGCCAGATTTAAATGGGCATGAAAATCTTGTGTGTCGGCAGTAAAATCTACTTCGGTGTGCACCCAGTAGGCTTTATTAATTGCTTCAGTAAATTGGAGAACCTCAGGATATTCAAAAGGTTTATAATTGATTCTTTTATCGAAAATTGACATATATATAGAATTTTAAGTGACTATTTTGAAATAAAAAATCGAGCGCTCTTTTGCAGGTGGTATCGGCGTGATTTTCTATAATTACAAATTTAGCCCACAGTTATCCTTTTGTCCAGTTTTAGATGTTAAAAATCTCTCCAATTATCAACAGTTTGAAAACTTCAAAAATTTGAGTTTCTGCAAATTTTATCAACAGGAAAATAATGTCTTGTAATTCTCAATGAACTAACTGTTTCCCTAAAATTAATAGTAAGTTATCAACATCTTAAAGTGATATTTTTTGAGGTATAGAGCTAAGCAGTTATCAACAGTTGATTTGGAAAAAGATTAATTTTAAAATCAATTTCAAAATAAAAAAACGCTAGTTATTAATAATTATTCTAAATAATGTTATGCTACTAAAAAACATAACATTTTTTATAACAGATAATTAGACTAAAAAACACTTTTAAATTTGATGTAAAGTATATTCAAAAAAGGACAACAATTGCTTTTAACAAGAAAGATTGGTAAAAACATTATTCAAGGTAAATAAATTCAAAAAATATATAGTTTTTATCTAAGAACTACTCTGATCTTAATAGTTTCAAATATCAATTGTCTAAAGGATATTGTTTGAATATAAAAATTAAAATCAGCTTAAGACATTCTTAAAATTTAGAGATACTAGATTAAAAATCCGTTTTAGCAACAAATTTGTATTGATTTAAAAATATTAATCTTTACATTTGCTTTATTTTTATTTATTCTAAATAGAGTAAAATACATATCTGAAAATAAATTTAATCTTGAATAATTCTATAACCATAAATTATCAAAACATGAAAAAGAATCTTTTCGCTTCTTTTGCATTTGCTGTTACGCTTTTTGTAAGTGCCCAGCAAAAAAATACACTTTTAGAACAATCTTTTTGGAAAACTTCTCCAGATATCGAAACTGTTAAGGCTGAAATAGCAAAAGGAAATAATCCTTCAGAGGCAAATGCCAATGCTTTTGATGTTACAACGCTGGCAATTAATAATGATGCGCCTGTTGCAACTATTAAATTTTTAATTGAACAGCCAGGAAATTCGGTTACGAAATTAACGCACGATAATCGTATTTATTTGCATTGGGCGGCTTATCGAGGAAATACAGAATTAGTAGAATATCTTATTAATAAAGGTTCTGATGTAAATTTTGAAGACAGCCACGGAACTACTCCTGCAGATTTCGCAGCATCAAACGGGCAGTCGAGTCCTGCGATGTACGATGCATTTTTTAAGGCTGGAGTAAATCCGACAAAAAAATATGCAAATGGAGCAAACCTTTTACTTCTGGCAATTGCGTCAGATAAAGATTTAAAAGCTGCAGAATATTTCGCAACTAAAGGAATGTCTCTTAAAGATGTTGATAATGATGGAAATACTGCTTTTACATACGCTGCAAGATCTGGAAATATTCAACTTTTGAAAAAACTTTTAGAAAAAGGAATTAAACCAACAGAAACTGCAATTTTAATTGCTGCGCAGGGAAGCAGAAGAGAAACTAATACAATCGAAACGTACAAATATTTGGTTGAAGAAGTAAAAATAAAAGCAACTGCACAAAACAAAGCAGGACAAAATGTATTGCATATTTTAGCTGGAAAACCCAATCAAACTGAAATTATCAAATACTTTTTAGGAAAAGGTGTTGATGTTAACAAAGCTGATAAAGAAGGAAATACGCCAGTTATGGCTGCTGCATCTGCAAGAGAAACTGCTGCTTTAGAACTTTTTCTTCCTAATGCAAAAAATATCAATGCTCAAAACGTAAAAGGAGAATCTGCTTTGACATATGCCGTAAGATCTGGAACTCCAGAAGCTGTAAGTCTGCTTTTAGCGAAAGGTGCAGATATTAATGTAAAAGACAAAGACGGCAATAATTTAGGAGTTTATTTAGTACAGTCTTATCGTCCTGCGGGAAAAGATAAAGATGCTGCTAAACAAGATCCTTTTGATGCAAAAGCAAAATTACTTCAGGATAAAGGATTAAATTTGGCGGCAGCACAAAAAGACGGAAACACTCTATATCATTTAGCAATCACTAAAAATGATGTTTCTCTCCTTAAAAAAATTACTGATTTAAAAGTAGATGTAAACGTTAAAAACAAAGATGGTTTAACTGCACTGCACAGAGCGGCTATGACTTCTAAAGATGATTCGATTTTAAAATATCTTGTTTCTGTTGGAGCCAAAAAAGACATCAATACAGAATTTGACGAGACAGCTTACGCTTTGGCAAAAGAAAATGATCTGCTTACAAAAAACAATATTTCGGTTGAATTCTTAAAGTAAATAGTTTTAAACTTCAAAAATAAAATTCCAAATTACAATTAAAAAAATATGAAATCTATATTTAAAATTGCTCTTACAAGCGCATTTGTTTTTTTACTTTCTCTTCAATCTAATGCGCAGTCAAGCAAATACAAATGCATGCTGCAAATGAATAATTATATGGGAGAAGGTGCATATATCGTAGTTTCACTCGTTAATGGAAACGGCGAATACGAAAAAACACTTTATGTAATGGGCGATGATAAAAAGTGGTACAAATCATTAAAAGAATGGAACAAATTCCATACTCAAAAAAATGATGATATCAGCGCAAAAACAGGCGCTTCTGTTACTGGTGGAGATCGCAGTGTGACAACAATAGAAATTGAAAATTCTAAAATTAACAAAGGCTACAAATTACGTTTTGAAACAGCTGTTGAAGATCAAAAGTATTATGTAAGCGATCTTGAAATTCCGCTTACAACAGAAGGTTTGGCTGCTAAAACAGATGGAAAAGGCTATATTAAATACGTAAGGTTAAGCAAAATTTAATATTCAGCATATTATTTTTTAACCTCTGTAAGCAGGAATTCTATTTTTTTCTGCTTAAAATTGAAATCTGAGCTTTGTCAAAGTTTTTAACTTTGACAAAGCTTTAAACATTTATTACTTTTAATACATTCAATGACTCTTTCTTTCTGGCGTTACGCACACTTGGCCCTGGCCTTATTTTCTTCTATATTTTTGTTTTTAGCCACGGTAACCGGAATTATTCTGGCGGTCGATGCAGTGCAGGAAAAAACTCTTCCGTACAAAACTGAAAATTTTAATGAAATAACTTTAGGAGAAACTCTTCCTATTCTAAAAAAGGCTTACCCAGAAATTACAGAATTAAGTGTTGATTACAATCAGTTTGTAACGCTTCAGGCAATTGATCAAGACGGAAATGATATTAATGCTTATGTTGATCCCAAAACTGGAAAAGTTTTAGGAACTCCTGTAAAGAAAAGCGAATTTATTCAATGGATTACAAGCTTTCATCGTTCTTTGTTTCTTCACGAAGTAGGACGTTTTTTTGTGGGTGTAATTTCCTTTTGTTTGTTATTGATTTCGCTTTCGGGTTTTGTCCTTGTTTTAAAGAGACAGCGCGGTATTCGTAATTTCTTTTCCAAAGTAATTAAAGAATATTTTGCCCAATATTACCATGTTGTTTTGGGGCGATTGGCTTTAATTCCAATTCTAATTATTGCATTAACAGGAACCTATTTATCGTTGGAACGATTTAACTTTTTTATGGGCGAAGAAAAAGCAAAGCCTGTAAAAACTGAATTTTCGGATAAAGACAAAACGACTTCTATATTTAAAACTACTTTACTTTCTGACGTAAAAAAAATTGAGTTTCCTTTTACAGATGATCCTGAAGAATATTATATCATTGAATTAAAAGATCGCGAGATCGAAGTTAATCAGGTTTCTGGTGCTGTTATTTCAGAAAAACTTTCGCCGGTAACCAAACAATTTGCTGCTTTGAGCCTTGATCTTCATACAGGTAGAATTAACGGAGTCTGGGCTGTAATCTTAGCAATAGCTTGCATCAATATTTTATTCTTTATTTATTCTGGTTTTGCGATTACTTTAAAAAGAAGATCAAGCCGAATTAAAAACAAATTCACATCTCAAGAAAGTACTTTTGTTCTCTTAGTTGGTTCTGAAAATGGAAGTTCTTTTCGATTTGCAAATGCGATTCTAAAACAATTAACCGATCAAGGCTACAAGGCTTTTATTACCGAACTGAATCGCTTTTCCGCTTATCCAAAGGCAGAACATATAATTGTCTTTACTTCTACTCATGGTTTAGGTGACGCACCTTCTAACGGAAAAAAATTTAAAGCTGTATTAGAAAAGCAAAATCAGGATCAGAAAATTAATTTTTCTGTTGTTGGTTTTGGTTCGAAAGCTTATCCAGATTTCTGTCAGTTTGCTATTGAAATCGATCAGCTTTTAGCGGCTCAAAACTGGGCAGAACGTTATTTAAGTTTACAAACCGTTAACGACAAATCGGCTGTTGAATTTGTAAACTGGATAAAATTATGGAGTGCAAAAACGGGAATTCCTTTGGCGACAACTCCTTCATTATACAATCACGTACCGAAAGGACTGCAGAAATTAATGGTTTTAGATAAGACGCCGATTTCTGATAACGAACATACTTTTATACTAACATTACGCGCTAATTCTAGGGCTAAATTTGTTTCTGGTGATTTACTGGCAATTTATCCTGCTAATGATTCTAGAGAACGCCTCTACTCTATTGGAAATCATTCTGGAAACATACAATTGGTTGTAAAACTGCATGAAAACGGATTGGGTTCTGGCTTTTTGAATAATTTAGAACCTGGAAATATGATAAAAGCTAGAATTCTTAAAAACCCTACTTTTCATCTTCCAAAAAAAGCACCAAAAGTAGCTCTCATCTCCAACGGAACTGGAATTGCTCCTTTCCTCGGAATGATTGAACAGAATAAAGCTAAGAAGGAAATACATTTGTACAGCGGTTTTAGAATGGTAACTCCAACGCTTTTGGCTTATAAAAAGTTTGCAAAAGTGATGATTCAAAAACAACATCTGGATCGCTTTCATGTAGCATTATCTCGTGAAGGAGCAAATATTTATGTTATGGATTTGATTCAAAAAGATGCTTCTTTTTTTATGAATTTATTAAAAGAAGGCGGTGTGATCATGATCTGCGGTTCGCTTGCCATGCAGAAAGATGTTGAAGCTATTTTGAATGAGCTATGTCTCGAAAATGGGATTAAAAGTCTTTCTGAATATAAAGAAAATGGTCAATTATTAACGGATTGCTATTAGGATTAGATTTTAGATTGTAGATTTTAGATTGTAGATTTTAGATTGTAGATTTTAGATTGTAGATTTTAGATTGTAGATTTTAGATTGTAGATTGTAGATTGTAGATTGTAGATTGTAGATTGTAGATTGTAGATTTTGGATTTTGGATTTTGGATTTTGGATTTTGGATTTTAGACTGTAGTCCCGAAGCCTCGGGATAGATTATAGAATTTAGATCGCACTTATAAATGAATCCCAGAGGGATGACATATTTATAGATTACATTTGGTTCACACAAAGTTAAAGCTCCAGCGGAGCGACATATACAAACTACATATCGCTCTGGCGAAGCTTTAATTTGAAACGTCTAAATTATAACTATAAATATTTCGCTCCGGGGGAGCTCTAAAAAATGATTTTTTATGCAAAAATCAATTATAAATAAACTTTTAATTCTTTTCGTAACGGTTCACTGCTTTACAGGCTATTCGCAAGTATTACGAAAAAGAACATCGCTCTTAATGGGCGGCCGTTTTGATATTACTATTGTAGATAAAGATTCGCTTTCGGCTGAAAAAAATATTGATATTGTAATTGCTGAAATTACCCGCATAGAAAATCTAATTTCGGATTGGAAGGCCGATTCTCAAATTTCTGCAGTGAATCAGAATGCGGGAATTCAACCTATAAAAGTAGATCGAGAAGTTTTTGAACTTGCCCAAAGAGGTGTTAAACTTTCTGAAATAACAAATGGCGGATTTGACGTCAGCTTTGCTGCAATGGACAGAATCTGGAAATTTGACGGTTCGATGACGGAAATGCCTTCGGCGGAAGCCATAAAAAAATCGGTTGAAAAAGTGGGTTACAAGAATATTATTTTGGACAGCACAGAATCGACTATTTTTTTGAAACTAAAAGGCATGAAAATCGGATTTGGTGCTCTCGGCGAAGGTTACGCCACTGATAAATGCCGTGCCATGATGATTGAAAAAGGCATTAAAGCCGGAATTATCAATGGTTCGGGCGATATGAGCACCTGGGGAAAACAACCCAACGGAAAGGACTGGAAAATCGGTATTACGAATCCGTTTAAACCTGAAAAAATTTTAGCTGTTGTTCCGTTAAAAGAAGGCGCTGTCACTACTTCTGGCAGTTATGAAAAGTTTGTTGTTTTTAATGGAAAACGCTACTCCCATATTATAAATCCTGCAACTGGGTATCCCGCAATTGGTTTGTGCAGTGTAACTGTCTTTGGTCCAAACGCCGAAACGGCAAACGGATTAAGTACTTCAATGATGGTTTTAGGTCTAAAACAAGGCTTACTGCTGCTCCAAAAATTCCCAGAATACAGCTGCGTAATAATTACTGATAAAGGAAAAGTGGTTAAGTCTAAGAATTTCTCTTATAAATTGTAAGTGGTTGATGGTTAATGGTTAATGGTTGATGGTTGATGGTTGATGGTTGATGGTTGATGGTTGATGGTTGATGGTTGGTGGTTGGTGGTCATGGGAAGCAGATTTTGTCGAAATGATTACTTTGTCTGTTCGCTATCGCTTGAGTCTTCGGTGAAATTATAAAGGGTATGAAATAATGATAACTCATTATTTAAATTGAACATTCCGCTTACTGTAAATAGAAGCGGAATGTTTTTTTGATTAGAATTTTGAAGCAAACTCTTTTGCAAAATCTTCTAGTTTGATTTTTCCTTGAACTTTTCCATCATTGTTTAGAAAATCTGCTGCAATGGTTTCATTACGAAGTCCGCTTCCCATTTCGGTATATAAACCAGCCATTTCTTCTGGAACTCCAGCTTGAGTCATTCCGCCTAAATATTGTTCATCAGTAAATTCAACCCAAGGAAGTTCTGGTTTTCCAATTGCTGCTCCGAATGTTTTTGCAATTTCTGAAGGCGTGCGAACATCACTAATAATATAGCGCACATTTTTTCCTTCTGGTAATTTTTGTAATTCTTCTGCAGCAGCCCATGCAATATCTTCTGGATGCACTAACGGAATACGATTTCCTGCTGGAATATTTGCTCCCATAATCCCTGCTCCTTTTATCATCGGAATATCGTTGAAGAAGTTAATGTAGAAATATCCAGCTCTCAAAAATGTAATTGAAGTATTTAGTTTCTCATAAATCTTCTCAATATTATACAAACCCGCAATTGGTCCGTTTCCTTTTGGTAAATCAGCTCCTATACTGCTTAGCATTACTACTCTTTTAATGTTGGCATTCTGAATCGCTTTCGCGAAAGCGGTGCCAGCATCTGTAGTATTTTGAATAATATTTACACCGCCCATATTTGGAGGCGTCATGGCGAAAAGGGCATCTGTACCTTTAAAAGTTTCTGAAAGAAAATCGGCATCGCTAACTGATCCTATTACTGCTTTTGCACCAAGATCTTCAATCGCAGCTTTTCGATCTGCATTGCTGCTTATAACCGTTACCTCGTGTCCTGATTTTACTAATTGAGCCGTTAAAGGCTTTCCGATATTTCCTAACGAACCTGAAATTATAATTTTCATCTTTAAAGTTTTTTTATTTAACAAGACAAAGGTATCTTTGTACTTACTTTTACACAAGTACTTACCCTAAAGTATGTATCATGACAGCAATTAAAGAATCGTCAACTATTCAGGAAAACAAGCAGTATGCGTTGGAACAATGCCCTGTAACTTTTGTTATGGAAAAAATTGGAGGCTACTGGAAACCCATTATTTTATATCATTTATCGACTGGAGATAAACGTTACAGCGAATTGAAAAGAGCAATTCCGGCTGTAACAGAGAAGATGCTTATTCAGCATTTAAAACAATTAGAAGCGGATGGTTTGGTGATTCGCGAAGCAAAACCTGTCGTTCCTCCTTTTGTGACTTATAAATTAAGTGATGCTGGAAAGGGATTATTACCCGTTATTGATGCAATGGCAGCGTGGGCTTTTAAAGTAAAAGACGGCATCTATAGCGTTTAATAGACACCGCCTTTTCAAACAACAAAAAACTAATTAACTTATTTTTAATCGCTTTGTTTAATTCTGTTTGATAAAAAACAAAGTTTCTTTGTAATTGGCAATTTCTGTTAAGGCATTATAAATATATTTTGAAACCAACGCTCCCCCATCAGAATTAATGAGGTCTATATCATCTTCTGGTGTATGATACTGCGGATGTCCGCCGGTATGAAAACCAACCGCAGCAATAGATTCTTTATAAAAAGAAACATGATCGGAACCGCCAACATCTCCTGCGTGAATAACTGGGTTTAATCCTGAGTTTTCCTGCAGTTTTTGCATCAGTTCGACTCCATTTGGGAAAGTTCCAGCACCGCCCATATAAAGCTCTTTTTTCTCATTCAATCTTCCAACCATATCCATATTGAGCATTACTTTTACGGATTCTTTTGGAACTGGCAGATGGGTTACGAAGTATTTAGAACCTAATAATCCTTCTTCTTCTCCGCTGAACGAAATAAAAATGATGCTTCTTTTTGGTTTGATTTTTTGTTTTGAAATTTCTTCTAAAATGCAAAGCAGCGCCGAGACACCAGAAGCATTATCATCTGCACCGTTATGAATGGTAAACACTTCTTTCTTTTTACTTCCAGAACCTGGTCCGCCCCAGCCCCAATGATCGTAATGAGCTCCTATTACAATATATTCATTTTTTAAAACATGATCAGATCCTTGGATAAAACCCAAAACATTTTGAGTTGCAACACTATCTGATTTCATCTTATTGATGCCTTCTTTTACAAAAACTTTAAAAGACTGATAATAAGAATTATTGAATTCTTGTAAACCATATTTTTTAAAATACTTCTGAATATAAGCTGCTGCTTTATTATTTCCTTTTGTACCCGGAAAACGGCCTTCCAATTTATCTGATGATAGATATTTATCATGTTTATAAAAGGTTTTGGAAATTTGTGCATTCACGAAAGTGCAGCAAAAAAATACGGTCGTAAAAAAAAGTTTTAATTTCATATTGGTTATCTATAGAATGGAACGCGGATGAAACGGATTTGCTTTGCAAAAACGCGGATAAACGCAGATATTATAAAAAATTAATCAAATAAAATCGTAAAATCAGCGTCTTTACGAAGTAAATGAGTGTCATCCGCGTACCATTATTCAAAGATTATAAATCAAAAGAGGTATGTTTAATGTATTTTCGATCATAAGTATACAGTACGTGTACTTTCTTGTCGGTGGTTTGAATTATAGCTGGGTAACTGAACTCTCCTTTTTGCTGATTTTCCAAATCAAATAACTTTCTCCAGTTCAAACCATCTATCGAATATTCAACATCTAAAATATTGCGGCCGTTAAACCAGTCTTTTCCCTGTGGCAGTGGATTGTTAACCAATAAAAAAAGATTTTTATTTACAGTTAAAGCATCTATTCCCGAATTTGAATTTACCACATTAATTGTATTGGTTCTTATCCAGCTTTTTCCGTTATCTCCAGACCAGCTTGCAACTACTCTATTGTGCTTGCTGCGAGACAACATCTCAATATCACTTTCACTATGCACTAAAAATGTAGGCTGAATGACATTTAATTGTTTATTGTTTTCAACTTCAATTTTTTTCCAAGAATCGTCAGCTTCTGTGTACGTTTCTACATGAATTCTCCATTCGTCTTTGTCAACACTTTCTGTACTGCTGCCGCACAAAATAACTCCAGGAGTTGTTTCGATTGGTTTATTACGAATTGGACCGTAGATTCCTTCGGGAAGATATTTTGGCTGTCCCCAAGTCTTTCCATTATCTTTTGAAACGATCATGGCGCCAAACCATTCTCTTGGATTCTTTCCAACTTTGTAAAACAAATACAAATTCTGGCTTTTGCTTTTAAACAGCACCGGATTCCAACAAGGAAGCGTATCTCCGTTTTTGATTAATGGCTGAATCAGTTCTTTTGGCGTTGACCATTTTTTATCTTTATAATCAGAAATATAAATTCCGACATCTTTTGCACCTTCGTATTTACCGCCAAACCAAGCTGCCATAATCTCATTTGGTTTATATTCCACCAATGTCGATGCGTGACTGTTGGCTGTAACAGGCGGATATGCAATATAACTGCTTTCAATATTCACAGCTTTAATTTGCGCTTTTACTGAATTGGAAAAAACAATTACCATCAATAATGCAGCTGTAGTATATCTCTTTTTTAAAATCATTTTCTTTTTTTTTTGTTTTTTAGATGAAAGGAGCAAGAAGCAAGATTTTGAATTTACTTTTCAATATGAAAAATGTCTCTTTGATATAGCTTTAAATCCTACATCTCACATCTTTCATTTTACATCCCACATCTTACATCTCACATCTCACATCTTACAGATAAAAAAATCTAACTCTTCTTCAACCCACTTTATGTCCTGAAATCGCATAGTAAAGGATAATGATATAGCAAGGAAGTAAAATCCAATATCCTTTTGTAGAGGCTGCTGCTGTTGCATTTACTTCGCTAATTCCCTGTGCAATAAGATCAGCTTTTGTTCCGTCTACGAATTTCCCATATAGAGGCGGAATAACTGCTCCTCCAGAAATTGCCATTACTAATAATGCAGCTCCTGTTTTCGTAAATTTTCCTAAACCGTTAAGTGTAAGAGGCCAGACTGCAGGCCACACTAATGCATTTGCGATTCCTAATCCAGCAACGAATAAAACAGAAGTAAATCCGCTAGAAAACACAATGCAGAATGACAATAAAATTCCTAAAACCGCACTCACTTTTAGAGCCAAAGCCTGCGTAATATATTTCGGAATCAAAAATGCTCCCAAAGCATAAGTAGCTACCATCGCTAATAAAGTAAATGTTGTAAAGAATTTGGCATCGGCTGCAGGAAATCCTAACGCGATTCCGTAAGCTATAATCGTATCACCAGCAATAACTTCTACTCCAACGTACATAAACAAAGTTAGTACCCCAAGCCAAAGATGCGGAAACTGAAAAATACTTGTTTTTGCTGTTTCTCCCTCTTTTGTTTCTTCGATTGGCGCGGCTTCTACATTTGGCAACGGTGCTTTACGAATCAGCAATCCTAAAATAAACAAAACCACTGCCATTGAAATGTAAGGAACTACAACACTGTCTGCCATATTATTTAGTAATAAATTCTTTTCAGAAACGCTTACTACAGCCAGTTTTTCCTGAATTTCATCAATTCCTGATAATAAAATAGATCCGAAAATAAGAGAGCCTAAAGCTCCAGCGATTTTATTACAAATTCCCATAATAGAAATTCTTTTTGCTGCGCTTTCAATTGGTCCTAAAATAGTGATATACGGATTAGATGCTGTTTGCAATAAAGTCATTCCGGCTCCTTGAATAAAAATTCCTGTAAGAAACATCCAGTATGTTCTAGCTTCGGCTGCAGGAATAAAAATTAAAGCTCCGAAACCCATAATGAATAATCCTAAAGACATTCCTTTTTTATAGCCGATTTTAGCTAAAATATAAGAGGCAGGAAGTGCCATTACAACAAACGAAATATAAGACGCCGACGCAACTAATAGAGATTGTGCCGAGGTTAATTCGTTAATTGTTTTCATAAACGGGATCAAAGCGCCGTTGATCCAGGTAACAAATCCAAAAATAAAAAACAGACTTGCTATTATTAAAATTGGAACTAATGTGGTTGGTTTGGTTTGTGAGGAGTTAGTGGTATTTGTATCAACCATTTTTATTTATGTTTTTGTGGTTTGATGATTTGTTGAATTGGAGAAAATCATCAGTAGTTAAAAGAAATTTTGTATGCCAAAAATTACTGACATATGGATAAAACAAAAGGAGAGTTACCTCTCCTTTTGAATTTTAAGTAAGGATTGTGTCGATCATTACTCACCAAATTAATTATTTTGTGTCCCACCAAAGTCTAGTTCCACCTGAATCTGCACCGCCTAATTTTGCGATACCATCATCAACTGCTTCTTTGTTAGAAGAATACTCATTTGTAGTATAAATGATTCTCTTCATTAGAGATTTTCCAACTCCTGGGTCTGGGTTATCTGTGTTTAATACAGGATAAATAACTTTAGCATCGCTTCTACGTAAATCTGCCCAAGCTTCCCAAGATTCTGGGAAAATTGCTAAGTATTTTTGAACTGCAATCTGTGTACGTTGATCAGCAGTAGATGTAGACCAAGCTACTGGCAATTTAACAGGGATATCTCTTAAGTCTAAAGTAGGGTAAACTGTTAAGATATTTGGTAAAGTTGGCAATGATGAACCATTGATATATGCATCTACTTCAGCAGCATTTGTAATTCCCCATTGTGCTAGAGATAATCTAATACCTGTTTCATACAAAGTTTTAGCATCTCCGCCCATGTTCCATCCATTCAATGCACCTTCTGCTCTGCTTAAATAGTTTTCAGAAGCCATGAAGATTTCGATATTTTTAGTTTCACTAAGGTTGTTAGTGGCACCATTACCCATTACGTCATTATTGAAAGCAGAGAATTTAGTAGTTCCAAATTGATCTTCTAAACCTCCAACAGGGTTACCTCTATAAACTCCAGTATCGATTGGGGCAAACCATTTTGATAAACGTGGATCGTTGTATCCTACTAAGATACTTTCCATAGAAGCTGTCATTACATAACCCCAGCTGTTTACAATCATGTTTAAATTGTTTGGAGTAATGTTACTTGCTTTAAAGAATGCACTTTGATCATTTGTCTGCATAACTCCTGCAGCTACAGCAGCTTCAGCTTGAGTCTTTGCTTTTCCTGGATCTTTATCCGAAATTCTTAAAGCTAAACGCAATCTCATACTGTTTCCAAAAATTCTCCATTTGTCAACACTTCCTGAATAAACTCTATCATTTGGGGCAAGAGAGGCTACAGATGCAGTAGAAGAAGAACTCAATACTGCGTTTGCTTCATCTAACAATTTAAAGAAATCTTCATAGATGAATTCTACGCTGTCATAAGGAACTTTTTCTTTACCATTACCTGCTTCAGTGTAAGGAATTGGTCCGTAAGCATCAACCATTTGGTTGTACATGAAAACTTTCCAGATTTTAAGAACTGCTAAAGCTTCAGCATTTCCTTCAGATGCTTTAAAAGCATTTGTCAAAGCTGGCGCAGCAACTGTATAAAATCTTGTCCATCCTCTTCCTTCGTATCCGTTAACGAAAGCATTTCTTTCCGTTCCGTATCCACAATTTAAGTAGTGAATAAAAGTTGAAGATAAAATACCTGTTGCAATACCCCAAGTACCTTGATCATCTACACCTGGAGAAGAATAAGATCCGTTGTGGATACCTGCGTATAATGCAGATGCAAATGCAGGACCAGCAAGAGTTGGATCTAACTGACTTTCTGTAAGCGAATTTGGATCCGTATTTATTTCGTCGAAGTCCTTTGTACAACTAGAAAAAGTAGATAGCATCGCTACAGCGACTCCTAGTGTTTTTATTTTAAAACTATATTTCATGATATCTCTTTTTTAATTAAAATCCGAATTTAACATTAACTCCATAATCTCTAGTTGAATGAATGTTGAAAGATTCTATCCCTTGTAAGTTACCTGTACCTGCTCCAGCTTCTGGATCAAAGTGTTCTGCTTTGTTTAAGAAGAAGAATAAGTTTCTACCCACTAAAGAGAAGTCAATACTTGAAAATCCTGAACTACCTAATAAACGTTTTGGTAAAGAATAACCAAAAACAAGTTCTCTTAATCTGATGTTTGTAGCATCATAAATAAATGGTTCTGCAATTGGAGTTCTTTGCCCAATAGCTGTCCAGTATTGTTCTGCTGTAATACTTGTAGTATTTGGAGTGTATGTACCATTTCCTGCAGCAACAACACCATCTACAATTATTCCGCCTTCTCTTCCAGCAAGTGTAACATCACTTACCCCTAAACCAGCTTGTCTTGCTTGAGTGTATGAAATAACTTCTCCACCAATTCTAAAATCAACAAGGAAGCTTAAAGAGAAATCTTTGTATTTGAAATTATTTTTGAAACCTGCTGTCCAGTCTGGGTTAAAGTTTCCAGCACGAACATCGAAACCATTTGTTGCCAATGGAATACCAGCACTGTTTACAATAATATTTCCGTTTGGATCTCTTTGGAAACCTTTAATATATAAATCTCCGTATTCACCACCTTGAACAACTTTACTTCTAACTAAACGTCCTTCACCTAGAACTAACTCATCTCTTCCTTCAAAGATAGACTTAACTTTTGATTTATAAGAAGCATAGTTTGCTGTAATATCCCAAGTAAAGTTTGCAGTTTGAATTGGAGTTGCCGTAAGCGTAAGCTCAATACCTTTATTTTCAATATCTCCACCATTTACGATTGCTCTAGAATATCCAGAAGATTCAGGAGTGTTAATATAGAAAATCTGATTGTCTGTTAATGTATTGAAATATGTAAAATCTAAACCTAAACGGTTATTAAAGAATCTAACATCTGCACCAAACTCTGTAGAAGAAGAAATCTCAGGTTTTAAGTTTGGATTTGCTTTTGTGCTTTGTCCGTACAACATACCACCATTTCCTCCAATATATGAGAATCGTTGTTGTGTTTGGTATGGATCTGTATCGTTACCAACTTGTGCATAAGAACCTCTAATTTTTGCAAAGCTGATTACTTCTGGCAATGTAAACATATCAGAAAGAACTGCAGACAGACCAAAAGATGGGTAGAAATAATCTGTTGGTAATGTAGAAGACCAGTCATTTCTAGCTGTTACATCTAAGAATAAATAGTTTCTATAACCAATTTGACCAAATCCGTAAACTGAATTGATTCTTTTTTCTGAAGCAGTAGATGTAGATTGAACTGTCTGCACATTAGATAATGCGAAGAAGTTTCTTTTACTTAAAACACCACCAGAATTTAAAGCTGAACTATTTTGTTGCAATGAGTTTGCACCAGCATTAAGTCCGATAGAAAAATCACCAAATTTCTCATTGTAAGAAAGTAAAGCATCAACGTTTAATTCGCTCACTGTTTCATAAGACTCGCTGTATGAACCCATGTTGCTGTTAAATGCATTTGTTGCATATCTGTTTCTTACGTTTTTGTTAGTCATTTGATCTAAACCAGCTCTACCTTGTAAGCTTAACGTTTTTGTAAACTCATATTTAAGAGACGCTAAACCAATAAATCTATTTCTTTTATCTGTACGAGCATCATCTCTTAAAGCAGACCAAAATGGGTTTCCTCCTGGAGCTCCAGTTTCGTCAAGGAAATAGTTTACTTGTCTTTGTCCTGCAGCATCAAAATATTCGAAATTTTTGTAATCGTTGTATGCGATACTACGAGGTAATAAATATGCAGATGTACCAATAGACTCTTCACCAGTTCTCAATAAGTTATCAATATCTTGAACGATGTAGTTTGTTTTTACATCTAATGATAATTTATCAGAGATTTTGCTCGTCAATCTTAAGTTAAGATTGTGTCTATCCATTTGGTTTCCTCCAACGATACCTTCAGCACGTGTGTTGGTATAAGAGAAATAACCTTGTGCTTTTTCGTTACCAGCAGTTACAGTTAATGTATTTGCTAAGTTGTAACCTGTTTTGTAAAAATCAATAACGTTATTAGGCTGTGGAGAATAGCTTTGTGTAGCTGGTCCAGCATAATTTGGGTTACGAACTAACTGCCAGTTTGAAACTTGGCTTCCGTCTAATTTTCCTCCCCAGCTTGAAGAAGAGTTTGGAACATACACTCCATTCGTACCTTGACCGTACTCGTTTTGTAAATTCATCAAGTTATAAGCTGAAGAAGCCATAAAGTTAGATGATAACGAAACTGAAGTTTTTCCTGCTTTACCAGATTTTGTTGTAATAACGATTACACCATTTGATGCTCTAGAACCATAAAGTGCTGCTGCAGAAGGTCCTTTAAGAACAGTCATCGAAGCAATATCTTCTGGGTTAATGTTAGAAATACCATCTGGCTGTGTAGTTCCTCCTGTATCAATATCAGGATTTGTTGTTGTTGTTCCGTTACTAATTGGCACACCATCTACTACATAAAGAGGCTGGTTGTTTCCATTAAGAGATCTGTTACCTCTTAAAGTAATTCTGGAAGAAGAACCAACACCATTTGAAGTAGTCGAGAAGTTAAGACCTGCAACTTTACCAGAAAGAGAGTTGGCAACGTTTAATGATCTAGCTTCAGAAAGTTCATCTACTGAAACGTTTTGTGCAGAATACGTAATGGCTTTTTTCTCTCTTTTAATACCAAGAGCCGTAACCACAACTTCTCCCAACTGCTGGGTGTCTGCACCTAAAGCTACATTAATAGTAGTTTGAGATCCTACAGCAACTTCTTTTGTAGCAGATCCTACATAAGTAAAAACTAAAACTGCTGATTGATTTGGAACACTAATGCTGTATTTACCATCAAAATCTGATGAAGCACTTGTTTTTGTTCCTTTAACAATAATATTTGCTCCAGGAATCGGAATTCCAGTAAGAGCATCTGTTATCGTTCCTTTTACTGTAGTCTGCGCTTCAAGGCTTTGGAATCCGAAAAGGCATATGACCAACAGTAATTTTAGTACGTTTTTAATCATATTAGTTGTTTTTTTAGAGTTAATAACATGTTAAATTTAAGAATACGTTTTGTTAACAATACATAATTTCGACAAATGACAATTTTGAAAAGGTGTTGGTGAAAGTTTCGCGTTTTATTGAAAGAAAACGTTTTCATTTGTAATCTAACTCTTCCTTATTTTAAAGGCCAAAATCTATTAATCTAATAGATTTTGGCCTTTTTCAATTGTATTCTTTTTTTTATCTAAAAAACGTTTAAAATTATTCTGCGTTTAAGCGATTTTAGTTCGAAACCTTAAATTTAGTTTTTAGTAAATCTGTCGAATTTCCGCCAACCATAACTTCGAAATCTCCAGGCTCTACAACGCTCTTCATTTCTCTGTTCCAGATAGATAACTCATCTGGTGTAAGTGTAAATTCAACATTTTTTATTTCGCCTTTTTTAATATTCAATCTTTTAAATCCTTTTAATGTTTTTTCTGGAGTGGTAACAGAGCTGTAAACATCATTAATATATAATTGTACAACTTCATCTCCATCAAGATTTCCAATATTTTTAACATCAACAGAAACTTTCAATTCTCCATTAGGTTTGATTTCGTTTGCACTGATTTTTAAATTTGAATATTCAAACTTCGTATAACTCAATCCGAAACCAAATGAATATAACGGATGTTCGCTTTCTGCTACATATTTATGTATAGCAGATGGTTTTTGGTTATAATATATAGGTAGCTGCCCAACCGATTTTGGAACTGTTATTGGTAATCTTCCAGCTGGATTATAATCTCCAAATAAAACATCTGCAACAGCTCTTCCTCCAAATTCTCCTGGGAACCATCCTTCAATTACTGCTGGAATATTTTCTGCAATCCAATTTGTAGAAAGCGGGCGACCATTTAATAATACACAAACTACTGGAGTTCCCGTTTTTTGAATCTCTTCGATCAATTGCTGTTGTATTCCAAATAAGTCTAAAGATGCAACGTCTCTGTTTTCTTCTACCAATTCATTAGATTCTCCTAAAACTACAATCGCAACATCTGCTTTTTTAGCTGCTTCGATTGCCGGCTGTAAGTTTACTTTTTCTAAATTCCAACGGAAATGCGCTCTGGCACCCCAGCCTCCTTCCCACATTTCAATGCGGACTTTGTATTTTTTACCTTTTTCTATATTTTTTGGAACCGTTACCAAGCTTGTCGCTCCTTTTGACCAGTTATCAATTACTAATTGGTCATCGATATACATTCTAATTCCGTCATCAGAACTTAAACCTAACCATCCGTCAAGTGCCTGATCTGATTTTAAGAATCCTGTCCATCTGATAGAAAAATCATCCACATTCACACCGTCTCCAGGCGCCCAAGGCCAGTCAAACTCTAATTGACTGTCGATACGAGTCAATGCTGGTGTTCCTTCCAGATTTCTGTTATTGAAATATTCTCCTTTTAATCCGTTTTGAGATTCGTCTGGCGTAAATAAATATTTAGATGGAATAATTTGTCCTTTTACAATTAATGGAACTCCTTCTTCGTAAACTACATTGGCAGTTTTTCCAACAATTTGCTGTATACCTTCGAAAACTGTTGTTCCAACACTATTTTTAGGAGCATAACCTCCCATTCTTGAAGCGTTTGCATTTGGTCCTATAACGGCAATGTTTTTAATACTTTTACTCAACGGTAAAATATTATTGTCATTTTTCAGCAAAATCATTGATTTTTGGGCCGCTTCTAAAGCAACAGCTTGGTTTTCTTTAGTATGAAAACGCTCTTTAATCAGATTTTTATCTGTGTACGGATTTTCAAATAATCCTAATAAAAATTTCAAACGTAAAACTGCTCCCGCCGCACGGTCGATATTTTCCATTGTCAATTTTTTTTCATTTACCAATTCAATAACAGTATTTTGCCAGAACTCGTTTGAAAAATCATAAAATTGCATATCAACACCTGCAGAAACCGCTTCTCTAATAGCATCTTTTGGAGAATCAGCAACTTTGTGAGTCGTCTGAATGTATTTTATTGCTCCTAAATCTGAAACTACAAGACCTTTAAAACCCCATTCGTTTCTCAAAACATCCGTCAATAACCAATGGTTTGCTGCACAAGGAATTCCGTCCAATTCAGAATACGCACACATTGTTCCCAAAGCGCCGCCTTTTGTAAATGCTTTTTGAAAAGATGGTAAATGGTCTTCTCTTGCTGAACGTTCTCCAACCAAAATTGGCGAAGAATTTCCTCCCGCCTGCGGAATACCATGAACGGCAAAGTGTTTAGGCTCTGCAATAATAGATCGATCCGATTTTAAATCATCTCCCTGTAATCCTTTAATGAATGCTAAACCAATTTCACTATTTAAAAATGCATCTTCTCCGAAAGTTTCAGCAACTCTTCCCCATCTTGGTTCGCGTCCTAAATCTAAGTTTGGACCAAAACCAAAATGAACTCCATGTGCTCTGGCTTCCATACCAATTACTTTACCCACTTTGTCCATCACGACAACATCCCAAGTTGCTCCAAGTCCGATGTTCATTGGAAAAGCCGTACTTCCTTCGTCTAAATAACCGTGAAGCATTTCACACATAATAAGCGCCGGAATTCCCCAGCGGTTTCCTTTGATTACATTGGTTTGCAAATCGTTGATCATTTTCGCCGAACGCGGATAAAGATCATGAATAGCTCCAATTCCTAAATTCCCGATTTTTTCTGCCGATTTAGCTTTAGCAAAATCTTCTTTATCTTTAAAAAAATCTCCTCTATACATATCCATCTGACGCACTTTTTCTTCAAGTGTCATACGGCTCAACAAGTCTTTTACTCTGTCTTCAACAGGTGTTTTTGCATCCTGATACGGATATTTTTTCTGGGCATGGGTTTGGTTAAAAAAACCAACAGCCATTACAAAAATAATGGCCGTTTTCTTCATTCTTAATTGTAACATAGTTGTGTTGTGTTTAGTTTTGAATCACTTTTAGCTTTGTTCCATTCACAAAATCGTCGTGCGAAATAAAAAAGCTGTTAAGTGTTTTTCCGTTTAGCTCAATCGAATTGATTTTCCCGTCATTATTGATTTGTCTTTCAATTACAATGCTCTCTTTTTTATAATATCTTGGATCTAATTTAATAGTCACTCTATGAAACATTGGCGCTGTAATGGTGTAAACTGGATCTCCCGGCGATATTGGATAAATTCCCATCATCGAATAAACTAACCAAGCCGACATGGTTCCTGTATCGTCATTTCCTGGTAATCCTTTTGGTTCATTTTTGAAATATTCGCGAACCAATTTCTTTACCATTTCCTGAGCTTTATACTCCTCACCTTTCACATAATTGAATAAATACGGATTGGCAATATCTGGTTCGTTTGCCATATCAAATTGTTTGGTATCAAAGATTTTCTGCAATTGCGCCGAAAAGGCTTGATCGCCTCCCATTAATTTCTTTAATCCGTTAATATCGTGTGGAACCATAAAATTATACTGCCAAGCGTTTCCTTCGATAAAGCCAACATTTTCTTCAAAATTAGCTCCAGAAGCAGGATCAAATGGCTCGTACCATTTTCCGTCAGCTGTTCTTGGTCGAAGCAGATTTAAGTTTTTATCAAATAATTTTCTATAGGATAATGAACGTTCTTTAAAACGTTTTACATTGTCTTTGTCCCCGAATTCGTTGGCCATAAGCGAAATAGAATAATCTGAAATATTGTATTCCTGAGTTGTAGAAACTGGACCTTTATTGTCGGTTGTTAAATAGCCTTTTTTGATATAATCTTTCAGTCCAGGACGAAGCGGATTATTTTCAATATTATTTGCGCCTTTCAACATCGCATAATAGGCTTTATTAACATCATAATCGCGAATTCCTTTCAAGTAAGTATCGGTAATGACAATACTTGCTGGATCTCCAACCATGGTAAAAGTTTCGGTTGAATTCAATTCCCACTTGGGCAGCCAGCCGTTTTCATCAAACATGCTCAACATGCTTTTTACCATATCAGACTGCTGTTTTGGATAAACCAATGACATCAACTGATGCACATTTCTGTAGGTATCCCACAATGAAAATGTAGTATAACGAGTACCATCGGTTTTACCAATTTTAGTTCTTTTGATTACTGGATATTCTCCGTTAATATCATTTAAAATATTGGGATGAATTAAAGTGTGGTACAAAGCCGTGTAGAAAATCGTATTATCATCTTTTGAACCGCCTTCAACCAAAATTTTAGACAATTCTTCATTCCATTCGTTGTAGGTTTCTTTGTAAATTGCGTCAAATGATCTGTTACCTACTTCTTTAGCTAAGTTTTCACGGGCATTTTCGATACTTACGTACGAAATTCCGATCTTCACTTCAACTGTTTCTTCTTTTTCGAATTTATAAGTAAAATAACTTCCAATACTATCACCTACAACAGTTTTGATTGTATTCTCCATTATTCTAGCTTTTCCGTTGTAACCCATCCATTGTGCTTCAACACCGTTGTATTTTGAAGGTTTTTTCCAAACACCAAATTTAGCCGCAGGTTTCGAAAATTGAGCTACAAAGTAAACTGGATATGCATCTTCTGGACTGTTATAGCAAAATGAACCTACAGATCGCATTCCTTCAATTTCTGTAGAAGAAACCACTTTTACCATTGCACCTTCTTCATTTGTCAATCCCAATCCAAGATTTAATAAAATATTAGATTGACCTTTCGGGAAAGTAAATCTGCTTACTCCCACTCGTTTTGAAGCTGTAAACTCTCCTTTTACTTTATACTTGTCGATGTTTACGCTGTAATAGCCTGCCTTAGCTACTTCATTAGAATAAGTAGAACCGTATTTTAAATGATCGATTTCTATATTTCCAGTCGTTGGCATCAATAAAATAACGCCCAATTCTGGACAGCCAACACCGCTTAAATTCACTTGGCTAAATCCTGTCAAAAAGGTATTCTCATTCACATAAGGATTCGAAAGCCATTGACTGTCTTTTTCCATCGGAGTATTTTTTACTCCAGCCACATTAAACGGACTAATACTTGCCATTCCGCGTGGTGCAATTGGTCCTGGATAAGCCGCTCCATAATTGGAAGTCCCAATAAACGGATTTACAAAATCAGCAGGCTGTTGCGCAAAAATTGTTATGCTAAAAAACAGCATGTATAAAATACATGCTGTCTTAAATTTATTTTTAGTATTTAAAACCATAGGCTTCGTTCTTATCTGTTGATCGCTTCAATTTTTAAAGTCCAAGCTTCTTTTGCAGGAAGATTGTTTCTTAAACTTTCTGGGATAATTACTTTAAATCCGTTTCCTTCTTTTGTCCATTTTAAAGAAGTTTTAGAACCTAACATGGTAATTTTTGTTCCTTTTTTAGGACTGATAGATTTTACAGTAACTTCAGCAGGAATTTTATCTTCCCCGTCTTTCGCTAAATAAAATGCGAATACATTACCCGCTTTATTTTGTGTAAAACAAATGTTTTCTTCTTTGTAAGGCTCGATTGGTTTTGTATTGTAAATCGCTGTGCTGTTTACTTTCATCCAATCACCATAAGCTTGCAATAAATCGTATGCCCCTTTATCCCATTCTCCTTCTGGACTTGGAGCAATGTTTAATAATAAGTTTCCTCCTTTTGCCACAATGTCAACTAACATGTGAATTCCTTGTCTTCCAGTCATGTATTCAGCACCTGGAGAATAAGACCATCCACCGCCTGCAGGAATACAAGATTCCCAAGGATAAGGCAAAGTTTTAGCTGGAACACGTCCTTCTGGAGTTAAATAGTTTTGGTTTTTACCGTGAACTGCTCTATCAACCACAATTAAACCTGGCTGTTTTGCACGTGCTTTTGCAACCAATTCATCCATTTTTGGATCTTGATCTACCACTCTGTGTTTGATGAAACCGTTTTTAGATTCGTTTTCAGTAAATTTCTCATCATAGTTTTCTTTGATGTTAACTTGGTCTCTTTTACGAACCCATCCTCCATCTAACCAAAGAATATCAACTTTACCATAATTAGTTAAGATTTCTAAAATCTGGTTGTGTGTAAAATCAACATATTTCTGCCATTTTTCTGGGTATAAAGACGGATCGTAGTTTACATTTCTGTCGAATGGCGGAAAATAAGGATCCCAGTAGTTTTCGTTGTGCCAGTCTGGTTTTGAAAAGTAAGCTCCAGTTGAAATACCTTCGCCTCTAAATGAGTTAAAAATTTCTTTTAAAACATCTGCTTTTGGATTTGTATGGAAAGGAACATCTTTACTAGTTATCTTGTAATCAGAATATTTAGTATCATACATATTAAATCCATCATGGTGTTTTGTTGTAAAAACCATGTATTTCATCCCAGCGTATTTCGCTGCTTTTGCCCACTTTTCTGGATCGAATTTTACTGGATTAAATGTTTTTCTCAACCCTTCGTAATCTTTTATATAATCATTATAATTAGATGGATTACTTCCTTTTTTACGTTCACACCATCCGTAATCTTCAGGACAAATAGACCAAGATTCTACAATACCCCATTGGCTGTAAGTTCCCCAGTGCATTAGCAGACCAAATTTTTTGCCTTGCCATTCATCTAAGTTTTTTAATACTGCCGGATCTGTTTCTGGTACGTATCTTTCATCTTCATATATCGCCTGCGCGAATATCTGAGCTGAAAATAAAAGGGCGATAATGAATATTCCTCTTTTCATCTTTAATCTATTTATTAGGTTTTATTTATTCTTTTGTTTTTTGTGTAATAGGTAATCTTAATTTAATTTTTCAAGTATAGGCTGATCTGTAAAAGTCAATTCTGTTTTACTGTTTTCATTAAGCTGCTCCAATACAACAAACTTATTCTCGCCTGCTTTCAACCAACAACCTGGTACATAAAGCGTTTGCTGCGGTCCAACTTTCCAGTAACGTCCAAGATTGTGTCCGTTAACAAATACAATTCCTTTTCCCCAACCTGTCATATCCAGAAAAGTATCGGCTGGTTTCTCAATGTTTACAATAGATTCATATAAAACAGGACGTCCAGGTTTTATCGTTTCATTTTTAACAGCTGGAACTTCATTCATCGGCATTTTATACATTTCCCATCCACCGCTAATTTCAAATTCATTTAAATATACTGGAGTAATAATTCCTTTAGTATTATGTACGATTTCGGCACCGTAGTTTATGCGCCCCATATTTTCAACTAGAATTTCTAAAATACCGTTAAAAGGAATATTAACTGTCAACTCGTAGTTTTTGAAAACTCTATTCAACTCACCTGCTTTAACCCCGTTCACATAAACTGTAGCAAAGTCTCTCAATCCTTCAATTTTTAATTTACCAGAAATGGGCTGCGTAAATCTTTTTCGATACAAAACATATCCATGTCCTTGATCTAATTTTTCAAATGTTAAAGGCTGGTCATTTACAACTGGTTTTTCTTTTTTTATCCAACTTAAAACATCCATGCTTGATTTGATAGTCTGATTAGGATATTTTGCAACGGGTATTTTGGCTGGAATTGAGGCTAATTTTGTTTTAGAATACTTTTGCATTACTTCACGTATAGCCATATATTTTGGTGTTGCCCAGCCTGCTTCGCTAATAGGAGCATCATAATCATAGCTTGTAATATCCGGCTGAATATCCATTTCTTCATTATAATTTGCTCCAGAAGTAAATCCAAAATTAGTACCGCCGTGTACCATATAATAATTAAAGGAAACACCTGCATCAAGGTACTTTTTAGTTTGACTTGCAATCTCCTCAGATCCAATTTTAACAAATGGTTCTGCCCAATGATCCAACCAGCCAGAATAAAACTCTGCGACCATGTAAGGCCCTTGTCCGTTATGGTATTTATCAACCTGTTTTTTTAAATTATCTATATTCGATTCCCCATTTGCAGTCGGTAACGCGCCTTCTACCATACCACCTTCAAACAACCAAGCACCGTCAGAAGTAAAAAAAGGCTCTGGGAATCCCGTTTGTTTAAGTATATTGTAAATTGCAGTTTTGTAGGCTTTATGATCCTCAGCACTAATATCGGTTCTTTGAGAAACATAAGAACCAAATTCATTTTCAGCCTGAACCATAATAATAGGTCCGCCTTGATTAGCAAAATGTCCTTTTACCTCTGCATACAAATGTTCTATATACGTTTTACAAGCGTCTAAAAATGCTTTGTTATTGGTACGAATTACTAAATCTGGATTATTTTGCAGCCACCAAGGGTATCCTCCAAATTCCCATTCGCCACATGCATATGGACCTGGCCTAAGAATTACATATAATCCTTCACTTTTAGCTATACTTAAAAATTCTGCTAAATCTCTATTTCCTGTTTTAAAATCCCATACACCTGGTGCTACTTCGTGATAATTCCAAAATACATAGGTTGCCACGGTATTCATTCCCATAGCTTTAAGCATCTGCAATCTATGTCTCCAATACTCTTTAGGAATACGTGCATAGTGCATTTCTCCCGAATGTATCTTAATTATTTTCCCGTCTTGCTGAAATTCTCCCTTAGATATAGAAAATCCTTTGGTTTGTGCCTTAGCAAAAAACGGCATCAAGCAAATCAATAATATCCCGAGCTTAAATAGTACCTTCTTCATTTTTTTAATAATTAATCAATTAAAATTTCATCGACAAACAACCAAGAGCTTTCTCCTTTCGGACTTTTCTTTAAGTTGCCTGCAATAACTTTCACAAAACGTGCATTTTGTTTTTGGAAATTGATTTTGAAATCTTTCAATTCTGGAACAGCATTTACTGCATAAGGGCGCATAATTTTCCCTACCTGAGTGTATTTAATTCCATCTGTAGAAATCAACACTTTAACTTGAATTGGGAAATTGACTCCTGCTCCTTGACTTTCTAAAGCTCCAACTTTTACTTGCTCGATACTTTCTACTTTTTCTAAGTCGATAACCAACTCCATATCGTTAACTAACCAAGCCTGCCATTGTCCGTCATGGAAATTTTTACTTCCTCTTATCGTATTTACCATTGTATTGGCATCGCCTTTATAATTCGAATTGTAAGGTGTCAAGTATTTCACTTTTTTCGAAAATGCTTTATGGAAAACAATAGTATCTGTATATGTTTTTCCCACTGGCTTGTCATCTTGGAATAAAGAAGCTTTTAAAACCGTTGTTTCTTTTATTGCAATTGGGCTTGTATATTTTATAGCATGGTGATCAATGGTCTGGTTTCCTAAAACATAACGAATGTCTGGATTAGGAAACTCGTTTTTTAATTCAACTTTGATTTGTTTATTAGGTAAATCTGCTGTAGAAGAAGCCGTTACCAAATAAGCGCTTTTCGCATAATTAATTCCTAAATAATCGTAACGTTTTAATAATGAAAACAATCTTATTGTGAAATCATTCCAATTGCGTTTCTCTTTTGGACTCCATAAAGTTTCTGATAATGCCGCTAATCTTGGAAAAATCATGTATTCAGAATCTTTTGGCAGCGCTAAATGTTCTGCCCATAAATTCGCTTGTCCTCCTAAAACATGTGCCGCTTCCTGAGGTGTCATTGTTGAAACTACAGGATCAAATTTGTACACTTCACTTAACGGATTATAAGCATCAAAAGCTAAAGGTTCTTCGTTTTGCGGACCTTGATAAAAGTTAAAATAGCAAGGAGATTCTGGTGTCATAATTACGTCATGACCTTGATCTGCAGCTTCAATTCCGCCTTTCATTCCTCTCCAACTCATTACCGTTGCATCTGGAGCCAAACCGCCTTCTAAAATTTCATCCCATCCAATAACTCTTTTTCCTTTTGAGTTGATGTATTTTTCCATACGTTTTACAAAGTAGCTTTGTAATTCGTTGACATCTTTTAATTTCTCGTCTTTAATTCTTTTTTGGCAATGCGGACATTTTGCCCAATTGGTTTTAGTCGCCTCATCACCACCAATATGAATATATTTTGAAGGGAAAATCGTGATTACTTCATCAATTACATTTTGCAAAAATTCAAACGTAGTTTCTTTTCCGGCACAATAGATATCAGTCAAAGGCCAAACGCCGCCTGACGGAACACCAATTCTCTGATTAAAGCAAGCCAATTCAGGATAAGCTGCAATGGCACTGCTTACGTGCGCCGGCATTTCGATTTCAGGAATAATTTCAATTCCTTTTGTCGAAGCATATTTTACAATTTCTCTTAATTCATCTTGCGTAAAGAAGCCTCCGTAGGTTCCTTTTTCATCAGGATTTGTTGTTAATCTCGCATTCCAACTAGTGTTTTCTTGATCAACTCTCCAAGCGCCGACTTCAGTTAGTTTTGGATATTTTTTAATTTCAATTCTCCAACCTTGATCGTCAACCAAATGCAAATGTAAAACGTTCATTTTGTGCATCGCCAAACGATCGATTGTTGCCAAAATGTAATTTTTATCGAAGAAATGACGAGATAAATCTAACATCAAACCTCTCCATTTGAAACGCGGTTCGTCTGTAATCGTTAAATTTGGAATCTGCCATTTTGCAGAAGTGATTGCATATTTGCTTTCAATCGCTTCCGGAAGTAATTGCCTAACACTTTCTAATCCATATAGAAAACCAACATTTCCTTTTGCAGAAATAACAATACTCGTCGGATTTACATCTAAAACGTATGCTTCATTTTTTAAATTAGGATCTACTTTAAACTGAACAAAATTGCTTACTGGAGCTTTAGTTGTCGTTTCTGGTTTCCATCCCGCAGCCACTTCAAATTTAGAAGTTAAAGCATTTGCAGCATCTCTTTGGAAATCGCCATTTACTACAAACTTAGTATCTTTTGTAAATTCAAAAACACCAGTTTTAATAAAAGTCTGACTCGGTTTCGGAATAATGTTAATATCACTTTCTGTATAAACTTTCTGCGCATGAGCCGAGAAAATAGAAGCGATTAGGGTTAATAGCAATAATAATTTTTTCATTCTTTGTTTTTTGGTTTCTCTAACAGTTACTTATAAAGCTACTTTTAGAGATAGTTTTTTTAGTTTAGTTTGTCATTTCGACTGAAAGGAGAAATCGCACTAGAAACTCATCACAGAATGTCGACAATTTTTGTCGAATCCCGGGTGCGATTCCTCGTTCCTCGGAATGACAAACTGTTGTGTAAAATTTTGTCAAAGTTTGAAACTTTGACTAAGTTCTAAACTTGACAATTATTTATCCCAAGACATTTTAAATTTCGCATCTTCCATTCTGTGACCTTTTACATCATCAGAAACGGCAAAATTAAATCCAGATCTTAGACTATAACCCGCATATTCTCCGTTTTTATTCAAAGCAATAAAACCAACTTGCAGGTATTCCATGTCTTTGTGGTTTTTATGTTTGTTGTAAATACGTTCTGTAATTTCTTTACAAGCATCATAAGGCGATTTTCCCTGGCGCATTAGTTCTACAACCATTGCACTTCCAGCAGTTCTAATTACGGCTTCGCCTAAACCAGTTGCTGCCGCCGCTCCTACTTCGTTATCCAAGAAAAGACCCGCGCCGATTATTGGGGAGTCACCGACGCGTCCGTGCATTTTCCAAGCTGCACCGCTCGTGGTACATCCGCCAGAAAGATTGCCTTCTTGGTCTAACATTAGCATACTGATGGTATCGTGATTTTCTATATTAATAACTGGTTTGTATTTAGAATCTTCCAGCCATTTTTTCCAGTCTTTTTCAGATTCTGGAGTCAATAAATTTTCTTCTTTAAAGCCTTCAGATAACGCAAATTGCAACGCTCCCTGCCCTGCTAACATCACGTGAGGCGTATTTTGCAATACTCTTTTCGCAACAGAAATAGGGTGTTTGATTCCTTGCAGAAAGCAAACAGAACCGCAGTTGCTGTTATGATCCATAATACAGGCATCAAGGGTAACTTTTCCTTCACGGTCTGGATATCCTCCATAACCCACACTGCGAACATTCGGATCGGCTTCAGGTATTTTCATTCCAGCTTCGATGGCATCTAAAGCTGATTTTCCTTCTTTTAAATTTTTCCAAGATTCTTTATTAGCAGGCAAACCATGATTCCATGTCGAGATGATGATTGGTTTGGTCTGTTTTTTTTCTTTTGATTCAGCTTCTGGTTCATTTTCGTGATTTGCAGCAAATCCGCTTACGCCCAAAACAGAACTTATGGCTAAAGTGCCTAAAGTTGTTTTCTTGATAAAATCTCTTCTATTTGACATGTAGTTTATTTTTGGTTCAACTCTAAGAAACTAAGTTTTCTTAATGTTGCTAAATTAATCAGTAATAATTTTTAATCCCAGTAAAATCGACTATAACGACGCTTTTACCGACTTAATTGTTTTTAAATTACTCTCTGATAAAGCATTTCCGTCAAAAAATGAAACTCCTGTTGCGCCATTTTTCTTCGCTTCTAGAATCGCTTCTTTCAATTCTGCATCCGATTTTAAACCTGGAATATAAATTCCTGTATTTACTTTCGTTGGTTTTCCTTCTAGATCTGCTACGCCTTGTTTGGTTGCATAACCCACCCAGTCAATTTCTTCATCATAAAAACTATGATAAATCATTGGATACACTTCGTCAATATTCCATTTATCCCAACGCTGACGCACCATATGATCCGCCATTTCTGGATAAGGAAATACTGCTGCCGTTAATTTTTTATTGTATTTGTGAGCAATTTTATAGGCATCGTCAACCACAGCTTTTACCGCATTTAATCTGAAATTTTTCCATTCCATATCAATTGAGGTATTGTGGCTATTTTTTGGATTTTTATGATGTTCTTTTTCGAATTTGCTTACACAGGCATCGCAATAACAGAAATCAAATTGTGGTAATTCTGTATCTTGAACCAAGTTGTATTTTGGCAATAAACTGATTGGCAGGAAAATATCTGGGAAGCGAATGTAATCTAAATGTACACTTTCGATTCCTTCTACTTTTGCCAAACCTTCAACCAAGCCCAAAACGTGATTTCTAGATTCTTCTTTAGTTGGGCAAAGCCATTGGTAATAATCTACATACGGACGATTATCAAAACAAGATTTTCCTTCTTTACTTACTTGATACCAATCTGGATGCTGTAACGCTACAGAATCATTCGGGCGGTTCATCCCCATGATCCAAGCGTGCACTTTTAGTCCTTCTTTTGCTGCAAGCGGAACTAATCTTGCTAATAGTTTCGGATCTGTTTGCGTGTTAATTAAAACTTCATCGATTCCGCCGTCTTTGTATTTTTTGAATTCTTTCGAATAATCTGCATCCGATTTTTTAGCGTCAGCAGTGGTCCAAACACCAAAAGTGAATTTACCATTTTCCTGATCTTTGGCTTCTTTTTGTCCGCAAGAGAATAAACTCAGCGATAGCGCTAATACTAAAACTTTTGATAGTTTGTGCAACTTACTCGTTCGTAATAATTTTACCATCTTCTTTAATTATTAAGGTTTTGTTTGAAAAAGGACTTTTTACCAAGATATTAAATCCTGATGAATGATTTTCTAAAATTGGCTTTAAAGTCTTTCCGTCAACCACTATATTTTTTTTACTGATATTCTGAATGGATTTTGCCCAAGATTTATTCTTTTCGAAATATCTTTTTTGAGCTCTGTATAAAGTATACAGTTCCCATTTTACTTTTTCTTCCTGCGGAATTACAAATTTATCTTCGCTTTCTTTTGAAGAAAAGTATACATAAGCCCATTTTTCGGGCTCATGCATATTAATGACTCCCATAGGCGACCAAACCCAATTGTATTCTGGGAGAAACTTTCCTTCTATATCTTTTTTTCGTTCGTACTTTCCGTCAACAACAGAATGCTGCCAATTTACTCGAGAGAAATTGACTTTCCAAAATTTATCTTTAGGAACAATATTATCATGATAAGATGTTTTATAAACCGACCATGGAATGGCAATTTCTAATGTCCAGCCTTTATCAATATCTGATGCATTATTTAAAGTTCCATCTACTTTAACAGCCGATTTTAAACCATCGATATTCCAATCGTTTAAAACGGTATTTTTTTCGCGGTAGGGTTTATTGATAAATAAATCCCAAGCGGTGTTTAATGCATTTATTTCTAATTCATAATAATTGTGAGTATCATTATCTGGATCAATAAAAACCTCAAAATCATTATTATAAAAAATAATTGTATCGCGTTGTCTAAGATTTGCCCAAACATGAGGCTCTTCCATCTTAGCCAGAATATAGTAGTAATTATCGTCCCAGAGCATTTTAACCTGAGTTTTGTATTTTGGAGTTTCAACACCTTCTATGTCGACAAAAGGTGTTGTCCAAGCTGCTTTTCCCCAAGCTTTATCTGCTTCATCGCCGTCAATAACAATTTCTTTTGACGTTTTATACGCAATATAACTTTTTGGTGTAACCTCTTTTTCAGATTGCGAATACCCTATCAAACCAACAAAAAAAACGGCAAGGGACAATAATTTACCTCTACTATGCATCTTTATATTATAAACTATTATCTTTTGTAAACTGAATTACTTCACTTAATTTTCCGAAAGCGATTGCTACATGAGTATCTGCCGCACCGTAATAAACTGCTAATTTATCTTCTTCAAAATCGTGTAATGCAGCACATGGGAAAACTACATTTGGTACATCTCCAACCATTTCATACGTTTCTGCTGGCCCCAATAAATAAGGCTGTGTTCTATATTTAACTTGATCTGGAGCGTCTGTTTCTAATAATGCTGAACCCATTGCATAACGGAAACCGTTGCAGGTATTGATAACTCCGTGGTAAATCATTAACCAACCTTCGTCAGTTAAAATCGGAATTGGTCCTGCACCTACTTTTGTACATTGCCACGCACTTTTCTCAAATGGAGATGGTTTCATCACTAATCTGTGTTCTCCCCAATATTTCATATCTGGGCTGTAGCTAATCCAGATATCTCCAAATGGTGTGTGTCCGTTATCACTTGGACGGCTTAACATGGCGTATTTACCGTTGATTTTTTGAGGGAATAAAACTCCGTTTCTGTTGAATGGTAAAAAGGCATTTTCGCATTGGAAAAATTCTTTAAAATCGAAAGTATAACCAATACCAATTGTTGGTCCATTGTAACCATTACACCAAGTAATCCAGTAACGATCTTCGATCCAAACCACACGAGGATCGTATTTATAAGCAGATTCGATCATCTCTGTATTACCAGATTTCATTTCAATTGGTTCGTGGTTAATGTCCCAATTGATACCATCTTTACTGAAACCAGCAAAAATATTCATCTGAACTGCTTTATTATCACATCTAAAAACCCCAGCATATCCGTCTCCAAAAGGTACAACTGCACTATTGAATATACTGTTTGAAGAAGGAATCGAATATCTGTCGATAATTGGATTCTCAGAATATCTCCACATTACATCTTTACTGTTTTCGGGTCTGTCTTGCCAAGGAATAGTACTCATTTTTTGTTTTTTTTATTTATTAGTTTTTTTTATTCTTTATTTAAACACATAGAATCATAGCTTTTTGGAACGTACAAAAGGCGTTTCACTTATTTTAATAAACATAGCTTTACGGACAATCTTAAGTTCCCGTAGTTGAAACTAAGGGCTATGATCAAAGCTATGTGTTAGAAACTAGTTTCTTTCTACACTCTTTTCAAAGTCAAAAAAATCTATATTTCTATGTGTTTAAATTTTTTATAGAAGCAAAATAATTTCCTCTAAAATCTTGATTCTATACTCTTTATTCTATTTTCTCTACTCTTCTATCTTCCTAACTCGATCCAGCCAAGTAAACTTCAATACCGTAGTCGTTACTAAAAAGACAACTAAGGCCACCGCAGCTTTTGGATAATCTCTGATGATGAAATAAATCGGAAGCAGAATCATGCTTGACTGCCATACAATTCCGATTACACAATTCATCATATCTAGATAGAAATCATTATTTTTTTGGAAAGATTGATCTTCCGCTTTTAACTGTTTGTAAACTGGATTCCAGAATCCCCAAGGTCTAACATTGCTGTAAAACGATTTTAGGACTTCCATATCTGTTGGTTTGCTTAAGTAAGTCCCTAAAAGACAACCTAATATTGAAAACCCGAAAATTAATGGGAACAAGTAAATCGATGGTACTTGTGAAAGCTGATGTAATATCGTTCCGTCTCCAAAATTTCCTTTATTCTGATCTAAAACAAATTGAAGCGAAGCTGCAACAAGTCCGCCGACCATTCCCCAGAAATAACCCCATCCGTTGAAACGCCACCAAATCCATTTTAAGAAGTTCGCTGCAACGTAACCTCCGTATAAAGCACTTGTAATCCACAGCGTTAAAGAGTTGATAGAATCTGCAAAGAATCCCATGAAAACTCCAAGACCAACCACCATAAATGATGAAATCTGACTTACTTTAATATAATGTGCATTTGATGCAACTGGTTTGAAGTATTTTTTATAAATATCATTTACAATATATGCAGGACCAGCATTTACAAAAGCTGAGAATCCAGACATGAAAGCAGCTAATAAACCTGCTAAAAGAATTCCTTTAATTCCAACTGGGATATAAAGATTCACCACTTTTGGCATTAATAATTCTAAATCTGCACCTGTAAGATTAACGTTTGCGTTTAATTCTGGCGCAAGATTTACCAAAGCAATAACCACAATTCCAGTGATTAATAAATATCTCGGAATGAATAAAATTAAGTTGGTAAAACCACTCATGTAAGCTGCTTCTTTTACTGATTTAGTAGAAAGAACACGCTGTAAATCGTAACTTGGTGTTGGACCTGCGACACTTGCAAAGAATCCTTTGAAAAGCGTCATTCCAATGAAAGCACCAAACATTTTATAACCTTCTGTATCAATTAATCTGTTGAAAGTTTCAAATTTATCGCCCCATTGTGTTTCAAATTCCCATCCGAAGAAGACATTTTTCCATTCTGGAGTAATTACAGAATTGATCTGAATATCAGTATAATTAATGAATGCGTAACCAGCGATTAGAACTCCAGCAACAATCATAATAATATATTGTACGACTTCTGTTGCCACTACTGAAAACATTCCGCCTTTTACGGTATAAATTGTAGTTAAGAAAATGATTAACAATGCATAAGCTTGTTCTGATGTTAAGAAAACACCACCGTTCATGTGAACCGTTAAATCCCAAGGAAGAATAATGGTTACAAATTTTCCGATTCCTACAAAGAAATAAGCGATGAAACCAATTGTAGAAATAATTGCAAAAATAGCCACAATAATATGTGATGCTTTTCCTGCTTTGTCGCTTCCAAAACGAGTTAAAATCCATTCAGAGCCCGTCATTACTTTCGATCTTCTAATCCAGACAGCGAGGAACATCATGACGAAAATTTGATTCCAAATCGGCCAAAGCCACATAAACATGAAACTTTTTACACCATATAAAAATAAAACTCCAATCATCCAGGAAGTTCCTGAAACATCAAACATTCCTGAGCCATTGCTCAATCCTAAAAAATACCATTTGATAGATTTCCCGCCAAGGAAATAATCGTCAAGTCCTTTTGATGCTTTTCTTGAAATCCAGATTCCTATACCGACCGACATTACGATATAGATTAAAATGATTGATACGTCTATAATGTTCATTAAATATTTATTTTGAATTAGTTAGTCAAACCCCAGTTTTTGTTTGGCTGTGCTCCCATTGTAAAATGAAGCACACCGCCTTGCAGCATTTCTTGGTGAGAGATTGCTGTTTTATTAAATGCTTTTCCGTTTAAAGTAGCTGATTGGATATATAAATTTTTGCTTGAAACATTCTCTGCTTCAATCACAAAAGTTTTTCCGTTTGGAAGATTTAAAGTGGATTTCTCAAAAATCGGACTTCCAATTTCGTACTCTCCAGAAGCTGGATTCATTGGGTATAATCCCATTGAGCTGAATACATACCAAGCCGACATTTGGCCGCAGTCTTCGTTTCCGCTTAGACCATTTGCAGTCGTATTATATTGTGTGTCCAAAATATGACGCACCCAATATTGCGTTCTCCATGGCTGACCTGCGTGATTAAACATATAAGCAATGTGGTGGCTTGGCTCGTTTCCGTGTGCATACTGCCCAATCAAACCAGAAATATCTGCAGAAACATTGTTTCCAGTAATCTCAGAACTTTCTGTAAATAATTGTTCTAATCGTTTTGTGAAAGTGGCATTTCCGCCATGAAGCTTAATAAAATTGTCAACATTATGAGGTACAAACCAGCTGTGCTGCCAAGCATTCCCTTCTGTATAATCTGTATGTTCCCTGTGGTTAGAGTGTTTTGGGTCGAAAGGTTCGTTCCAAGATTTTCCATCTTCCGATTTTCCTCTCATGAAACCAGATTTGGTATCAAATAAATATTCGTAAGCTTTTGCACGTTTGGAGAAAAACTCATAATCAGCTGTTTTTCCTAGAGCTTTAGCCATTTGCGCCACGCACCAATCGTCGTAAGCATATTCTAAAGTAATGGTAACCGATTCGTCTAATAAATTATAAGGAATGTAACCGTATTTTTTGTAGAAGTTTAAACCGCGTTCATCCTGCATCATTGTGGCTTTCATGGCTTCAAATGCTTTTTCAGCATCAAAACCTTTAATACCTTTCATATAAGCATCTGCAATAACTGGAATAGAGTGATATCCTGTCATTGTATTGGTTTCATTAGCATACAAAGTCCAAACTGGCAATATTTTTTTGGTTTCGTAATACGCTAACATTGAGTTAACCATATCTGAAACTCTGTTTGGATCTAATATTGTAAGTAATGGATTCTCTGCTCTAAAGGTATCCCAAAGCGATAAAGTAGAATAAGCGGTATAATTTTTTGAAGTAACAATTTTGTCATCTTCAGTTCTAAACTGTCCATTTTTGTCGCTGTACGTAACTGGCGCAACTTGAGCGTGATACAAAGCGGTGTAGAATATAGTTTTTAAAGAATCAATTGGAGTTTCTACAGAAATTCTGCTTAAGGCTTTATTCCAAACTGCAGAAGCATATGTTTTTACCTTTTCAAATTCCTGATCTTTATCTAAATTGTCTTTCGCATTTGCAATACTCACTGAAGAAAGTGCCACTTTTACACCTAATTCTTTAGAATTTTTAGGATCGAAGAATAATTGCAAAGCTGTATTTTCACCTTCTGCATTTTTAGTATTAACAACTTTTTTATCAGCAGTAATAATAGATTCTGTGATTGGTTTTGAAAATTTAGCCACAAAAAATACTTTCTGATTTTTTGCCCAGCCTGTACTGTAACGGAAACCGCTGATGGTATTGGCATCTTCAATTGTAATAGAAGTTTTTACTGCTTTGTCCCAATTAATAGCGAAACCAAGATCTACAATAACTGATTGTGTATTGGTATCATTAAAAGTATATTTATGGTATGCGGTTCTTTGCGTAGACGTTAATTCTACATTGATTTTAGGATCTTCAAGAAAAACTTGGTAATAACCCGGTACTGCTTTTTCGTTAACATGATTATATTTTGATTTATACGGAAGGAAATCGCGTGAAGCGGCTTTGGCGGTTAAGTCTAACTTTTTGTTTGTCGGCATAAATAAAATATCTGCCAAATCACCGATTCCTGTTCCGCTTAAGTGTAAGTGACTAAATCCAGAAACTATTGAGTCAGAATAATGATAACCTGAGCACCAGTCCCAGCTAGAAATTCCATTATCAGGACTCACTTGCAGCATCCCAAATGGAACTGTTGCGCCCGGATACGTATGTCCGTGACCGCCAGTACCTATAAAAGGATCTACATAATTTGCTGCAAAACTTTGCTGATGTTTATTTTTATCTACATTTATTTTGCAACTTGCAGTAAAAATTACCGTCAGAGAAAGCAGAGTAATTTTCCTCATATCAAAACAATATTAATTTAACTTTAAATTTAGATAAATTCAACTTTTACCAAAATAAATTTAGACGGACGACATTTAAACAGCTCTAAACATCAAAAAAAAGCAACAAACGACATTTTAAATTACCACTATGATTTTCAACTCAAGCAAGCTTTACACTTTACCTATACGCTATCATGTTTACTTTTGGCTCACGTATTTTTTGTTCAATACTTTGCGCTGGGGAAGCTATTTTAACGATTACGTATATTCTTTAAAAACTACTTTACTTGGTTTTCCTATTCACATGGCATTATGTTATCTGAACATTTTGGTTTTGATGCCTCATTTGGTCTATCGTAAAAAATATGTCCTATATATTATAACAGTGCTTTCGGCAATTTTTGTCATGGTTGTTCTAAAATTTAATTTGACTTATTTGCTGATTACGCATGACGTTTGGCCAGAAGGTCCGCAAACCATCAATACACTTACGCTAAATTATACGATAGACATGATGATGGGCGAATTATATGTGATGACTTTTGTAACAGCTATTAAAATCACGCTCGATCTTTTACAAGAACAAAAACGTGTCACCGATCTGGAAAAATCGCAACTGGAAACAGAATTATTATTTTTAAAATCTCAGATTTCACCTCACTTTTTCTTTAATACCTTGAATAATATTTATTCGCTTTCTGTAGAAAAATCAAACAAAACGCCTAAGATAGTTTTAAAACTTTCTGAATTAATACGTTATATGCTTTATGAAACAAAAGAAAAAAAACAGTCATTAGAGAACGAAATTCTATGTATTCAAAATTATCTTGATTTAGAGAGAATTAGAAACGGAGAAAGACTAGAAGTTAATATGTACATTTCGGGAGATATACATGATAAAGAAATTTCACCCGTGCTATTATTGACTTTTGTTGAAAATGCTTTTAAACATGGCGTTAATAAAAATACCGGAAATGTTGTTATCGATATTAATTTTAAGGTAAAAGGTGATTTCTTATACTTCAGTATTTCAAACCCAATGCCCGAAATTACCGTACATAAAGATAATTTTAACAAGGCAAGTGGTATAGGTATTGAAAACGTCAAAAAAAGACTTGAATTAGGATATAATAAAAGTGACTATAAGCTTTCATTTAAAAATAAAAAGAATATTTTTGTCGTTAAACTAGTCATAAAAGTCACGTAGCCTCGCTTTTAGCTATTTCGAAAACTATACCTACAAAAAAACCATATCGGCCTAAAATAATATTTACAAATGAAAATAAAGTGTTTAATTATCGATGATGAGCCATTGGCAATAAACGTTATTAAAAGTTATATTGAACAGATTGAAGATTTAGAACTCATTAATACCTTTAGTAATTCTATTGAAGGGTTAAATTTCTTGAAAAACAATACTATTGATGTAATTTTTCTTGACATTAATATGCCTGTGTTAGACGGTATAAATTTTATCAAAAGTTTAGAAAACCCGCCTCTGCTTATTATCACGAGCGCTTACGATCAATTTGCAATTGAAACTTACGAGCTGGATGTTTTAGATTATCTGGTAAAACCAATTGAGTTTCCTAGATTAATGAAAGCCGTAAACAAAATCAACAAACGACTTAATAATACCAGTAAAATTCCGCAGGAAAATAGTAAAGAAAACCCTTTCATCTTCGTTAAAATCGACAAGAAAAAAATGAAGAAGATTTTCTTGAACGAAATTTTGGTCATCGAAAGCTTAAAAGATTATTTAAAAATAAGTACCACTTCTGGCAAATTCATCATTCACAGTACTTTATCTGATTTTACAAGTTTATTACCCGAAAGAGATTTTATCAGAATCCACCGGTCTTACACGATCGCAATTGACAAAATTGATGCTGTAGAAGGAAACAGCATTGAAATTGAAGGCCTTAGATACGTTATAGGAAGATCTTATATAGACGAAGTAAAACAGAAAATTTTGAATTCTTCCATTTAGTGATTAGTGAAAAGTAAAAAGTTAGATGTAAAATGTCTGACTTTTTTTCATTTCTCAAATAACATTTCACCTTTTACAATTAACATTTTACCTTTTACAATTAACATTTCACAAAACAATAAAAAACGAAAATGCGGCCAACCACGACCGCATTTTCTCTCAATTATAGGTAACTAACCAAAATAAACCATGAAATAGTCTATTATCTTTATTGCTGGAAAAATCCTTAGAAATGATAACGTTTAAACGCCTCGATAGCCGAATAATCTGCTAATCCTAAGTTGTGATATTTTTCTGCAGTCAATCTATTTCTGTCTTCAACTCGCACCCAAAACTCCCTGCTGTCATCACCTTGAAACATAACTCCGTCTTTTTGAGATTGGTGATAAAAAATTGCATGTCGTTTCTTTAAAACCTGGTCAGGACTCATTGGTACTGCCATGTCAATTTGGTACGATTCCCATTCATGCCACGCACCTCTGTAAAGCCAAACCCAGCAGTCGTCCATAAAACTTTTGTGTTTTAATCTTTTTAAAGCTTCAAACAAACTGTCTAAACAAACTTTATGAGTTCCGTGCGGGTCTGCTAAATCTCCGGCGGCATAAATTTGATGCGGTTTTATTCTTTCAATAATATCACACATAATGCCGATATCTGCATCCGAAAGATTATTCTTTTTTACTGTTCCTGTTTCGTAAAATGGAAGATCTAAAAAGTTTACATTAGAATCTGGCAAACCTATGTAACGAGTTGCCCCAAAAGATTCGCTTCTTCTAATTAATCCTTTTAATTTTCTAACTTCTAATGAATCAATCTCGTTTCCAGTTCTGCTCTGAAGAAAATCGATTATTTTATCAGACATTCTAGAATCTGGATGTAATGCTTTCGAAATTTCTGCAAACTTTAAAGCTTCAACATCTGAAACCGCAATATTTCCAGAAGTCTGATATGCTACATGAACTTCGTGACCTTGCTCTACCAAACGGTCAAATGTTCCTCCCATTGAAATCACATCATCATCTGGATGCGGGCTGAAAATGATAATTCTTTTCTTTTCCGGCGTGGAACGCTCCGGTCTGTACGTATCATCAGCATTGGGTTTTCCGCCCGGCCATCCCGTGATGGTTTGCTGCATTTTGTTAAACATTTTAATGTTCAAATCGTATGCAGTTCCTTCTTCCGTCAAAAGACTCGACATTCCATTGTCGTTATAATCTTTATCTGTAAGTTTAAGGAAAGGTTTCTTCGTTAACTCACTTAACCAAGCCACCGCTTTTAATTTTAATTCATCTGTCCAAACACAAGACTTTACCAACCATGGTGTTTTTACTCTTGTTAGTTCAGACGAAGCTTCTGTATCGAGAACAAATGTTGTGTTGTTATGCTCTTGCAAATACGTAGCTGGAACTTGCGAAGAAACTTCCCCTTCGATTGTCTTTTTTATAATTCCTGCTTTACTGATTCCCCAGCCTAGCAAAACGATTCTTTTCGCATTTCTAACAGTTCCAATTCCCATTGTAATGGCTTTTCTCGGAACATTGTCAATTCCTAAAAAAGAGGAAGCCGCATCGACACGCGTGATATGATCCAAAGTAATACTTCTGGTTCCTGAATTCACATGAGAGCCTGGCTCATTAAACCCAATGTGTCCTGTTCTACCGATTCCTAAAAGCTGAAAATCTAATCCGCCGTACGATTTAATTTTCATCTCATAATCGATGCAATATTGCTGTAATTCCTCGGCACTCACCTGCCCGTCTGGAATATTTATATTTTTAGAAAGAATATTTACGTGATGAAATAAATGTTCGTGCATAAAATGATAATAACTCTGAATATCATTTTTATCCATCGGATAATATTCATCTAAGTTAAAAGTCACAACATTTTCAAAACTCAAACCTTCCTCTTTGTGCATTCTAACCAATTCTTCATAAACCTTAATTGGCGAAGAACCTGTAGCCAAACCTAAAACACAAGGTTCGTTCAACTCGTTTTTTCTCTGAATTAAATTGGCAATTTCTTGCGCTACAAGTAAAGAAGCTTCTTGCGACGATTCGAAAATAACATTGTGAATTTTCTCAAAACGAGTTTCTTCAAATTTCCCTGCTTCTCTAAAACCTATATCTTCTTTAATCATTTTCCTTATCATTTAATTCTAAAATAAAAGTAGAATTAAATTATCCGTTCCACTCAAAAATTCGACTAATAACGACTGCGCTTCGGCAAAAGACAAAATTAGATATGCTAAGTTATTTTAATACTTCGCAAAAAGTATTTATTCAATTACTCCAATTTCAGCAATCGAAACTGTTTGCCCTTTTCCTACAGCCGCTGTAGCAACAAATCTTAAAAATCTTGCTTTTACCGCAGCAAAACTCTTAATTTGCTCAATTGGGTTGTGTTTGATGTTAGAGAATTCTCCCTCCGATTGTTTGTTCCAATTGATATTATCTTCGCTAGTATAGAATTCATAATTCGAAATCAAATTCAAATTATTTCCAACTTGCTGTGGTGTATATGTAAAGCCATTTATAGCATGTAATTCGCCCATATCTATAATTACGGCTTGCGGAAGTTTGTTTTCTGCATTTCCAAATCCCCAATCGGTATTGGCATCTCCGTCAATAATTCTTTCAACCGATCTATCATCTCCGCTTGAAACCGAAATCACTTTCCATTTTTCTTTAGAAACACCATATTTAGACGTTTTTATGGCGCTATTTATTTTCTCTTTTGTGTTTCTTGAAATGGCTTTAATTTCTACCGCTTTACTGTATACGAATGGATTTTTGTACAAAATGCTTTTCTCCGAAGGATTTTTTCCGTCTAAAGTGTAATAAACGGCATTTCCTTCTTCCGATTTAATTGTGACTAAACCATTTTTATCACGAAGAATTTGAGGTTCCTTAACGAAGGTCGGAGCATTATATGCTTGAATTGTACTGATTACAAATCCAGCTTTAGCATCCAAAATATTAACTCTAATTGCCGAAGCTGTAACACGGTCTAAACGAAGAATTCTTTTGTAACCAATTGTAGTTTCATTGGCAATTGTTTTCCATTGTCCGTTTACATTGGCTTCAATAGAAAATGCTTTTACGCGCTGTCCCAATTTTATATATTCCTGAAGTAAAATTCTATTAATTGATGTTGGTTTTTTAAACGTAAATTCAATCGAAGCTTGCTTAACTTTATCGTCGGTTGCCCAATATGTATTTTTATTTCCGTCAACAACATTTTGAGGTCCGAAATTAGAATCGACTGCTCTTATATTTGAAGCTTGAACTTTTGCTCCTGCTAATAATTCTGTTTTAAAATCGGCTTTGATTGTAGCAACCAATTCTTTTAATCTGGCTTCATCATTTTCATGAACTAAACCACGTCTGTCAACTGGAAGATTTAATAATAATGTCGCATTTCGTCCAATCGATTCGTAATAAATATCAACCATTTCGTCAAGCGAACGTACTTTATCGTCTTCAACTGCATGATAAAACCATCCTGGTCTGATCGAAACATCGGCTTCACCAGGAACCCATTTTTCGCCATCTTCATGTCCAGACATAAATTCGCTGTAATGCACTTTTCCTGCCAATTCATCTTTCTGACGTAATAATGACCAATTGGTTTTTCCTGCACGGCCTTCTTCATTCCCAATCCATCTCGCTTCTGATGGTCCAACTCCCCAAACCAAAGTTTTTGGGGCGATATCGTAAATCATTTTATAAGTTTCATCCCAATTATAATAAGTCAGCGAATTGATTTTTCGGGTTTCATTTGCGCCTCCGTAATAACCGTCACCGCCATTTGCACCGTCAAACCACATTTCGAAAACATCTCCGTAATTCGTCAATAATTCTTTTAACTGATTTCTGAAATACGTTATATATTCAGGTCTTCCGTATTGCGGATGATTTCTGTCCCAAGGCGAAAGATATAACCCTAATTTTAAATCGTATTCTTTACAGGCTTCAGCCAATTCTTTTACCAAATCTCCTTTTCCATTTTCCCAAGGTGAATTCTTCACAGAGCGTTCTGTATAAGCTGATGGCCATAAACAAAAACCGTCGTGATGTTTGGCTACCAGAATGATTCCTTTCATTCCAGCCTCTTTTACCACGCGCGCCCACTGGCGAACGTCTAATTGTGACGGATTAAAAAGTTCTGGCGATTCGTCTCCGTAACCCCATTCTTTATTGGTAAAAGTGTTTAATGAAAAGTGTACAAAAGCATAAAATTCCATTTCCTGCCAATCGATTTGTTTTTGCGTCGGAAGCGGTCCAAAAGGCTTTGGAGCATTGGTCAATTCCTGACTCGAAACATTAGAAATTACACACAAAAGACATAGAGAAAGGAATACTTTTTTCATTGCTGATTTGCTTTAAAATAGTCTATAAAGCATAAATGTAGTATAAATTGATTTTCTGAAGTACAGAATTTCGACCAACAACATTTTTTAAAGCATTTTGGTTCAAAGTACATTTGACTCAATATGTTCAATCGGGAATTAGGTATAACTTTTAGTCTTGATTCTAAAAATAGAAATCAGAATAATAGATAAAATTACAAAGGACAATAAAACAAAGAAACCGTTTATAATAGCTATTTCAAAACCTAATTGAGTTGCATCTATAAAAGGATACGGATAAAATTCGGTTGCAAGTCCATGAAGCAAAGTATAAATGATATAAATGATTGGGTAAATCAACCAATATGAAATAACCTTAAAGGAAATCTTTTCTGGACTTACAAAAAACAGCCAGAAAAAGAAAAATAGAATAGGCACAACCGTATGGAAAATTTCGCTTACAATAAGATGATGTCCTTGCAAATCTAAAACCGGACGAAGAAGCAAATTAAAAACAATTCCGACAATCAATATATAAACTGCAATTGCCGTAATAGTAGTGCACTTTCTAAAGAAAGCATTTGCCGTACTTCTTCCACCAAATAATAACAAAGCACTGCAAATAAAAACGATAGTATTTGTTGTAATGGTAAAGAAACTCAAAAAGCGGACTGCTGCACTGAAAAAAGTAAATTCAGGATTTTTTAACAGCAAATAAAACTGCACAGGCAAGGCATATAATTCTAAAGCAAAAATAATACCCAGCAAAATCTCCCCTTTTATTTTTGTGGTATTTTCTTTTTCCATATTTCACTAAAAGTCAGATCACTAAAATAAGGATTTTATTCGAAATATTTACATCACTCTTTTCTGTTTTTCGCTCTCAGTAATAGTTTTTTCAAGCCTTGACAGTTGCGTTTTTTCCTGCTTGGCACTCATAATCCAATGGATCATTACTTTTTTATAAGAAGGCGCTTGTTTCTCAAAAAATTCCCAAGCTATTTTATTGCTTTTAAACTGTTTTTCGTAAACTTCTAAAAGTGGAACTGTTTCTTTTTCGTGAGAATATATTTTGGATTTATTTTCGGTTCTAAAACTAAAAGCTTTTACACCAGCATCTGTCATAAGTCCTGCTTTGGTTAAATCTTCCATCTTTTGAATATTTATCGCACTCCAAATACTAGAAGGCTTTCTAGGAGTAAAACGAATGGTATAACTATCTTGATCTATAGATTTCCGAACGCCGTCAATCCAACCAAAACAAAGCGCTTGATCTACAGATTCTGACCAGCTCATAGAAGGCTTTTTACTTGTAACTTTATAAAAACCAACTAAAAGCTCTTTTTCTTTCTGATGATTTTTCTCAAGCCATTTTCTAAAGTCTAATTGATCTGCGAAAAATGCTGGTTCCATTTATTCTTTAATTTTCTATAAATATAGAATATTCCAAACAAAAAATCCGCTTCTAACTTGAAGCGGATTTTTTATTAAGTATCACAAGTTACATTATCCCAATCTTGATCCATATAATGAATTAGCCAATTGAGCGCATACTGTCTTTCGTAAACAATTCCTGGATTAATGTTTTCTATTTGTCTTCCATTAATCCTTTCGTCTACACAAGCCCAATTGTATCTGTAATACAAATCGGCAGCGTCTAAAATTTCTTTTTTAGAACGAACCTCATGAACTGCATTTATAAATTCAAGAGGATTTTTGTCTTGTCCGACAGGATAATTTTCTGAACTAATATTTCCAAGATCACAAAACTCATTCGGAAAATCTATTGCATCTACTTTTTTCAAAGCCCACATTAAAATCCAAATTCCTTCACATTTCCAAGTTTCGTACATTTTTTTGTCTTCCGTTGGATTTGCTAAAAACTCTTTTTCTCCTTCTGTAACAGATTCCCAAAGTTTATAATTCTGTAAATAATCAACAGCTTCTTCAGAAGAAATACTATTGAAGGCAACTAAATTCGTTACAGCCAAAACGCTCACTCTTTCGGCAATTTCCTTTGCAGATCGAATTGTAGTTTCTCTTTCCGATTCAACACAAGGCAAATGCTTGTTGATTTTTATATTTTCTCTTTCAAGAATTTCTTCATTTTTGGCTTTTCTTTCTATTTGATCTTTGTCTAATTCTGTCTGATCATTGTCAAAATATTCCGAATTGATATTAACTTTTAATTCTTCAATTTCACATTTTCCTTCTGTATCAATAATTAGATTTAAATCTTTATCTAAAAAATGCTGCGATTCCGATTTACTGATAATAGTTTTTGGCTGCACAAATAAAACAGCATCAAATTCTTTTGCAAGATCTTTAATAATCGCTTTTAATTCTTTCACCTCTCCTTTATCCTGACTTATCGAAAATTCAGAATTTAAGGTTTGTATTTTATGAAGAAATAAACCTTTTATCTTTTCATTTTCGGCTGGCAATGAATTTACAAAACCATACAGACCTTTTAAATTGGCTGTTAACTCAGAATCATCTACTTCTGGAATTTTATACGAAGGTTCAGCTCTTTCTCTGTAGAATATTGTGATTTTTTTTGAAGGACTTAAAATTCCTCCTTTAATTTCAAATTCTAGAACATCATTATTACTCGAAAAATTTCCTTGAGGAACATGAGAAAGAAATATTTCTTTTATCTTTTCAAGTCCCAAATGATGCGAATAAATAGTACAAATCATTTTACGGCTTTTAATATTATCTGCGCTAATATAAGTTTATTTTTACAATAGTTTTTCTGTTTTAGCTAAGAAATCTTCCGTAACCGTTTCGATATTTATATTCATTCTTTCGGCCAAAATGGTAAGCCACCAAATCGATTCTCCTATTTTATGTTTCAATTCTTCTTCTGTATTCGACTTTGGCCATCTTCCTTGCTGTGACATAACATGACGACCTACCAAACCTGCATCTGTCAGGAAAGCCAGTGCATCTTCTTCAACCGTCCATTCGCTTCCGTGATGCGCTACTTCCAATTCGTGATAACGCTTTCTTATTGCAGCAGAACGTTGTTATAATTCTTCAAAATTTAATGATGTCATAATTTAGTTTTTAATAAATAATTCTTTAAATACAATCGGAGTAATATTGGTCTTCTTCTTGAAGAGCTTATTAAACGACTGCGGATGTTCAAAACCTAATTTATAAGCAATTTCAGAAACGGAAAAAGTTCCTTTTACAATATATTCTTTAGCTTTTTCGATTAATTTTTCATGAATAAACTGCTGCGTATTTTGCCCAGAAATACTTCGTAATAAATCGCTCAAATATCTGGAGGACAACTGTAATTCGTCTGCAACATATTGGACTGTTGGCAAACCATTTTCTTGTGGTTTTTCGCTATTAAAATAAGATTCAAGCAAACTTTCCAGTTTAGAAAGCACATCATTATTAACCGCTTTTCGGGTTATAAATTGTCGATTGTAAAATCGATTGCTGTAATTCAGTAAAAGTTCTATTTGCGAGATAATAACATCCTGACTAAAATGATCGATTCGTTCGTTAAGTTCATTATCAATATTTGTAAAAACGCCTAAAATTGTCTCTTTTTCTTTCTCAGAAAGATATAAAGCTTCGGCAGCCGAATAAGAGAAAAATCCATATTTTTTAATGTTTTCATTTAAGGAATAAGGACGAAAAAAATCAGGATGAATATTTAGCGACATGCCGCTGTAATCGGCTTCTTCTTCCTGCATTTTCAGAACTTGCCCTGGAGAAACAAACGACATTCCGCCTTCTTCAAAATCGTAAAAACCATGTCCGTAACGCAGTTTTCCTGTAAAATTTGTTTTGAAAGATATTTTATAAAAATCCAAAACAATTCCATTTTCAAAATCTTTGGGATCAAAAACAGCTTCGCCATAATTCAAAATGCTAATTAGCGGATGCAATGGTTTCGGTTGTCCCATTGCTTTATGCAGCTCCGAAATGGTATTGAATATTCTGGGTTGGTTTTTCATTTTCATGGATGAATGTACAGCTTAAAAATGCTGAAGATTTTACAAATTTACAAAATGTTCGACGGGCGCAATATTCCAGCTAACGGTACTTTGATCGATCATATCATGTACGGGCGAATCACTCAATTCAGTCATTAATTTATGCATTGCATTTGTACCGTATTCCTCGCTGTCCCAAACCAACATATCATAAACGACATCTTTCTTTAATTCGAAAATAGTTCGGGAACGAAATCCTTTTTGGCGTTTCAAAAATGCATCAATTGCAGCATTAGCTTCAATAAACTGTTTTGTTGTAAATCCTTTCAATTTAAAGGTAGTCAATTCTATAGCTTGATTTTTCATCTGATCTAAAATTAAAAAGTAAACATTGTTTTCATATTTTTCACCTGATTTTCAGCTCCCAAACTTAAGCGCTCATTATATAATGCATTGGCATCATTTCCGGCAATATATCGTAATTGGTTCTTGTTGTCTGTCGCAGCTTCGTAGATAATTTGAGCAACGTCTTCGGCTTTTGTATAATTTTCTAATTGGTCTGCGCTATACCCTTTACTCACTTCAAAAGTTAGTTTTTCATATGCTTCGTGTTGTGCAACTTCCATAGATCGTATGGCAAAATCTGTTTTCATGCCACCTGGGGCTACCACTTTTACTTGTATTCCGAATTGGACTAATTCTGATGCCAAACTTTCTGAAAATCCGTCAACAGCAAATTTTGTCGCGCTATAAATCGAACAAGTAGGAAAACCCATTAAACCGAAAGTAGAAGTAATATTAATGAAAGTACCGCTTTTTTTCTCTCGGAAGTGAGATACAAAAGCTTTTGAAACCCGAATAACCCCAAATAAATTAGTCACGATCTGACGTTCGATTTGATGATTTTCTAAAGATTCTAAAGCACCAATTAAACCGTAACCAGCATTATTTAAAACCACATTGATCGAATAATTTTCTGTAATACTTTTGATCGTAGAATCAATTTGTTCTGAATTTGTGACGTCTAACGGAAGTACAATCACATTTTCTAATTGATTTAATTCTGTTTCCTTTTCTGGATTACGCATGGTAGCAATTACCTGCCAGCCTTTACTTTGAAATAATTTTGCTGTAGATTTTCCTAATCCTGTTGAAGCTCCTGTAATAAAAATTGTCTTTTGCATTTTTAATTGTTTTAAAATTATAATGCAAAGATCAGCCGAAGTATAAAGCTGTTTGTAGCCATTTTGGAAGATGTATTAGCCAAAATGACGGGGTATAAAAAAAACTCCATTTTTAATGGAGTTTTCTACTATAAATTTATTCCATTAATAAAATTAAAGCTAAGTAAGTTTTTATTCTGCCTCAATTTTTGCAACATAATCATAACCCAATATTCCTTTTCGCAAGGTCAAAACGATGTGATTGTCTTCTTTTATTGCTTCATATAATTCTTTCTCAACGTCTAATCTTTCGTTATTGTCGTACTCCGTTTTTATGAAAAGCTCGTAACTTTCTCCTCCTCTGGCCTTTTTATTTATTTTCTTATAGTTGATTATTGTTTCTTCTTTCCTTTCATCTTCTTCAAAAAAATGTGTGTTCATGAAAACCCCAACACTCGGAATCAATAAAAAATAGCAAATACAAATACTTAATAAATTACCAAACTTAAATTCCCAACTAAAATTAAAATATTGGTTTAAATTTATTGCGGTCAAAACAGTAAAAACTAAACTGAAAAAAGCAAGTTTCCAAAACAAATTATAACCTCCTATAATATTTTCAAAATATCTCAAAACAAACAAAGAAGGAAAGAGACCTATAAAAAAAATGAATTGAAAATTTTTACTTAGTTCCCGTTTCTTGTCTTGCTTTTTATCTGTAATTTTTAAAAATAAATCACTTAAATAATACGATAACACAATAAAAGAAGGAATAGACAAAAACAAATATCCAAATTCATAAATTGTAAACCACAGCATAATACTGCATACAACAATTATGATAATATTTTTTTTCATCATTTATTAGTTAAATGGATAATTTATTAGCGCTAATATAAAGCTATTTTGTTACAAACGGCAGTGCAAATTTTAATCAATATTAAATTCAAATTCGAGCTTTTCTAATTTATCTTTCAACAATATTTTAAATTAAATATCTACTTTTACTTCAATGCAAAATATATCAATCTTAATAACGTACATGAAAAGAACAATTCTATTTTCAATTATAATTATTACTTTTTGTAGTTGCCAAAACAAGAAAAAAGGAACAAACATAAACTCTGAAGACATTAAGAACATCAATGAAATTGTTGAAGCAGTAATAATTCAGGACAGCTTGGATGTATTTTCGAAAAATAAAAACTCTACAATGTTTTGCTGTGAGCTCAGGAGATTAAATATCTACATTCCGGAAAAAAGAAGGGATGGGTTAACCCTGCCTGCGCCACCGCAAGATATCTATATCACCGAATTAGTAAATAGTAAAAAGAGAGAAGAAAGTTTTTTTTCATCTAAAGATTCTTTATATATATTAGAACAAAATTCAAACCCGGAAAGATTAATAATTGAAGAGAATTTGATTAATAAGTTAAACGTTACTACATTTAAAAAAGCACAAATACAGCGTAAAACAGTTCAGCAATTTAGGTTTTATGACATGACTATTCCCGTCCTCTCTCTTGACAGACAAAAAGCTTATGTTCAATTAGGTTATCATTGTGGCAGTCTTTGCGGAAATGGCAAAGCAATATATTTGAAAAAGATAAATGGCAAATGGATAATAATTCAAAAATGGGAAACTTGGATTAGCTAAATTCATAAAAAACAAAACCATATAAATCATACATCTACAATTAAGAAAAAACTTAAATCACTTATATAACTTATATGGTTCAAAAAAACTTTGCGCCTTCGCGACTTTGCGAGCAATAAATTTACTGCACTTTAACTTCAATCACAGAAACTTGCAAATTACCTGTCGAAGCCTTCAATTCAATCTTTTCTTTCTTTCCATTCGACTGAATAATTGCAACACATTTTCCATTAAACAACTTACAAGAATTCGCTTTAAAAGAATCCAAATTAGCCTGATAACCATTATCAACGCCAACTAATTTTCCTCCGCCAGTCACTTCAAAATTGATTAAATCCATAGCATTTGGCAATAAGTTTCCATCTTTGTCTATCATAGAAACCGTTACATAAACCAAATCGTAAGTATCGTTTTTGATTGTCGTTTTTTCTGCTTTCAAATCAATTTTTGAAGCTTCTCCTGCCGTATGGATTTCTTTTTCTAAAACTACTTTTCCGTTCTTTCTTGAAACAGCTTTTATCGTTCCCGGTTCAAACTTCACTTTCCATGAAATATGCAAATCATCATTTTGTTTTGATTTTGTTCCGAGAGATTTTCCGTTTAAGAATAATTCCACTTCATCGGCATTGTTGTAATACGCCCAAACTTCCACTTCCTGATCTTTTTTCCAGTTCCAATGCGGTAAAATATGCAGAACCGTTTTATTGGACCATTCGCTTTGGTACATATAATATACATCTTTTGGAAGTCCAGCCAAATCCACAATTCCGAAATAAGAACTTCTCGCCGGATACGGATACGGATCAGGTTCTCCGATATAATCAAAACCTGTCCAGATAAAAGTTCCCGCCATGAAATCCTGTTTTTTAATCGTTTTCCAGTTCTCTTCGTGCGTTGCGCCCCAGTACGATTTCACCTGATCGTAAGCCGAAACCGTCCAATCTGCATTTCCATCAAATGGAGCGCCGTGTTTGGTTGGCCAAGCTTTAATTCCGTCTGGAAAATCATAATGACCACGTGTTTCTAAAGCCGAAACGCTTTCTGAAGCTAATATTTTCTGTCCTTTAAAACGAGTTGGAAAATCTTTATAATCTTCATGCTTATAATTGAAGCCCAAAAGATCCAAAGCTCCAGATTGGTAAATAAAATTCTTCTCAATAACATTTTCGGTCAAAGCCGAAGTCACAGGACGCGTTGTATCTAGCGATTTTACAATGTTAGCTAATTCTCTTGTAATGGCAATTCCTGTCGAATCAAACTGTTCTCTAATTTCATTCCCAATACTCCACATCATAACCGATGGATGATTGCGGTCTCTCTTAATAAAATCTTCTAAATCCTGTTTGTGCCATGCATCCCAATCTTTATGGTAGTCGTTGGTTACTTTTTTCGTTTTCCAAACGTCAAAAGCTTCGTCCTGAACAATGAAACCCATTTCGTCACACAATTGCATCATTTCCAAAGAATGCGGATTATGAGACATTCTAATGGCGTTTGCGCCCATTTCTTTCATCAAAGTCAGTTTTCTTCTTACCGCATGAATATTTTCGACAGCACCCAAAGCGCCATTATCATGATGCAGGCAGACTCCCAAAATCTTCGTTGGTTTTCCGTTTAAAGAAAAACCTTTCTCTGAATCAAAACTAAAGAAACGGAATCCTAGTGGCGTTTCGTAATTGTCGACTAATTTCGATTTCTCATAAATTTTAGTAACCACTTTATACAGATACGGATTTTCAGTATCCCACAATTTTGGCTGATTCAAAACCAAATCGTGAATCTTTTTCTCTGAAGTTTTAGCCGATATTTTTTCTGTTGAAGTGAAATTAGCTACTTCTTTATTGCCCGCATTTAAAACTGAAATAACGAGTTTAAATTCTTTCGAAGTCTCATTGTCATTATCAATCGTAACTTCTAAATGAATCTTAGATTTTGATGCAGAAACTTCGGGTGTGGTTACAAAAGTTCCCCACTTCCCTACATGCAGTTTTTCGCTGGCAACCAAACGCACATTTCTATAAATTCCCGAACCTGTATACCATCTTGAATTCGGCTGTGCATCGTTATCGACTTTTACCGCAATTACATTCTCTTTTCCAAAATTTACATATTTAGATAAATCATACCCAAATGAAATATAACCATTTGGGCGAATTCCTAAAGATTTGCCATTTATGAAAACTTCACTGTTCTTAAAAACACCGTCAAATTCTATTGAAACCGTTTTGTTTTTCCAATTTACAGGAATAGTAAATATTTTGCGGTACCAGCCTTTTCCAGCAGGTAAAAATCCTTGCGCTTGCTTGGTTTTAGCATCTTTATCAAAAGCGCCCTCAATACTCCAGTCATGCGGTAATTGCAATGTTCTCCAATCTTTCACATCGAAATTTGCTTGAATTGCATCTGGATGATCTCCTAACTTAAAGTTCCAGTTTTTATTGAAATCTTCGATTATTCTGGCTTGTTTTTGAGCAAAAATTGATACTGAAAACAATAACGCAATTGTAATTTTTTTTAAAATCATAATATATTTAAATAATCATTTTTAAAAATTAGCATTTTCTCCAATCTTGTCATTTCGACGAAGGAGAAATCTTCGCGAGTAACTCCACAACGTGAATTACCAATCTTTGTCGAGCTTCTTGCGAAGATTTCTCCTTCGTCGAAATGACAACTGGACGTGGTAACGACTTGAGAGAGCTTCTGCCGAACCCTCGGAATCGCTCAGCCTGACAAACCTAAAACCTCTGTCCCTCTGAACCTCTGCCCCTTTGAACCTCAAAAAAAACCTATTGAAACTCAAAATTATCCAACATCAATCCCTTCAAATCATCTCCTTCCAACGTTATTTTATACGTTCCTGCATTTATATAACCGCCAGATGTTGTATTTAAAATCTTCCATTTTTCTGGTGCTGTAAAAAACTCAATGGTATCGTTTCGCATTAAAATTCCGTACGCATCTTCCATTTTAAATTTGACTTTTAAAGGCGTTTCATTTTTGTTCATGAATTTAAAACGCATCAAATAAATTCCCGCAACGCCAGGTTTTACTTCAAACTGAATACTGTTTGCTGTTTTTTTGGTAAACTCAATATAATCGGCTTTTTTGAAATTTCCTTTTTCAATTCCGGTTCCTGTCGTTTTAGCGTTTTCACCTTCAATGATTACAACAGGTCTTGAATCGTCTTTTTCGCTCATATCATAGACCGGAACAACTGCGATTGTGCTTATCGATTCAGCATTATCAAAAAGAACTTTCTCTCCTTTTTTTACTTTTTTGTTGAAGACTGTAAACGAAGCTCCATTGCTGTTTTTCGCTTTTTCCTCTATTTTTTTATAATCAGAAAACGAAGTCGATTCTTTGATTTTACTGTCAACTAAAACATAAATATTCGAATCTTCTTTGGCAGTAAACGAACCTTTATTTTTAGAAGTAACCGAAAATTGTAAATAATCGGCACCAAATAATTCAGAAGGCAATTCAGTAAAAACAACATCAGAATCTGAAAATTGTTTTGAATTGATATCCATCCACGAAGCTATTCGGTTGGTTTTCTCATACGAATCCAGAACCAAATTCTCAATATTTTTTGGCGAAGCATCTGCAGGTCTCAGTTTTCGATCTTTAGTTCCGACGGCAATTGCAGAAATAATGGCCTGCCCTGCTTTTACATTCGGAAACGAAATCACAATTTTTCCGTCTTTGCTTTTTACGACAAAAGTTTTCTTCAGAGCCTGATCGTGTCCCGCTTCTGCCCAAATATCAAAATCTTTTAAAACGACATTTTCATTGATGGCAACATCAAACAAACGCCAGCCTTTGCAGTCCATTCCTCCTCCAGTTCCGTACCACGGTTCTGTGAAGTATAATTCTACTAAATATTTTCCGTCGGGAACAGGAAATTCATAACGCAATTTGTCAACACCATATCTAAAACTCTGGAATAATTCGGGATCTTTTGTACCGTTTATTGGGTCAAAAGTCGTTCTCTGACTTACAAAGAAATCCGGAAGTTTTTCAAAGTTATCTGTCCATGATGAAGAACCCCAAGTATATTTTCCGCTTTTGTGCGTATCTGTAAACCAAGTGTTTCCTGAACTATCAGTGAATTCAGATCCACCGCAATTTACTCTGTAAATATAATTGTATCCTTTTTTATCTTTTAATAAATCTGTTTTTTCAGGAGTTAAATCGGCTAAATTTGGCGCTTTCGGAAGTGTATTCAAAACGATATAATCTTTAGCAACCGCTTTTCCGTTTACATATCCAACAGCATACAAAACATTGTATTGAATATTGACATTGTTAAACTGAAAATGCTGTCCGATTCCCGGATTTTTTAATTTTCCTAAAGAAGATTTATTGACGTCATTAAACAATTCTACTTCGTCACAATTCGAATAAATATCGATTCCGTTTTTGATGCCCGTTTTATCCCAACGGCTTGGCCAAGTGTGGGAAACGATATACACCATCGGATTGGTTTTGTTCGAAACGTAATTGGCTCTGTACATATAAAACGCATCTAAAGGTTCACCCCAAATCGTGAAAAGCCCTTTGTAATTTACCGGACCAACTTTGTCAATATCTCGAAATCCTTCTCCGTTTTGCACGCGTCCCGGATTTTCATGCGAAGCAAAAAGCCAGTTGAACTGTCCTGCAATTTTATCTTTAACCGATTCGGCTTCGCGGACTTTAATTTCCATTAATTGAGAAAAACGGTTTTCGCTCAAAGTTCCTTTTTGGTCAAACTCGCCTTCGGTATGTAAATCAGCTGAGCGCCAAGCGCCGTATTCGCCGTTTAATAACTGAGTGCTCATTTCCAAATGATATTTTAACGGATCTCCGCCATACGTTCCGGACCAGTTCTGCACCACATTCCAGTCTGTTCCCTCTCCTCCATTACAAGTCGTCACAATTCTTTGTGATGCCGATAACGGATCCATTTCTCGGATAATCTGTGTACATTCTTCTGCAAATTCCTTCGGAATAGTACTTTCGTTCTGCAAACCCCACATCACTACCGATGGACTGTTTCTGCGTTCTTTAATCCATTCGCGTAATAACGTTTTAAAATTTTCTTTAAATTCTGGTGTATCGTACCAAATATGTGCCGAAAACTGACTCCAAAATAAAATTCCGTTTTCGTCTAATTCTTTTTGATATAATAAATTGTGTGGTTGATGTGCTTCTCTAAAAGCGTTAAATCCACCCGCTTTGATTTGCTCGATTCGGGAATGAATCATTTCGTCTGAAAACGAATGACTTTTTCCAATTAAGTGTTCGTATTCGCAGGTTCCGTTGATGAACAAGGGTTCGTCATTGATAAAAAAACGATTGTCTTTTCCGTCACGGCTAACAGGCCAGCTCACCCAGCGGATTCCGTAAGGCGTTGTTAACTGATCAATTATTTTTCCGTTTTCATAAACTGAAGTAACCAATTTGTACAAATACGGATTCGACGGCGACCATAATTTCGGATTTACAATCTCTGGAAGTGTTTGTGTTATTTCTTTTGTTTCTCCTGAAACGTATTTGATATCGCTTTTTGTAATGACAGTTTTCTTTCCAGAAGCATCAAAAAGGATGTTTTCGATCGTTAAATTTCGGTTTGAAGTTCCGTAGTTCTTTATTTCTGTTGTAGTATGAAGAATGGCTTTTTGTTTGGAAACCGATTTATCATTCCAAATATGAACACCAAAAGGTTCTATCCGAACGTCGTTTGTTACAACTAAAGAAACTGGTCTGAAAATCCCCATTGGCTGAGAGCCTTCAGAAAATCCCCATTCTCCAGAACAGCCTCCGCAAACCCACGGAAGATCTGCAATAAAAGAGGGATGAGCAGCTTTTACCAAAATCTGGTTTTCTTTATCGAAGGAAACGGCTTTTGTTATGTCTAATGTAAAAGTGGTTCTACCGCCTTTGTGTTCGCCGACTTTTTTGCCGTTTACCCAAACTGTTGCGTACGAACTAACGCCTTCAAAATAGAGGAAAAGCTTTTTAGAAACGTCTTTTTTATCCAGTTTTAAAGATTTTTTGTACCAAGCAGTACCATGTAAATTTCCATGTTTTGTTCTTCTGAAACCATAATACTGATCCCAATTGTGAGGCACACTAACCTTTTGCCAATTGGAATCAGTTTTTGGATTTTCTACAAAATCTTCTTCTTTCAGCGGAAGATTATCCAGTATTACGGTTTCCCAAGATGAATTCAGCGAAATTTCTTTACGAAGCTTCCCTGAACCTTTGCTCTGACTCCAAACAAAGCAAAGACTTGAAAAAAAACAAAAAATAAAAAAAACTATTCTTTTCATATTTTAAACATTCACTTTTGTCATTCCGAGGAACGAGGAATCACACTCGCAAATCGACAAAGATTGGCTTTACTTTGCGGAGCTTCTAGTGTGATCCCTCTCCCGAAGTCTCGGGATCGGGATGCCAAGATTGTATTTCTATTCTCAACGTAAACCCGACGAGTTTTTAAAAACCCGTCAGGTTTAATAACGTTTATTCGCGTGAGGGATTGAGGCGGTATCCTTTTATGCAGCGGAGCGGAATAAAAGATATAGCCGAAAGCCCGACCCGGAGGGACACGCCCAAAATCTTATTAATAAAACAACCAGTCAATAGCAGCTTTTTCTCCTGCATCAATATATCCAACATCACGCGGTGTGATGATTTGATCTGCGTCGATAAAACCTAAAATCAATACTTTTCCTTTTCCTAAATCTAATTTATTTTCGCCAGGCTGGAAAGTATACGTATGAATGTTTACACGTGGTAAATCTTTTAAATTCATGGCGCTTGCCAAAATCACTTCAGCCTGACCGTGCGCATTTCCTGCTGCATCCGTTTCTAAACTTGGGGGTAACAAAAATCTCTTTTGATCTGAATTGAAATAACCAACTACTAATTTAACCGCTTTTGTGTTTCTAAACTTCAAATGCGTTCCTTTTTCGTTCTGGTCGTTTTCTGCAAACGTAAATCCTTTTAGGTTTTGAAGTTCAGGAGCGATTTTGGTTAATTCAGAAATATCGGTTCCGTAAACTTTTGTTCCTGTTTTCACTAAATAAGTTCCCGGTTTTTCATCGATGAAAGTAACTTCGGCCGTTTTCCAAGGTTTTCCTTCTTTAGTTTCAATTTTGCCGTCTTTTGAAGATTTTAACTTCTCTAGATTTCTTTTGAAATTAGCCAATTCACGTTCGTAATGCGGTAACAATTCAGCCCAAGTTTTGTTATTTCCGTCATCGCCTCCAATCGGAATTCGGCGCTGTGCTGTCTGCATACTGTTGGCATAATAGTATGTGTCTTTTGTCAGGTTTACCAATAACTCATAGTATTCAATACTTTTTTCTAAATGAGGCATCGCTTTGTCTAAATCGCTGATATCATTTGAATAACTGTATCTTAAAACCAATAAGGCTGCTTTTACTTTTTCTGAGAAGAAATCGGCGAAAGCTTTGTAAGCATGCATATCATTTTTAAGACGTGCAAATTCTTCTTTGTCTTTGGTTACGCTTGCTTCGGCTTTGTCGATGGCTTCAACAGCCAATCTTCCATGTTCTGTAATTTCAGCAATAATCTGTGTTGGAAGTTCGCCCGAATGTGGCTCTTTATTCCATTCTTTTTTAGCATATTCCAAAAGCAATTCACCCGCTGGACCGCACGATTCGTGGAATCCCGGATACACACGCCATTTTGACGGATTAACCAATTGACTTTCGAACATTCCTAACAATAGGGTTTGACGGTTTCCTTCGGTGATTCCGAAACGTCTTAAGGTTTTTGGAGCGATTTCTCCCGTTTCTTCGTAGGCTTTTAAAATGTTATTCGCAGCTTCCTGACTAGTTCCAAATTTGGCAGCTAAATCATTATCCCAGAATTTCACTTCTTCATTTCGGTCTCTTTTGCTGTCCCAAGCATATCTTGCCCATGCTTTGTACCAAATCCAGTCACGATCCATTTCTAATAAACGCTCGCCTGATTTAGTTTTGTCGGCAGAATACGGCCAATCCCAACACGATGCCTGCGGATACAAGTGTAACGCATTGGCTCCGTGAACGCTGTGCATAGCTTTAACCGTTTTTTGAATAAAGTCCGGAGAACCGTATCTGAAAGGTTCTAAGTTGGCCAAAATATGAACGTTCTCAATGTGAATTGATTTTAAAGCGCTTAACTGTTTATGCGTTTCGCCCCAAGGTCCGCCTGGCGTATAAGTCGTTAAAGATTCTCCTGTATATTTACTTTCTGTATATAAGTTTTTGTATAATGGAAGTGATTTTTCCATTACCAAAGGCCCGTCTGTATCGTGAGAACGTAAAATAATTGGCGGTTCCTCTGTTTTTCCTAATGCTTGTAAGCCATCGCGAACGCCTGGAATAATCGTTTTGGTAAACCATTCTACATCATCATCAACCGTATTGATGGCTTCTCCCAAACAAACCATTAATCCAACATTAGGATATTTTTCAATAAAAGCAGCAATCGATTTTCTGGTATAATCTGAAAGTAATGGCGTAATTGGACGCGAACGATCTTGTGTTTTAATGTTGTAATGTTCTGCAAAAGGCTTAGAAACGATAATATTATAGAACATCTGAATTACCCAGATTCCTCTTTTGTTCGCTTCTACCGTTAAGAATTTATAGATTTCTTCGTTCTTTTTGAAATCTTCATCGCTTACTTCTACAGCAAAAGGATATTCTTTTAGTTTTACTAAAGATGCAAACGGATGTCCGTTCCATAAATACAAGGAATTCATTCTGTTTTCAACCAGCATATCCAAATACTTTATCCATAAAGCTTTGTCGTAAAACCAAGGAAAAGTTTCTGGTGTATACGGATATTCGTAAACATCACGTCCAGGAAGATAAACCGGTTTCTGCATTCCGATGCAAGCTCCTCTTAAAACCATTTCCGGACTATCATCCAAATTAATTTCTGACGGAAGCTTTCCTGAACTTTTAATACGGTCTGCTAATTCTAAAGCGCCATACAAAGCTCCAGAAGCATCTGTTCCTTGTACATAAATTATATTATTTTGAGTACGAATCTGAAAACCTTCTTTTTCAGTCAGTTTACTATCATCGATTTTGGCACTTTTCGCATTTTTTTTCCAGAAATCAGTTCCTTTTTCACCAATAACAATTACTTTATCTTTTGATTTTTTGAATTTATCAGAAGAAGTTACGCTGAAACCTTTTACTGTAAGTATTTCAGATAATTTCTCTGCGCCAAATTTTGCTCTCGGCGAACTCGGATCAGTCACAACTGTGATGTTCTGCGCAGTTACGAAAGAGACGTAGAGACATAAAAAAAGTAATTGTAAATATTTCATGGTATGCTGTTTTTGGATATTCTTTTTAAAAATAATCTGCTAAATCTGCCCGATCTGCGTGAAAAATATCTCTCGCAGATTTAGCAGATTCGGCAGATTTATAGTGATAAATTGTCTTGTTTAACGATTACATATTGATCACTGTTTATTGTTTAATTCTGGAAAATCTTTTTCAAATAAGCTACGTTAGCTCCGTAATTGGCTTTTACATTGTGCACTTGTGTCACGTCACGAGAACGTTCTACAATCAGCCATCCGCTCCATTTCATTTCGTCCAACGTCTGTTTGATTTTTGGCATATCAATCGCTTTATCGTTTTCTAACCAAAACTGATCGGTGTTTGATGCATGAATCTGTGCTAAATATTTCTTTCCTAAGATTTTTAATTCTGATGAAATATCTCTGCCATTGTCAACTGCATTGGCAAAATTGAAAGAGCTTTTAATATATTTTGAACCGACTTCGTCTAAAAGTTTTTTCTCTTCTGTAGCACTCAAAGAAGTTTCAATAGCGATAACTCCACCAATTTTCCCCACTTCTTTTCCTGCCCACTGCAATCTCTTGATCACTTCTGGACGTAATTCTGGATTCTTAACCAAATCAGTTTGAGTTCCTAACGGAAGATAGGCCACTTTAACTTTCATATTTTTCATGGCTTGAATACAATCCGTAATCATTGGCGTGATTTCTCTTGTGGCAAATGACTGCGCATAAAATCCAGACATCGCAATAGAACTGATTCCAACGCCAGTCTCTTTCGATTTATCTAAGAATTTTTGTCTCTCAACTGGATCACCTAATTTGCTGTCAAAAGTTGGTCGGTTTCCTAAACCTCCCATATCCAGTTCTATTCCGTCTGCTTTTAATTCAGCTGCTAGACCAAAAGCACCCAGTTTTTGTCTTTTTAAAATCATCCAGTCGCAAACTGCCACTTTGTATTTTTGTTTTTTATTGGAAGACTGAGCTGTTGCACAACTGTTGAATGTTGTTGACAGAACAACAAGGAAGGCAATTAATAAATGTTTTTTTAATTTCATGTCTATATTTTTTTGCCACAAATTGCACTAATTTTCACGAATTACTATTTTTAAAAAATTCGTGGAAATTGGTGAAATTCGTGGCGAACTTTCTTTTACTCCTCTTCAGCCTTAACAGCTGTTACCACTTTTCCTTCTTCGCCTGGCCAGATTCCGTTTTTGATAGGAAGTGCTTTTAACTTCGTTGGATCGATTTTTACATATTTCAGTTTTTCTCTTCTCCAAGTGTATACGATATGCACCATTCCATCTGAACTTTGAATCATAGAAGGATATGAATACTGGCTGATTTTTGAATCTTCTAAAACCAAAGCGGCTTTCCAGTTAATTCCGTCATCCGAAATTGAAACATTTAAAGGTGTTCTTGGGCCTTTTGCTTCTTTTCCAGGAGGTAAAACGTGATTGTACACTAATAAATGTTTGCCGTTTTTAAGGGTTACGGCATCTGTTCCTGAGTTGTTATTTGGAAGTCCGATTAACTCAATGTCAGACCAAGTTTTTCCGTTGTCTTTTGAGAAAGTGCTAAAAATTGCTCTGTTTCTGGTTCTTCCGATGGCCTGAATGCTTCCGTCTTTATGAAATAAAATACTGGGCTGAATCGCATTGATTTTTTGTTTTCCTCTTGGAAGCGTATCGCCCATTACCCAAGTTTTTCCGAAATCAGGAGTCGATTCCATACGCAATCTCCAGCCGTCGCCCTCGATACTTGACGGACACAATAAAGTTCCGTTGCTTAATAAAACCGGTTTATTTTTGATTGGTCCTAAGAAACCGTCTGGCATTTTTTGTGCCTCAGACCATGTTTTTCCGCCGTCAGATGAAGTTCTGATTACGCCCCACCATTCGGATGGTTTTGGTCCGATTTTGTAGAAAAGCATTAAATCGCCACCCGGAATTTGATATAAAACCGGATTCCATGTTGGTAATCTCGGCCCTTCTTTCATTACTCCATCTGCAACTTTTACGCCTTCATTCCAAGTATCGCTTCCTTTAGGTTTAATGGCAACATAAATACAAACATCAGGATGTCTTTCGTGCGTTCCACCGAACCAAGAAGCAACTAAATCACCATTTGTAGTTTCGACAATTGTAACAGCGTGGCAAGACGGATAAGGCGCTTTATCGTAAATAAACTGATCTACTAAAATTCCTTCTTTCCAAGTCTTTTTCTCTAAAGCCGACTTACAACTTCCTAAAAGGAAAAGTCCAAACAAGACAAATGCTAATTTTGTTATCTTCATTCTTAATTAAATTATGAATTATTTTTTTTGACTATAAATACATACCTAACATTTTTTTAGGTAAAAATATTTAATAAGTGTAAAAATAACACCAAAAAATTAACAATGTATCCTGTACTGTCCCGAATTATTAAAAATGCAGATTATTTAACGTTTATCGCAAAATTTCCTGACGAAAGTGTGACAATTATTTGATTTTTTTCTACTGAAAAAGAATGAGAACTCTTATCCAGCTTCTGTTTGTTGATGGAAACAGCCGAAATATCTGTTGTCGGAAGATACACAATAGCAGATGTATTCGCTGGAATGGTAATATTCCAAGTCAAAGCTTTTTTATCTTTTTTCCAATCACTTTTAATTGTTCCGTAAATCGATTCGTAAGAAGCATTTACATAAGTCAATCCCGCATTAAAATCTGGTTTCATAATAATTTTTTTGAAACCTGGAGTTTCAGGATTACTTTTGATTCCCGCCATATTTTCGTAATACCAAATCAATAAATCGCCCAAAAGCATTACATGATTTTGTGAATTCATGGCAGGATCTGCAGTGTTTCCGTTCCAAAGTTCCCAAATAGTGGTTGCACCGTTTTCGACCATATAACCCCAACTTGGATAGGTTTTGTTTGATGCTAATTTGAAAGCCAAATCACCTCGCCCAAAATTAGTCAGTGTTCGCATTAAAAACTGCGTTCCGATAACTCCTGTACTTACGTGACCATTTTTAGTTACTTCAACCTCGTGCACCAAATTTTCGAAAACTTTTTGCTGTAATTCTTCTGGAACCATTCCGAAAGTCAACGGCAGTAAATTGGCTGTTACAGTATTGTTGGCGTAATTATTTTTTGATGCATTAAAATATTTCGCATTGAATGCTTTTTTAATTCTCGAAGCCAGATCCTCATAATGTGCAATATCTTTTTCAGCATTAGCAATTACCGAAAACTTTTTCATCGTATTTAAAAGCTGATAGAAAAAGGCACTTGAGATCAATTCTCCATCTGTTAAACGAGCAGGATCTTTAGAACGAATTAATTCCAAAGATTCTGGCGGAACACACCAATCGCCGTATTTATCTTTGGTCATGATGTTATCAACCAAATAATTTTCTTCCATATAATCCATCCATTTTTTCATAGACGGATATTGTTTTTCAATTACTTTTTTGTCTCCAAACTGCTGATACAGCATATCGGCAACCGTAATATAGGTTCCCGGCCAAGTCACATTATCACCGTAATAACGCCAGAAAGCTGGTGCAACATCAGGAATTCCGCCGTCGATAGTCTGTGCGTTTTTAATATCGTCAAGCCATTTTGCATATAATGTTTGGTTATCAAATAAGAAACTTTCACCATAAGCACCTGTTGTTCTGTCTCCCAACCATGGCTGACGCTCGTTTCTTTGCGGACAATCGATTGGCATTCCTTTATAATTCCCGCTAATTCCCCACCACGCATTCTTAAAAATCTGATTCATTATTGGGTTTGAAGAATCGAAAGTTCCTGTTGTCGCAATATCATCGTAAACGACTTTTCCAACAAAATTCTCTATACTTGGTTTGGTTTTAAAACCTGAAATTTCAACAAATCTAAAACCGTGAAAAATAAAACGAGGTTCCCATACTTCATCTCCTTCGCCTTTTAAAGTATAAATATCAGTCGTTTTAGCATCGCGAAGATTGGCAATATATAACGAACCATCCGGCTGTAAAGATTCTGCAAACTTCATCGTGATTTTGTCGCCCGCATTTCCTTTCACTTTCAATTGCAACCATCCTACCATGTTCTGTCCCATATCTAAGATATAAGTTCCTCTTGGTGTCTGTTTAATTGAAATAGGTTTTACTTCGCGTTTAATTTTCATGTTCGCCGACATTTGTCCTTCATAGAATCCGCCTGGTTCCTGAACATATTCTGTTGAAAGCCATTTTTTATCATCAAAATTAATGGAGTTCCAGCCTTTCATTTCTTTACGGGCATCGTATTCTTCGCCGTCGTATTCGTTGTTCGACAAGATTGGTCCGTCAGTTGTGATTTTCCAAGTATCGTCTGTACGAATAACGTCTTTGCTTCCATCCGTATATTCAACAAATAACTGCAAAGCCATTTTCGGATACCCAAAAGTTTTGATTTTATAAGGCTTATAATCCTGACGCATCGTAAAAAAACGTCCGTTTCCTAAAATCGTTCCCAATGCATTTTTGCCTTCTTTCAGTTGCGAAGTCACATCAAAAACATTGTATTTCACATTCTTCGTATAATCCGTAGGAACGGGAGCCAAAACCTGATCGCCAATTTTATTTCCGTTAATGTAAAGCTCGTACAAGCCCATTCCCATGATATAAACTTTGGCATTTTTGACTTTCTTTTTCAAGTCAATTTCTTTTCTTAAATATCTGGCTGATAATCGAGAATACTGCGAAATACTATCGCCTGGAGAAGTTTTTTCATACCCAATCCATCGTGTCGATTTCCAGTCGGCATAAGTCAAAATCCCGATGCTGAAATGAGCCGGTTCTACTGATTTTACTTCGCCTTTATTGGTAGAAATAATTACTTTCCAGTAAACATCTTGTCTGTCTTTTAGCTTTTTTCCGTTGTAAATTACGTTTACAGATTCATCGCTTTGTACTTTTCCGCTATCCCATAAATCACCGTTTCCTGCGTTTAGCTTTTCTAAAGTTGAAGAAGCTAATATTTGAAAATGGGTTTGTTTTACATCATTTACGTTTGCTTTTATTTTCCAGCTCAATCTTGGCTGTAAAACGTCAATTCCTTCTGGATTGGTCAGCATTTCGCATTTTAAACCCACAACACTCATTTTATTTTGGGCTTTCGCCGAAAGTGTAAAAAGTGAGAAGATTATGGTTAGATGTAAAAAAAACTTTTTCATGATTTTATTTTAAACTGCTATTTTTTATGTTCCGAAGACTGGTCTATTTAGTAATCAAGCTAATTGAAACGGTCACATTTTATAGAGAATAGACATTACCATATCTCCCTCTGATTTTATCCATCAAACTTAAATCTTTAACTTGAATATTCCTTCCCTTTAGCATCTTGTGCGCGTTCCAGCGAATTTTCCAATTGGTATCTTTTGTTTTCTCTCTTAGTTTTGAAATAACCGACTGCTTAATTCCTAAACCATCAAAATCCAGCCAATATTCTAATAACGACAACGAATTAAATCGAATTTGCAATTTTTGATTATCAAGCTCTTTAACCAAAATTTCTCTAACCTTTTCTGCGTCTAAAGAATTCGTTTCATCAACTGTAATATTCTCTAGAAGAGGATAAAGTTTGTCCATTTTATTTTGATTGATGGCGATTTCAAAAACCCTGATAAATTCTTTGGTTAAAAAATCATTCCAAAAACTATAATTTTCGCATTCAGACAAAGAATAATAGATTAGACTAATTTTATCTGTTTCTGAAAAAAGCTTTTCTTCGCAGAAACTTTTTAATTCTTCAACATTATTTCTGCATATTTTTTCTGTAGTTGCTTCTACTTTTTCTGATGCATCAAAATCCAGATTCGAATATTCTTCATAACCCATTATAGAATCAAATACCATATTGTTTTTTTTATTTAATTGGAAACCAACTTTTCCAATCTCTCAGAAAAAGCAATTTCTTTTCCGTTTTTAAAGATCCTGAAACCCTTTCCTTTTTTATATTTTTCTCCGGTTTTATCCCAAAGAATCGTAATAATATTGCCGTGATACAAAACATTATCCAAACAAAACCAATTCCATTTTTCCTGTGGAATCAACGGATTCACTTCTATCTTTTCATCGGCTCTCGGACGCAAACCAACCAATCCTGTAATCATCAAATCGTTAAAAGTCGAGTGATTATAATAACGGCTTCTTTCTCTGTCGCCCATTAGCCAATATCCTGTTGTTTCGTCTAGATACTCGCCAAGATAAGGTTTCCCTCTGTAATATTGCGACTGCACGTACAAATCCATTTGTTTGAAATAATCCGTCTTAGCCACAAAATTTTGATCATAATTATTCAAAACATTCGCTAAAGCCGTTAAAGTCTGCGAACTTGCAAAAGGCCATATCGCTCCGTCCCACTCGCAAGTTCCTGTTCCGTGTGTTCTAAAACGCGGACTTCTTCTTTCTGCTGTTGTTAAACCAAACGGTGCCGAAAACCCTTTTTCATCCTTAATTTGTTCCCATGCTTTTTCAAAACCTTTTCCTTTTTCAGGAAGATTAAAATACCACGGAATAAATCCAATCGCTTCTCTAACCTGCGCTAATGTATCCTTTTCTGTTAAAGTTTCAAAAAATTCGCTTTTAGCATTCCATAATTTGGTTTCGACTAATTGCTGCAAAACATCTGCTTTCCCTTTGAATTTTGTTTCCGTTTCCTTATCGCCTTTCATAGCAGCCATTTTAGAAATCGCCATAGCATTCCCAAACATATAACTGTTAATCGTTGGTCTTGCATTTTGCACTTTACGCCCTCCGCTTAAAGATTCTTCCATTCCATCTTTTACATCATGCTGCCAAAACAAACCATCCTTGCGCTGACGGTCTTTTTCCCAAACAGCATAATCTGTTACCATGTCTGGATACATATCCAATAGGAATTTTTCATCCTTATTCACCAAATAACGATTGTACAAAGCATCGGCTGTCCAACTGCTGAATTTATACAATTTGTTCATCGGTTTTCCATCATTTCCTCGGTACCAAATTTTCACATCCTGCTCAATATACTGCGGATCATGAACCCATCTGAATTCGTTAATATGATGCCCCAAAGCACAACTGATCATGTTGTATTTATCTGCATACGAACGGTCTACCAAAAACTCGGTAATCGCAAATCCCTGCGGTGTTTTTTTAATATGTTTTCTCGCACTCCACCAACGGAAATAATAAATCTCCTCAAAATTCTGCTGCGGACATTCAAACAACGGAATATTCTTTTCCATCCAAGTCCAAGCACTGTCATTCGGAATCGCAAATTTCAAATTTTCATCTTCCATCGTATTGAAATAATCAACATAATGTTTGAAGTTTTTTTCTTCTAAAATAACTACTTTTCCTTTTTGAGAATGTCCTGCACCCGATTTACAGCTTATGTTTAATGTTGAAACCAAGATTAGTAAAGCGATTATTTTGTATTTAAAATGATGTAACATATTTAAAATCTAATTATAAATTCATTATTTGGGCGTGTCCCTCCGGGCCGGGCTGTCCGTTCCCGCTTCCCGATGAAAAATCGGGAGAGCTCCACTTCCATCCCTCACGCGAGAGAACTTTGCGTATTCCCTCTCCTGCAAGGTTTCCAAGACCTTGTAGGTATTTCTGATAATTCAATTTTCCTCATTTTTGTCATTTCGACGAAGTAGAAATCTCCGTTAGAAGCTCGACAAAGATTGGTAACTTACTTTACGGAGTTACTTGTGGAGATTTCTCCTTCGTCGAAATGACAAACTAGTTGTATAATAATTATACCTAACAGGTTTTAAAAACCTGTTAGGATAAGTCGATCCTTAATTCCCAGTAAAAGTATACGTCTGCCCAGCTTTCACATTCACATCGTAAATATTGTAATTTGGCAGTTTTACTTTTTCCAATTTCGCCTGATCAGAAATAATCGGTTTCTTTACTTCCACATCATAAAAGAGCAGATTTGGATTTTTGCCTTTTGCTTTTTTAAGCGAATTTCCTTTTAAAGTATTTTCAACTTTCAATCTACAGTTTCCTCCTATTTTGGAGTAGATTTTTAATTCAGAAACTTTATTGTTTTTCCACGTCATATCAATTACAAATCCTCCTCTGGCCACCAGACCTTTTATGCTTCCGTCTTTCCAAACGCTTGGTAATGCCGGTAATAAATGTATTGCATCTTCCTGACTCTGCATTAACATTTCAGCAAAACCGGCTGTGCATCCAAAGTTACCATCAATTTGAAACGGCTGATGCGCATCTAACATATTCGGATACGTTCCACCGCCTTTTCTTTGGTCGGCTGTTACCAAATGCAATTGATCCTGAATTAATTTGTAAGCGTGATTTCCGTCTAAAAGTCTGGCCCACAAATTTACTTTCCATCCCATCGACCAGCCTGTAGATTCGTCTGTTCTGTAAATCAAAGATTGCTTGGCCGCTTCAAATAACTCAGGCGTTTTAATCGCCGAAATCTGATTACTCGGATACAATCCGTATAAATGCGAAACGTGTCGGTGATTGTCTTTTGGATTATCCCAATCCTCCTGCCATTCTTGTAACTGACTGTGTTTTCCAATTTTCATTGGAGGCATTTTAGCTAAAGCATCACTTACTTTTTTCACATAAGCTGCATCTGGAGCAACCAAAGCCGAAGCTTCAATAACATGCGTAAACAAATCAAAAATCAATTGATTGTCCATTGTAGTTCCAGAGGCAATTGTCGCTTTTCCTGTTCCGCCCGCGTGTGTGTTTTCGGGAGAACTTGAAGGAACAACCACCAAATATTTCGTATTCGGATCGATCACCATAAAATCAAGAAAGAAATCTGCAGCACCTTTCATAATTGGATAAATTTCTTCCAGATATTTTTTATCACCAGTGTATAAATATCTTTCCCATAAATCCTGACAAACCCATGCACCGCCTGTCGGCCACATTCCCGAAGCAGCAGAATCTACCGGAGCCGTTACACGCCAGATATCGGTATTGTGGTGTAAAACCCAACCGCTGGCATTGTACATCATTTTCGCAGTTTCTGCACCTGTAACACTTAATTCTTTTGCCATTTGTACAAAAGGTTCGTGCATTTCCTGAAGATTGGTTACCTGTGCAGGCCAGTAATTCATTTCGGCATTGATATTTGTCGTGTATTTACTGTCCCAAGGCGGAGTCACCATATCATTCCAAATTCCCTGCAAATTTGCTGGCTGTCCGCCCGGCTGTGAACTCGAAATTAAAAGATAACGTCCAAACTGGAAATACAAAGCTGCCAATTGCGGATCAAATTGTTTCGAGAAATCGCGGATTCTTTCGTTAGTTGGTTGCTTCACTAAATCATTCGAACCTAAATTTAAAGCCACTCTGTTGAAAAACTTTTGATAATAATCAACGTGGGCTTTCTTTATCGTTTCAAAATCTTTTGCTTCGGCTTTGGCCAAATAGTCTTTGCTTTTTGCAATTTCATCGCCCGATATATCCTGATAATTTTTAAAATTGGTTGCAATCGAAATATACAAAGTCACTTCATCGGCTTTGTTAATGCTTAAGATTCCGTTGCTCGCGTTAATTTCGCCGCCTTTATTTTTAGCCGTTAATCGCCCCTGAAATTTTACTTTTCCTTTTACACCTTCAAAATTAGTTCCTAAACCCGAAAGTATAATTTGGTTTCCTTCTGTTGAAGCCACCGTTTTATCAATCGGACTGTTCATGAAAACATTGCACGTAATCTGTCCCGGCTGACTCGCCGAAAGTTTCACCACAATAACCTGATCAGAAAATGCGGTTAGAATTTCTCTGGTAAATTCGATACCGTTTACTTTGTATTTTATTTTTGCGGTTGCGTTGCTGATATCTAAATCGCGGTAATAATCGGTATACTTTTGATGTCCTGCGAAGGAAATATAAACGCTCCCAAAAGTTTGGTACGGCATTCCGTCGTTGGTTTGCGACATAATATCTTTGGTTGCCAAATCCTGTGCTTCATCAAATTTCCCATCAAAAATAAGCTGTCTTACTTTTGGCAAAGCTTCAATTGATTTGGAGTGTGCATTGCTGTTTGGAGAACCTGCCCAAATGGTTTCTTCATTCAATTGTAAACGTTCTACAGCAGGATCGCCGAAAACCATTGCACCCAAACGTCCGTTTCCTAATGGCAAAGCTTCGTTCCAGATTGCAGCGGGTTTATCGTACCATAATTTGAGATCGCTTTGTGCTGTTGCTGTAAGCGAAAAAATCCCAAAACAAATCGCCGTTATTTTAATTTTTAACTTCATATACTTTGTCATTATTTTTTACGCAGATTACACGAATTAACACAAAAATATAATACTGAATAATTTCACTTACATTCTAAAACCTGCAGAATTTGTGTTAATTAGTGTAATCTGTGTTTATCTTTCTTATTTCTTATTTTCGTAAACTTTCAGATTTTTTTCTCCGAACATTTCATATAATTTGTTGATGTCTTTCAACGCATTTTTAGGCAGATTTTCTGCTTTGTTTCCAAAGACATATAACTTATCGTAAGTTTCAATCACACAAGTCGATTCGTCGATTTCGCCTTTATCATTTTTCACTTTATTCAAATCTAAATTTAAATATGTCGCCATAAACGGATACAAAGCCATACGTTTTGAAACTCCGAAATCATGTCCTTCTTTTGCAAAATGAGCATTTTCGACCAAATCTTTCTTTCCGTACAATTCATACGTTCTCTGGATAAAAGGAAATTCCAGTTCCGGAACTGCCAAGGTCCAGTCTTTTCCATCTGAAACAATCAATTGCGGTTTTGGCGCCATCATGGCTGAGATCTCCGCATTGTTTGTTCCATTTCCGCAAAGATGAATCCCACGACCGCTTTCACACGGACAACCGCCTGAGAAATGAGATGAAACCATCACAACTGGGGCTGAAACTTTTACCCTGTCATCAATTGCTGCTAAAAACATGGTATGCGAACCTCCGCCAGAACCACCTGTAACACCAACTCTAGACATATCAGCATTTTTTACCGTTGCCAAATAATCGAGAAAACGTATTCCGGTTAAAACCTGAACTGTCGATGCAATACTATTTCTGTGCGTTTCTTCAGGAAACTGCAATAATGATTCTCCCCATGCAAATAAATCATAAGACACAACAATAGCACCCATTTTAGCCATAATCGCGCAACGGTACTGCTCGTCTTTTCTATATCTTCCGTCGCCGAAATGTCCGTCAGGAGTTAAAATAACTGCTGCTTTTTTATTTAACGGATACGGTTTGTAAATCGATCCCGTTGCATAAACACCCGGCAAGATTTCCAAAGCGATATTTTCTACGCTGTAATCTTTATAAATTCTCTTTGGAGTTAAAAGTGGTTTAGACTTTGGCGTAGGGGGCGCCTTATCCAAACCAAATGAGGTTATCATACAAGCTTTTAACTCCGTTTTACGTTTTTCCCATTGTTCTTTTGTCGAATAAAGGCTTTCTAAATAAAACAAGCGTTCTTTTCCTTTATCAACTGAAACTTTATGGTTTTCATATTTACGAATAATGTAGGTTCCATCCGGCTGTTTGAAATACATCAATTCAAACGGAGCCAGAATGTTAGTTAACGAAATAGCCAGATTTCCAGGCTCAATTCTCCAGTCGGCATAATCGAGTTCTTTTCCTTTTAACAGACCTCGGTCGTCGTTAATCGTGACATTAAAAACAGTTTCTATTTTCTTTAAAGTTTCTGAAACTGGTTTTCTAAAATTAGTATCAGAAGTGCTTTGCGCATTGGCAAAAGTCAAAGCAAAGATTGAAACTGCAATTGTAATTATACTTTGTAAATTTTTCATTTCTATTGTTGAGATTTTATACGCGGATTAAACGGATTTACTTCGTAAAGACACGGATAAAAACGGATTTTTTAATTATTTTGAAAGAAAAAATCCGCGTAAATCCGTGTCTTCGCGATAGCGAACCCGTGTCATCCGCGTTCTATATTTTGCATTCTATTGTATATTTTCCTGAACCTAATTCTAAAGTTGGTTTCGTTCCATCAAAACCTGCCCTAACTTTCTTATTATCAATCTTTATTTCTGAATTTTTAGAAACGGGAAATTTTATTGTTGCCGTAGTATTCACCGGAATTTCAACATTCAGAATAAATTTGTCGTCCTTCTTTTCCCAAGAAGAAACTATTTTTCCGTAAACCGATTGATAATCCGCTTTCGCGAAAGTCATATCGCCCACTACTTCCGGCTGAATAAAGAAATGTTTGAAGCCCGGTTTTTCTGGATCGGCCATAATTCCGGCTAAACTTTGATAAAACCATTCTTCAATCTGCCCCAGCATAAAATGATTCCATGAATTTCCTTTTCTCGGATCCCATTGTTCCGTTAAAGTCGTTAAACCAAATTTAATCTGAAAACCATAACCCGGCGCATCGTAATGATTGTGCATTTTGTACATCGTTTCGTTTTCTCCATTTCTTGCCAAAGTCTGGAATAAATAGCGATTACCAACATCTCCAGTTGTCAAACGATCGCCTTTTTCTTTGATGTCAGCTAATAAATTCTGCATTACAGCCTCTTTATATTGAGGCTCTACAATATTCATAAAAATCGGAACAGCATTGCTAAACTGACTGTTTGTACCATATTGCTTCGTTTCTGGATTGAAAAATTTTGCGTTAAAAGCAGTTCTGACTTCAGAAGCCAAAGTTTCGTATTTCTCTAAATCTTCCGTTTTTCCCAACATTTTAGCTGCTTTTGCCACTAAATAAGCACCATAATAATAATGCGAAGTAGCCGAAAGTGCAATTGGACTGTTTTTTGAATAGCCTGCTGCATGCGTTCCGTAATCGTACCAGTCTCCTAGTCCGTGCGATACAATATGATTTTCAGCTTTTGTACCTAAATAGTCTACATACTTTTTCATTACAGGAAAATATTTTTCCAATAAAGAAGCATCGCCGTAATATTCATAATACATCCAAGGCAGAATCACTCCTGTTACGCCCCATTCCGGAGAGTCGGTAAAGTCACCTCCAAAAATTACATATTCAGGAACAATGGTCGGAATTAATCCGTTATCGCGTTGTGAATCAGAAATATTCTGCATCGTTGCAGGAATGAAAGTCTGTAAATTATAATTGAACATTAAACCCGGGCCATTCAAATGAATTTCTTCTAACCAGCCTAATTTTTCACGCTGCGGACAATCGGTAAAAACACTTTGGAAATTACTTTTTATCGAATTATTAATCAGCTCGTGTGTTTTATTGAAGATTTCATTCGAGCAGGCAAAACTTCCTGCTTCTCCCGCCGAATTGTAAATGAAATTCGATTTCAACTCTACTAAAGTTGGAAGTTCCTTATTCTTATCTTCTTTATAATTAATGTTTTCAATTTGAACATATTGATAACCATAGAAACTGAATTTTGGTGTCCATTCTTCGACGTCTTTTCCTTTTAAAGTATAATCGTAATAGTATGGTTTTCCGGATCTTCCCTGAGCAATTGTGCCTTCTTCATTTAAACCTTCGGCAACCCAAACACGAATCGTCTGTCCTTTTTTTCCTTTTACTTTGATAGTTGGAAATCCCGAAAGATTCTGTCCCATATCAAAAACATAGAAATTTGGTTTTAACTCTTTTACGTTTTTTACTTCGTATTGCTTCTGAATTGTAACCGGCGGTGCTGTCTGCGGTCTTAAAACTCCTTTTGGGGCTTCCTGAATTACAACTTTTTTCCAATCAGCATCTTTGAAACCTTTTCTGTTCCAGCCTTTTTGTTCTAAATTGGCATTGTAATCTTCTCCTCCAAAAATACTGTTGTATGTAATCGGGCTTTTACTGTATTTCCAGGTTTCATCTGATTTTATAATTTCTTCTGAACCATCATTATACTTGATTTTCATTTTGAAGAATAAAGTCGGCGGGCCAAAACTCACGAAGAATTTGGTATATCTTTCTGCCAACGTATTGTACATTCCGTTTCCTAACAAAACACCAATTACGTTATCGCCTTTTTGAAATTCTTTTGCGCTTAATTCGTAAATATTATAATTAACTGTTTTATCGTAATCTGTCCACAATGGCGCAAACTGGCTGTTTCCCACTTTTTTACCATTGATAGTCAATTCATAATGTCCTAAACCTGAAATGTAAACAACGGCTTGCTTAATTTCTTTTTTTACTTCGAAAGGTTTACGAAGCATGATACTTCTGCGGGACAGCGAATCTGAAGCGTTGATAAACGAGTTCTTTTTTTCTCTGTTGAAAGTGGCTGTGTGATAATTTCGGCCTTCCGGTAAATGACTGTCGGCTTTGGTAATCGCCCCAATCCAAATCGGATTCAATTCTGATTCTAATGAAGCCGTTCTAAAAGAAGCTGTTTTACTCCATTTAGAAATTTTTCCAACCTGATTCCAGACTTTCACTTTCCAGAAATATTTGGTTTCGTTTTTTAATGGCTTTCCATTATAAACAATATGCAGATTTTTATCTGTATTTACTCTTCCCGTATTCCAGATATCTCCATCATCATTATTTAGTTTTTCTTCCGAAGAAGCAACTAAAATCAAATAAGCAATTTGTGATGCATCGGATTCTTTTGAAACCAGCTTCCAGCTCAGCCTCGGTTGATTTTGAACCACTGCTAATGGATTGTCAGCCATTTCTGTTGTTAAATGTACAGGCAAAATTTGTCCTTTAGAAACTAAGGTTACTAAAAGACAAATTGCTAATACTATATTTTTGAAATTCTTCATTTCTTATTGTTGAGATTTTGAACGCTGATGAAACGGATTTACTTCGTAAAGACGCGGATAAAAACGGATTTTTTCATTGTTGTATTAAGATAAATCCGTGTCAATCTGCGTCTTCGCGTTAGCGAATCCGTTTTATCCGCGTTCTATAATTTTTTCGTTATCAACGATTCAATATTGAATACAGCTTCAGGGATTAATTTTCCAGTTTGAGGCAGATCGTCGTAATCATCTGTATCTGGTGCTGTGTCTGGATTTGGCGTATATCTTTGTTCGCCTGTGCGGAACATAATTCGCTCAAAACCATCTACCGGAGCATAAAAAATTCTCGTTGATTCTTTTTCGTCGTTTACTTTTACAGTGTACGAACGCGTTTTAACATTCAGTTTTACATTTACTTTATATTCTTTTCCAGCTTCGTATTTGGCAATCGTATTGAAACGCGCTCCCGTTTTTGTTTTCAACTGCCCATCCGAATCAAAAGTTAATCTTACGGCTGGCAATCCTTGTTTATTCTGAAATTCAATTTGTAATAAACCGTGATTATTCTGTTCTGGTTTAACCGTAAAAGTGACTTCCATTTTTTCTGCAAACGGAACAACACGTTCTGCACGCGCATAATCAAAATAATCCTGATCTCTTAAAGTCAGCCATTTTTTGCCGTCTTTCTTTTCTATTTTGGTTGAAGCCCATGATAAATCGTATGTATTCCATAACTTTAATTCTTGTCCGTCAGGAAGATTACTGAAAACATCATTTGCGTTTTCTGTCACAACCGAAGTAACCGGAACCGGAATCGATGCTACCCAAATATCTTCTTTGTTTACGCTGTAGCTTACCCAGAGTTTTCCGTCAGGCGGAGTTCCGTCACCTTCTGAAATTCCGCGAACGTATTGAGGACCTGCCGATTTGTAGTTACCGCCATAACGCATCGGACTAATTTCGCCGTGAACTAATAGTAAATCTTTATAATTTAATCCGTCATCACTTGTTGAAATTGCCAAAGGCCAGCGGTATTCTGATGGATTATAAACGGTTGCATAACGATTATCAGACGTTTTTTGTCCCCAGATTTTAGCATTGCTGTTTACAAAACCGGGAGCACGAACGGGAGTGTATTCCCATGTTTTTCCACCGTCTTTACTAATCGAAGTCAAAGCGTGTTTCCATAAACCTACAACATCACCATTTGGTAAATGATAAGAACTTAATGCTTTGTAAGGTTTCTTTAGCGGAATCAATTCGTCGTCACGATCGGCTTCTTCTACCCATTGCTGTAAAACCAACGGATCAGATAAAATTTCTTCGCAGGCTTTTTTCAAACCTCTGTCTTTTGCCTGCGTATAAAACGGAAAAGCCGATTTCGATTTATCCCATGATTTATTGTATCTGATGAAATAAATTTCGCCAAAACTGCCGTCTTTTTTGATTTCACGAATTACACGTCCAATTCCTTTTCCGTCGTTTGGATCGTCTTTTTCATCCATCGCAATTCCGTAATACGCCAAAGCAAAAAGTCGTTTTTCCTTTGAAGTGTAAAAGCCCATTCTCTGGTGCATAATCGCGTCCAGATTTTTAGCAACGCCTTCTACGCCTTCTTTTTTCCATCCGTCAGGAATATGATAAATCGGGAAAATTACTTTTGGCATTTTCCAGCTTACACCGTCTTTTGAAGTCATAATCAGCGTTTGGCTTGGCGGAATATGCTCGCCCGCAGGATCACTTAAATACTGCAGATAAAAAGTATCATTCCAGTACGCAATTGTAGGCTGATGATTGTATGTCCAGCCAAAACCATCGGCTTTTTCCGGATGTTCTCTGCTCGCACGCATAATCTGTGTAGCGTGAACTCCAACTGCCGGACTTAACTGCCCGTGATGATAATCGACATTTGAAAGTGTTTTACCAACGTAACGAACGGTGTCATTCTGCGCATTTACAGCCGAACATGCCAAAAGGATTGTAGCTGTGATAATGTTGGTTTTGATGTTTTGGAAAGCAATCATTCTTTATGTTTTTTGTTTCACGCAGATTTTGCAGATTTGAGCCGATCAACGCTGATTTTTTTCTACTTAATTAAAATAAAAATCTATCAAATCTGCTTAAATCATTTTAAATCTGCGTGAAATTTTTCTAATTATTTCTTTTCAATTAACCCTTTTAAAACTTCTTCAGAGATTGTGGTAATCGTTCCGTGTTTGTGTCCTTCGGGAAGGCTTATTTTGGATGAAACATCTTCAAAATGAACAAAATCTGAAGTACTTAAGGCTTTATAATTTTTTGAACCGTAATTGTCATAATACAACAGCCATTTTTTACCCACTTTCACCACCGTTGGTCCTTCTGATAAGTACTCTGTCAAAGGCTCTGAACTTTTGCTGAATGGTCCTAAAGGCGATTTCCCGAAAGCTACTTTTATGTTTCGCATGGGTCTGGTGTTGTCTTTCAAAACTAAAACGTAATCTTTTTTGCCTTTCTTTACAATCACGCAGTCAATTACACTGAAACCTGGTTCGTAATATAATTTTGTATCTGAGAATGTTTTGAAATCTTTTGTCGTTACATAATACATTCTGTGATTGTTTTTTTCTTCTTCCACACCTTTTTCAAATCGGAACGGAATTGTCGATGCCCAAATAATGATGTATTCTTTTTTGACATCATCATAAAAAATTTCCGGCGCCCAAACGTTTACCACTTCTGGTTCGTTTTTCATTACCGGAATATATTCTTGTTTTGACCAATGAATCAAATCTTTGGAACTTGCATATCCAAAACCATTTCCGCCTTTCCAGTCGGTTGTCCAAACCATGTGATAGGTTCCGTCTGCTCCTTTTGTAATCGACGGATCACGCATGATTTTGCTAGCGCCGATTTCAGGTTTTAAGAATGAGCCTTCCAGACCTTTCCAGTTATAACCGTCTTCGCTGTAAGCCAGATATAAACCTTCTGTTGCTGGTTCACGAAATGACGTAAAAAGGTATAAGTCTTTCTTTTTCTGCGAATAACTAACCGCAAAAAGAAAAAAGGTTACTATAATGAGTATTTTTTTCATGTCTTGTTTTTCTTTTCCTGCAAGGTTTCCAAAACCTTGTAGGTATATTTTATGTTTAATTCACAAACCTAATAATTCCAAAAAAGCCAAATTTTCATCTTTAGCCCCGATTGCAGTGAAAATCCTTTTTTGTCTCGTTTCTTTAACGAGACAAAAAAGATTGTAACGGAAAGCGGGACGATGTTTCCAAAAATGCCTATTGTTTCTGCTTCTAAATAAAATTATTAAATACCTACAAGGTTTTGAAAACCTTGCAGGATTGCGCTGCGTTATTCTGTAATTGCTTTTTTATCTAAATCCTTTCCTTTTTTAACTGATGTTGTTACATTGTTAAAAACATTATTTTTTAGGAAAACATTCTTTGTGTCTTTTCCGTTTGCTTCGATGAAAATATCCGTAGCATTGAATGGAAAATTATTATTAATCAAGACATTAAAAACATTATCTAATTTAATTACCGGAACATTTTTAATTGGTGTTGAAGATCCAGCATTGTCTAAAATAACATTTTTTGAATCTGATATTTTGAAAGAAGAACCAATCGTTGCATTTACTTTTACATCATGAAATTCAACATCTGTTGCCGTGTTTACCGTAAAACCTTCTTTTCCGTCCATATTGATGTTGGAGAGAGTGATGTTCTGAATTGGCATTTCGGTAATTCCTAAAATTTGCCCCGCTTTGTTCACGTTTGAAGCTGTAATATTGCTCATGTGAATGTTTCTGAAAATCGGTGTTTTCTCGGTTACAGGTTCTACTTTAGTATCTTTATCGTAGAAAAGGCTTAGTACAATTGCTTCTTCTTTGATGTTTTTCATGACGATATTATCGACGCGAATATCTTCTACAACACCGCCACGTCCGCGTGCTGCTTTGATACGGATTCCGCGATCTGTTCCATCGAAAACACAGTTTGAAATCGTGATTTTCTTGATTCCGCCCGACATTTCACTTCCAATAACAACACCGCCATGACCGCTTAACATTGTACAATTGGTAATTGTAACATTTTCTGTCGCTTTTCCGTATTTACGTCCATCGCCGTCTCTTCCTGATTTAATCGTAATGCAATCGTCTCCAACGCTGATATGACAATTTGAAATATGAACATTGGTACAAGACGAAGGATTGATCCCATCTGTATTTGGGGAATGCGGATTAAAAATCGAAATTCCAGTTACCGTTACATTATCACAAAACTCAGGATTGATCGTCCAAAAAGGTGAATTTTGAAACGTAACGCCTTCAATTAAAATGTTTTTACAGTTATAAGCCTGAAAAAAAGAAGGTCTGAAGAATTTTTTATCAACCGTTCTTTTGTAATATGGCTCGGTGTAAAGGCCTTTGTTTTGTTCTTCCCACATGGTTTGGTATTTGGTTGGAGGAAGCGGTTCTTTGGCTGTTTCGATTCGGTACACCTCATTCCACCACGCTTTTCCTTGTCCGTCGATTACGCCTCTTCCTGTAATGGTGATATTTTCTACATCTTTAGCATAAAATAAAGGCTGGAAACTTTTCATTACAATTCCTTCGTAACGCATTTCTACGTAAGGCAGATAATCATCAAAGTTTTCTGAAAACTTTAAAAGCGCGCCTGAATCTAAATGAATTGTGATGTTGCTTTTTAGTGTTAACGCTCCCGTAAGATATTCCCCAGCAGGGAAAAAGATCGTTCCTCCGCCATTTTTAGATGCTTTTTCAATAGCATTTTGAATAGCTTGGGTGCATTTTATTCCTTTGTTGTTTCCTCCTTCATTTAGAATGTTTAACCAGCCGTCGTTTGCGAAAGCGGTATTAAGTCCTGTGATGAAGCAGAGGATTATTAGTATATTTTTCATGGTTGTGTTGTTTTCTCATTTTTTGTCATTTCGACGAAGGAGAAATCTTCGCAAGAAACTCTACAAAGTTGCTCTAGCATGAGGAGCCACTAACGGAGATTTCTCCTTCGTCGAAATGACAAGATTGTGGTTATTCGCCACGAATTCACGAATTATTTGTTCCAATCAAACCTAACAGGTTTTTAAAACCTGTTAGGTTTCCCGATAAATTACTTACTAGACTTCAAAATCAAAACCCAGTCATTACCATCTTCTTTTTTTCCTGCTGGTTGAAAATTTTGAGTTCCTTTATTATCAAATGTTCCGATTTTCGTTTTCTTTCCATTTCTTGGATTGTACCAGGTTGCTTCGAATTTATCGCCGGAAATTTTTCCTAGTTTGGCTTCTATTATTCTTCCGTTGTAAGTGTAAAACAAAGCATATTTTTCTCCTCTTATTGCCGGAATGTAATCGTATTTTTCTCCTTGGTTCACTACTAATGAAACATCTGGAGTTCCTTCTAAAAACGGAAATTCCTCCATTAATTTTTTAATATAAACCATCTGCTTTGCTCCTGGTGCATTAATCGCTGATGTCCATAGTTCCTTGTTTCCGTATGCTGGTTTATCGCCTTTTCTAAACATTTGCATTACGGCGTTGTGTCCGTACGTATAACCTGCTGCGCCTGATAGAACTGACCAATATCCGTAACGGCGAACATCATTTGCTGTCCATTTTGGCTGTAAAGTATCGTGTAAACCGTGTGGAATTGCTTCGTAAGATGGTTCTCCATCAAGCGTAGGTTTTGTTGGTTTTAATTCGAAATCTCTAAGCACAAATTTGTAATTGTCTTCTTTGAAATTCGTTTTTATTGAATCCTGATCGTATCTTCTGTGTCCTGACTGAAACATGTTGAAATCCAGCCATTTTGCATTGTGAAAATTCTCGGATGAATCGGTTCTTCCAAACGGGTGAAAAGTCACTAACTGATTTGGATTATTTGTTTTTAAAGTATTCCCGATGGCGTTCCAAATATCTTGAAATTCATTTCCGTGTGTGTCTCCTCCGTTTAACCAAATCACGTTGGTTTTGCTTTTATATCGATTTGCCAAAAACGTTGCATATTCTATTGCCTGTTCCTTGCTCACTTTATTCCCTTTTGAAACATTGGTTCCCCAAACCGGAACCATTGCTAAATAAATTCCGTTTTTGCGAGCGACTTCTAATGTATAATCTACGTGATCCCAATAATCGTATTGTTTTGCATCTTTAAAATCATTTCCTGCTGTAAGCAATGGTTTTGATACGTCTTCGTTGATTAAAGCTGGATCGCCATAAACATTAACGGCATTGATGTTGTGTAAAACCATCACCTGAACAACGTTGAATCCTTTGTCTTTTCTGTCTTTAAAATATTTGTCTACTCCTGCTCTGTCTAATTTTCCGAATGCCAGCCAGCCTGTGTCGCCCAGCCAGAAAAATGGTTTTTCATCTCCGGTAACAAAATAATGCTGATTTTTAGAAATTTTGATTTCAGGCAGGGCATCTTTTGTTTTGGCAGCCTGCGAAAATCCGCTTTGTGCTGTCAATAAAAAGCTTGCACTTAGGGCGTATAAATATTTAATTTTCAGATTCATTTTGGTTGTATTTGAATTTATATTTTTTGATGTTTGCCACGAATTACACTAATTTTCACTAATTTTTTCTTTGCTTTGATATTTTTAGATCTGCGTAAAATATTTTATTCTCGCAAATTTGCTTCGCCAGTTCGCTATCGCTCAGGTGGCAGATAAACAGATTTAATTTAAAATTAATTCGTGCTAATTCGTGTAATTCGTGGCAAACCTTTTTCTTTTATTTCTTTACTATAAAAAGTACTTTTTCTTTTATTTCAGCTTGTGGAATTGTTACTTGTTTTCCTCCGCTGATATTGGCTTTTTTGTTGAAAGTTCCTGTTGCTGCGTTTATTGCGTATACTTCAAAAGTTCCTTTTTCGTTTGATAAATCGATAGTGATGTCCTGATCAGTTTTCAGATAAAAAAGATAGCTTTTTCCTTTGTTTTCTAATTTCCAGAGATTGTCTGAAAACGTATTTCCGTCTACTAATTTCATTTCGCTTAAAGCGGCATAAAACTCAGGAAGTTCGATTTTCGGAATGTTTGCCAATGAAGCGCCCGCCATTAAAGCCGGCCATCCAAATCTTGGTGAACCATCAGTTGAATATAAAATTACCTTTTCAGGATATTTTTCTCTGTATTCACGCACGGCACGATACACTTGATTATCGGTTTCCTTTCCTGTTTTTAATTTTCGGGCGTGTTGTCTTGGTGCTAAATTTTTACCGCCTTCTGGTGCATAAGCCGATCCGTCTTCTTTGTAATACCAATAACGAATGTCAATTGCATCTACTGTTTTGGCTCTTTTCACATCTTTTAAAATAGCATCCTGAACGTCCTTTGTAGCACTTAAACCAATGATTGCTTTTTTACCCGTTTCGTCTTTCCATTTTTGAACTTCGTCCAGCCAAAACTCCATAAAGTGCAGCGGTCCTGTATATTCGGCGCTGGTTAATTGAATTACGTTGCTGTTTTCTGCAAAATTATCCAATGATTTTCTGATGAAACCTTGGTGTAATTTTCTTCTTGCAGGATTCGTAACATCGTAAAACTGCTCTGCCATGAAAATACGCTTGTCTCCTGCATATGGCGGTGGTTCTGGAAATCCCGTACTGTTTATATTGTTGGCCGAACGCCACGGTGAACTTGACCAGTGTGCTCCAGCTTCTATAATATTATGCTGAAAATATTGCTGATTAACTAACAACTGTCCTTTCGCTTCTGCGACATTCGCAAAAAGCGACAAACGCTCCCAGTACCAATCATTGAATTTTGTTAAATCGTATTTGCTTAATTGATCCCAAGCCAAATCCTGACCGCTTCTGGCAAATGGCTGTTCGTAAAACGGCGGCCAAACATCGGCATCAAAACGGCGAACTCTTTCGTGATCGTCCATTCTTCTTTCGTACCACAAACCGTAATTGTGTTCTAAAGCGACCATATTATTGGCACTCAAATAATCTGATACTTCATTGATATTATCTGTAAATCCGGTTCCGGTTCTTCCGGGAACGAATCTTGTAACATCCGGAACTGATTTAGAAATATCACTATCTCTCAAACTTCCTCTCCACCACGGCACGCTTAATCTATTTCCGGCGATTACTTTATTGTCATAAGTAAGCCATCCATTTTTTGTGATTACTTTTTTATCTGAAATTGTATTTTGTGTCGAATTTATTTTTAAATCATTCGCATTTTTGAGTCCTGAATTGTTTGTATTTATTGGATTTGCTTTTGAAACTTCTGCAATCCATTCTACTAAACTTTGCTTTGGATCGACTGAACTTTTAGTTAATTCCTGAGCCACTTCAACAGCAGGACTTGATGAAGGCTCTGAACCTAAATCATAAATAAAAGGTTTCACAGGAAGTGCTCCTAAACGAGTTTCTAATTGTGCATAAAACAAACTTCTCGGGATAATATGTCCGTTAACATCTTTCCAATGCGCATCTCCAGCCATAATGCCGCCCCAAGTTCCAAAAGCCCAGTTGTTTGCTGTTGGCGGATTGTAACATTCTATTTTAGAAGCAGATGTTTCCCAAATCACACTATTTGCTGCGGTCCAACCTGCGCCTCTTCCGTTTTGTTCTCTGTTATTGTAACTTAAAGCGTGACCGTCTATATAAGAAACCTCAAATAAAACTCCTGTAGCCCAGCTTCCAATGGCGCCACTGTTATTAAATGGTAAAAATGATTCGCATTGAATAAATACATTTGGCCCTGTTGTTCCAAAGCCGCCAACTGCAAAATCGTGGTACCCATATTCTGAATAACAGCGTTGAAATAAGGTCTGCTGGCCTTCTGTATAAAAAGTATGACGTCTAAAACCTGCAATTTCAGAAACGGGTTCTGTAGCAATACAGTCTTCAACTGTAATTTGCTGCGCCGATTTTAATACCGAAACCGCTCCGCCGGCAAAATGTTTAAAACTAACTTGTTTTACCCAAGCATTTCTTGCGTTTTCTATGCTGATTCCAAACCATCTATGCTCTTCGTCTTTTGGTTTTGAAGTATCATAAGCTGATTTCAACAAAATATTTTCGATTCCGATTTGCTCGATTCTTCCCGACCAAGAATAGGTGTTTACTTTTGCAGTTCCGTAAACATCATCTAAAGCCATTGTCAATGGAGCGTCTAGAGTTACTTCGTTCCCGTTGATTTTGGTTACAACTCTGTTCCAGGTAATATCCCAGTCATTTTTTTTCCAGCCAACCCAGCCCGTTTCTGCACCAAAATCGTCCATTTTTAACTCTTTAATCCAATTATCGGTTAAAGGTTTTGTGATGATAATTTCATCTGATGGTTTTAATTTTGAGGCATTTTTTAATTGGATTGTTTTAGTTCCAAGCGGCGTATAATTTGTATTGAATTCAAAGGTTTCAACGAGTTTTTTATCGTCAATTCCTAAAACTCTAATTACAGCTTCTCTTTTTAATCCGGTTCCTAAAAGAATGGTTCCGTTTTCATTATTGCCGCTTCCACGTAAAACAACGCCTGATTTTCTGATGAATAAAGTACCACTGATTTTAAAAGTTCCCTTGTCTAAAAGTACTGCTCCGCGAAAACCTGATTTGTTTGCTTTTAAATTACTTACATAATCAATGGCAGCCTGAATTCTTTGAGTTGCATCTTCTTCTTGTTTTGGAACAAAAATTTTATTCTCAACATTCGGAATTGCTTTTTCTGATGCCATATATCCTGCATAAGAAAAATCAGGAATTTGGTTTCCTTTATTATCTTTTGTGAAAGAAAGCTTTCCTTCTTTGGTTTTGATAATATCCGGGAAATTGGTTTGTGCTGTTGTAATGCTAATGCTGAAAAGCATCACGAAAGCCGATAAAATTATTTTATCTTTTTGAAGAGGAATTATATTTTTTAGTTGATTGAAATTCACTTTAAAAATATTTTTTGTGTTTTATCCTAACAGGTTTTAAAAACCTGTTAGGTATTATATTGTAAGGTCTTGTTTCGAAATTAATTCTAATTTATATTCCTTGAAATACCTAACAGGTTTTTGAAACCTTTTAGGATACGTTGAAATAATAAATATAAAACTTTATTGTAACAATCCCTTTAATTTAGCCAATGTATCCGTGTTATTTTCGGTTTTTGTCCAGTCAATTTTATTGTTTGGATCAATTCCGTTGAAATATTTCTCGATGTTGGTATATCCGTCTCCGTTTGCATCTTTAATAGCATCTGAAGCATCATTCGGGTTTAACCCAAATTTTTTCTCCCATGCATCTGGAATTCCGTCATTATCAGAATCTTTGTATGCTTTTCCTTTGTACGTTGGATAACCTCCTACTTGGTCAGGATGTGTTATAATTCCTTTTTTATAAGAATCTGCAGGCAATCTTCTTTTGATATATTCTTTTCCGATATTGTTTTCTAAACCATCTTTTACTTCGATTTTTCCGGTGCGGACTTGTTTGATGATTCTTTCGTCAACTGCATCTCTTTTCGGAATTGTTGCTCCTACATTCGTCAAAACAAAATCATACGCTTCCTCAGCCGACATAATATTAAACTTAGGCATTGAGAAAGGTTTTGGCTGTTTGATAGCTGCTAAAAACTCTTTTGTTTGAGCTTCTGGAAGATCTTCTAATTGTACACCGCCATTCCAGTTATCTGCTGTAACTTCTGGAGAACCCACAATAAAATTACCTGTAACATAAGCTCTTCCGTATTGTTTTGGTTCGATATAACCAGATTCAGGTTTTACGATTCTATGTGCAATTGGCTGATCTGCTGGTGTTATTGGTCCTGGTTTGAAGTAATTATTGATGATATTCAGCATCGAACGATAATCGCCTCCGTCAAGAGTACGATTCCACCAATTGAATACTACGTTATTTACGAAATTGAAGTCGCCATACATTCCGATAGAAGCATTTCTTGAAATGTTGTCTGCCCATAAATTGCGCATAAACGTACTGTTTAATCCGCCAATTGTACTTCCAAAAGCGTGATTATAAGTATCTAAACCTTCCGAAGAAATCGTATTTTGAATAGTGATGTTACAAGCTGGTAATTTCTCCAGTTTTGATTTTGCATTAGCTGCGAATTGATGTCTGTATAGAGAAATATTTTCGTCTAATCCCCAGCTTACTGAGCAGTGATCTACGATAATATTTCCCATCGGATTTCCGCCCAATGCATCGTCTCTTCTAGTAACTTCGGTTGCACCACGACGGAAACGCATGTGTCTGATAATAACGTCATGAGTATCAATTTCTAAAGTTTCTCCTGCAATACAAATTCCGTCACCTGGTGCAGTCTGCCCTGCGATTGTAACGTAAGGCGCTCTCATGCTGATTCTTTTTTTCAATTGAATAATTCCCGAAACATTGAAAACAATCGTTCTTGCTCCAACTGCTTCACAAGCTTCACGAAAAGTTCCTTTTCCGCTGTCTTCTAAACTGGTAACTACAAATATTTTTCCGCCACGTCCGCCTTGTGTATATGCGCCTCCGCCTTCGGCACCTGGAAAAGCAGGAATATCTGCTTGTACAAAATCTTTAGGATATGAAGCCCAAGGTAAATAGGGTTTTCCTTGTTTTGCTTCTTCTTTGATTATATGAAAATTAGCATTCCAGATTTCGCTCAGTCTTTTTTCTTCGTCAGCTAAAATAGCATCTGCTTTTTCCTGAACAGGTTTTGGAATTACAGGATATTGGGCATAAGCAGATGATACAAGAGAACAAAATGACAACGCCATAAATGTTCTTTTTAAAGTTCGGTTAGGGAAAATATTATGCATTGAATTGTGTGTGGTTGTAGTTAATAGTTTTTGGCGTAAAGTTTAAGAGATTATTCTTTTGCAGTAGAATCTTTTGTTTTACTCTTCTCTCTTTCTTCGATACGTTTGTGCCAGTCAGCACTTTCTTTGTTTAAATCGTAACCTTGTTTTGATAAATAGTTGTTGATTCTTCCTTTATATTTACCAAACCATCCGTGTTTTTCCTTAGATGAACCCGCGTCCATGGCATGTTCTCTGGCTTCAACTAAAGCTTTGTAGATATAATCTTTTTGTTCTGCTGTTAAATTTGGCAACATGTCATTGTAACCTGCAACTGTTATAGGAAGCACGCCATAGGTCATTCCGTCTTTAACTTCAGTGATTTTATCTTCTGATAATTCTTTACCTAATTTTTTAAGGTAAGATTTATGCAATTTTGCAATTGATTCATCTGCTTTTACTTTCAGTTTATCAATCTTTTCGTTTTGTTTTTCTTTGGCTAAGCTGGTATCTTCTTTTACTTTTTTGATTTCAGCATCTCTTCCATCCTGAATTTCAGTTAAATCTCTAAACTGCTGTGCAATGATATTTGAAACTGCTTTTTCTTTTGCCTCGTTTTTTAAATCTAATTTCGTTACAATTTTTGCAGCTCTTTCGTTTGTAACTTTTACATATTCAGGATCTAAATGCTGTTGTGCATTTAAAGTTGAAAAGGCAAAAACAAGCGATAATAAACCAGCATTTATTTTATTTAGTGCCATGATTTTATTTTTTAGTTATTTGAAAACATTCTTGCTCATTACTAAACAAGAATGTTTTCAAAAATTATTCCTTATTTTAAATCTAATAAAGGTCTAACTAATGTTTCTTTATTATTAGCTAAATCTTTCCAGTTTACTTTTATAGCTGGATTCACTCCGTTGATATAATCTTCGATATTAGAATATCCATCTCCGTTTAAATCACCTTTTGCATCAGATGGATCATTCGGATTTAAACCGTATTTTTTCTCCCATGCATCCGGCATACCATCTTTATCAGTATCTACGTAAGGTTTTCCTTTGTATTCTGGATATCCTCCCACTTGAGAAATATCTGTAATGATTCCTTTTTTATAAGAATCCATTGGTAAACGTCTGTGTTCGAATTGATAGAATTCTTTTTTCTCTAATCCTTTTGCATATTCTGGAACTCCAGTTTTTACAGTTCTTACGATTCTTTCGTCTACTTTATCTCTAATTGGTAAAGTTGCACCAACATTTTTAAGAACGAATTCATAAGACTCTTCTGCAGTCATGAATTTATTGAACCAAGGCATTGGAAAAGGTTTGTCAACTTTCATTTTAGAGAAGTATTCTTTTGATTCCTCATACGTCATCAATTCGCCTTTTTTGTTCTCCAACTGAATTCCGCCGTCCCAGTTGTCTTTGGTAACTTTTTCGTTTCCGTTAACAACATTTCCATTAACATAAGCTCTACCAAAAACCATATAAGGCAATTTACTTCTTCCTGATTCTGGTTTTAAGATTCTGTAGCTGATTGGCTGTGTTAAATCGGTAACCGGACCTGGTTTGTAGAAGTTGTTGATGATGTTGTAATTTGCTGTATAATCTCCACCATCTGTAGATCTGTTGTACCAGTTGAAAACTACGTTATTCACAAAATTAAAAATTCCGTTCCAACCGATAGAAGGGTTTCTTCCTGCATTGTTAGCCCACATATTTCTCATAAAAGAACAGTTTTCTCCACCCAAAGTACATCCGAAAGCGTGATTGTAAGTATCTAATGCTTCTCCGAATAAACTATTTTGGATCGTAATATTTACAGTTCCAACTTTAATGTCTGGGTAACCTGGCCCTGGATTGTACATGTGTCTGTAGATTGACATATTTTCGTCTAATCCCCAAGTTGCAGAAACGTGGTCAATCATGATGTTTCCAACAGGATTTCCTCCAATAGCATCATCACGACGGCCTACAAAAGTTTCTCCACGACGGAAACGTACGTGTCTGATAATTACATCATGCGTATCAATCCAAGTAGATTCTCCAGCGATACAAATACCATCTCCTGGAGCTGTCTGCCCTGCAATTGTAATGTATGGTGCACGAATAATTAATGGACTTTTAAGTCTGATAATTCCGGCAACATTAAATACCACTATTCTTGCTCCACCTTTTTCGCAGGCTTCACGTAAAGTTCCTGGCCCGCGATCTTCTAAACTTGTTACCGTATAGACATTTCCGCCACGTCCTCCAAACGTATACATTCCACCACCCTCAGCACCTGGGAAAGCAGGAATTTCTGCCTGAGGTAAATCTGTTGGTCTTGCTGCCCACGGAATATAAGGTTTACCATGTTTTGCTTCTTCTTCAATAATAACTAAAGCTTTTTCCCAAGCTTCATCAGAAAGTCTTTGAGCTTCTTCTTTAATTGCTTTTTCCTGCGCCTGAACTTCTGGACTTATCTTCGGATATTGAGCAAAACATTTTGCACTTCCTAAAAAAAGCAGCGATGATGCGATAAATAATGCGGAATTTTTCATGTTAATTTCTTGTTGTGGTAATTCTTTTTAAACAAATCACCTGTATCTTTTGACGAATACAGGTGAAAAGTTTTATATGATAATTCTTTTTTGATATTATAATTTATTCTTGGTAATTATATGTTCCTTGTCCTCCAAAATTATCGTTCCAACCAATCGTTTGTAACAACCAAGGGTTTGAAGTTAGAGCTGTTGTATTAAGACCATTAATATAATAATTTGGATTAAATTTAATATTAACAGCTGCCCCATTAAAATTATCCATCGGCGTAATTAGTGGCGTGCGGATAAAGTTTGCATTGTAAAATGCTGCTAAAGTTGTTAATTGTGCTCCAAAATTTGCCGCATCTGGATCTGCTACTACACTTGCACGAGCAGCAGCTAAAGGATCTGTAGTTGCAGAAGTTGTTGCAACTCTGTACTGCAAAAAGTTACCCGTACGTTTAGTTCCGTTAATTGGAGTCAAACCTAATTTACTCACTGTACCTCCTGTAACTCCTGGCAGAGCTTCATTATCATATAACATCCATCTTTGAACATCCCAGAAACGTTTTCCTTCGTACGCCAATTCTACTCTTCTTTCATATAAAACAGCTTCAATTGCCTGATACTTATCAGATAATGTTCCAATACCATAATTGTTTGCAGAAGGAATACCAACACGATTTCTAATTCTTCCTAAATAAGTTAAAGTACTGTTAGTCTGTCCTAAAGCTGCATAACATTCTGCAATATTCAATAATAGCTCTGCATAACGATATTCAAAAATATCTGTTCCCGAATATTGGAAGTTGGTTTCTTTACTAGCATTAATATTAGTCATTTTTCTAACGAAAGCTGGACTAGAGATTGCAGTGTTTCCATCTGAAAAACCTGCTTTATTTGAACCATCTACCCAACGGTAAGCCCAAAGAACGCTGTTAGGAGTTTCTTTACTTCCCCATTTTGAACCAGAGAAAGCAAAAGTTCTGTAAAATCTTGGATCTCTGTTCAGGAAGAAAGTAAAATCGTTATAACCATTTGCTGCAGTTGGCCTACTACCATCTGCCATCGGAAATAAATCTATCATTTCTTTTGGAGCAGCAACTCCTCCTCCTGTACCGCCTAAACTCAATAAACGAATTCCTTTTTCCCATGAATTATTAATGGCTTGAGAAAGATTACCAGTTCCGCAAAGCTGCACTGTAATTGCTTCTGAGCAAAAAGCATTGTCAATTAAAAACATTTGTTCCCATTGTTTTGCATTACTTCCGTATAATCCGTAACCGTCTGCAGTCAATTGAGCTTCTGCTTCTAATCCAGCTTTTAAAGCTGCTTCCCAACGCTCATTTGAACCATCCCAATTTTTATTAAACAGAGGACTCGCAAATGTTAACAATACTCTTGCTTTTTGTGCCATAGCTGCTCCTCTTGTAAAGCGTCCATAAGCACCTGATGCCCAATTCCCAGGTAATAAACTTGCTGCCATATCTAAATCTTTTACGATTTGAGCTACAACTTCAGAAACTTTTGCTCTCGGAAGCTGAATCGATGGATCATCAGCTGCTGCTTCCTGGACAGTCGTAACAATTGGTACACCACCATATACGCGCATTAAATCAAAATACTGCATCGCACGCATATAGTACATTTGTCCTTTTGCCTGATCACGAAATGTTTTATCCAAATTTGAACCTTTTACATCAACTTCTTCTATAAAAGCGTTGCATTCTCTAATTCTATTATAAGGATGGTTATTAATGCTTGTTGTTAATTTTGCTCCGTAATAGCCACTTCCATCAGCGGAGTTTACAAGGGTTTTATTAGGATTAATAAAATCTTGTGTACCTCCTAGTTCCTCTGTCAATCTTGAGTTGGCATCTGTATAAGAGCCAATAATTGTAGAAGTTGGTGATTTATAAGCATTGTAAAAATCATAATATTGATTATCTACATAGGCTTGTGCACGCTCTTGAGTTTGGTAGAACGTATCATCATAAAAGCCATAACCTTTCTTATCTTTTAGAAAATCATCACTACAAGAAACCGCACTTGCAGCAAGTAATAATGATAGTGTTATATATTTAAATGGTGTTTTCATAGTTTCTTTTTAATTTTGATTAGAATGATACGTTAAAATTAAGCGACCAAGTTCTAAGTGTAGGATAATTTACTGAAGAATTATCATACATATTTCTATAATGATCTGGATAAGGATTGTATAAATCCCAAAGATTATTACCTGTTATACCCAATGTTATAGCTGCAATTTTCGTGTCTGCAAAAACCTTCTTTGGTATATCGTAATTAACACTTAAGTTTCTAACAAAACAACGGAAAGTATTTAGCTGCCAGAAGTCTGATGGACTAGACATATACGTCCATTGTGCTACATTCGGATATTTACCATTTGGATTGTCCTCACCATACATATCTCTCCAGAAACTCTCACGAGACCACATATTATTTGCAGATGATGTACCTTGATTTACTAAATCTACAAAATTAGCTCCTCCCCAAGATGTTGCAATTTGGGCTCTCAAAGAAAATCCCTCATATTTAAATCCTAAGTTTGTTGTAAAACCATAAGTTCTGCTGCTGTTTGCTAATTTCACATAATCATTCTCTTTCATGATTTGTCCATCTGCTGGTGCTAAAGTTCCATCAGGATTAAGCTGACCTGCAACATCTTGATAAGCCAAAGATCCTTTTCTCATTCCTGCAGCAGAATTGATATCAAAATATCTTGGTACTCCTCCAGCCGCAGTAGCACGTTCAGTTAAGTAAGCCCAGTAATTTGCAATATCTTCGTCTGTACGCAAAATACCGTCTCCTGTTGATGTCCCTTTCCAAACTGCAAATCCCCACACTGGATTAAATGATGAATATCCCACTCGCGAAGTATTACTAGATGGAAGAACATTTCCTTGATCAGGGAATTTTTTGATCTCATTGTTATTGTAACTAAAGTTGATCCCAATATTGTAACTCAAATTACTTTTTATTTTATCACTCCAGTTAATAGCAACTTCATGTCCCCATGCATCAATTTGACCATAGTTTTGTTCAGCATAAGCTCCTCCTACAGAAATTGGCACACCTACAGCACTGCTCATATCTGTTAACATATCTTTATTTTTATCGTAATAGAAATCATACGTTAAGCTTAATCTGTTTTTCAACAAATTAATATCAACTCCAATGTTGTTTTTTATAGTAGTGTCCCATGTTACATCTCTGTTTGGATTTACTCTAGGAGTTAAACCATTTCCATTATATCCACCCCCGCTAGTAGGTGTACCAGGTCCGAACTGAAAACCTTTATCTACAATTAGGTCATAATACTGCTCCCATCTCCATGGTTGAATATTATCTTTACCTGTTTTACCAATAGAGTAGCGAATTTTAAAGAAATCAACCCACGGTACACTTTTTTCGAACCAGCTTTCTTTAGACATTACCCAACCCACTTGAACAGATGGGAAAGTTCCCCAATAGTTTTCTGGTGCAAATTTTGTCGATGCATCGCTACGAAGAATAAACTGGAACAAATATTTTTGTTTGAAACTATAATTGAAACGGCCAAAATAAGATAAAGTTCCTCCTTCAACTTTTGTAGCCTGGCTATTAGAAGTGCTTAATGTTCCCGCAGTACGATAATCTCCTAAATAGTCCTTACCTGTGTTTTCATATGCTAAACGAGTAAATGTATTATACACTTCTGAAGCTTCACCTCCTACCATTGCGCCAATCTGATGATCTCCAAAAGTTCTGTCATAGTTAATCATGAAATCTCCCTGAGTACTTTTTCCGTCTGTATTATTATAATAAACTCTTGAGTTTCTTGCATTCGTTTCTAGAATATAACTACCTGCCGGATTAGTTGTTCCATTATAAAAACTAGGATTAGCTGCACTTGCTAAGTGTCTGTCTTGAAGTTGATAATCTCTAATTCTAACTAAATCATATGGCAATTGAATTTGTTCTGTATATGATGAACTTTGATTTCTTGAATAAGTTACCTTAAAAGATAATCCTTTAACTGCAGCTACTTTATAATTTAATGAAGCATTTACATTGAATGTATTATCATCAGTAACTTGATGTGAACCATTATTTAAATTTGCAAAATAGTTCCAGCCAGCAATATTGTTATTCGCATTTGCACTTCCAAAGTTTTTGTTTGAATTAGGAAATGGAGAAACATAATAATTTTTACCATCTATAGTTGTTTCCCAAGGCACATGTTGCGGCATATGCAGCAAGAATCCATAATCTGCTTGTTCTCCACCAGAAGCAGAAGCATAACTTCCGTCACTAATATTTGACGAGGCTTTGGTAAATGATTTATCAACTGTTCCTACGTTCCCAGAAACAGAAGCAGAAAAATCTAAATTCTTAGCAATTTTTGCATTTATTCCTGTACGGAAATTCCATTTATCATATTTTTGGTTTCCTAAATTAGCATCTTGTGTTAAATAAGTTGCACCTGCAAAATACGTAATATCTTCATTACCGCCACTCACGTTGAAAGAGTGTTTTTGTTGAATAGCTGGTTTCCAAGCTTCATCTAACCAGTTATAATTTAAACCTTTCATTTGCTCCAATTCTGAAGCTGAATATATAGTTGTAGGATCAATCACAGCTGGAGCAGCCACTCTTGAATTAAAAAATCTATTACTGAAAACTCCAAACTCATAAGCATTCAATACCTTACTATGGCTAACTGCATCGTTGACAGCAAATTGACTGTTATAAGAAAATTTTGCTTTACCAGCTTTACCACGTTTGGTTTTTACCACAATCGCACCTTGTGAAGCACGAGAACCGTAAATTGCAGCAGAACCATCCTTTAAAACAGTAATACTTTCAATCTCAGAAGGATCTAATCTATTAAATTGTTCCATTGTAGGTTTACCGTTACTCGGGTCAACTTGAATCATATCGTCAATGATTATCAAAGGAATACTAAAACCTCCATCTTTAGATAAACTAAAAGTTTGACGAATTTGAATAGTTCCTGATTCACCTGGACGACCTGTCCCACTAGTAACATTAACTCCTGGAACTAATCCTTTCAATGCATCAGATAAATTTGTCACAGGCAAATCCATCACATCATCTGGTTTAATTGTAGCAATCGCTCCAGTAAGCTCTTTTTTCTTCTGACTACCATAACCAACTACAACAATATTTTCAAGTTGATTAAAATCGTCTTCCATTTTTGCATTAACTATAGAACGATTGTTAAGTGGTATTTCTGTTTTTTTCATTCCAATGAAAGAAAAAACTAATGTTGAACCGCTTTTTACTTTAATCTGGTATTTTCCATTGTAATCTGTTGTAACTGAATTTTTAGTTGATTTTTCAGTAACGTTAACTCCAGGCAATAGTCCTCCTAAATTATCCGTAACAGTTCCTGTTACTGTAACTTGAGTAGAGTTTTGAGCATAACTCAGTACACTCATCAGTGTAAACAAAAGAAAACTACATCTTTTTATAAGTGCTTGTTTCATAAATGTTTTTTTTGGTTAGGTTATTAATTGTTAGTTAGTCATGTTTTAAACATGTTTTAGTTTTAATAAACTTTACTTAAAGAAATCTTAACAAAGAAGATTAAATGTCCAAAACACATTTATTTTAATATTCCAAAAATATGATGATGATACATTAGAACCGTCCTGCTCTATCCTGTTTTAATCGAGGAATGTCAAAAAAAATGCGACTAAAAAAACAATATTAATAAAAAACGAATGGAAAAAATAGACTAACCAAAATATTTAAGACAAATGTTTGCTTAAAACAAAATTTACAAACTTAATTTGATTAAAATTCTACAAGATTAATATCAAAAATAAACATATAGTATATAATCTGCAAAATAACAACCATTATCGCTGATAAATAAGAGCTTATACCAAGCGATTTTTTTACGAAAACGATAGAGATAAATACTAATAGTATATTTATTTTATACTACATAACCTACAAAAAAAACACATTGGATAGTTACAGGACAGTATAAAAAGTTTAATTTTTTTTTATAAAAAATTTCTTTTTTTAAAAGTAAATTCTGACCAACAAAATTTAAATGCTTATTTTTTATTTGTTCATTTAACAGAAATCGTCAAAAAACCCGCTAAACATAGATGTTCAGCGGGTTTGTTAAAATAAATTTCGTTGTGTTTAACCGTTATCTCTTATAATGCATATCATTTATTCGGATTCCATCCGTTTAGGACTAAATCTCGATCATACTTTTTAATATCTTCTTTCTTCAATTGATGCGACCAAGAAACTCGTTGAGAAATCCCTTTAGCACTTAAACCTTTACTTCCAAATTCTGCATAATAAGCTGTTTTGTCTTTATCCGGAAATCTTGTGTCAATCCATGCATTCCAACCCTCTGGAATAATATGCGAACCTAAATCTGTATTGATAAAAACAGTTCGAGCATAAGGTCTCCATGGTCTTCCCAAAAATACTTTATCGACAAATTTGTCTTTGGCTGTAAGTTTACAATCAACGAAAACAAATCCGTAAGTCTGACCTTGCGGAGTTGAAGCTGCTGTGATATAAGAATTCACAAGACTTTCAATAGTACATTTGTAAAAATAAGCCGTTGCTGCACCGAAAATAAAATCGGTTGTACCGTTGATAAAACAGTTTTCAAAATAGATACGAGTTTTTTCTTCTGATAAATAAAGTGTATCCTGATTCCCTAGAAGATTGCAGTTTTTCACCATAACACGATCACCTTTAATATGAAGTGCAACCGCCTGCCCCACTCTTCCTGCGGTATTTTCTACAGTTAGATTTTCTAGTGTACAGTCATTTCCTTTAATCAAAAATGAATAGGATGTTCCCGTTCCAAAAGCTGTTTTTCCTGATGGATCTTTTTCTCGAAGCGGTTTTCCTGAATAATCATCAAATGAAATAATTGTTTTATTTCGATCAGTTCCTTTTAAAGTGATGAACGTTTTAGAAACTGGAATTTCCAATTTCTCTTTATAAACTCCTGGCTTTATAGTTATTACAACACGTTTCTCTGAATTGTCTTTTACATGATTTATCGCTTCCTGAATGGTTTTAAAATCTCCTGAACCATCTTGCGCAACGGTTAAAGCTAATTTGTTATCGAGCGTTTGTGCTGAAATTGAAAGTGTTGTGATTAAAAATAATGCTAGAATATATTTCATATATTTTTTATTTAGTTTTAGTGTTTTTTGTCATCTTGACGAAGGAAAGATCACACTCGAAATTCCGCATTCTTGATACCCAATCTTTGTCGATTTACGCGTGTGATTCCTCGTTCCTCGGAATGACAAACTGTAAGGTTAAAATCCGTTTATAATCCGCGTCTTTACGAAGTAAATCCGTTTCATCCGTGTCCAAACTTAATGCGACATCCAAACCGTCATTTCCCCTTTTCCTTTATTTCCCCATGCAAAATACGGAATCAATTTCACTGGTACTGCAGTTGCATCTTTGGAATTAAGCGGTTTGTACAAAGTTTTATTCCAAGAATTATCAGATTTTATTACCGCTTCTGCATCAATGCTAACTAAGTTTCTATTATTAAGGGTGAAATTGTTAGTCGTAAATTTCGAATTCACATTTAATGCAATATCGTTTACACTTGTTTTTGCAGGAAGCTGGTCTGATTCTAAACAATAAACCAGCGGTCCTCTTTTTACAGCGATTTGATTTTTAACTTCTTCCACCAAAGGATTAGCTTCCATCAATTCAACCGGCATTGGAAGATTTAATTCGATCACATCTCCTTTTTTCCACTTTTGATTTAATTGCAGATAAGTGCCAGAAACAATTTTATCTTTAATATTTTGATTGTTAACTGAAACCGAAGCATTCTGGCTCCAGCCCGGAATTCTTAAAAAGAAATTCTGTAAATCTTTTGGAGCCTTTACAATTTTCAATGTTATTTTTCCATCCCAAGGATAATTCGTTTGCTGCTCGATTTCGATTTCTTCTCCGTTTAACGATTTTGTTTTCAAAGAATTACTTCCGTATAAATTCACATACAAACCTTCTTTTGAAAGATTGTAAGCATAATTTCCAACTTCGGCAATAGTTCTGGTTACATTTGGCGCACAGCAATTAGATAAAGCGATATACCCTTCACGAACATTTCCCCATCTTTGGTGAAACGGCAGATCATTAGAAACATTCAGCGGATTATTATAAAGGAATTTTTCTCCTTCCAAATCCATTCCAGAAAGTACGCTGTTATAAAGCGCTAATTCTACAATGTCAGCATATTTAGCATCTCCGGTAATTTGAAGCATTCTCCAGTTCCATAAAACATTTCCAATATTGGCGCAGGTTTCGGTATGAGCTGTTGCATTTGGCAATTGAAAAGGTCTTCCATACGCCTGATGGATTTTCTGAACCACAGTTGGATCATAAGAAGTTCCATCTGGTGAAACGCCGTCGTATAAAGAACCGCAAGCTCCAGTAATGTACATTTTACGGTACGTTACATCATCCCAAATCGCTTCCAGATTGTCTAACAATTTCTTTTCTCCTGTTTCGGCATACAAATCAGCTACCCCTGCATAAAGGTAATTTGCTCTTACAGCGTGCCCCATTGCGGTTGTTTGCTCTCGAAACGGAACTCTATCCTGATTATCATCGGTTCCGTCATTTGTAGTTCCGCGAATGTCAATTAAATTATTGGCCAGTTCTAAGTATTTCGGATTTTTAGTCGTTCTGTACATTTCGACAATTCCCATATAATGTGATGGACAAATTGCATTTCGAGCCAGTTCCGGTGATGCTTTTTTGTAGAAATCATATAAGAAATCGGCAACTCCTTTTGCGATATTCAAAAAGTTGGTTTTTCCTGTAGCACGATAATGAATGCAGGCAGCAGTCATTAAATGTCCCATATTGTATTTCTCAAAACCCAATTGTTTTTTTACTTCTTCCGGCCCTAAAGTTCCCCAGCGTTCATCGATTAAAACGGGTGTATGAATGTAGCCGTCTTTGCGCTGTACTTTCGCGAAAAGCGCAATAGCTTTGTCCATTTCCTGATCAAGTTTTTTGTCTTTTGTAACCGCATAAGTGGCTGCCATTCCTTCAAAAATCTTGTAGAAATCACCATCATGAAACGAAGGGCCTTTAAACGTTCCTTTGCTTACGCCTGTTGCAATTTCGAAGTTTTTGTAAGCATGCGAAATCTCATCGTTATGATACAAATCCCACATATAAGGCAGGGTATTTTTGGTTTCTACATCAAATTGTTCTTTCCAGAAACCATTTGTCCATTTTACATCTTGTAAGCCAATGCTTTGCAGTTTTGAATACGGACTTTCTGAATTCGCAACCAAACCTTTGTTTTGTGCAAAGATTACTGTTGAAAGAAATAAAGAGGATAGGATGATGTTCTTTTTCATTTTGATTTGTATTGTGTTATTGAAAACGCTGATGAAACGGATTTACTTCGTAAAAACGCGGATTATAACGGATTTTTTATCTTCATTCGCGATTTTTTCACGCAGATTTCTCAGATTTAAGCAGATCTGCGCAGATTCTTTTTTTAGAAAATAGATCAAAAATATATCAGCTTAAATCTGCAAAATCTGCGTTAAATACTTTTATATTATTTTACAAAGAAATTAATTGTTCTGCTCATTGAATCTCCATCAGCATCTTTTACGGTTAGTACGAAAGAAGCAAATTCTTTTTCAACCGTTGCAAACTGAATTTCTTTTCCTTTTAAAACTACTTTTCCATTTTTAAGATCAGAGAAAGTGTAAGCAGGTTTGTTTTCGTAACCTTTGAAAAAATCTCCGGCATTCAAAACTTTCTTTTCACCTGAATTCACAAAATAATGAGGCATTGAAAGCCAATCCAGATAATTGTCTAATTGCGTAAAACCATCCTTATCTGTATCCTGATTAGCATCTGAAAAATCTCCTGCTTTTGAATTTTCGTTTAAACCAAAAGCTTTTTCCCACCAATTTGGTAATCCGTCATGATCGGTATCCCAATCTGAAGGACGTGTTTCTGAAGCAAAGTTTGGCCATCCTCCTGCATCTTGTTCGTTATCAATCATGCCGCCCAGACCGCTTTTACTTCCTTTATAAGTAAAAGTTCCTTTTAAAGTTTCGTCTACAATTCGGTTATCGTGTTTATCAAAAAACGGCTGATTCGCCCCAACATCTGAAAGTACGTTTTTATAAGCCGCTTTAGCCGATTGCGTATCTACATACGAAGGAAAAAATGGCTTATCTACAAAAGTTTCATATTCTACCTTTTCATTATGACTTATAGTAGATTTTCTGCCCTTATCCTGAGATTTTTCATCAAAATAACCCGGCATGATATTTCCATTAAAATAATAACGCTGCATTCCTTTCCCAACACCTTCATGCCGTGCATTTAAAGCAACAAATATTTTAGTTGAAGCTCCAGGTTTGTAATAATTGTTTACAAAATTCACCTCGTTTGCGCCACCGTCTGTAGTTCTTTGGCCCCAATTGTAAACCACATTATTGGTTATATCCAATCGACCAGTATAATAACCGTCACCGTTTAAACCACCGCCAATGCTCCAGTTACGGCCGTAATTATGAGCCAGCAAATTATGGTGAAAACTACCAATATCACCGCCAATTGTAGCAGCAAATCCGTGCATTTTTCCAACCTCATATTTATCATGTCCAGCCACATTTAAGGCTTCAGAAATTAAAGTTCTCTGTAAAGTAATATGATGGGCACCACGCGAACTAAACGATTCATCTATCGTCCAGCTGATGGAACAGTGGTCAATAATACTGTAATCAGCACCTGTTAATCCCATTCCGTCAAAAGTAGTTCCGCCTCCAATTCTAACTTTCAAAAAGCGCACAACACCATCATTTCCAGTCAATCCAATTGGTGCTCTGCTGATGGTAATTCCTTCTCCCGGAGCAGTTTGTCCTGCAATAGTTATATAAGGCTGATTTGCTACTAATCTTGAAGCCAGTTTTATATTTCCCGAAACATTAAAAACAATTGTTCTCGGCCCAATTTCCTGATTGATAGCGTCACGTAAACTTCCTGGTCCGTCGTCATTTAAATTGGTTACTTCGATTACTTTTCCGCCACGTCCTCCAACAGCATAGCGGCCGTAACCTTCTGCTCCTGGGAAAGCCAATTGTGCAGGTTTAAACGACCATACATTTCCGAAAGTTACTTCTCCATTTGCATCAACTTCATCGACTCTCCAGTAATACGTTGTTCCTGAATATAAATCAGAAACCGTAAAACTTTTATCAACCAATTTTCCTTTAAATTCTTTTGAAGATTCTGTTGCATTTTCTACGGCATTTTTATCTTCACCAAAATACAACTTATGAGCTGCTACATTTTTTACAGCATCCCATTTTAAAGTTAGAGTTTTCCCCACTTCAACATGTTCATCACGGTTTCTTGGTTCAGGAGTACGCGCCTGATTCATTAGGTTTGGCGTATCAATTTCAAAACCATTGATGACGATTTGTTTTACGACATCAGGATTTGAAGTCGGATCGATTTCAAAACGAACAATTACATCTTTGCCTTTTTCTGCATTAAAAGTGATATACGCCATCGATGCATCGATTTTAGCATTGGCTCTCTGACTTGCATTTACCGTTTGCTGCAGTTTTCCGTTTACGAATATTTTTATTGGAGAAAAAGTTTTTCCTGTAATGACATCAAAAGCATTATGAAAAGTTAAAAGAGTATGCTTTCCCGCTTTCAATCCGCTGATTTTCAATTCTAAATCTTCAGAAGTTACTAAACCGTCGCTTCCTAATCTGTTGTAATGCGGTGCACTCATTCCAACTTTGTACCATTTAGAAGTAAAGTTTCCTTTTAGTTTAAATGACACATTATTAAAGGATTTAGTATCTTCTTTTCCTTCATTAATTACCCAAGAATCATAACTCGGATCATGAACCTCTTCTAGTCTTCTTTGAAAAAAATCAAAGTCGACTTTTACTATTTGTTTATCAGTATTCTGAGCTGATTGTGCTTGCCCGTTTGCGGTCAAAATCAGCGACAAAACAGCAGCGCTTATTAATTTCTTTATCATTTTGTTTGGTAATAGTTAGTTTAATTTTGTTTTTTCTGCTTCAGATTTTCCTAACAGATTTATAATGTCTTTTTTTCTTTCTTCCGGAATAACTTTTAAAACCTTCAATTCTCCATTCAGGAGTTCGGCTTCAATTGTTGTATTTTGTTTTGCATGTAATTTAAAATGTACGTTCCAATCTTTTGGCCAGGCTGGGAAAAGATAGATTTTTCCATCAGTTTCCTGCAAAAGCATTTCCTGCATGCCAATCATTCCTGAACCTCCCCAATTATGATCTGGAACCCAGTCAAATCCTGGTCCCCAAAAAGCTTGGAAACGTCGGTCTGAATTGGCCATTTTTAAGGTATTGTATTTCGCAGCTTCATCGGTTAATCCTAAACGTGCTGCAAAAATATTATCTTGTTTCCACCCAATATGACTTCTAAATTTTAAAGCATCTGCATCGTATTTCCAAGTGTTTAAAGCCGTTTCTAAATCGGGTTTTCCAACTCCGTAAATTCCCCACGGATAAATGGGATACAATTGCGGAACTTCCGAATTATTCACTCTTTCCCACGATTTTGCAGGTACCAAAACTTTATAATTTTCTATCTGCCCGAAATTTAAAGGCGGGATTCTGTTTTGAAATCCTTTTAAATATTCGGCATCTTCTTTGGACAATTCTTTTGCAGAAAGGTTTAAAAGGTTTTCTGTAATAACTTGTAAAGCCGAAATGGTACTATTGGCATTATTTGCCATTTTATACGTTTCTGCTCCCGAACCTGGAAAAAGAACCAGTTTGCCGTTTCCGTCCAAAGCCTTTCTCCCTCTTTGTTTCGCTAAATATTGATAATGTTCATCAAAAAAACGAAGACAGCTGATTATGAATTGATTGTATTTCTGAATATCTTCTCCAGCATATTCTTTTTGCTGTAACATCATTTGGCAGAATTCAAAAACCGTGTCCCATTCATATTCCAGCCACGCATTATATTCCATTCCCGGATCGTAATCTGCAGGACGTTTCCATTCGTATTCTGCGGGATTTGGTAAACCGAAATTTTCCAGTTGTTCTGTAAATGATGCGCCGTTATGATTCCAATAAACTTTGCTTCTTAATTCGGCATTTTTCTGTAAACTCAAATAATAATCCAGCTGTGATTTCATCATATCAAAATCACCGCTTTTCACCATCGGAAAATAAACTAAACGCTGATTTTGAGCCGTCATGGTTCCTCCTCCCCAATTCCTGAAATCGGGCGTAAAATCTAAATCGGGATTCGTAAAAACGGGATCAACGGTAAACAATCCGCCGTTGAATTTTGTTGGGTATTTTCCATACGCATTACAGCCGAGCATATATCGAAATAGCTGATAATTCTGTCCGATTTGATAAACCGAATCTTTTGCATTCGATTGATTTTTCTGCGTAAAAATAAAACTGCGGTTCCAGAAAGTATTCCACCATTTTATCGTGTTTTTTTCTGCTTGTTTCGAAGAATTTTTATTGGATGAAATCAGACTTTTCAATCCATTATCCCAAGTAGAAAAATCAGATTGATTGGTATTTAAATAAATTTCTAATGAATGTTTTTTGGATACTTTTATACTCGTTAAATTAAAACCTTTAAAATCTGTCGATTGGTATTTTCCTAAATACGTTCCGTCAGGTTTTAGATTATCGCCCGTCATAAATCCCCCGAAAGTTAAATTTTTAAGTGGATTCAACATTTGGTCTTTAACCGATTCCATTTTCTGCTGTTTTACAGCTACATCAAAAACGGTATTTTCCCTGTTTCTATGGTAGAATTTTATGCCGTTATTTTCAAATGAAATCGAATCTTTATAGGTAATGATATCTCCCTGAGGCGCCCATTTATAAGAATTGGCATTATTGGCTTTTCCTTTTGAATCGCGGTTTTTATAACGCCAGCTTTCATAAGAAGCCGTCATTTTAAGCGAAGTTTTACTCTCTAAATCCAAATGGATTATCGGCTTAAAAACATCTACCCAAAGTTTGATTTTATTATTATTCTGCCCAACTAAAACATATCCGTCTTTTAGTTTCAGTTCCTGATGAAAACCTTCTTTTTCAGCAAAAGGATTAGGAGTTAAAGTCACTTTTACTCTTCCTAATTTCAGCAAAGTATTGTGTTCGTCAAAAGTACCGCTTCGTGAAAAATAAAAGTACAAATCGCCTTTTTCTACCCACACATTCATGCCGATATCACCGCCTCCCAGAGGCATTGATTCTGATGAATTATTGCTCTGCGTTGTCCAAACCTGATTGTAATTTTCGAGCACAGGAATTTGCGCTTTAAGGCAAAACGTTGTGAAGAGAAGTATGTATTTTATGTATTTCATTTTTTTTCTTTTCTGCAAGGTTTTCAAATTTTTAATTTTCTCTCGCAGATTTATTCTCATTTTTGTCATTTCGACGAAGGAGAAATCTCCGTTGCATGATCGACAAAGATTGCGGAGCTACTTGCGAAGATTTCTCCTTCGTCGAAATGACAAACTAAACTTTAAACTAATAATTGATCATTCACAATTCACAATTCACAATTATAAATCACCAATCATCCGTTCTAAACGAAGAAACCGGCAAACCGCCTGCACTAAACAATTCTGCTTTTGCGAAATCTTTCCATAAATAACGAACAGCAACCGGATTTTTCACTTTATCAGAAGTCAAAACCACTGATTTTCTTCTTACTACCGTTTTGGCCGGATAGAAAACTTTGTCTTCTCCTGCTATTTCAAAACCTGTTACTTCTTTGTCATAAGACGTAATTCCGTTGGCTACATCATCAAAAGAAACCGTAACCGAACCGTCTTTTATTTCCATCGATTTGTACTTCGGACTTTCGAATTCGAAACCTTCGATTCCGTAGGTTTTTGCTAAGGCCTGAAACGCCAGTCGGTTTCCTCCTTTTTCTTTGTCCATTGGGTGAATGTTATTCTCTTCTCCAACGTCCATTAAAACCGCCATTCCTGAATTCGGAATTTCCTTTGAGGCTTTAAACTGCGCCTCTCTCAAATAAGCCGAATTATATTTTTCCAAATAATCTTTTGGATGGAAAGAAGCATAATTAAACGGCGCTATCTGAGCGTAGTAAAATGGAAAATCTCCTTGTTTCCACAAAGCTCGCCAGCTTGAAACCATTTTTTTCATTAAAGCGGTGTATTCAGATGCTCTTTCGTAATTCGATTCGCCCTGATACCAGATACAGCCTTTTATTCTGTAACCAATTACAGGCGAAAGCATTCCGTTAAATAAAGTTGTTGGAACACGGTTTGGATCTTTTACCAATTCTTCTTTTGTTGTTGGAATTTTAGCGCTGGCGAAATCTTTCAGCATTTCCTGATTCATCCAGGCTTCCATGCTTGAACCTCCGTAAGAAACATGAATCAATCCCACCGGAACATCTAAAACTTCCTGCAAAAGCGAACCAAAATACCAAGCCGTGGCACTAAAATTAGAAGTTGATTTTGGCGAAGCTACTTCCCATTTTCCTTCAAAATCCTGCAAAGGTTCTAAAACAGTCGCACGCGGAATGGTAATTAATCGAATGTTTTTATTGGTTGATCTTACAATGATTTCGTTTCCGTTTTTAACCGGCTGTCCCTGAAATCCTTTCAAAGGCATTTCCATATTGGATTGTCCTGAACACAACCAAACTTCGCCAATTAAAATATTTTTGATGATCACCTTTTCGCTTCCCTCAGCAACTTCAATTGTAAACGGACCGCCAAACGACGGTGTTTGCAAAGCTGTATTCCATTTACCAGAGTTGTCTGCTTTTACTTTGTAGGTTTTAGAATCCCACGAAGTTTTTACTGTAACATTAGCGTTCTTTTCTGCCCAGCCCCAAATTGGCGCATTTGATTTTTGCTGTAACATCATGTTATCAGTAAACAAAGCCGGCAGTTTGATTTTGGCATTGATTTGAAGGGTTGCTAAAATCATTAATAATGCAATAATTGATTTTTTCATTTATTTTTATTTTTATTGCCACAGATTAAAAGATTAGAAAGGATTATTAATCTGTGTAAATCCTTTAATCTGTGGCTAAAATTTATTTTTCTTTTACAATACTTACTGGACCCAATAATCCTGCTTTCAACAACGGCTCTCCTTCCAAACGAAATGGCGCTGTTGTCCATGTCAATCTCTTTTCTTTTGGCAATTTTTGATCGCCAATTAATCTATTTGCCCAAGTATTTGTGATTTTAATTTCGATTGTATTTTTTCCTTTTTGCAAAGCTTTTGAAATATCAGTTTTGAAAGGGAAAGTCCATAATGTTCCACAATCTTTTCCGTTGATTGAAATCTCGGCGATATTAGAAATTTCACCTAAATCCAACCAGATTTTATCTGAAGTTTTTCCTTTCCAAATAAAATCTTTTTTATAGCTTACAGTTCCAGAATAATACTTAATCTGATCATTTTCAGAAGTGCTCCAATCAAAAAGTTTATTGATTTTGATTATTTCTTTTGGCCCTTTAAATGCTGGATCAAATTGCAGATTCCAATTTTCATCTAAAGTCTGGACTTTTTCAAATTCAGAAAATTTTGTTTGAGCTAAAACTTCTTTCGTTTCTTCTTTAAAAATTACAAAACCAGATTCGTTAGCCTCTAAAATTATTGAAACAATTGTTCTGCCATTTTCGATTTTCCAACTAGTTAATTCCGAAGTTTTATCGGTAACAGGATTGTACCATTGTGGAAGTTTTCCTGATATTCTAAACGACGCATCAAATATTCTTTTCTCGTTTTTTTGATTGGAAATAAAGTAAACATCTTCAGTATCCGATTTGCGATGTGCCCACGCAATTGTTTCAGAATCTGCTCTGTTTAAATTTGGAAAATAGATATCTTGTGTAATTCCGATGGAAGCAAAATCATTTCCTAAATACGGTAATTTGATAACTCTTCCTTTTCCAATTTTCCAAGTTTCGGCACTGGCACTATTCCAGATTTCATCCATTACATTCTGCCATTTTTTAAAATCTTCATTCGATTGTAAACCAGGCTGTAAATTTGGCTTTTCATCTACAAAAATTGTAGCTCCGTTTTTTATCAACTGTAATATTTTTTCGGCAGAAGCCAAAGACAAAATTCTGTTTGGTGCCATTTTGTGACTTCCCGGAAAGAATAAAGCTCCGTATTCAATTCCACCACCAAAAGAGATTTTTCCGTTTACCACTGTCGCACGATTAATTAAAACATCGGCGTTGAAAGAATCATATTGATAGCCATTTAACGGATTAATCCATTGTGATAAATCGGTAATATTTTTAGAATAGGTAACCTCTCTTGGCATTTTAGCCGTTGGCTGACCCTCATTTTCTAAACGGATTTTCTCGCTTTCTAATCTTGCTTTACCGAATACATTTGGAATAAAAGGCACCAAACGATCCGGCACAAAAGAACGTGAAGGAAAATCTTCGCCAATAAAAACTGCAAGATCAATCACAGGTTTTCCTTTCTGCAGCTGAAACTGTACTCTTTGACAATACTCAAACCATGCTTTTCCAGGTTTCCACCAAGTTTGATCTCTTTGGAAAAAAGTTCCAATATCATCCAAAGTCATTCCCGGTTTTCTGTCTGTCCACGGATTATGAACAAAAACGTGATAAAACAAACGGTTGATTCCCAAAGCATAATTGCGGTCTGCTGTAGTTTTCAAATTTCCGGGATGTTCGTCCCAATCCATTCGCAAAGCTGTAAAAGATTCTGCCTGAATAATATCTTTTCCATAAATATGTCCTCCCGAAATAGCATCTACCATATCAAAAGGTTTATCGTGTGTTGGGCTTTTCAGCCAAAATTCACCTCCGGGATAATCGACATATTTATAATGAAGTAAAGCATCACTCATCATGGTTGGCGCAACGTTTTCTGAACTTAACTTAACGTTATTTTCTTTTGCAATCTGAGCGACAGTTCCGTAGAAATTATCGGCTACTAAATCGGCAATGGTTTTTCTAACATCGTATAAAACTTTCTCTGAAAAATCAGCACTTTCTATCGGGATTCCTGCCATAACTGGAAGATATTCTATAATATCATAACCACGTCTCTTTTTAAACTCAGTCTGAAAAACAGAAGACCAATTTTGGCTTCCACATTCCCAGCTGTCAAAATGGAGGATTTCTAAAACTTTTGAAGCCAATTCAGGACCAGCCGAACGAACCGCTTCACCAAACCAATGATCTAGCTGAAAACGAATTAATTCTGGACTAAATTTGTCTACTTCTAACCCTTTTCCTGCTCCGCCTGTTGCGTTTTCATGTCCTGTCGAAGTGTGTCCCATTCGGATAATTTTCCATTTTCCCTTTGGAGCTTTCCAGTTCAGATTTCCATCAGCATCAACAAATTTGGAAATATTAATGATTTCTGATTTTTTAAATGACTCTGAATTGGGAATCTGTTTGTCTGTAGTCTGTGGAGTCAAAAGCCAAATTGAGCCTGATTTTCCTTCGTAATTATCAAGTACAGACTGATTCGAAAGTGTAATTTTACTCACTTTCAGGTTCTGTTTCCATTTAGCAAAATCCAAATCTTCTGCTCCCGGCTCTGTTCCTGTTGGATCATAAACAAATCTGAAATATTTTGCCGTAACAGGCGCAATAGTATGAGTATTTGGGAAATCCATGTCCTGCCAACCGTGACGTGGCGGAGTCATTCTTTCGTGAAATCTAAAATTAATGCCATCATCACTCACTTCCACAATCAGACGCTGTGCCTGAAAATCTCTTCCTTTGGTTTCTATGACAATAGATTTACAGGTAAAGGGCTGTGCAAATTCGTATTGAATCCATCCTTTTTCTGCAAACTTGAAATTTTCATCTTTTTTAGGATCAGCCAAAAACGAAGCATCGGTACTGTTTGATGTCGTTACTTTTGGCAGTTGCATCTGCGAAGTAATTTGATATTCTTTAATCGGAAGGGCAAAAACTGCAATGTCTTTATAATAATCTTTGTAATGTTCTGGAACTGGCAGTTTTGAAGTCATCTTTTTACCTCCTAAGATTTCTGTAGTTGACCAGACAACTTTCTGCATCGACATTTCAGGTGTAATCCACGGCCCACCTGCAACGGCAAATCCATCGGCACCGTGAAAAGCCAATTTCAAACCTAAACGATCTGCTTCTTTAAAAGCCCAATGAATCATATCCCAAAATTCAGGACTCAGCTGTAAAACCGGCGGATCTATCAATGGCGGATTTGCCGGCCCTTTAATAGTCATTAAATAAGCCCCCGCAATTTCTGCTTGTTTCATCGCTTCTAAATCGGCTGTGATTCCTGATTTAGAATAAGCCGATTTCATCCAATACCAATACACCCAAGGTTTTGAGGATTCGATTGTGGGCTGAAAAAAGTTGTTTTCTTTTTTATGGATTTCCTGTGCTGAGACGAAGCTTGCCAAAAGGACGATAAAAAAGAGGTGTTTTTTTTGAAACATTATTCTTTGTTTTATTTCGTTTGTAAACCCGACACGTTTTAAAAACCTGTCGGGTTTAATTGTCATTATTCCTTTTCTGTCATTTCGACGGAGGAGAAATCACACTAGAAAGTCCACAAAGTTAAGTCTCCAATCTTTGTCGATGTACGTGTGTGATTTCTCGTTCCTCGAAATGACAAACTATATCATTTAAATTTTTAGTTCTTAATTTTAAAATTATCAATTATCAATTATCAATTATCAATTATCAATTATCAATTATCAATTATCAATACTTAAACTTCTTCAAACTATTTTCTAATTCGTTTTTTGAACCGCTAAATGGCATCAAATAAAAACTATATTGATAATCTCCAGATTTGATTTGATATTGTTCTATTGGCTGTGCTACAATTGTCCAGCTGTCATTTCCTCCCACTCCCATCTGCATTAAATCTATATTTACCGTCAAAAATCCTGGATCTTTCAAATCGTAGGTATGACCAGCGGAACTAAGATTTTCCTGCGTATACGGCCATGCGCTCATGCTTAAAACTTTGGTATCGTTTACCACTAAAAATCCGTTGTTTTTCTGTGGAGTTGTCAGTGCCATCCATCTTACATCGCATCTGTTTCCATTTTCCTGCGGTTTTGGGTAATGTTCGATAAAATCATTTATTGGCAGTGAATATCTCCCAACAAACGAACCGAAACTTCTGTCGCTGTAATTTTCTAACTCTCCTTTTCCGTACCACGAAATCTGATCGAATTTTCTTTGAACTCCCATCTGCATTCCGATTTTTGGAATGTTTGGCAATTTGGTAGATGCTTTTAAACTGTAATCTACTTTTATCAATCCGTTTGGTAAGATATTGTAGACCACATTCACGCTTGCGCTGTCTTTTATAATTTCGTAATCGCTTGTAATTTTAATTTCTGAAGCCAATTTGTCGATTGTAATATTTACCAATTTTGGTTTTGCTTTGTACCATTGTTTCAACAGCTTTTGCGATTTCCAACCTCTTTTATCATTGTCTGTAAGCGGTCTTACGAAATTAGGCAGCAATGGAGCAAAAACCTGTTCTTCGCCATTGAAAATATACGAACTCAAAGCTCCGTTTCCTTTGTTGATGTTAATGTCGAAATTTTTTCCTTTGATTTTAAAATCAGAATCGGATTCAGAAACGTTTAAAGCCTCTTTTTTAGTTTCAGGCGAAACCGTTTCTTTCTTTTGCAGCACAAATTGATCTTCCGCGACAGCGTAACCTTTTGAAGCCCAAAGTTCCTCTTTTGAAAGCTGGAATTCTATATTCAAAATATACTCGGCACCGCTTTTCATTTTTGGCAGATACTGACTTACATTTAAAGTTGTGGATTGCCCTGCTTCTACTTTGAATGGTTTTAATATTTGGGTTTTGATTACATTACCATTTTCCAAAACTTTTAGAACCGGAATATAATCTTCTAAAGATTTAACGGCCTGACGATTTTTGATTTCCAATTGATTTCCGTTTAAAGTGGAAACCACTGGCTGATACACCCATTTGTTTTCAAAAATCGATCCTTTTGGTTTTCCGTTAGAATCTACAATTCCTTTTGTATTGAAATTTCCATCATGGTATTTTTCGCCAAAATCTCCTCCGTGGGCAAAATAATTCTGACCTGATCTTGAATCGAATTTTACCAATCCCTGATCTTTAAATTCCCAGATGCAACCGCCGATAACTCTTGGAAGCGAACGGAATTCATCCCATAATTCTTTTAAATTTCCAACTGAATTTCCCATTGCATGAGAATATTCGACGAAAATAATTGGTCGAGTATCTTTCTTTTGATCAACTAAAAATTTTGGAGTGAAAACGCCTGGATAAAAACGGCTGACCATATCAACATACGAATCATCCTGCGGATTTTCGAATCGGTAAGCGTGATCGATTGTTTTAGGATATCCTGGATCTAGCGGATCGATGTAACCGTCTAATTTTGCATTTCCCTGCGCTGGTTCGTAATGCACGGGACGGGTAATGTCGAAATCGTGAACCCAGCCCGACATGGCAGCGTGATTTGGCCCTTTTCCGCCTTCGTTACCTAAACTCCACATCACGACTGACGGATGGTTTTTATCTCTTTCGACCATTCGGATCATACGTTCCATATAAGCATTTGTCCAAAGCGGATCATTGCTCAGTTTTCCGCCAATTCCGTGTGTTTCCTGATTCGCTTCGTCCATGACCATGATTCCGTATTGATCGCATAATTCGTAAAAATAAGGATCGTTTGGATAATGACTTGTACGTATAAAATTGAAATTGAACTTTTTAATCGTGGTAATATCTTGTTTGATATCTTCTCTCGTAACGGCTTTTCCTCTTGTTGGATGATGATCGTGACGGTTTACGCCATATACATAAGTTTCTTTTCCGTTGATGAGCATTTTACCGTTCTCCTTGGAGAATTCAATCGAACGGAAACCTACTTTACAGCTTTTGGCTTCGGTAATCGTGCCGTTTTTATCTTTGATGGAAATGACCATCGTATATAAATTCGGTTCTTCTGAACTCCATTTTTTCGGATTTTTGATGGTCTCCTGAAAGAATCCAAAACGCACATTATCCAGACGAGGATAACTTTCGTTGATTAAATCAATTACGGGTCTTTGAAGCGGTTCTTTGAAAATTGGCTGATTATTAGCATCGTACAATTGAACACTCATAGTGTAATCTTTGACTTTTTCTCCTGTAAGGTTCTCCACTTTCGGACGCAGTTTGAAAATGGCATCGGTATATTGTTTGTCTAATTTGGTTTGAACAAAGAAATCCTGAATGCGTAATTTCGGCTCTGCCATAATGAAAACTTCACGCTGGATTCCGCTCATGCGCCAGTGATCCTGATCTTCCAGATAAGAACCATCTGCCCAACGAATTACCTGAACCGAAACGACATTTTCTCCTTCTTTTAAATAAGGCGTAATATCAAATTCTGATGGCAGAAAACTGTCTTCTCCATACCCTAAAAATTCTCCGTTAAGCCAAACCTGAAAACCAGAACTTACGGCTCCAAAATGCAATGTAACCGTCATGTCTTTCCAGTTTGCCGGAACGGTAAAACTTCGTTGGTAAGAACCAATTCCGTTATAATCTTTAGGAATATAAGGCGGATTTATTGGTCGAAACGGATAAACGGCACTTTTGTAAATTGGGTTGTCATATCCTTTCATTTCCCAATTTGATGGCACTTCGATTTTATCCCAGCCCGAAACGGTATTTTTATAAAAATCTTTTGAAGCTTCTTTCAGGTTTACGGCATATTTAAAATCCCAATCGCCGTTCAGCATCTGGATTCGGCTTTTGGTTCTGTCGCCTTTTAGAGCATCTTCAACAGAGGTATACGAATAAGCCGTTGCTCTCGAAGGCTGTCTGTTGATGCTCGTTACCGTTGGATCTTCCCAAGGTGCAAATTGGTATTTTTTATGCAATTCCGGAACTCCTGCCGGCTCTCCTGTAACGGATTGGGCGTGGGTTGTGTAAGATGCTAGAAGTAAGATTACAGTCAAAAAGTCGAAAGTCAAAAGTCGAAAGTTGAAAAATGGAATTTTATATTTTGATTTTGACGTAAACATTGGCTTTATATTTTGTTTCATTGTTATTGCTTCAGATGTCCCTACGGGACATAAATGCGTATTATTTATTTTTTCTACCGACCAGTGCCTCCTAACGGAGTCTTTTTCATCGTTTATTTTTTGCTAAGAGTATTAATGCACTTCATAACTCATAACTCATAACTACTTTTTAACCTTCACTGGCGGAGCCACAAAATTCAATTTGCTTTTCCCTAAATCTTTAGAAGTTGCGATTGCAATTCCTCTTTGTTCTGCTTTATTAACGGCACAGTAAAAATGATAAACAACGCCATCATGTTTTACCACAAATGATTTGTGCGCAAACAAATCATCGTAAGGCTCAGAAGATTTAACCAAATCGTCGCCTTTCCAGTCGGTCCAGTTTACTAAATCATTTGAAACTGCAAAACGGTTAAATGCACCTTGGTTCCAACCCGTCCAAAAAGCTCCAAAATAGAACATTACCCAAGTATCATTTATACGTTGAATATAGGCATCTCCAGAGATTCCTTTATGATGATTGATTAATGGTTTATCGCCATAACGCTTCCATTCTTTCATATCGTTTGATACTGCCATAGCAATACGTTCTGCACCCTTAGCCGGATTTATACTATCACCGCGGGCATTATAATACATGATAAAATTGTGTCCTGTCAGTTTATCTTTATCACGAATCACACTATTTTTGTACATGGTGCTATTATCCCACCATTTTGCGTCTTTGTCTTTTGGCGTTAAAACCGGATTTTCTAATCTTTGAAATTCGTGTGGTTTTGTCGGCGCTTCTTTCGTATACGCCATTCCGATTGATAAAACGCCTGCTTCGTAACCTTTACTGTCTCCGCCAAAGTAACTCATCCAGTATTTGTCATCGTATTTTTCCCATTCGTAACTTCCGCCCCACGTTGGGTCTTGCAGTGAAATATATCCTGCTTTTTGGTTGACATCCCAATGTTTTTCGTTTTCTGAGAACGACATTACTTTTCCTAAATATTTCCAGTCTAGCAAATTATCGCTTTCTGCAAGCCAAGTTTCATAACCTCTACCGTCGTAAATTAAATACGTCATATACCATTTGCCATCTTTCCTGAACACACTCGGGCAATCCATTTTATAGGAGTTGTCTGTCGGAACCATCACCAAACCGTATTTGTAAGGCGTTTTGATTTCTTCGTAAATCTCCTGCATTACAGTTTCGTTGATTTCTCTTTTCTTGTATTTGGCTGCACAGCTGGCGACGAAAAGAGCTAAGGCAATTAATAAATATTTTACTGTGTTTTTCATTTTTTGTTATTATAGAAACGTGTTTTGAACGCTGATGACGCCGATTTACTTCGTAAAGACGCGGATTAAAACGGATTTTTATTTTGTTTCTCTCGCAGATTTTGCAGATTTAGCTGATTTCTTTATCTGCTTGATCTGCTAAATCTGCGGGAAACTTTAATTTATTTTTTCAGTTCTTTTAATTTCGACTCCATCACGTCTTTATTCAGTTTTACTTTGACCATTCCTGTTGGATGAAATCTTCTCTTTAAATCGATTGCATTGTACACTATTGTGTAAACATCATTTCCTTCTGGGATTAAACACAAAGGCGTTCTCATAATATCCCACCATTTATCTACTTTGGTTTCTATTGGAAGATAATGTGCCTCTGCCCAATTAACTCCATCTGCCGATAACGAATACGCAATCATGTTCGGTAAATGATGTCCCCATCCGTCTGGTCCTCCGTCAAAAATAGCAATGTACAGACCGTTTGGTAATTGACTTACAATTGGATTTTCAACAAATTGTGGATGCATCGTTTTAATAGGTTCCAAACCTTTATTCATTCGCGTCCAAGGTCCTTCTAAGCTTTTAGATTCGGCTAAAGCTACAAACCAGCCTTTTCCTGATTTTTTTGGATAATCGGCCCATGAGTTAAACGGATACGCCCCGCTGTAAAATCCGAAATATTTATCACCTACTTGATACGGAAAAAACGAAGCAACTCCCTGACGGCCTTCCCAAGGCTGAGAATCCAATCCTGGTTCCATGATAATTCCCATATCTTTATAAGGTCCGCCAATTCCGTTGATACCTTCAACCGTTGATTCGCATCTCCAAATTCTTCCAAATGAATGATTGGGTTCTATTGTTTTACTAACCGTATAAGCCAAATAATAGCCGTACCATTTGTTTGCTTTTTCGTTAAAAACAGGCATATACGACCAAATAGCTGCACGACGGTCGTTCATCGGGTTATCATCTTCGGTTACGGCGTAAGTTCCGCTTGCCTGATAGATTGTTGATTCTCTTTTCCAAGTAATTGCATCCTTACTTGTCCAATGTCCAATTCTGGTTTTTACACGATCGTAGTAATAATCTACACCAATTTCTCCCGCTCTTTCGGTTGGAAACATATGATAGGTATCGCCGACTTTCACCACACGTCCGCCTTCAAATCCACCCTGAATTCCTTCTGTTCCAGACATTCCTTCGTCAATAACTGGTTTGCTTTCTCCGCCGATAATTTCGAAAAGTGGTTTTTCATCTGAAAACCCTTCAACGATAAAAGTTGGGTTCCAAAGTTTTCCGTCTGGTAATTTGGCATCTCTTGCATTCAACTGCTGATCTATTTTTAAAACTCCCAAAAGAGCAAATAATCCTTTTTGGTTTGGTAAAATAGTGTGGGTTCCTTTTCCGTAAGGAATTGCGTAAACATCAACAGGCGGTAAACCTGTAATGGTAACTCCGTTTGAAAGGATCTCATTATTATTCCCGATTTGATTTGCTTGCAGATATGCTGCATTTTTATCTTGAAATACACCAACCAAAACAGTTACTGGTTCTTTAAATTTTAATTGTAATGGAGAATTGGTTCCGTTTTTATATTTCTCTAAAGGAAGTTCAACGCCTGTTAATCCTTGCAATTCTGGAGCTAAACGAACAATATTATGTTTGCTTCCTGAAAATACATGCGCGTATTGTGTGGTTTTAAAAGTTTTGTAATTGGATTTTACAACTTCAAATGAAGCAGGTTTCCATTCGGTGTTTTGTGCTGAAACTTGAATACAGACAATTAACAGCATTAGAAAAGCTGTTTTTAATTTGAAATTGTATTTTGTATTTTTTGAAAACATTGGTTTTTTATTTTTTTAAGGCTTTTATTCTTTGAATGCATTTTCCAATCTTGTCATTTCGACGAAGGAGAAATCTTCGTAAGTAGCTCGACAATCTAAGTCAAACTTTGTGGAGTTTCTCGCGAGGATTTCTCCTCCGTCGAAATGACAAAACTGGCGTGACAATCTTCGTGGTTACGTTTACAAACTAAGAACTAGGAACTAATCTCTAATCACTAATTACTAATCACTAAGAACTCAAATAGCTTTATAACTCACTTTATACTCCACATTCGGTTTTACAATCAACTGATATTTATTTTTTGCTAATGCTGTAATCGTTCCTGAATTTGTTTTGGGTTTGCTGGCACTTTCAAAAATCAATTTTCCTTCTCCTTCGCCTGCTTTTACTTTAATTTCTTTGGTACTGCAATACAATGAAACTTCCCCATTTGGTGTTGGTACTTTCCCTTCCATCCATTTTAAACCGCCAAGATTTGGTTTGATTTCATATTCAGCATAACCCGGAGCGGTTGGTTTTACACCTAAATAATATTTTCCTAATAAATAAATCGGGCTTGCACCCCAAGCGTGGCAAAGGCTTTTTCCGTAAGGACGACCGTACATCGTTAAATGCTCTGTGCCTTTTTTGTTTGGATTGTATTCTTCCCAGAAAGATGTCGCGCCCTCATTCAGCATTCCGCCCCAATAGTCTTTCATTTCTTTTAAAACATAATCCTGTTCACCCATTGCGCACAATGCTTCCAACTCGTAAAAACGCATGTATGGAGTTGTAATTTGAAGAACATCTTTATTGAGCAATACCTTATTTTTTACGCTTTGTTTTTGTTCTTCAGTAAAATAATTGAAAAAAATACCGAACATATTAGCGTATCTGGTTACAATATTCTGCATTTTACCATCAATACGCTGGTGCTTCATTACGTTTTCTTTTTTATCCCAAAACACATCAAATAATTTGGTTTTCAAATCATCTCCTAATTTTTGATATTCTTTTTGGTCTTCACTTTTACCAGCAATTTCAGCACTCACCGCCATGGCTTCAAGACTTCTAGCTAAAAGCATTTGCTCAAAACTAACCTCACCCGTTTTTGGTAATCCGTCTGCCCAATCAATAAAAACCCAGTCGCCTTCTAATGGTTCGAGGAATCCGTTTTTGTTTCTTCTTTCCAAACAGAAGTCCATAAGCGATTTCATTCTTGGATAAAAAGTTTTGATGAATTTGGTATCGCCAGTATGTAAATAATAATCGTAAACCCCCACAAACCAATACAGCGAATAATCCATGATGATATTTACGTGAGCCGTAACAGGATCTTTTCCTCGAAGTGCTAACAGCGTTCGTTCTACAGAAGCCGAATCAAAGAATAAATAATAATTCATTAAATAACTTTGATAGGCATCGCCAGACCAAACCCAGCGGTCACGTTTAATTCCGTCGATAAAAAATTCTCGTGAGGTTAAATGCATCGTGTAAGCCGACACATCCCAAATTTTATTCAGTTGTTCATCCGATGATTTGAATGCACCACGGTAATCTAATGGCAAATATTCATAAAGCATCGAAATCGAATCGTATTTTACACCTGCATCTGCTTGAACCTGAACATATCGGAATGCTTTCGATCCATCATGTGTATAGGTTTCAGGCTGTTTTCCATCAAAAGTCAAATGATCTAAAGTTTCACACTTGGCAGAATCCAAAGCTTCTTCGCGAGATTCACCATAATACAATGCTACTTTACCTTTTCCTTTTAAGCCATGAATTTTAATGTAACCAAAAGTTTCTTTACCAAAATCGACCAACTGCACAGCTCCTATTTTTTCTGTTTTCTTTGCACTTAAAGGTTTAGTCGTCAGTTTAAACTCAGAAGGTTTATTTTCTGGCGAATTAAAATTCCAAGACCCAACAGGCACCCAAGGTGTTCCCGATTGCTGTGCTTTTCCAGTTTCGTCAATCCAAAGTTTATCTTCATTGGTTACTTTCCAAGAAGCGTCGGATTTAACATATTTACCATTAATATAAATAGCCGGCAACACTTCCTGATTGTAAACTTTAAAAGAAATTTTGTGTTTTCCGGCAGGAATTTTTATTGATTTTGGCTGTCCGTATATTTGAACACCATCTAAAAGTAATTGAAAAGGTCCTTCCGAAAAGATTTTTGCCTCGTCTAGTTCTGGAATATTTACTTCTGTTTGAAAAGTTACCAAGGCATAAGGACTGTAATATTGCCAAAGCGGTGGAAATACGGCTTCGCGTTCTGTACGTCTTACCTGCATTTTATTGCTTAACCAAACTTCGAAATCGCCTGGATACCAGATCCATGTCGCTTCTTTTGATTTTTCTTGGGCTGATGATAGCGAACAAAAAAAAAGGCCAACAAAAAGAAGTAAAGTCTTAAAAATGGAAAAGCGGTTTAGCATAGTAAGTTTATTTTGGGACTAAAGATAAGTGTTATCTTTACATTTCACAACCTGCACTATCCTGCTAATTCATAAAAAATAGCACTTTTTGATAATTTTTTAAGGGAAAAATTATGGCTTATCACTTTTTTAGTACTAAAAAAAATGATGTTAGAATTTTATGGGACACTGATGAAACGGATTTACTTCGTAAAAACGCGGATTTACACAGATTTTAAATCATTCGTGTGTTTTTGTCATTGCGATCCCGAGGCTTCGGGAGAGAAATCAAACACGTAGCTCTACAAAGATTGGCGATCTAGATTGCGGAATTTCCAGTGTAATTTCTCTCCCGAAGCCTCGGGATCGAAATGACAATGATTGTGGCTATTTTGGATAAAACAAAAGAAAAAATCCGCGTCAATCCGCGTCTTCGCGATAGCGAATCCGTTTTATCTGCGTTTTAATTTAGGCTGACAATCTAAGCAATCATCCTATCAGATTCATTCTCATCTTCTAAAATATAATTAGAAGGCGTTTTGCCCAAATGCTTCTTAAACATATAAATAAAAGCACTTGTAGTTTCATACCCCAAATTGAAGGCAATTTCTTTTATGGATTGTTTTTCGCCCAAACGTTTTATGGCTTCTAACAATTTTAAGCGTGTACGCCAATCGCTGAAATTCATTCCCAATTCTTTAATAAATAAGCGGGATAAAGTTCTGGTGCTCATGAAAGATATTTCGGCGTAATGCTCTATCGTATTTTTACTGGCTATATCATCCATTAAAAGTTCGACTACTTTTTGAAGTCTTTCGTGATTCGTTGTTGGCAGAAACGTTGCACTTGGCTCAATTAAAGCCAATTCGTCCAAGAAAACAGAAATGATTCTTTTTTGTGGCGGAGTAAGATTTCCCTCTATTCCAAAAGAAATGATTTTAAAAACCAACTGCTTTAAAAACATCGGAATATCAAAAGAAAAACTATTTGTTGGCAATCCTTCCATTGCAGACGGATCGATAAAAACGCTGTAATAATTAACGTCTTTCTGAAAAGTAACCTGATGCTCTACTCCGCCCGGAAGCCACAAACCCTGCAACGGATTTACCACCCAAATATGATTACCCACGACAACGTTCATTACACCACGAGTTGCATAAATCAACTGTCCTCTTGGGTGCGAGTGCGAAATACACATTTCGTTGGTTACCATTTCGGTATAGCCAATAACAGGAATCAATGGATCAATTCTGTATCCATGCTCCTGTGCCATTCGATATGTCCGAATCTGGTTATTCATTGTCCAAATATAGCAATTCTGACATTACTATTCTTTTGATCTTTGTAAAAAATAATACAGCTGTTGTTTTTAAACCTAATTTAAAAATCAAAAAATATCTCATGGACACTATTAAAGCAAATCCTGACATAGTTAAAAAAACCACCTACTCGATCTTATTTATTATAAGTTTTTCGCATCTGATCAATGATCTTTTACAGGCTGTAGTGCCTTCAATTTATCCGCTTTTAAAAGACAATTTTAGTTTAAATTTTACACAAATTGGTATTATTACTTTGACTTACCAAATGGTAGCGTCTATTTTACAGCCATTTGTGGGAATGTATACCGATAAAAACTCAAAACCTTATTCGCTGATTGTTGGAATGTGTTTTACCATGGTTGGACTTTTCTTTGTTTCGATCGCTTCGAGTTTTATCAACTTATTATTATCAGTAAGTTTAATCGGAATTGGATCTTCAATTTTCCATCCTGAATCTTCACGTGTGGCACATTTGGCTTCGGGCGGAAAAAGAGGTTTGGCGCAGTCTATTTTTCAATTGGGAGGAAATGCAGGAAGTGCTATCGGACCTTTATTAGCGGCTTTTATTGTTATTCCGCACGGACAATCTTATATCGCTTGGTTTTGTATTATTGCTTTAGTTGGAATTTTTGCTTTGTATAAAATTGCAATTTGGTACACGGCACATTTATCTGAAAGAATGGCTAATAAATCGGCACACCAAATCGAAACGCATCATTTATCTAAAAACCGTGTAATTGCTTCGCTGATTATTTTATTGGTTTTGATTTTCTCTAAATACTTCTATATGAGCAGTATCACGAGTTATTATACTTTCTTTTTGATCGATAAATTTCACATTACAATTCAGCAGTCACAAGTATATTTATTCTTATTCTCAGGTGCTGTTGCTGCAGGAACTTTGATTGGAGGTCCAATTGGAGACCGATACGGAAGAAAATATGTAATCTGGGTTTCTATTTTGGGTGTTGCTCCCTTTACTTTAATGTTGCCTTATGTTTCTTTATTTTGGGTTGGAACTTTATCTGTAATTATAGGATTGATTCTTTCTTCTGCATTCTCTGCAATTTTAGTTTATGCAACTGAATTAATGCCTGGAAAGGTGGGACTTGTAGCAGGTCTTTTCTTCGGATTTGCTTTCGGAATGGGCGGTTTAGGTTCTGCTATTTTAGGAAAAATCGCCGATGCTACAAGTATTGAATATGTATTTAAGATTTGTGCGTTTCTGCCTTTGATTGGGGTTATTACTGGATTTTTGCCTAATTTGGAGAAGAAAAAATCTGTTGAGAAATAATTTTTTCTTTTAAACACATAGAAACATAGTATTTGGATTGCCTGAAAAAGGCATTTCATTTCATAATAAAACACATAGTTTTCTTGACCGAAAGCTATGTGTTTTTTATTTTGTTTCAACCTCATTATGGGTTGTAATGATGATTTTATTTCGCTGATGTTCAACTGTTACAAAATTCCCGCATTTAAAACCGATTTCCTGAAGCCATTTTCCGCAAAGACGAATTTCGGGGAATATTACATATCGATGATACGATCTTGCCATGTATTTGGGGTGAATTTTTAATCGTCTTTTTGCTGATTGTTTCATTTTATTATTTCTTATCCAAGCAAATATAGTAATACTTTTATTACAAATAGTAAAATAATCTAATTAAAGTATAATTTCATAGCATTTTCGTGTAATTTTATTATACTATTTATTATATTTAAAATACATCATATTTGCATAAAAAAGCAATAAATCAACATTATGTCGCAATTAAATTTAAATAGAATAAAGGTTGTTTTAGTTGAAAACAATAGAAGTAATAAGGAATTAGCAAAACATTTAGGTAAAACGGTATCGACTGTTTCGCGTTGGTGCACGAATGATTACCAACCTTCTATTGAAACACTTTATGAGATTTCGAAATATTTGAAAGTTGATATTCGGGAGTTGTTGGTTTCTACCAAATAAAAAACGCTTTCATATTTGGAAAGCGTCTTTAAACAATTTGAATTATTACTTTTAAAATTATTCAATCTGAATTTTATCTAAAAAATCTTTTAACTCTTTCAAATCACTATTTTCTTCAGTTAAATAAGAATCGTATTTCTGTTGCAAATTTTCTACATAATATTTTGTCTGAAATTTTTCTGCTCCAATAGCTTTATTATTAATACTAAAAAAATCTAAATTTATACGATATAAATCGCTATTTGTTTCATCAAATTTTTGCTTTAAACTATTAATGAACTTAAAGAAAAAAACATCTTGAAGTTTTCCAATATCTGCACCTTCAAATTCTTCCATCGGCACAATTAATTCTCCGTGAGGATTTGTATTGTATACGATTGCCATATAATCTTCAATTCCATCCAGATTATTCAATAACGGGTTTATTAAAACTTCTGATATTTTTTCATTTAATCGACCACCAACAGCATTAAGATTATCTGATTTTGTCTTAACATGAATATCATATTTTAATTTTATATCATCGAGTAATTTCTCATAAAAATCGATTGTAGTCAAAAGATTTACAAATTTGTTTTCCCAATCATAATCTTTGTCTGTAAATGAATATAAAACAGAATTATACAAATCACGTAAATCTAATTTCTGAAAATTCTCATAACTTGAATTTGTAACAAAAACTAAACTATTTATCCCAAGCGGTTTTTCAATTTCTTTATCTAGAAAAGTCTTCAATTCTTTACCACTTGTTATATAATATTTAATCATTGAATTAATTAAAGCTTTTAAAATCTGAATATTCGATTTATGTGATTTAATCTCAAATAATTTTTCTTCTTTTTTTTCATCTTCATGCTTCTGTTTTTCTTTTTCTAAACCAATATAAAAAAATTCTCTTTGCTCTTTGTTAGCTTTGAATTGGATATAGAATGCTAAAAATGTAAGAACAGACGCTGAAAGACCAATAATTGGATTCATAATTCCACCAATACTATCTCCAATTTCATTTGGATTTAATAATTTACCATTATTATCTATATTTTTGGGATAGTAAAAAAGAATATCTCCATTGTAATAGTAATTTATGCAATAAAATATTGAATAAACTAAAAGAAGTAAACTTGTTACAACTAAAATTATTAGTATAATATCAGTTCTGGGTTTCTTAACGATTAATTCTTCTATTTTCATAATAGCCGAATTTTAAGATTATGCAAATGGATTTAACTTATCCTCAGCATCAGATTTCATATTTCTTTTTTCTTTTTCTTCTCTTATCCATTCTGAGATATTGGATTTTAGTTCATTTTCATTAAATAAATCTACTTTATCCTTAAATGCGTCTAAAGAAGTTTGAACGCTATTAATTGCAATTTTTGCTCTACCTTTAATACTTTCGATAATTCCATCATTTCCTGCAATAGGTTGTTCAGAAAACTCCTTATAATACAGTATTTTTCCACTAACAAATTTATTATTTCCACTATAAAAATGTCCTTTAGCTACTTCTGCAAAAACTTCCAAATCTCCTATAATTGGCACAGCAAATAATGCATATTCGTAAATTTCCCCAGGTGAAAATGAAAATCCAGCTGGAGCATTATTAAAAGAAAGTCTATCTTTTTCAATAGAAACTTTTGTAGATTCTTTTTCAAGATATGGGGCATAAATTTTACAAGATTCATAAACATTATTTTCTAATGAAGGAGAAAGTAAGTCTGAATCTGTTGACATAATAATTCTTGTCTTTGCTGATTGCAGTGAATGATTAAATTTTTCCATGGTTCTGTTTATATTAGATTAAAATAATAATCTAGGTTTATAATTATTTTTGCATTGAAATTTAATAAAATTTTACATACATATAATACTAATCAATTGATTTATATAATAAAAAAACGCCTCTATTTTAAAGAAGCGTTTTGAAATATAACTGTGATTGAATTTTTCTCAATTCCCATTAAAAACCAAATATAAAACCAAAATCGTCAACCCTAACAACCCAAACAAAAGCTTCACTTTTTTACTAGTTTTCGGAATATCCGATTCATCTGAAAAATTAACTTCAGGATTTTTATCGGTTAGAGAAATTACAACTGCTGCAACTAAAAGCACGGCAAAAATGTAAAACGAAATCAATAAAAAATGAGGCCAGGCTGGATATTTATCGGCAGGGAAAATCCATAAATACAAAACTCCAACAAACAAACTAAAAGCAGAACCCCAAGAAAGTGTCGCATTTACCGCTTTTTTTGTAGTGCGTTTCCAAAAAACACTCAAAAGAAAAACAACAGATAACGAAGGCGCCAAGAAACCTAAAACCGCCTGAAAAATATTGAATAAATTCTGTCCTTTGATATTGTCAATTGCAACGGCAATCAAAATAGCAAAAACACAACCGGCAGCAATCGTTAAACGTCCAATTTTAATTTGATCTTTGATAGTCGCTGTCGGGTTGATTTTCTTCACATAAATATCATTCGTAAAAACGGTGCTCAAAGCGTTTAGAGAAGAACCAATTGTTCCCACTAAAACTGCAATCATCACACAGATTACCAAACCATTCATGCCGCTTGGAAAGAGATTCGTAACCATTGTCATATAAGCCAAATCAGAATTACTTCCTAATTCGGGATATAAAGCATAACACAAAATGCCGGGAAGAATAAACAACGGCAATGCCATAACTTTTAACCAGCCAATAAAGTTTACACCCAATTGCCCCTGTTCTAAGTTTTTAGCTCCCAAAACACTCTGTACCATCGATTGATCGGTACAGAAAAAAGCAACTGCTGCAACAGGATAACCTAACAAAATAGCAGGCCACGGATAATGCGCATCATCAGAAGGACGGACTAAATTCCAAAAATTTGAAGGTGTTTTTTGAATTAAAACATCGATTCCTCCTAGTTTTTGCACACCTAAAAACGAAAGCGTCAGCGAAACTACAATCAGCAGAATCATCTGAAAAACATTGACTTTTGCAATCGCTTTTAAACCTCCGGCAAACGTAAATATTCCAGAGAAAATTACTAAAACCGTAACGCTCTGCCACATCGGAATTCCTAAAATCTGACGCACTAAAACGCCTCCGCTGAACAATCCTAAAGACAGCCAGCTTACTAATATTTTTACCAAAGCATACCACGCTAGAATATTCTGCGTACTATCGCCGTAACGTTTTCCCATATATTCGGGCATGGTGCTGACTTTACTCGCAATATATCTTGGCGCAAAAACCATTGCCAAAAGCAGTAAAAATACAAAGGCGTACCATTCGAAATTTCCTGCCACAATTCCTGTAGCGTAACCAATACTCGCAAAAGCCAATAAGGACGAAGGCCCAACATTGGTTCCCCACATATTAAACCCAATGCTGTACCAGTTTAATGAATTGGAAGCCAGAAAAAGTGTTTCGTTTTTCTTACTCTGCTTCACGCTCACCACATAACCAATGACTAGTAAAGTCACCAAATAAACGGCTACAATTATAAAATCGAGCGTCGTTAATTTATCGTAGATGCTGTTCATAGTCCGTATTCGTTAAGAATATCGGCAATTTTAACCGGCATTCCAGTTTGCAGTGATTTGTCCATTGCCTGCAATAAAGCCACCGTTCCAATGCCTTCTTCCATGTTTGGATAGGCTTCAAAACCTTGCTCGATGCTGTCCACAAAATATTCTAAATAATTCTGATATTCCCCGCCGTGATGACTTTGTCCTTCAAAACGGAAATAATATTTTATCGTGCTGTCACCCCAAGTAATTACTTTTTCTTCGCCCGTTTTATCTGTAACTGCATAACGCAATTCGTGATAATCGGCCTGACTTGCTCCTTCTGTTGCTCTTAAAATCGTACTCATGCCGCTGTCACGCTGTGCAGGCTGAGTTGGTGACGTATACACACCGCTTACACGGGCAATTCTTCCGTCAGTTGCCTTGAAGATAAAGTGCATCGTATCTTCATTTTTCAATCCTGCTGATTGTCCGTTACTGCTGATCATTCCGTAACCCATTACTTCCTGAATGTTTGGTAGATACCATCTGATAAAATCTACAGGGTGACTCAAACCTCCGTACAGCCATTTAAACGACTGCAAAAGCGACCATTCTTTCTTTAAAAACCATCTGTGATCGGCATGATATTGCGCTTCAATGGTAATTAAATCTCCTATTAAACCCGCTTCATAATCGGCTCTTTGTCTTTTGGCTGGTTCGAAGAAACGGGAACTTTGACCGATGAAAACTTTTTTTCCGGTTTTTTCGCTTAATTCTAACAGGGCTGCAGCATCCGAAAGATCATCGATAAAAGGTTTTGTACAAACAACATGTTTTCCGTGTAACAAAGCTTGTTTTACATGTTGTGCATGCAAATGATCTGGCGTGTAAATCGCAATTATATCAATTGAAGCATCGTTTAATAAATCTTCGTAATTGGTGGTGTAAGAATGAAAATCGAATTCCTTTGCGCGCTGTTTGCACAAGTCTTCGTTTCTGTCGCATATTTTTACAAGCTCTAATTTTGAACTTTCTATAGCGGCCGACATGGTGCTTCGTCCTTCTCCAAGTCCTAGAATGGCTATTTTTAACATGGGTTTGGTTATTTTAGATTGTTGATGTTAGTTTTTTTTCGCCACGAATTCACGAATTTTCTTTTAAAATTTTTGCGATTATTTTTTTCGAATTAATTCGAATAATATCAGATAAAGTATTTGAAAAAATAATTCGTGAATTCGTGGCTAATAATATTTATTTCGTTTCTACTTTGTTCAAGAAAATCCAGGTTTCGTCTGGTTTTGCGCCTTCAATTCCGCTTTGGTATTTCTTCATTAAAGCGTTCCATTCGTCTACACGCGGATTGTTTTGGGTTGTTTTCGGATTTAGTTTGTCCAGATTTTCTCCCTTCGGAATACTGATTACCAAGATCAATTGTCTGTCTTTTTTGAAAACCTGTAACTGTTGGAAATCGGCGTTGCAGAAACCTTTTGCTACTTCCGGCCATTTTTCGAATTGTGTTTTATGATACTCTACATATTCTTTCTGCAGTTTTTCACCGGCAGGAAGATTCGCTGTTAAAACAACATTTTCCCAATCCGATGCCGGTTTCGAATCTTTACATCTTTCGAAGTTTTGAAAATCGTAAACCATATCATCATAGATTTTAATTTCTAAAGAAGGAAAAGCACCCGCCAGTTTACGCTTCGTTCTTTCCGGCTGATTCATTTTTCCGTAAATCACCAAATGATTTTTCCATTGGTACAATTCCTGCCCCACAATTCTAAAACCAACTAATGTCGATTTGATTTTTTCGATGTCAAAATCATTTCCTATTAACTCGATTGCATACGGTTTTGGCATTTCCTGCAATCCCCATTTCTCATCGATTACAACTTCTTTTTCTAAATCTTTATAAGGCGCTCTAATTCCGGCTGCCTCTTTAATTTTGGTACTTACATACGGATCGTTATGTTCCCAGATATTTCCTTTTGGACCGTTATGGTTTTTTAGAATTTTCTTCTCGGCAATCCAGTTATTTTTAATTGTAAAACCTTCAGAACCTTCATCGGTATACAAATAAAGCCATAAAAACGGATCGTGCGCATACGGACTGTTGTACACTTTGTCAATATAATTTTCTTCAATTCGGCTGTTGGGTTGTGCCGAAAGTGTATAAATTCCAGCTACATCATGCAAATGTTTGGCGTAATGATGAATTTTATTCGCCAGAATTTTGTTGTTCTGCATTACGTTTGGCGTATGCGTCCATCCCCAGCCCATCGCCATTCCGGAATACGATACGTCTGAAATTTCGTTGTGTTCAATGGTAATATTTCTAACAAAACCAGCGCTGATTCCCAAAGTTCCCCAATCTTCATTGGTTACGTTGGTGATTAAATTATCGGCAATGACTTCATCAGAACACATTTCTCTTTCGTCTTTTATAATTAAAGGCAAATGCGCTTCAAAAGCTTCTTCAGAGAAAATCCCGACATTTATCGCACTTCCGCCAATATCTTTAAATAAATTTCCTTTAACGGTATTGTGGTTTGTTCCTTTATTTAAATCTAAACCAGTCGAAGACAAATGCTCAAAACAACACGATTCAAATTGAATATTATTCGAATAATTAACTTCAACAGCCGCACGAGGTCTTCCCACCCACGCCTGATTTTCTAAATTCGTCTGATTTGGCGTTCCCGGCTGTTTCAATTTATAAGCATCTAACAAATACAAACCAGACTGTAACGGCACATGACCTTGTTCTGAAGGGCGAAGCCAATTGCTGTATTGAAATGAAATTCCTTTAAATCTAAAATGACTTACAGGCGAATCAATTGTTCCTTTTACTTCAACCAGATTTTCTAAAACCGGAACGGTACCTTTTGCCGAATTGATATCTTCGCCCTGACGCGGAATATAATAGATTTTGGCATTTTTCTTATCCAAAAACCATTCTCCAGGCTCATTTAAAAGTGAAAAAGCATTGTTTAAAAAGTAAGCCGAATTTCCGTTGTTTTTAGAAATCCACGGTGCAGGCCACGGGTGTTCGCTTTGAATACGGCTTTCAGGCTCTTCAAACGAAAGTCGGGCGCTGTCTTTCTGAACTTCAATATTTTTGATTCGGAGATTGGCAATCGACCACCATTGTACGATAAACATTTCCATTCCCGGCTCAAACTTTATCGATTTATCTTTAAACGGAATCCAGCAGGTTTGCGACTGATGATCCCAGGATAAAATTCGGTCCATTGTATTTCCAGCAGTGCTTTTGGCTCTCACGGCTTTTTTTCCATTGACCCATAATTGTCGGTAATCTATCAGGCTTCCTGCTTTTTTTGGAGCATCAGCCACCCAAACAGCACCTTTTTTTAACCCATTGATAACGGTTGTCGATTTTGTCCAGTTTTTAATTTCGATTCCACCGCTAATAATTGGCTTTGCATTTGCATCGGCTTCAATTGTTGTTGGACTTTCAGGCGTTCCGGAATCTTCTGGTCTTACAAACAAAGGTTCGTTTAAATAATACGTTCCGTTCATCACGATGATTCGGATTCCGTCTTTTATGGATGGATCTTTTAGTCGGCGCAGTTCTCTGGCTTTTCGCATTGCCATGTGAACCGTTGCCAGCGGATTTGATTTTGTTCCGATGTTGGAATCATTTCCCGATGGTGACACCCAGATTTCAGCAGCATTCGCCGAAAAAAAAGTGAATACCATTAAAAAAACGATCAGTAATTTGTTGAAAGGAAGTAAGCGCATTATTTATAGTATTGATTTTTTTCTTAGGATAAAATTATCAGGCATTAATTTAAAGCACTAATAATTTTACAAATAAATGTATTTTTAACACTTTTACCAAATAATTCGTCCAATTTACTTGAACATAAAGTTATATGTATCCTGTACCCTCCTGTTTGTGTTTTTTGGTTTAGCCACGAATTACACGAATAGCACTAATTTTTTTTTAATTAACTTCATTTGCCTCCAGCTTTAGATGGAGGTTTATAATGTAAAGAGTAAAGGCTTTAGTCAAATTTTGAAATTTAGATAAAACCTGGAAATGTTGAAAATATAACCTCCAGCTAAAGCTGGAGGCAATTCATATTCATATTATTAATTACATAGAAAGAAAAATTAGTGCAATTCGTGTAATTCGTGGCAAACATTTAAACTTTTTTTAATAGATTTGTGTAATCGATTACATTCAACTATTATTATTAATGTGAGAAGTAATTTTTTACATCTATAAAAATAACACCAAAAATTTACTAACAATGAAAACCAACCGACTAAATCTTTTTTCTCTTGCAATGGCAATTATGCTTTGTCTGGGGTCGAAAAATGTAAATGCTCAAAGCACCTCTTACGATACTTATGCTAATGTTGAATTCAAAATGCCAAAAGTAAACGAACCCGTTATTCCAAATAATGTAATGAACTTAAAAGATTTTGGAGCAGTCAACGGCGGTTATGATTTAAATACAAAAGCTTTCGCTGATGCTATTGATGCGCTTTCTAAAAAAGGCGGAGGAAAATTAATTATTCCACCGGGGATCTGGTTAACGGGACCAATCATTTTAAAAAGCAATATCGAATTGCATGCTCAAACCGGAGCTTTAATTAAATTCTCTACAGACAAATCTTTATACCCAATTATCGAAACTAGTTTTGAAGGACTAAATACTTGGCGTTGCATCTCTCCTATTTATGGTAAAAATCTAGAAAATATTGCTTTTACCGGAAATGGAGTTTGGGACGGTTCTGGCGAAGCTTGGAGACAAGTGAAAAAGAGCAAACTGACAGAGGAACAATGGAAAAAATTTGTAGCTTCTGGCGGAGTCCTAAATGAAAAGAAAGACAGCTGGTATCCATCTGAGCAATATTTAAAAGGTGCCAAAGGTGCAGATCAGAACGTTCGTCCTGATTTAAAAACTAAAGAAGATTTTGAAGCTATTCATGATTTCCTGCGTCCGGTTTTGGTAAGTATTCAAAACAGCAAAAGAGTTATGTTTGACGGGCCAGTCTTCCAAAATTCACCAGCTTGGAATATTCACCCTTTATTAATTGAAGATTTAATTGTTCGAAATATAACCGTTAGAAATCCATGGTTTTCACAAAACGGTGATGGTCTTGATGTTGAATCATGTAAAAATGTAATTATCGAAAACTCTAGTTTTGATGTCGGTGACGATGCAATCTGCATTAAATCAGGTAAAGATAAAGACGGACGTGACCGAGGTGTTCCTTGCGAAAATATCATTGTAAAAAACAATATTGTTTATCACGGCCATGGCGGTGTTACGGTTGGAAGTGAAATGTCTGGAGGTGTAAAAAATCTGCATGTTTCAAATTGCACTTTTATGGGAACTGATGTCGGTTTACGTTTTAAAAGTACTCGCGGACGCGGTGGTATAGTTGAAAACATTTATATCTCAGATGTTTTTATGACTGATATTCCGTCTCAGGCAATTTCATTTGATTTGTACTACGGAGGAAAATCGATCGCTGAAACTTTAGCGGAAGGTGGGAATACCGTTAGCACTAAAGCGATTCCAGTAAATGAAGAAACGCCTCAGTTTAAAAATATTGTAATCAAAAATATTACGATTAAAGGTGCTCAACAAGCGGTATTCCTGCAAGGTCTACCTGAAATGAATTTAGAAAATATTGAAATCTCAAACTTGATTGCCAAAGCTCAAAAAGGCTTTTCTATTATTGATGCAAACGGAATTAAAATCACTAACGCTCAATTGGATATAGAAGCTAAAAATGCTTTTGAAATTTATAATACGCAAAACCTTTCATTAAGAAACATAGAGTTTAATTCTGGTTCTTCTAATACGATTACAATCAACGGTCAAGCGAGTAAAAATATTGATTTGAGTGGTTCTAATTTGTCGAAAACTACTACTATTGGAAAGGATGTTCCTAAGAAAGCGGTTAAGTTTTAATTTTTGAACCATATAAGTGATATAAGTTCATTTAATTAAACGCGAAAAAAAAATCTCGCAAAGACGCCAAGTCGCTAAGAAAGTAAACTTTGCGACTTGGCGTCTTTGCGAGAACTAATTAAGAATCAGCTAAATTGATCTTATATCACTCATATGGTTTCAAAAAAAACTATAGTTTATAAAATTTCTTAGCATTCTCAAACCAAACTTTATTCTGGTCTTCAATTGAAAATCCTGACATATAATCTTCTAAAGTTTTTACCACTTCATTATAATCTGAAGCTACATTAAGGACCGGCCAATCGGAACCGTACATCAATTTATCGATCGGAAAGTTTTCAAAAATAACATCTAAATACGGTTTTAAATCTTCTGGTTTCCAATTTTTCCAGTCGGCTTCTGTGACCATTCCAGAAATCTTACACCAGACATTGTCGTACTTTGCAATTTCTTCAATGCCGCTTTTCCAAGAATAAATAGTTTCTGATTTGATGTTTGGCTTTGCTATATGATCGATTACAAACTTTTGGTTTGGAAAATCTTTCACCAAACTTATAGCTGCCGGCAATTGGCGTTCGAAAATCAATATATCGTAAGTATAATTGAATGTTTTTAAAGCTGCGATTCCTCTTCTAAAAGCTTCTCCATACATAAAATCATCTGGTTCGCCCTGCACAACGTGTCTAAAACCTTTCAGTTTTTTTTGGTCTGAAAAGAAGTCTAAACGTTCTTCGATATTTTCGCTTCGTAAATCTACCCAGCCGACTACGCCTTTTATGAAATCATTTTTTGAAGCTAAATCCAATAAAAAATGAGTTTCTTCTTCAGACTGACTGGCTTGAACAGCTACACAGCCTTCAAACTGATTAGCTTTTAATAGTGGCTGTAAATCTTCTGGAAGAAAATCTCTCTGAATATTCTGCATCGTTTCGTCAATCCAGCTGTCTCGAACGGGATCAAATTTCCAAAAATGCTGATGGGAATCTATTCTTTTACTCATATCTTTTTAATTAACATCGCTGATTAAAGCGCGGTCTAAATGTACGTAACCTCCATCCACAAAAACAAATTGCCCTGTAGTATGCGATGATTTTTCTGAAATGATAAAAAGTGCCGTGTCTGCAATTTCCTCTGTTTTGGTCATTCGGCTTTCTAACGGAATACTTTTATTGATTTTATTCAAAACTGTTTCGCCGTCTGGCAATGTTTTAATCCAATCTTCGTAAGCCGGCGTATAACTTTCCGCAATAATAATTGCATTCGAACGAATTCCAAACTGAATCAAATCTACTGCCCATTCTCTTGTTAAGCCCAAAACTCCTCCTTTCGCAGCAGCGTAACCTGAAGTTCCGCCCTGCCCTGTCAAAGCTACTTTTGAACCAATATTTAAGATGTTTCCTTTTGATTCTTTCAAATATGGAAGCGCATATTTAGCCAATAAAAAGTAACTTACTACATTCAATTTCAAAGAATTCATAAAATCCTCGTAGCTAGAATCTAATCCTGCACCGTCATTTACACCCACATTATTAATAATAGCATCGATTCTGCCGTATTTTGCCGCGATTACTTTTACAGCATTTTCTATTGCCACAGGATCAGTTACATCTGTCTGAACAAATAAAGAATTAACGCCTCTTTTTTGAAGTCTTTCCACGTATTCGAAACCTCTTGCATTTCTGTCAACCAAAACCGGAATTGCACCTTCATCTGCCAGTCTGTTAACGATCGTTTCTCCGATACTGCCTTCCTTTCCAGCTGAACCAGAAACAACAACTATTTTATTTTTTAAGTTTAAATCCATTTTTGTGGTTATTTAAAGTTATATTTTTCCTCATTTTTGTCATTTCGACGAAGGAGAAATCTTCGCAAGAAACTCAACAAAGATTGGCGAATTTCTTGATGGAGCTACTCGTGAAGATTTCTCCTTCGTCGAAATGACAAACAGTAGTTTGTAATATACTTTTAGTCTATTTCAATTAATGCTTTAATCACATTATTCTTCGGATCAATCAAGTTTCCAAAATCAGTAATCATTTCAGAAAAACTTGTCCTGTGTGTAATGTATTTTTTCGGATCGATTTTACCTTCTTTCAAGCATTTCATTACATATTCAAAATCTTCAATTGTAGCATTTCTGCTACTCATTAAAGTAGATTCTCTTTTATGAAAATCAGGATGACTGAAACTTAATTCTCCTTTTTGAAGTCCAACCAAAACAAATCTTCCGCCATGCGAAATATAGTTGAAAGCGCTGTTCATTACTTTCTGATTTCCAGTTGCATCAATTACTACATTTGCCATGTCGCCGTTTGTCAATTCAGCTAATTTTTGCGCAACATCATCATTCAACGGATTAATCGTTTCATCTGCATTTAGTTCTCTTTTACAGAAATTTAATCTGTAATCGTTGATATCCATCACAATCACTTTCGCTCCCGCAATTTTAGCAAACTGAATCAAACCAATTCCGATAGGTCCTGCGCCCATAACCAAAACCGTGTCCGTTGACTTAACAGCCGCTCTTCGTACTCCGTGTGCTGCAATTGCCAAAGGTTCAACCAAAGCCAATTCATCGTAATCCAAACCTTGACCGTGCAGTAAATATTGTTCCGGAATTGAAACATATTCCACCATTCCGCCATCAATATGAACACCAAAAACTTTAATATTTACGCAGCAGTTTGTTAATCCGTTTCGACACGCCACACATTTTCCGCAGTTGAAATACGGAATAAAAGTAACTTTATCTCCGGGTTTAAAACCTGCTGCATTTCCTTTTACATATTCCGCCGCCAATTCGTGTCCCAAAATTCTTGGATATTCAAAATAAGGTTGAGTTCCTCCAAAAGCATGAATATCAGTCCCGCAGATACCGATTCTTTTTATTTTTAATAGAACTTCGCCCTCTTTTGGTTCTGGAATACTGGTTTCTTTTAAAAGAAATTCCTGCGGTTTTTCGCAAACAATATATTTCATTTTTTATTTCGTTTAAATTTCTAATTAGACGCAGATGATACAGATTCGGTATCGCGAAGACACGGATTTAAACGGATTTTGATTAATTTCCTTAAATATAAAATCCGTTTAAATCCGCGTTTTTACAAAGTAAATCCGTTTTATCAGCGTCATCATTCGTTAGTACAATAACAGATAGTTATATTACTTTTTATAAGCTACAGCTTTTTGTTTACTTGTTCCTAAACCTTCAATTCCCAATTCTACAACATCTCCTGCTTTAAGATAAATTGGATCTGGTTTGATTCCTAAACCAACTCCCGGAGGCGTTCCTGTGCTGATAATATCACCAGGAAGCAAAGTCATGAACTGGCTTAAATAATGTAATAGATAAGGAATTTTGAAAACTAAATTTAAGGTATTGCTGTCTTGGTATTTTTTACCATTTACAGTCAGCCACATCTTTAAATTGTCTACATCTGCGATTTCATCTTTGGTTGCCAAAAATGGTCCAAGAGGTGCAAAAGTGTCACTTCCTTTTCCTTTTGCCCATTGCCCGCCGCGTTCCAATTGAAATGCTCTTTCGCTGTAATCGTTCAACAAAGCATAACCTGCAACGTAATCCAAAGCTTCCGCTTCTTCTACATAACTTGCTTTTTTGCCTACAACAAATGCCAATTCTACTTCCCAATCTGTTTTTTCGCTGTTTTTTGGAATAATCAAATCATCATCTGGTCCGCATAAAGAAGTGGTCGATTTGAAGAAAATAATCGGTTCAGTCGGAATCGGAGCATTTGTTTCTTTGCAGTGATCGACATAATTCAAACCAATACAAATAATTTTAGAAGGTCTTGCAACCGGCGAACCTAAACGTACCGAAGCATCCACTTCTGGCAAATTCGGATTGCTTTCTAATGCTTTTTGCAGTTTTTCTAATCCATTTTCTTCAAAGAAACTTTCGTTAAAATCGGTTACAATCGAAGAAACATCATATCTCTTTTCTCCAATTAAAACTCCTGGTTTCTCTTTTCCGATTTCTCCAAAACGTATTAATTTCATAATCGTATATTTTTAATTGTTAGTTTATTTTTTTCTGATGAATGAATTTCATCAAACACTTCTGTTTTATGGCTAAGTCTTCTATTTACCAATTCAATTTTGATAAAAAAGACCTAGCAAAAATAATAAATGTAAATTTTACAATTACAAAAGTAATTTTTAAAAATTAATATTCGAGATATATTTTATTTTCCATTACTTAAAATGACTAAAGTTTAAATTTTTATAACATTTTTTAGATGGTTTGTAAAAATTATATCACTAAATATCGATTTACGTAAAAAAAGATTTGCAATAAACATAGGATTTCTTGTTCATTTAAATCTTATTTCTACTTTTGTAATTGTATTTTTTACATTTATTATTTCAAACGATTTCACTACCCAAAATTCCTATATAAAATGATAAAATTAAAAGGCATAACTTGGAACCATACAAGAGGTCTGCTTCCTATGGTAGCCACATCGCAGCGTTTTACTGAACTACATCCAGAAGTTGAAATTTCATGGGAAAAGAGAAGTTTACAAGAATTCGCAGATGCTTCTATTGAAGATTTAGCCAAAAGATTTGATTTATTGGTAATCGATCATCCTTGGACTGGTTTTGGAGCGCAGACCAAAGCAATTCTTCCGTTATCTGATTATTTATCAAACGAATATATTAAAGATCAAGAAATTAACACTGTCGGAAAATCATACGGAAGTTATGTTTTTCATGATAAATTATGGGCGCTTCCTATAGATGCGGCAACTCCAGTTGCCTCTGCCCGCTTGGATCTTTTAGAAAAAAATAACTTAGAAGTTCCTAAAACGTACGACGATTTATTAGCCTTAGCAAAAAAAGGCTTAGTGGCTTTCGCTGGAATTCCGGTAGATGTTTTAATGAGTTTTTATATGTTTTGCTGCAGTTTAGGCGAGGCTCCTTTTCTTTCTGAAGAAAAAGTAATTTCTGAAACAACGGGAATCAAAGCGCTTCAAATGTTTAGAGAACTGGCCCAGTTGATTGATCCAGCTAACTTTAACCGAAACCCAATTCAGGTTTATGAAGCAATGGTTAATTCAGATGAAATTGCATACTGCCCATTTGCTTATGGCTATTCTAATTATTCGCGAATTGGCTACAGCCGTAAACTTTTACATTTTTACGATTTAGTAAAATTGAATGATAAAGCTATGATTTCTTCCTTAGGCGGAACTGGATTAGCGGTTTCATCTTTCAGCCAGCATATTGATGAAGCGGTTAAATATGCTGAATTTACTGGTTCATCTCAAGTACAGCAAAATATTTACACGGATAACGGTGGTCAGCCGGGTCATTTGCAGGCTTGGAAAAGCGAGCGAATTAATGGTGTGACGCATGATTATTTCAAAAATACTTTACCCGCTTTAGAACGCGCATTCCTTCGTCCGAGATATTACGGACATATGTATTTCCAAGATCATGCAGGCGATGTGGTTCGCAATTATTTGATGAAAGGCGGAGACGAACTAAAAGTATTGGAAGAAATGAATTCGCTTTACGCGGAATCTTTAAAAATTCAGACGATATGAAGCCTTTAGAAGGATTAATTGTTTTAGAATTCTGTCAGTTTCTGGCAGGACCTTCTGCTGGTTTAAAACTAGCCGATTTGGGCGCACGCGTCATCAAAATCGAACGTCCTGTAAAAGGTGAAGCCTGCAGACAATTGAGCATCAAAGATTTATTTGTAGATGACAGCAGTTTGCTTTTTCATACCATAAACCGAAATAAAGAATCTTTTGCAGCCGATTTAAAAAATCCTGACGATTTAGTTTTAATCAAAAAACTGATTGAAAAGGCTGATATTATGACACATAATTTCAGACCAGGCGTGATGGAAAAAATCGGTTTAGATTTTGAAAATACGCTTTCTATAAATCCACAGATTATTTATGGAACCATTACAGGTTACGGAAATGAAGGTCCGTGGGCAAAAAAACCAGGACAGGATTTATTACTGCAATCGCTTTCTGGATTAAGCTGGCTGAGCGGACGCAAAAGTCAAGGTCCAGTTCCTTTCGGTTTGGCTGTTGCCGATTTAATGTGCGGTAATCATTTTGTACAGGGAATTTTGGCGGCGCTTTTAAAAAGAGCTAAAACTAAAAAAGGTGTTTTGGTTGAAGTCAGTTTATTAGAATCGATTCTCGATGTGCAGTTCGAAGCCATTACTTCTTTCTTAAATGACGGTGGTCAGCTTCCTGAAAGAGGAGATATTAAAGGAAGTGCACATGCTTTTTTAAGTGCCCCATACGGTGTTTACCAAACGCAAGACGGTTATTTATCGCTTGCGATGGGCGATTTGATTTTCATTGGAAAAGCATTAGGTTTAGATTTAAGTGAATTTAGAGATAAACATCTTTGGTTTGAAAAACGAGATGAAATCAGAACGATTTTAAGCGAGAGAATTCAAACACAAACTTCTGATTATTGGATTGAAATCCTGCAAAAAGAAGGAATCTGGTGCGGTAAAGTTTTCAATTACGAAGAACTGGATAATCAGCCTTTTGTAAATGAATTACAGCTGAAACAAACCGTAAAAAATGCCGAAGGCGAAACTTTGGTTACAACCAGAAGTCCGATACAATTGGATGGAGAAATTCTGCTAAGCGAAAAAGCAGCACCAAAAGTAGGTCAGGATAATTTAAGCATACACGAACAATTTTTAAACGATTTGAAATGAAGCCATTAGAAGATTATTTAATTGTAGATTTCAGTCAGTTTCTTTCGGGTCCGTCTGCGAGTTTACGTTTGGCAGACTTGGGAGCGCGTGTGATCAAAATAGAAAAACCGGGAACGGGAGACATCTGCCGTACTTTGTATACTTCTGACTTGATTATGAATGGCGAATCGTCTGTTTTTCATACCATCAACAGAAACAAAGAATCATTTGCAATTGATTTTAAACAGCCAGAGGAACTTCAAAAATTAAAAAAATTATTAGCTAAAGCTGATGTTGTGATGCATAATTTCAGACCTGGAGTTATGGAACGTATTGGTTTAAGTTATGATGACGTAAAAAACATTAATCCAAATGTGATTTATGCTTCGATTTCAGGTTTTGGAGAACATCCTGATTTAAAAGATTTACCAGGACAAGATTTGCTTTTGCAATCTTTAACGGCTTTGACTTGGCTGAGCGGTAATCAGGAAGACGGTCCAGTACCCATGGGATTATCGATTGTTGATATGCTTGCAGGCGCGCATTTGGCGCAGGGAATTTTGGCTGCCTTATACAGAAAAGCAACGCATAATATAGGAGCGCGAGTTCAAGTAAGCATGCTCGAATCGGCATTTGATTTTCAATTTGAGACGATTACGACTTATTTTAATGATGGAGGCGAATTGCCTGTTCGAACCAAAACCAATAATGCACACGCCTATTTGGGCGCGCCATACGGAATTTACAAAACCAAAAACGGTTATTTAGCATTGGCAATGGGATCAATTCCTGTTTTAGCTTCTTTGCTGCAATGTGATGCTTTATTGCAATTTCCTGAAAATAAATTCACATTAAGGGACGAAATCAAAAATATCCTTGCGGATCATTTACAGACGCAGGAAACACAGTTCTGGCTGGACATTTTAGAACCCGCAGATATTTGGTGTGCAGGAGTTTTAAACTATCAACAATTATTTGAAGAAGATGGTTTTAAGGTGTTGAATTTTACGCAGCAAGTCGAAATGCTTGACGGCTACACTTATAAAACTACACGCTGCCCAATAAAAATTGACGGCGAATATCTGACTTCAGGAAAAGGTTCGCCTAAACTGGGTCAAGACAATGAGAAAATTATTAAAGAATTTATAGACTGCTGATGGAAAAAATTAGAATCGCCGTTCGAAAATTCGATCCGTTCGAAAGTACACTTCAAAAATTATGGGATGCTTTCTGCCTTCAAAACAATATAAAAATGGAAGCAGAAATGATTGCCTTAGAACTTCATGACTTGTATGAAACCACAATTTCAGAAAAAGGCTTAAAAGAAGGAAAATGGGATATTGCCCATATCAATACCGATTGGATTTTTGATGCTGTAAACGAAAATGCGGTTCTTAATTTGTTTTCCTTAATTGGAGAAAATCCGCCCGAAAATTATCCTTTTGGATGGCATAAATCGCTTTTGCATTTACAAAAACTAAGTAATGGCATTTTCGGACTTCCTTTTCACGATGGACCAGAATGTCTGATCTACCGAAAAGATTTATTCGAAAACAAAACGGAAAAAGAGAATTTTAAAAAACAGTTTGGTTATGAACTTTCTACACCAAAAACGTGGCAGGAATTTGCAGAAATTGCAACATTCTTTAATCGTCCCGAACAAAATTTATACGGTTCTGTTTTTGCCAATTATCCAGACGGGCACAATATGGTTTTTGACTTTTGTCTGCAATTATGGACAAGGGGCGGTTCTTTATTAAACAAAAAAAATCAGATTGACATTCATAATGAAGCAGCAATAAAAGCATTGGATTTCTATCGAAAAATGGTCACCGATAAAAATGCTGTTCATCCAAAATCGAGAGAATTTGGTTCGGTTGAAGCAGGTTTGGCTTTCGCCGAAGGACAAGCTGCAATGGCCATAAACTGGTTTGGATTTGCTTCTATGGCAGAAGTAATTGAAGATTCGAAAGTAAAAGGAAAAATCGACATCACTTCCCTCCCATCCGATCCGGGTTATAAAACAGCTTCTTTGAATGTATATTGGTTGTATACCATTGGATCTGGAAGCAAACACAAAAAGCTGGCATACGATTTTTTACGTTTTGCCACAACGCCAGAAAGCGACAAATTATTAACGACTGAAGGCGGTATCGGATGCAGGAAATCAACTTGGAAAGATAAACAAATTAATACTTTAATTCCATTTTATCATAAGTTGGAAATGCTGCACGAAAATGCGCTAACATTACCACAAACGCCAATCTGGCCAAAAGTAGCAGAACTGATTGACAGCACTGTTTTGAAAGCCATTGAAACTGATATTTCGTCTGAAATACTGTTAGAGGAAACTCAGAAAAAAATTAGAGAATTAAGTCAAGGAACAACATTACACAGCTCTGTCAAAAATTAAACTTGGCAGGCTCAAATTCAAAATATAGAACAAATGAATATTTCCTATAAACCTTTACTGCCCCAAACAGAACAGCCAATTATCATCATTGGGGCGAGCGGAATCGTAAAAGATGCACATGTTCCTGCTTACGAAATGGCTGGTTTTAAAGTTTTTGGTATTACGAACAGAACGATTTCTAAAGCATACGATTTACAAAAACAATTCAAAATCGATCATGTTTTTGAAAGTGTTGCAGATGCAGTTAAAAATGCGCCGTCAAATGCTGTTTACGACATTACCGTTTTACCTGACCAATACATTGAAATTTTAGAACAGCTTCCTGACGGAGCCGCAGTTTTGATTCAGAAACCAATGGGAAATGATCTGGCTCAAGCACGTGAAATTGTCGCGGTTTGCGAAAGAAAAAATCTGGTTGCTGCAATCAACTTTCAGCTTCGATTTGCTTCGTTTGTCAGCGCTGCCCGTTATTTAATTAATGAAGGAATTATTGGCCAATTATACGATTTAGAGTTTAAAGTTACGGTAAATACGCCTTGGGAATTATTTCCTTTAATTAAAGAACATCCGAGATTGGAAATTCTTTTTCACAGCGTGCACTATATTGATTGTATTCGATCTTTCTTGGGAAATCCGAAAGGAGTTATGGCTAAAACGGCTAAACATCCGCTTAAGAAATTATCTTCAAGCAGATCGACAATTATTTTAGATTATGCCGAAGATATGCATGTGGTCATTAATACGAATCATGATCATCATTTTGGTCCACAACATGAGGAAAGCTACATCAAATGGGAAGGAACAAAAGGTGCAATTCGAGCAAATATGGGCTTGTTGATGAATTATCCTGACGGTCTTCCAGACGTTTTTGAGTACGCTTTAGCTAAAAAAGATAACGAAAAAGAATACGAATGGACCGAAGTTAAACTGGAAGGATCTTGGTTTCCAGAAGCATTTATTGGCGCAATGTCTAATTTGATGCGCTACAAGGAAGGTTCTGATGAAAAATTATCTGCCAGCGTTCAAGATGTTTTAGGCACAATGAAAGTGGTAGAAGCCTGTTACATCAGCAGTAAAAATGGCGGTATTTCTTTTGATGAAGTGTAATTAAAACACTATATTTCAAAACCAAAAAACAAAATTTAAGTCCTCTTCAAAACAAACGTGATTTTGACATTTCTTTGAAAGAGTATGACGAATAAAAAGTAATTAGATTATGTATTTTAAATCCACTTTTTTCGAAGATTATCAAATCGACGACAAACGAGTAACTTTAGGCAGAACCATCACAGAAACTGATTTTGTAGTTCATGCCGGACATACGGGAGATTTCTTCCCGCACCATATGGATAAAGAATGGTGTAAAACACAACCCTTCGGACAAAGAATTGCACACGGAACTATGGTTTTCAGCATCGGAATCGGCTTAACGGCATCTGAAATTAATCCAGAAGCTTTTTCTAGGGGCTATGACAAAATGCGTTTTGTAAAACCTGTTCATATTGGCGATACTATTCACTCAGAAATTACAATTTCTGAAAAAGGCGAAGCTAAAAATCCTGAAATGGGAACCGTAACCGAACATGTAGAAATTATCAACCAGCGAGGTGAAGTCGTTTTGGTATGTGATCATCTATTGCTTGTGAAGAAAAGGTCCTAAGATTCTAAGGTTCTAAGATTTTAAAAACTTTGCATCTTAGGGACTTTGCGAGATTATTTGCAAAACATTTTTTTTATTCTCGCAAAGAAAAAAACTTAGAATCTCAGCACCTCAGAACCTTAGAAACTATAAAAAAACAACTAAAAACTATCTAAAAAATGCAAATTACAAACCAAGCTGGCGATCTACATGAAGTGCCGACAGAAGGCGGAAATCAAAAACAATATCTTCTTCCTTTTATTTTAGTTACATGCCTATTTTTTCTTTGGGGAATGGCCCACAATTTAGATTCTGTTTTGATTCCGCACCTAAAAAAAGCCTGTGAATTAAACAATCGCCAATCTACTTTAATTGATACTTCTGTTTTCTTTGCTTATTTTATTATGGCGATTCCTGCCGGAATGCTGATTAAAAGATTTGGTTATAAAAACAGTATCATAACAGGATTGCTGGTTTTTGCTGTTGGAGCATTTCTATTTGTACCTGCAGCCAATACGAGAACTTACGAATTATTTCTATTCGCCTTATTTGTAATTGGATGTGGTTTGACTATTTTAGAAACAAGTGCAAATCCGTATGCTGCGATATTAGGACCAGCTGAATCTTCTTCTAAACGATTGAATTTAGCGGCTTCTTTCAACGGATTAGCAGCAATGGTTGCTCCAATTGTAGGTTCATTATTTATTCTTTCTGGAACAAATCATACGCCAGAACAAATGGCTGCGATGCCAGAAGCCGAAAAAGCGGCCTATTTATTAGGAGAAGCTGCTTCTGTAAAAATGCCATATATCGTATTAGGAAGTATTTTGGTTTTGGTTGCCATTATTTTCTACTTCGTGCAATTGCCGTCAATGAAAGCAACGCATACCGAAGCTGAAATTAAACCGGGATTTTTCTCTGTTTTAAAATTTAGACATTTAAGCTGGGGAGTTGCTGCTCAATTTTTCTATGTGGGTGCACAAGTTTGTATCACAAGTTTCTTTATCAGAATTGCACAGCAAGGTGCAGGATTAGATGAAAAAACAGCAGGATATTATCTAGGAATCTACGGTTTCCTTTTTATGGCAGGACGTTTTATAGGGACATTCTTTTTACGTTTTGTGAAAGATTATGTTTTACTGTCAATCTACTGCGTAATGAGCGTTTTATTATGTTTCGTAGCTATTTACGGTTCTGGAATTGTAGTTATTTATGCTCTGGGAGGAATCGGGTTCTTTATGTCAATTATGTTCCCGACTATTTTCTCATTAGGAATTAAAGGATTAAAATCGAATACAGAAACGGGTTCTTCTTGGTTAGTAATGTCAATTGTTGGCGGTGCTATAATTCCGTACGGAATGGGAACTTTAATCGATATCAACCATGATGATATTCAATCTGGATATATTATTCCGTTAGTTTGCTTTTTGATTATTCTTTCTTTCGGGATTTTTGGTCATAAAGTAAAAACGGTTTCTGAATAAAAAAATCAATTATATAATTGAAAAGGCTTTCTCATTTTTTTGAGAAAGCCTTTTTTTATGGAAAACCAAATCTTCAGCGGAGCGACATAAATATTGTAACAATATGTTCCCGTGGTTGAAACTATGGGCTATACATGACTAAAATAATGGTGCTGTTTTTTTGTATAAATCAAAAATGCCTCCTAATAAACTAAGGTTCTCACATTGATATACAGAAGTGTAAAACTAATTGAAGAATAAAACTTTTCAGCCGATATACAATTCAAAAAAACGCCTCATTTCTGAGGCGTTTGGAGTCATGTTTTTATTAAATAAGTGATCTACGAATTATGATCTCAGTGGAACTTATATATGTTTTATTTTTTTTAACCAGTTCAAAGGTATGTCCAATTTTTTAATACTAATTATTAATTAGACGAAAGGCTTAATTATTCCGACAAACGGTTATTTTTTCTCAATCAAAAGCATTTTTATTTCCAACCTCCACCTAAAGCTCTGTACAAATTAACAACAGCCTGCAGTTTTTGGAGGTTGTCGTTTATACCGCTTAACTGCGCAGCTAACAAATTTTGTTCTGAAGTTAATACGTCTGTATAATTGGTTGCTGAACTATATTCTAAAAGCTGTTGTGTGTAATCTACAGCTTTTTCTAAAGCTTCAATTTGTTTTTTCCTTGAATCTTCTTTAGCAACAGCCATTTCATACGAATACAAAGCATTTGAAACTTCCTGACCTGCTGTTAAAAGACTTTGCTGAAAATTATTGTAAGCTTGTAATTGTTGAGATTGAGCCGTAGTTAATCTCATTTTATTCAATCCTTGATTAAAAATTGGCTGTGTTAAACCTCCAATGATGGAATAGAAAATAGAGTTACTAAAGAAATCTTTCAATTCTAAATTCGAAAATCCGCCGCTTGCTGTAAGCGTTAAACTTGGGTAAAAATAAGTCTTAGCCAGATTTGTTGATTCAAATGCAACTCTGAAATTAAATTCTGCTTGACGGACATCTGGACGATTTTCTAACAATTGAGAAGGTACTCCAACAGCAAGATTTTCTGGAATAATCTGCGTTCCCAATTCTCCTCTATCAATTGGTCCAGGTGCTTGTCCTAATAAGATGTTCAAAGCATTTTCTGTTTCACGAATACTTTGCTTCAAATCTGGAATTAAAACTTCGGCTGCATGCTGGTTTGCTTCACTCTGCACCACTGCTGCGCCTGTTACAATTGCACCTTCTTTTAATGCTTTGATTGTTTCAACATTTTTGATACGACTTGCTAATGTTTCCTCTGTGATTTTTAATGATTTATCGTAAGACAACAATAGAAAGTAGTTGTTGGCAATATCTGCAACTAACTGCGTTTGAACTGCCTGTTTTGCAGCATCTGTCGCTAAGTATGAAGCTAAAGCTGCCCTTTTAGAACTGCTTAATTTTCCCCATATATCAGCTTCCCAAGAAGTGCTTAAACCTAGTTTGTAAGTTGTTGTCAACGTATTAATATTAATTCCAGCTGGAAAGTTTAGTCCCGCCTGAGATTGTTTATTTCTAGTTACGTTGGCATCAAAATTTAACGTAGGATAGTAAGCCAGTTTGCTTTGGCGTAATGAAGCCTGCGCTTGTATGATATTCTCAATTGCATTCTTCAAATTAAGGTTATTTTCTAATCCTTTTTGAATTAATGCATTTAGTTTTTCATCTTTAAAAATACTCTGCCATGGCATATCAGCAATTGTAGTCGTATCGGCAGAAGCCTGATCACGATAAAGCTTATCTGTCGACAGCGTTGTTGGTCGTTCGTACTTTTTGGTAATCGAGCACGCACTTAAAAGTGCGGCTGCAATTACCATAAGAATATATTTATTTGAACTCTTAATCATCTCTTTTTTAATTAAATTTTACTCTTTGTGAGCTTCTAATAAATGAATTTCCTCATCATCGTCATCGTCATCATAACCATCTTTTGCTGGACCGCTTATTCTCTCCTGCAATGTCTGGAAAATGATAAATAGAACTGGAATAACAAATACTCCTAAAATTGTTCCGATTAACATACCTCCAACAGCTCCTGTACCAATTGATTTGTTACCAACAGCTCCTGCACCAGATGCAAACATCAACGGAACAAGTCCCAAAATAAAGGCGAAAGAAGTCATTAAAATTGGTCTTAAACGTGCTACAGCTCCTTCAATTGCAGATTGTACAATTGGCAGACCTTTACGTCTTCTGTCCAAGGCAAATTCGACAATCAAAATACCATTCTTCGCCAGAAGCCCAATCAACATGATTAAGGAAATCTGCAGGTAAATGTTACTATTCAATTTGAAAATAATCGAGAACAAGTAAGCTCCTGCTAATCCAAACGGAATTGAGAATAATACCGCAAACGGAAGAATATAACTTTCGTACTGCGCACTCAACAAGAAATAAACAAAAACCAAACATAGAATAAAGATGAAAATTGTTTCACTTCCAGAAGCTAATTCCTCACGTGTTAAACCCGAGAATTCATAACCATAACCTGCAGGAAGGTTTTCTGCCGCTACTTCCTGAATTGCTTTAATAGCATCTCCAGAACTGTAACCTGGTTTTGGTGCTCCCGTAATCGAAATAGAGGTAAACAAGTTAAATCTCGAAATAGATTCTGGTCCAAAAACCCTCGTCATTTTTACAAACTCTGTAATTGGCGCCATTGTTCCTGCACTATTACGTACAAATATTTTATTCAATCCCTGTGTATTAGCTCTAAACTCTGGAGAAGCCTGAACCATTACACGGTATTGTTTTCCGAATTTATTGAAGTTCGAAGCGTATAATCCACCATAATAACCCTGCATAGTTGACAAGATTGTATTTACAGAAACTCCCGCGTCTTTCGCTTTCGCTAAATTAATATCCATCATATATTGAGGGAAACCAGGATTAAATGGAGTTGTCGCATACTGTATTTCTGGACGTTCAGCCAATTTTGCAAGGAATTCGTTATTTACTTTGTAGAATTCAGCAGTCGTGTGACCACCTTTATCCTGAAGCTGGAATTCGAATCCACCACTTTGACCAAAACCTTGAATTGTTGGCGGCGAAATAAAGAATATGCTTGCCTCGCGAATACCGCTTGTTTTGGCAAAAAGCTGTCCAATTACATCATCTACACTTAGATCTCGCTGGTCCCAAGGATATAACTTTACAATAACCATACTGTATGCACTACCCGCACCTGCAGTAAAGTTCTGCCCCACAATACGAAGTGTATTTTTAACTCCTGGAATAGTTTTAGCAATACTGTCTACTTTTTTAGCCATTATATCAGAACGCTCCATAGAAGCTGATGGCGGTAAACTGATATTAGCAAAAACTGTCCCTTGATCTTCTGAAGGAACGAAAGCAGACGGCGTAGTTTTCATCATATAAAATAATCCCAAACCTGCTATTAAAATCGAAGCTAAAACAATCCATTTTTTTACAGAAAGGAAACTTACCGAACGCTTGTATCTTTGAGTTACATTATCAAATGCAACGTTAAATGAAGTATAAAAACGCTGTAAATAACTTTTATGTTTATGATCGTCAGCATGCGGTTTTAATAAAAGCGCACACAAAGCTGGACTCAATGTCAAGGCGTTTACAGCCGAAAGGATAATCGCTACAGCCAGTGTAATACCAAATTGCTTGTAGAAAACCCCTGTTGATCCTGTAATAAATGTTACCGGAATAAATACCGCCGCCATTACTAATGTAATAGAAATAATCGCTCCTGAAATTTCGTCCATGGCATGGATGGTCGCTTTTTTAGCCGATTTATATCCGTGGTCAAGTTTGGCGTGGACGGCCTCAACAACCACAATCGCATCATCGACGACAATACCAATGGCCAGAACCATCGCGAAAAGCGTTAATAAGTTAATCGTAAATCCGAATAAATTTAGGAAGAAGAATGTTCCCACAATCGCAACTGGAACCGCGATTGCTGGAATTAAAGTCGATCTAAAATCTTGAAGGAAAATAAATACTACGATGAAAACTAATATAAAAGCTTCGATCAAAGTATGAATAACTTTCTCAATAGAAGCATCTAGATTTTCATTGACGTCAACCATAATGGTATATTTCATTCCTTTTGGAAAACTCTTTGCGGCTTCTTCAATTAATTTTTTAGAATTAATAATTACATCACGAGCGTTTGATCCTGGAGTCTGGCTGATTGCCATTGCTGCAGATTCTACACCGTTTGTTTTAATTGTTGACGAATAACTTAAAGATCCTAACTCTACTTTAGCCACATCCTTAAGTCTCAGCATTTGGCCGTTTCCGACAGATTTTATAATAATATCCTCAAATTCCTGAGCACTTGTTAAACGTCCTTTGTATTTAATTACATATTGAAACGCTTGGTTTCCGTTTTCACCAAATTTACCTGGCGCTGCTTCGATATTCTGCTCTGCCAAAGCTGCTGAAATATCACTCGGAATCAATTTGTATTGCTGCATTACATCTGGTTTCAGCCAGATTCTCATCGAGTAATCTTTTGCACCGAAAACGGTTACATCTCCTACCCCAACAACACGCTGAATCTGCGGTACAAGGTTGATCTTCGCATAATTTTGAAGAAACGTTTGATCGTAAGCTTTGTCATCACTATATAAAGAGAAAATCAATAAGTTACTACTCTGGCTTTTAGTTACCGTAACCCCAGCCTGAGTTACCTCTACAGGCAGTAAACTTGTTGCTCTAGAAACCCTGTTTTGAACGTTTACCGCTGCTAAATCAGGATTTGTTCCAACTTTAAAGAAGATTTTAATAGAAGCATTACCATCGTTAGTTGCTGTAGAAGTCATGTAAGTCATGTTCTCTACACCATTAATCTGCTCTTCCAACGGAATAACGATACTTTTAAGTACAACGTCGGCATTGGCACCAGTATAACTTGCAGCTACGTTTACCGTAGGCGGTGCGATATCCGGATATTGGGAAATCGGTAACTCAATTAGGCCTAAAACACCTAAGATGACAATAATAACAGATATTACCGTCGAGAGTACGGGTCTTTGTATAAATTTTTTAAACATTCTTTTTTATTTTAAGTCAGCATAAACCGTTTCTGGTTTTTGGTTTTGAGCTTTAATTTCAGTTCCTTCTTTTAAAGAAGCTACTCCTTCTAATACAATTTCGTCTCCAGGTTTTAGACCGCTTGTTACCACATAATAATTTCCTGCTGAATTGTCTAGTATCGTGATATTAGCATTTTTGGTTTTACCATCTTTTCCTAGAACTACTGCGAAAATTTTGTCCTGAAGTTCAAAAGTGGCGCTTTGAGGTACAATTATAGCATCTTTTACATCAGTTGGAATTCTTACTGTTGTGCTGCTTCCGCTTCTAATAATTCCTTTTGGATTAGGGAAACGAGCTCTGATATTTACCGAACCAGTTTCTGTATTAATCAATCCGTTAACCGTTTCAATATGTCCTTTTTCTTCATAAACAGAACCATCTGAAAGCAGTAAAGAAACTGCCGGCATACTTTTGATTTTTTGAGTTAAAGAAGCTCCAGTATTATTGTTTTGAGTGAAATTTAAAAGCATTTTTTCGTTCATAGCGAAGTATGCATAAACGTTACCAATGCTTGAAACTGTTGTTAAAGGTTCTGTAGTATTTGAGCTTACCAAACTTCCTAAACGAAACGGAATTGAACCTACAACTCCATTTACCGGGCTTGTAACTGTTGTATATCCTAAATTTGTTTTTGCATTTACTAAAGCCGCATTTGCTTGAGCCAAAGCCGCTAAAGCTGACTCGTAAGTATATTGTGCTGATTCTAAATCATATTTACTGATAATACCTTTTTCTACCAATGGCTTTACTTTATTTACAGCCAATTTAGCTGCACTTAAATCTGCCTGAGCACTTTTAATACTTGCAGTTGCAGTACGAACTTGCTGCTCATATTCTGGTGCACTGATTTTGAACAAAGGCTGTCCAGCTTTTACAACTGCTCCTTCATCAACAAAGATCTTATCAATGTATCCTTCAACTCTTGGTCGAATTTCTATATTTTGCTGTCCTTGAATACTAGCAGGAAAATCGCTGTTTAATGTAGCAGATTCCGGCTGTAATGTCACAGTTTTATACTCTTTTATCTGCGGTGCGCCCCCAGCCTGAGCCGATTTATCATTTTTACCGCAAGAAGCGATAACAATTGATGCTGCGAGAATACTTAAAAATGATTGCTTATTCATTGTGAAAAATGTGTAATTATCGATTATATGTAGACAAAATAACTAAAATATAACTAACGAAAATTTTCAAATAGACGAAGAGCGAGAGAGAATCGATAAAGGTAAGCTGACGACCGATGGAATTTTTCCAAATATTAAACAAGCGTTTAATTTTATCTTATCGACTCTAAAATGCTTTTTAGAGACTCTAAATCAGTCTTGGACGATTGCCCAAAATTTATGTTTAAATAAAGTGTAATATTGTCCTTAAAACGATAAATTATAATGACACCTAACTTTTTCAGACCCTACTTATTCACCGGATTACACATTCTTGGATGGTGTTTGTTAGGATATATTATGCTGTTTTACATCCCATTAACTTGGAATGTTGTGCTTCCGTCAGCATTTTGGCTTTGGCAGAGTATTGTGCTTTTTTTATTGATTGTTGTTTTTTATTCGACAGCAAAAATTATTGTGCCAAAAACTATTATTAAAGACAATACCTCTCTTTTTTTACTTTGGGCATTTCTTGCTATTTTCAGCATGCAGCTAATTGCTTATTTTTATACCTCTCAGACAGATCTTCATAATCAAATCAGTAAAGCTATTGGTTTTACAAAGTATAAAAATCCTTATTTCGATAATTACGTTTTTACGCTTACGCTTCTGGTTTTAGGAATAAGTACCAGCTGGGCAATGCTGCAATATTGGCAAAAAGCCGCACAGCACAAACAGAAATTAGAACAGGATAAAACAGCCGCAGAATTAGCAATGCTGAAAGCACAGATTAATCCGCATTTTTTCTTTAATTCATTAAACAGCATCTATTCACTTACTTATACTGATATTGAAGATTCGAGAAATGCACTTCATACTTTAAGCCGTATGATGCGTTATTTGCTTTACAGCACCGAAGGAGAACGAACAACATTATTAAAAGAAGTAGAATTTCTAAAGGATTTTATTGCCTTAATGAAACTTCGTGCGAACCGAAAATTAACTATCACTACAGAAATTCCCGAAAAACTACACGATTACCCAATTGTTCCCATGTTATTATTACCTTTAGTAGAAAATGCTTTTAAACATGGTATTCATGCCACAGATAAAAGCGAAATACACATTAAACTTTCACAAAATGGTACTGATTTAGAATTTGAAGTAGAAAATACTTTCTTCGAAAAAACAACAGTTACTAATGAAGGCGGAATTGGTTTAACAAATACCAAAAGAAGATTACACTTGATTTACCCAAATAATCATTTCATCACTTTTGGAGTTACCGACCACGGAACATATAAAATTAAATTGAAAATAACTTTAGAGCAATGACCGTATTAAAATGCATAGCAGTAGATGATGAACCTTTGGCTTTAAAACTCGTAGAAACGTTTATACAGCAGACTCCATTTTTAGAATTAATTTCAACCTGCGACAATGCTGTTGAAGCTATGGGATTAATTAGGGAAACAAAACCTGATGTCGTTTTCTTAGATATCAATATGCCAAACTTGACCGGAATGGAACTGGCAAGACTTATACAAGATCAGCCTGGACCTCTTCCAAAGATTATTTTTACTACCGCTTACAATCATTATGCAATAGAAGGATATAAAGTAAATGCTGTAGATTATCTTTTAAAACCTTTTAGTTACGAAGAATTTCTTCGCGCTTCTACGAAGGTTTTACAATTATCTGAAGAAGCAAACAATCAGTTTCAAAACATTGCTGCAGATGACGAATTTATCTTTTTAAAAGTAGAATATCAATGGGTTAGAATCTCGTTAAAAGATATTTGCTATATAGAAAGTTTAAAAGATTATGTAAAAGTTCATCTTGAAGATTCTCAGAAAGCTTTACTGTCACTTATATCACTTAAGGCTTTAGAAGAAAAACTTCCTTCATCAAAATTTATGCGTGTTCATCGTTCTTTTATTGTATCTCTGGACAAAATTAGTGCTATCAGCAAAAACTCGATTTTTATTGATAAAATAGAAATTACGGTTGGTGAACAGTACAAAGAAGCTTTTAAAATAGTAGTCGATAAATGGCTTAAATAAATTAGAATTATAAAAATTATGGAAAAAAGATCAAATAAATATTACCTGACTTTAAGTCTTAAAGAATATGCAAATGGTGAAACAGAACCAGCAAAAGAGCTTGGAATCGAGTTTGACAATCACGATGAAATTTTCGGAATCATCGAAAAAATCAAAGAAAAAAACATCTTTGCCGATCAGTCAGAAGCTGTTCAATTTGCTTTGGGACTAAAATTATTCAGTGAGATTAAACTAAAAAATCGCAAAAATCCTCTTTTTGACGAATTAAATGAAGTTTTTCCTGTTTTTATGAAAAAACTAAAAAGTCTTTAAAAACTCCTTTAAAATTAAGACTTTAGACTCCTTATGCTTTTAAATTATAGTGTTAAATTTCAATAGAAATAAAGATTATCTAATTCTTCTCGGCAATAATTTGAAGGGATTTTCCGTTAAAAATAATGCATGTCCCACTAGATGCTTTTCCAAAAGAAGTTTAATTTCTATCTGAAATTCTTTTGCTTCATATAAAATGGCATAAGTATTTAGGCAAATCTAAATTGAAGATAAAACGGAGAATTTCATTTTGAAACTGACCTTTTCATATTTAATGAATCTCTAAAAAAAAACATTCTTTTTCGATTGTTGGATAATGCAAATTTTATTTTTTAACCATTAAAATGAAAGCATTATGATAATTAAAAAAAGTATTTTTCTTCTTGCTGGGGTCTTAGCTTTAAGCAGCTGCTCCAACAATGATAATGATGATAGTACCAATATAGGGCCGACTGGACCGCCGGTAGAAACAGGTACGGCAAATACAACCTACAAACCTGCATTTTCTGGACAAACGCGTGCAGGAAGTATTCAAACCACAACAGAAATTGAATCTAAAGTTATCACCAACGGTTTAAGCGCTCCTTGGGGAGTGGCTTACCTTCCGGATGGACGTCTTTTGGTAACCGAAAAAGCAGGTAAAATAAAAATTGTTACACAAGCTGGAGTTATAAGTAATGCCTTAACAGGAGTTCCTGCCGTAAATCCAGCAGATCAAGGCGGATTACTAGGTATATGTCTTGATCCTGCATTTGCAACAAACCGCATGATTTATTGGGCTTTTTCTGAAGTAGTAGCAGGCGGAAATATTACAGCTGTTGCAAAAGGAAGAATCTCAGATAATGATACAGCAATTGAAAATGCAACTGTAATTTATCGTTCTAATACACCAAATAACAGCACATTACATTACGGAGGCCGTGTATTATTTGACAAAACTGGAAATTTATTTGTGAGCATTGGCGAAAGATCTGTATTAGAAACTCGTCCGCTCGCACAGGCAGCAAACAGCAGTTTAGGTAAAATTGTACGCATTACTACGAATGGACAAGCTGCGCCAGGAAATCCAGTTTTCTCGCAAACTGGCGCTTTACCAGAGTTATACACTATCGGACATAGAAACCCACAAGGACTGGCTCTTCACCCAACAACTGGAGAATTATGGCAGAGCGAACACGGACCAAGAGGCGGTGATGAAATTAACCGAATCACAGCCGGAGCAAACTACGGCTGGCCAACTATTACATACGGAATTGAATACAGCGGCGCCAAAGTTGGCGAAGGTATTCAGCAGCAAACTGGAATGGAACAGCCTGTATACTACTGGGATCCTGTTGTTTCACCAAGTGGAATGACTTTTTACGCAGGAAACCGTGTACCTGAATGGCAAAATAATCTTTTCATAGGAGCATTAAGTGGCATGCATATTGTTCGTTTAGCTTTTAAGGATAATAAAGTAGCTGGAGAAGAAAGATTATTGGCTGGTGAGGGACAAAGATTTAGAGATATCACACAAGGAAAAGATGAAGCATTATACGCCGTTACTGATCAAGGAAGACTTTACAAAATTGATAAAAAACAGAAGTAAACTAAACTTGTTCATTTATATTAGCCAAAAACGCCCCATAATTGGGGCGTTTCGTATTTTATAAATAAAGAATTAATTAAGCTTTAGCTTTTCTTTTTACTGTACAGCCAATTTCTTTAGTTTGAGTAATTGCTGGTTTTTGACCGCTTTTTAAAGATGCGATAACATCTTCTGCATATTTTACTTTATCTGCTTTATTTCCTTCTGGATCATTGTCGATTGCTCCAACATATTCTACAATATTTCCTTTTGAGGTTTTAGAAACGATGAAAATATGCGGTGTACGTTTTGCACCGTACTCGTCAGTAATTTTTTGTCCTGGATCAAATAAATATGGGAAAGGATATTTTTTACTTTTTGCCAAGTCTTGCATTTTAGAAAAAGTATCTGCTGTAGAAGCTTCTGGGTCATTTGGATTGATTGCAATTACAGGATATCCTTGTGGTTTGAATTTTTTATCTAAATCGATAATTCTTTGCTCATAACCAATCGCATACGGACAAGTGTTGCAAGTAAAAACCACGATATAACCTTTTGCATCTTTAAAAGTTCCAAAAGAAACTTCTTTGTTGTCTACATTTTTTAATTTGAAATCTGGCGCAGTATCTCCCGCTTTAAGAGTTGTAGTTTGTGCCTGAGAAAGAAAGGCAGAAAATGCCAACGCTAGTAATAAAATTATTTTTTTCATGGTTTCTGGATTTATAGTTTTTTATATTCAGTTAATAATTGTTCGTATGTAAATTCCGTCTCGACAAATTTTCGTTTATCATTTTTAATAAATAACGTTGCTGGAATACTTCCTGACCAGATTGGATCGATTCGGTCAATAAATTCCTGCGGACTGCTTTCGTTTAAAAGAAAAACTTCATTCTTCAAGTTTTTTCTTTTTACAAACGGAATTACGTTCGATTCTAGTTTCGATTTAAAATCTAAACTCACCAATAAAACAGCCAATTTCTCTAATTTGTTTTCTGCTTTTAATTTCTCGAAATGCGGTAATTCTTTGATGCAAGGCGCACACCAAGTTGCCCAAAAATTGACAACGTAAGTACTATCTTTTCCATTTTTAATTCTTTCATTAAGTTGATTTATATTCAAGAGCTTTACGTTCTGGCTATAAGCCGAAACTGAAAAAATACTAATTAGAAAGATATAGTAAAAAGACTTGATTTTCATAAGAATACAATGCTTTAGGATTAAATTGTGCCTTACAAATATAAAGCAATGAAATCTTACTTTTTGTTAATAAAAGTTTAATAGGTTTTAATTTATACAGAAACTCATATAAGCTTTGTGCATTGAATTTTGATAGTCACATTTTATTGACTAATTGACTTATGATTAATTACAAACGAATTTTGTTGCAAATAAAAAACAGTTGTTATGAAAATACTGTCGCTATTATTAATCATGATTTGCAGTTTAAGCTGTCAATCTCAAACAAATTCAAAAATGAATGAAAATAAAACAAATCCGCTATTATGCGATCCAATAAGCGGAACATGTGAAATTCCAATAAGCGAAAATTCTAATGAAACCGCTAATATTCAAATTGAAAATAAACCTATAAAAATCATTTATTACACAGATCCAATCTGCTCGTCGTGCTGGGGAATGGAACCTCAACTTAGAAAACTAAAATTAGAATACGGCGATTATTTTGAAATTGATTACAGAATGGGCGGTTTATTACCAGATTGGAGTTATAATAGCGGCGGTATAAGCAAACCTTCAGATGTTGCACATCATTGGGATGAAGCAAGTTTACATTACGAAATGCCAATTGATGGAGATGTTTGGCTTGAAGATCCGTTAGATTCTTCTTATCCGTCATGCATTGCTATGAAAGCTGCGCAGATACAGGGGAAAGAAAAAGCAGTAAAATTTATGAGAATCCTACGTGAGAAATTATATCTCAAAAAGAAAAACATAGCAAAATGGGAAAATATTGTAGAAGTTGCGAAAATCGCAAATCTTAATGTCGAAAAACTAAAAACAGATTATGATGGTGATGCAAAAAAGCTTTTTCAAGAAGATTTAAATTATGGCAAAACTCTTGGAGTAAGAGGTTTCCCAACGCTTTTTTTTGCTGATGAAAACAATAATAAATTAACTGTTTACGGTTCTAAACCTTATTCTTCTTATGAGAATGCTTTACTGGCTTTATTTCCAGAAGCAAAAAAGAAAAGTATCGTTAAAGAAAATCCTTTATCGATTTTTGAAATATATCCTTCATTAGCGCCAAAAGAATTTGCCGTAATTCATGACATTTCTGTTAACGAAGCAAAAATTATATTAGAAGAATTGCATGCAAGAGGAAAGTTAGGTAAAATGTCTATAAAGAATGGTTCGCTTTACAGTAAGTAATTTTAAAATGTCCCATGGAACATTTCATTGGTAGAAAATAAATATTTTTCTAGATATCATCCCGTAGGCATGTTTGGGTCATGAATTTGATTATTTAAAATATTGTCATTTCAACAATCAAACGTTCCTACGGAACGTAAAATCAATACATTTATTTTTTTTTCTACCAATGAGATGTTCCTAACGGAACATTTAAAAATTCTTGATCTACATAAAAATTTGGAAATATTATAATAGAAAATCAAAAGTTCCTACGGAACGTAAAATCGATGCATTTATTTTTTTTCTACCAATGAGATGTTCCTAACGGAAC
>Ga0157373_10000011_pt1 | contig 195785 bp, 155 predicted proteins | sample C65metaG_FD_113460 | JGI IMG/M metagenome (GOLD analysis project Ga0157373, IMG submission 113460) | Corn rhizosphere microbial communities from Kellogg Biological Station, Michigan, USA - C6-5 metaG | ecosystem: Host-associated > Plants > Roots > Rhizosphere > Soil | place: USA: Michigan...
GTTATTAGTTATTAGTTGTTAGTTGTTAGTTGTTAGTTGTTAGTTTGAATGTTAATACTCTAAAATCTGCAATCTAAAATCTAAAATCACCAATCTAAAATAAATAAAGCGCCTATGTAACAAAAGTCCAAAAATGAAATGGATCGTTATTTATAAAAAAAACCGGAAAATGCGCCAACATTTCCCGGTAGAGTAAATGCGGTCAGTTAATTAACCAACCAACATTAAAAAAACATTTTAAAAGTATGAAAAAAGTATTGAACAAAATCAGGTTCGACAAGCCTTTTTTGAAATTTGATTTGAAGATGAAATTGACCACATTATTTTTATTCACCGCCTTAACAATAATGCACGCCGGAACTACTTATTCGCAAAAAGCTAAAATCTCTTTTAGTGCTAATAATATGACTGTTGCTAAAGCTATTGAAAAGCTCGAATACACAACCAATTACAGATTTGTTTACAATGTAAGATCTGTCAATTTAAATAGAATTATTACTATTAATGAAAGTAATGTTGCTATTGAGACACTCTTAAATACCATTTTTGGAGATACAGGAACTGACTATAAAGTTTCTGGAAATCACATCGTTTTAATGGCTAAAAAAGCTCCTGAAGAAAGAACAGTAAAAGCCGAAGCAGACTTTATCGTAAAAGGACGTGTAACCGATGAAAAAGGTATGCCTCTAGTTGGCGCCGCAATTTCTGATAATGGTTCGGGTAGAGGCGTTCAGACAGATTTTAATGGAGAATATCAAATTATAGCGGTAAGCAGCGAAACTACTTTAGCATTTGCTTATTTAGGATATGTAAGACAAGAAATTAAAGTTGAAGGAAGAAGTGTTATTAATGTTGTATTGAAAGAAGATGTACTAGAACTAGAAGGTTTAGTATTAAAAACTGGATATCAAAATATTGATGCGGAAAAGGCTACAGGATCTTTTTCAAATTTAAAAGCTGCAGACTTTAAAGAACAACGTTTAAGCAGTATAGATAAAATTTTAGAAGGACGTATCGTAGGATATCAGGATGGTAAAATTCGTGGAACGACTTCAATGACAGGGTCAACAGCGCCTTTGTATGTTATTGACGGGTTTCCTGTTGAAAACACAAGATTAACTCCGTATAGTACACTAGAAGAAAATCTTCCAAGTCTGAACTTAGAAGATATTGAAACCATAACGGTTCTAAAAGATGCTGCGGCATCCTCTATTTATGGTGCGCGTGCTGCAAATGGAGTTGTAGTTATAACAACTAAAAAAGCTAAGGCAGGAAAAACAACTGTTTCATTTTCAAGTAATTTAACGGTTACTCCTTATAGAAATTATACTGGAAATCTTACGAGTTCTGCTGATATTATTGGTTTAGAAAAAGGATGGGCAGACGGAAATCCTAATTTAAAAACGGCTAATGCAAGTACATATGCACAATCATTGTTAAACAATGCTGTATTTACAAGTTTAGGAATGCAGGCTATTTTAAATGGTTACGCAGGAAAAACTTCTATGGCAGAAATGAACAATCGGTTGGATGCGCTTGGCTCTCAAGGTTATAAATATTATGATGATGTGGCGCGATATGCAAAACGCGATCAATATTTTTTACAGCATAATCTTAGTTTAGGAAAAGCAACAGAAACGAATACTTTCAATGCTTCTTTAACGTATAAAAATAATCAGCTTGAAGATATTTATTCTGAAAATGAAACAGTTGGTCTTAATTTAAAAAACTCAACTCAAATTAACAGCTGGTTATCTTTAGACTTAGGAACTTATGTTAATTTCGGAAAAGGAGATACGCAAAGTTATTTTGCTTCAAATCCTGGATATAAATATCAGCCATACAATCAATTAGTTAATAATGATGGAACTAATTTTGTATCTACACCAGAATCTCGCTACAATAGTTTTACACTTAATTCTATAAAGAATTATGGTCTTTATGATATGAGCATCACTCCGATGGATGAGTTGGGGAGAAATTTAATTGAAAGCAAAAATTTCTTAAACAGGACGTATGCAAAGTTTAATGTGAAATTTAGTAACGCATTTACATATAATGCAATGTTTCAATACGAGTTTGGTTCAGATCGTGCTAATCAATTATTTGGTAAAGACTCTTATTATGTAAGAAGTAAGGTGAACGGAATGGTGACAATTGCCAATAACAAAGCTGTTTATAATTTACCATACGGAGATATTATAAAAGAAACCAATCAGTATTCTAATGCTTATAATTTCCGTCAGCAATTAAACTTCAATCAGACTTTTGCCGAAAAGCATGATTTTTCTGCGATTGCAGGTATGGAAATCCGCCATTCCAAACAAGAATATAAAGACAATACACGTTACGGATATGATTCGCAGACTTTAGGTTTTGCGCCAGTCAATCAAGCTGATTTATTAAAAGTGTACGGAACTGTTTTTAGTGGTTATATGTCACAAAACGAGTTTTCATTAGAAAAAGAATTACAAAATCGTTTCGTTTCGGTTTATGGAACTGGAGGTTATACTTATGATAAAAGATATACACTTTCTGGAAGTATTCGCTGGGATCGTTCTAACCTTTGGGGAACAGACAGTGAATACCAAAACAAACCAACTTGGTCAACAGGAGCCGCATGGAATATTGACAAAGAATCATTTTTTGATGCTGCATGGGTAGACGGGCTTAAACTTCGTGCTTCATATGGTATTGGAGGAAATATCGCTAAAGATTCTGCGCCGTACTTAACAGCATATTATAATTCTAACTCCAATGTTGGAGGAAACCAGGGAACTGTAAGCAAGAGACCAAACCCAGAATTGTCTTGGGAAAAAACAACGACAACTAATATCGGTTTAGACTTTTCATTTTTTAAGAGCAGATTAGGCGGAACTCTAGATTTATATAATAAAAAAGGAGAAAATTTGTTAGCGAGCAGCCAGGGAATTCCAACAGAAGGATGGGGTTATTCGACTTACACGCTTAACAATGGGGAAATGACCAACAAAGGTATCGAAGTTACTTTAAGAGGAACTATCATAAAAACGCCTTCATTCTCTTGGGATGCATCTGTTTTATATGCTTACAACAAGAACAAAGTCGATTACGTAAATGTAAAAGCGCCCGTTTATTACCTGCAATTAGATTACCCACAGGCTTTTCCTAGAGTTGGAACAAGTTTTAATTCTATTTATGGTTACAAGTGGGCTGGCTTAAGCAGTACAGGAATACCTCAGGTTTATGATGCTTCTGGAACGGCAGTAAAATATAATCCGGGACAAATAGATGCTATTCAGGATTTTGGTTCAACAGTTCCTACGCACAGTGGATCTTTCCATACTTCTGCAAATTATAAAAACTTCTCACTTTCAGCACTTTTCATTTACGAACTAGGTCATAAAATTAGAAATACGTTTCTGCCGATGTTAGATAATGTTTATTCGGGTGCAATGGGAGGTTATATTACCAATATTTCAGTTGTTAATAATCATATTGCAGACCGTTGGCAGCAGCCTGGAGACGAAGCTTTCACAAATATTCCGAGAGCAGTATACGAATATGATCCAGAATTTAGCTCAGATTCTCGTACTATTTATTCCTATGCAGATATTAATATCTTAGATGCATCGAATGTAAGATTAAGCAACATTTCATTGGCTTATCAAATGCCAAGTGATATTATAAAAAGAGTAAAATTAGACGGTGTACGTTTCAATTTAAACGCAGAAAACGTATATACTTTTGCTAAAAGCAGAGATGCAAAGTATCTTTTAAATGGTTTCCAATCTCCAAGTTTTGTTTTGGGTGTAAATGTTAATTTCTAATTTATAAAGACTAGACGATGAAAAATATATATAAAAAGATTGCGTGCCTATTAGCTTTAGGATTGACTTTAGCATCTTGCGAAGATTATTTGAGTGATATTCCAAAAGGATCAAAATCACCAACAACATTAGCAGATTATGAAGCTTTTTTGCGTGACGAATACACAAATCATAGGGTTGATATTACTGGAGCTTCACAATTATTAAATGACCAATATGTAACTGTTGCCTCTTTGGCAAATAATAGGTTATATGCTGCCAATTATATGTGGGACGAGAATGCAGACCGTATTGCATTGAAGGTATCTGATGAAACAATGTATTACTCAAGTTATGCAGGAATTTCGACTTTTAATTTAATTATCGAAAATGCATTAAGTACTACTCAAGCAACGGAAGCAGAACAAAGAGTAGTATGGGCAGAAGCAAAAGTACTTCGTGCCATGAATTACTTTAATTTGGTGAATTTTTATGCAGATACTTATGTAGCTTCATCAGCTTCAACAAAATTATCAGTTCCGTTAATTACAAGTGCCAATATTAATGCGCCAAGTAAACAAGTAACAATTCAGGAAATGTATGATTTTATCTTGAATGATGTGAAAGAAGCTTTACCGTATTTGTTGAAAGTTTCTCAAACGCCTTTGCATCCAAATTTAGGAGCGGGTTATGCCTTTTATTCAAGAGTTTATCTTCAAATGAATAACTATACAGAAGCTTTAAAATATGCAGATTTGGCATTGGCAGAAAATAATAAATTATACGATTGGATTGGTTATTATAATACCAATAAAACAATTATTGATACTCCAAATTCATATACAACTACTACATCTCCAATGGGTTATACGTATGTAGAAAATTACACCTATCGTCATGGTACATATAATAGTTTAACGACAGAAAACAGCATTCCTGTAGAACGCGCACAACGTTTTGAAGCAGGAGACGCCAAATTTATCTCTCGTTGGAAACTTTATACTGTTGGTGCTGAAACATATTATAGAAGAACTTTATCTGGTGCTTTTAATTTTGGAGGAATTACAACTGTAGAAGTTTATTTGATTAAAGCTGAATGCCTTGCGCGTGCAGGACAAATCAGTGAAGCACTGAATGTTTTAAATACAGTTCGTAAAACTCGTATTCTGCCTGCTTCTTATCAGGATATTTCGACTACAGATAAAACAACAGCTTTGAATGCTATTTTCAGAACAAAAAACAATGAACTTACGAACACATTGATTCCTTTTGCAGACGCACGCCGTTTAAATGCAGAAGGTGTTTATAAAGTAAGTTATACTAAAACAGCAAACGGAACTACATACACATTATCATCAGATTCTCATTTATGGACAATGCCATTTCCACAGGGAGCGACGCAAAATCCAGGAAACGGAACGATAACTCAAAATGTAGCGAAATAAAAATCCCAAAGCTTCCTGAGTAGGAATTCCGAAAGGGAAGCTTTTTTTAAACATCAATCCAAAAAAATGAATACAATTAAATACAAAATATTAGGATTGTGTATTTGCCTATTTGTGATTTCAAATCACGGTATTGCACAAAAGAAAAAAGCAATAATGACTGCACCAGCTTCTTATTCTATCGAAGGGAATATTACTGGACTTGCAGACGGGACAACAGTGCAATTAATTCCTGGCGCAACACATTCTTCTGAATTGCCAGTGGCTGAAACAACACTAAAAGAAGGTAAATTTACCTTTACAGGAAAACTAAACGAACCGCGTTTTTTTTATCTGGTTTTTGGAAAAAATAAAGGTTACATGCATTTAATAGTTGAAAATTCTAAAATAAAAGTTACGGCAGATGGAGAAGTTTCAAAAAGCGAAGATGAGCGAATTAACTTCAAAAATGAAGTTATTACAGGTTCTAAATCAAACGATTATTATAAAAAGGAAACTGCTTTTAAAGCTGAATTAAATAAAGATTACGAAGACTATCATAAAGGTACAGAGGAGCTTGGAAAATTATATTCGAAAGCCAGAACAGCTGGAAATAAAAAACTGATGGATTCTATTGGAAATTCTGCAGAATGGAAAAAATTCGAAGCAGATGAAAAAGCATTTTTTACCAAAGTACAAAAAACAACGACAGACCTTATCGCCAAACATAAAACAACTTGGTGGGGACCTTTTTTCATGATGACCCAATATAGTTATTTTACGCCAGATCAAAAGCCTCTTTTTGAGCAATTTTCTGAAACGGCAAAGAAAAGTTATTACGGACAATTGGTAGACAAAGATTTGAATCCTAAATCTCTAATAGGAACAAGTGTTGCTAATTTCGGATTAAAAGATAAAGACGGAAAGGCTTATACAGCTAAAGAAATCGTAGCAGGAAAAAAATATATTTTAATCGATTTTTGGGCTTCGTGGTGCGGCCCATGCAGAAAAGAAATTCCGAGCTTAAAAACAGCTTATTCTGAATATGCAGATAAAGGATTTGAAATTTTAAGTATCTCAATTGATAAAGATGAAAAAGCCTGGCAGAAAGCACTCGGAATAGAAAACATGCCTTGGCACAATCTTTTAGACGATGATAAAGTAAGTAAATCGTTTAATGTAAAAACAATTCCAGCCACTTATTTAGTAGATAGTAAAGGTGTAATTATCAACGATAATTTAAGAGGTGCAGAATTGGAAGCAAAATTAAAAGAGCTTTTGAAATCTTAATTTTTAGGAATTAAAAATTGAGAATTAAAAATTAAAAACACTTGATCAAAACTATAGCTATGTATATTTTACATCTATGATTCTATGTGTTTAAATAAAAAATAACAACAAAAAAAATAACATGAAAAGTACAATCTTAAAATCAGGTTTGACTGCTTTGGCATTTATAACCGCGCTTTCTTCTTGTTCCAAAAAAGAAGGATTTACGATCAATGGCACAATCGCAGGATTAGATAAAGGAACGGTTTATCTGGAAAACACAGATGAAAAAGGAAACAAGAAAATAACCGATTCCGCACAAATCAGTCCAGAAGGAGCTTTTACTTTTACGGGAAAAGTTTCAGAACCATTGCTGCATACTATTAAACTAAAGGGAGAAGAATACGGTGCCTATTTTCTTTTGGATAATGAAGATATAAAAGTAGAAGCTAAAAAAGATTCCATTTTTAAAGCTAAAGTTAGCGGCGCGACACAAAACGATATTTATAAGTCGTATTATGATAACGAATTCAAAAAAATACAAAACATCGCTGGTCCTATTTACAAATTGTCTGATTCTTTAACTCAGAAGGGAAAAGTAAAATTAAATGCAGAACAGCAAACTGCAATGGATAAAAAATGGAAAGATCTTGCCGCTTTCGCTGATGATTTAACCGATAAGTTTATCCGAAAAAATAAAGATAAAATAGCCGCTGCTTTAATAATTAATGATCGAATTGTTTCTTACGGAACTCCAGCACAAGTAAAAACGTATTTTGCTGTTTTGTCTCCAGAAGTACAAAAATCATTTTACGGGAAACAGTTAAAAGAAGCCATTGATCTTAATGATAAAACAGCTGTTGGTTCTCAGGCACCTGAATTTTCTCAACCTGACGTAAACGGAAAAGCTGTGAAATTAGCCGATTATAAAGGAAAATATGTTTTGGTTGATTTTTGGGCGAGCTGGTGCGGTCCATGTCGAAAAGAGAATCCAAATGTAGTTTTGGCTTATAAAACGTACCATGATAAAGGATTTGATGTTTTAGGAGTTTCGTTAGATGATAAAAAGAAACTTTGGGAAAAAGCAATTGAAAGAGACGGATTAACGTGGACTCATGTTTCTGATTTAAAAGGCTGGCAGAATGAAGCTGCCGTTTTATACGGTGTAAAAATGGTTCCAACCAACTACTTAATTGGACCTGACGGAAAAATCATTGCCAAAAATCTTAGAGAAGCTGAATTACAATCAAAATTGAAAGAAATCTTCAGTAAATCTTAAATTAGTTTTCAGTCACAGTTTTCAGTTTCCAGTGGAACTGCGACTGAAAACTGTGACTGAAAACTAAAAAAATAACATCACAAAAAAATGAAAAAATACATCTTTCTGGGCTATTGCTCATTAGCTTTTTGTACGCTTGTTTCTGCGCAGAATAAATCGGTTAATTTTAAGAAAATTAAAGAAGTCGGCGGAATCGAAGAATATTTATATCAGCCCAACGGAATGAATATCTTGCTTTTGCAGGACAACGCTTCGCCAGTTGCAACGGTACAAATTGTATACCGCGTAGGATCAAAACATGAAGTTTTAGGAAACACGGGATCAACGCATCTTTTAGAACATTTAATGTTTAAAGGAACTCCGACTTTCAACAAAAAAAACGGAAATACAATTACTGATGTTCTTCAAAATACAGGCGCGCAGTTAAATGCGACAACTTGGTACGACCGTACCAATTATTTTGAAACACTTCCGAGTGATAAAATCGAATTGGCGATTCAAATCGAAGCCGACAGAATGCGAAATTCTTTATTATTAAAAGAAGATAAAGAAGCGGAAATGACAGTTGTGCGAAACGAATTTGAACGTGGTGAAAACGATCCGAACAGTTTATTAGATAAAGAAATCTGGGCTTCCGCTTATATTGCACATCCATATCATCATTCAACAATTGGATGGAAATCAGATATTGAAAAAGCGCCAATTGAAGTCTTAAAAAACTTTTACAATACCTATTATTGGCCAGATAATGCAACTTTAACAATTATCGGAGATTTCAAAAAAGAAAATGTTTTTGAATTGATTGAAAAGTATTTCGGAAAAATTACGAAAGCGCCACACGTCATGCCTCAGCCATATACAGAAGAGCCTCAGCAGTATGGAGCTCGTAAAATTGTGGTTAGAAAACCAGGAGAATTGGGCGTTGTAAATAAAGCCTATAAAATTCCAGGTGCATTGCATGAAGATCTTCCGGCATTGAATATTTTGGGAGAAATCATTGGTTCGGGTCCTTCGGCTATTTTGAACAAAACTTTCGTTGATACCCGAATGGGAGTTTATACGTATGCGAATGCAACGAATTTTAAAGAAGTCGGACTTTTTACCATTGGTGTTGGTTTTCCAACCACATCAAAACATGTAGATATCGATGCTAAAATAGCTGAAGTTGTAGCTAAAATTCAGAAAGAAGGCGTAACACAGGATGAGGTAAATCGTGTTGTGGCAAAAATTAGCGCACAAACAATCTTAGCTCGTGACGGTTCTGGTGTTATTGCTTCAGAATTAAACGAAGCCATTGCAGCTGGAGACTGGACCGATTACATTACAGGAGTTGACCGTTTGAAAAAAGTTACTCCAGCAGATGTTATTCGCGTAGCGCAGCAATATTTAGTTGAAGATCAAAGTACAACTGGATATTTTATTCCGAAACAGTCAGGTTCTCAAAATAAAGAAACAGCTCAGGCAAATAATTTTTTACCAGAAAACGAACCATTTTATTACAGACATTCAGAGGAAGGACATGTACAGGAAGAAAGTTTATCTGTTGCTGCTTCAGCAATAAAAAATATTTTAGAGGTAAGTATTTCAAAAGAAAATATTGAAAAGACAGCTTCCGCTTATAAAAGAGAAAAGGTATCAGGAATAGATGTAGTTTCGGTTAAAACTTCGGCTAAAGATTTTGTGACAGTGGCAGCTAGCATTTCGTTAGGAAATTATTCGGGAGAACATAAAAACCCGATTATTCCAGCTTTAACTGCTTCGATGTTGTCTAAAGGAACAACTTTAAATGATAAATTTAAATTCTCAGAAAAGCTTCAAAAACTAGGAGTAAACCTAAATGTCAATGCATCAACATTTAAAATAAATATTGGATTTAAATGTTTGAAAAGAGATCTAGATCAAGTAATTGCTTTATTGGCTGAAGAATTAAGAAATCCGTTGTTTGATACAAAAGAGTTTGAAAATCTAAAACAACAGTTTATCGGAAACACACAACAAAGTTTAAACGATCCAGGCGAAAGAGGAAGCATTGCTTTATCTCAAGCCATTTATCCAAAAAACAATCCAAATTACAGCTTGTACGTTGAAGATAATATCTCGAATATTAAGAACGCAGCTTTGGATGAAGTTAAAGCTTTCCACAAAAAATATTTCGGAACAACATCAATGCGTCTGGTAATTGTAGGAGACACAGATGGAGCGAATTTAAATGCTTCATTAAAAAAATCATTTAAAAATTGGAATGGGGGAGTTTCAGAAAACTTAAAATTTGAAGAAGCTTCAAAATCTTCGGCAAAAACAGAAGTCGTAACAATTCCAGAAAAGCCAAGTGCAGAATTATTTATAGGACAGTTTACAGGTTTAAAAAGAGCCGATCCAGATTATATTCCGTTTTATATTGCTAATTATACTTTGGGAGCTGGTTTTGCAGGACGTTTAATGCAGACAGTTCGCGATAATGATGGTTTAACCTATAGCATTTCTTCAGGAATTGGCGGAAATATTCAGACAGGTGGTTACTGGTTTGTAAATGCTTCTTTCAACCCAGCGTTATTTCAAAAAGGTTTAGACGCGACGATGGTTCAAGTTGATAAATGGGTAAAAAATGGAATTACGGCAGAAGAATTAGAAAACAAGAAAACCAACTTAATCGGGAGTTTCAAAGTTGGAATGTCGACTACAAACGGAATGGCAAGAACAATTTTGAGTTTTATAGAAAGAGGTTTAGAGCCAAACTATATTGACCAATATCCAAAAGATATTCAAAAAGCAACTTTACAGCAAGTCAACGATGCGATTAAGAAATACATCCAACTGGATAAAATGATTATCATTAAATCTGGTTCTCTTGACCAAAACGGTAATCCGTTGAAGTAGTTTTTTTAAGTGGCAGTTTACAGTCACAGCTTTCAGTTAGTAACCTAATCTGTAAACTGTGATTGTAAACTGAGACTAAAATCATCAATCAGTAATCGTCTTTCATTATTTCATTTTAGAATCTGAATTAGTAAGCCATTTTCTATGAAAGACCTTTTAAGAGCTGTCGGCAAGCAGCTCTTTTTTATTTGGATTTAAGCTAAAACTTTCCTGATGAAAGTTTTACGATCTTTATTTTTTTAGATTTGTTAGTACAAAAATTTGCTGTAATTATTTTCCCAAATGATATTTTGAATCAATCGCCATTAGTAATTTTTTAAAGAGCTGAATCAAACGATTTCTAATGAAGTTGAGAATTAGTGTTATGTCTTTAGATAATGAATTTAATACTTTATTATTACCAAAAAATCCTCATTTTCAAATTTCGAAAATGAGGATTTCTTAAAATTATATTTTTACCAATTTAATATTCCATTATTGTCTGGAATGTATCCCGTAAAAGAGGTTATTTGTTTGTAATCTACAAACAATTCTTCACCAGCTTTTATTTCACAACTAGCTCTTAATTCTAGTTTATTTTCTTGATAAATTACAATTGTATTTGGATTTGAAGAATGATTACAATATCTTCCGAGATCATCTGTCTCCCACCAAGATTTCAACATTTTTTCCTGAAATAAATATCTGGACTTTTTACTTAATGGTTTATCACTTATCCAAATGCCAATATATTTGTTAGGTTGAATGTTTGTTGTCGCAGTTATCTTGATATTTTTAAGATCACTTTTATCGATTACATACTTCATTTTTTAAACAGGATCTTGTGGTTTAATGTTATGAGTCAGCACACCATTTGCAAAGTAGGTATGAGAAGGACTTAAAGACATGGGATAGATATTTCGTTTTTCCCTATTTACAGTTACAGAAGTTACAGAAATAATTCTTTGGTCAATTCCGAACAAATTGTCACCAACAAACACTTCACCAATTGGGATGAATTTCCAAATGCCATCTCTCTGAATTAATTGTGAGTGGAAAGGAGTAGCTTCTAATAATCCGTCATTAATTATAATAGTTTCATAAGCTATTTTTTTCTCAATGTTGGTAATTGGAGCAATAATCCTATTCTCCGATAAATGACTGCATGACCATTTGTATAATTCTGTTACATCATTAGTATCATTTAGAGTATCAATTTCAGATGAAAGTAATAACTCATCAATTTGTAATTCCTGAATTGGTTTTTGAGTGCCATTTGGTAACGTAATTAAAGTACCTTCGACAAAGCATTTAATGGAATCAGTTGTCCAACTAGTGACTGCAGTGTAGTTAGAATAATTTCCAGCAGCATCAAAAGCTCTTGATTTATAATTATAAGTAGTATTTTGAGAACCTGAATCGACATAATAATTATTTGGCCCTGAGTAGATAGTTGAATATACTGAGCCTGAAGCTGTTTTTCTCTGTAATTGATATCCAGTTACCCCAACATTATCAGAAGACATTTCCCATTCAATGTAGATTGAACTTTGGGGAGATCCGGGACCGTAGTAACAGTCAATCCAGCCAGGAACACTAGGAGGAGTTGTATCTATAGCAATAATATATTTATAAACATTGGAATATATTGATGTATTAGTCGCATCTTCAATCATATACCAGGTAGTTACTGTAGGAACGATCACACTTCTTGGAGAATTTGAACCTGCAGTATCACTCGTCCATGGACCTGTTGCAGATGTAGTGCTCTTTTTTATTGTTAAAGATGAAGGAGAATATCCGGTTCCACCTATTGTGAAGTAAAGATAACCATTACTGTAACTAGTTATAGTAATTGATGGTGCTGTTGCTGTATGATTGTATCCTCTCCATTCACTTATTGTGGCAGGATTTGTACTGGAAGGTTTGGATGGACTATTTGGGTTTATTGTTGCATAAGAGCCATTTTCAGCAGCATCTAGAGATATAGATGCTGTCCTGGCTCTACCTAATTCTTGATTGATATCTCCCATTGAAAGGGGACCAGTTGTTGAAAGTGCCATTTTTACTTTAAGTTTAAATGTTTAAGAATAAGTTTTAATTTTTTATCCTGTTCTTCGATTTGTAATTGTTGTTGCTTTACAGCTTCAAATAATACCGCAACAGCATTTTGATATTTAACAGCTTTGGTTCCGTCTTCGCGGGTTAGTACTAACTCTGGGAAATTTTCTTCAAGTTCTTGAGCAATAAAACCGATATTGTCCTTTTGGTCATTATCAATTCTGTCGTATACAACTCCTCTTGAAGCCTGAATTCTTTCGATTACATTTGAAATTGGGCGAATATTTTCTTTTACTCTAGCATCAGAAAAGGCAGTAACATCGCCCGTAACTGTTAAGGAAGCTCCAGTAATTGCTCCCGAGAATGATGAATAAGAGGAATAATTACCAGAGTGTAAGATATCGTACCATCCATTCCACGTTGTATCAATTCCTTTGCGTAATCTTAATCCTGGTAATCCAGAGCCATTTACACCACTTTCATTTCTAAATGCTAATTGATATGATGAATCACCTGTAGACGCTGAATTTCCATCCCATGGAGAAAAAGTCATAACTCCGCCATAATTTCCAGAACCTCCAACAACTGATGAATTAACGAAATCGAAATTAACCGATCTTGCAAATGTATTTGGCAAACGATCACTTAAAGTTCGAGGTCCATCTGTAAATGCTATTCTTCTTGAAGATGTTGCTGTTTCTGCATTTCCACCAATATTTAAAGAACCAGCTGTTCCTGTTATACCTGTTCCGTTTCCACTAAAATTATTAGCAATTACGGTTCCTGTACTAGATTGAATTTTAACTGCGTCGCATGAAAAGGCATAGGTTGATGTGTTTCCGGTAATTGGATTTGTTCCTTGATTAACTCCCCACAGTATTGGATAAGCAGCAACATCGGTTCTATTAGCTAACAAATCTACTAATCTAGAAGAACCACCAGCGCTGCCAGTAATATTTATTCCCCAATTTCCACTTGCACCTGAACCTGTTAAAGTTGGTGAATATGCATTGTAATTTCCACTATGCAATAATTGTCTCCAAGGCGTAAATATTGTTCCGCTAGAACTCCATCCTCTAAACCATAATGAATCGTTATTATGACCTCCTGCTATTTGTAATCCAGTATCAATTCCTTTGGCAACAATTAGATTATTGTATGACGATCCTGGGCCATTTGTTCCTGTTGAATTAACATTGTAGAAACCCGATGTAAGGGCAGTATTGTAATTAAGATCTGATCTTAATCCATCTTGATGAGGAACTTTATCAGTATCATTTGTCGGAATTGTAATATTTGCAGAACCATCAAATGAAACACCATTAATTGTTCTCGCTGTTTGTAATCTAGTAGCTGTTGCAGCATTTCCTCCAATACTGAACGTCGGTGAGATACCCGTTAAGCCTGAGCCATTTCCGGTAATTGTTCCTGATGTCCAGATTCCATCACCAATTGCTGATTTAGCTACTCCATTATTACACCAGACCATTTGATGTCCACCAGCCATAGTTCCTTCTGATGGATTATTGGTGTGTTTATACGCGAGACCATATAAAGTGCCAAAATTTGAACCATCAACAGAGCTTCTATAAGCCGTTCCAATAGACCAAATGGATTGCGTTTTTGTAGAATCATAAGTTCCAAAAATACCTTCAGAGCGATCAGTTCCAGGGAATATAATATCTCCGCTCATCGTTCCGCCAGCTAATGGCAATTTTGTTGAGTCGGCGATAGTGATGTTTGCAGAACCATTAAACGATACTCCATTAATTGTTCTTGCGGTCTGAAGAATAGTTGCTGTTGAAGCATTCCCTGTTAAAGCTCCAGAAAAAGCTGGTGCAGTAGCTGTACCTGTAAAAGTAGGAGAGGCTAGAGGAGCCTTTAAGGCATCATTTCCATTTAATTTATTAATAGCCGTTAAAATTGAATCCGTCGCAGCGATAGTACCCGGTGTTGAAGTATAGCCAGTCAATACCGAAGCAATTGATCTTGCATTTGAAAAATATAAGTTGCCAGATTCAGGAACATTCGCTGTAGTTAACGCCTGCCAAGTTTTATCTCCTCTCCAGTATTGAGAGGTTGTACCCGCAGCAATACTATTTTCTTTTGTTGAATCAGCAATCGTAATGTTTGCAGAACCGTCAAAAGAAACTCCATTGATTGTTCTAGCAGTTGTTAATTTCGTAGCTGACAAGACATTTTTAGCAGCATCGGCAGTATTATCGACACTTCCAAGACCAACATCGGTTTTGGCTAATGTAACAACGCCAGTTTTTCCTGCAACGCTGTCTACTGCACCGCTTGTAATGTAGACATAAGCAGATCCTCCCCAACGATAGGTTTTGTTAGTGTCTTTCGCAATATAAATTTTTCCAGTTTCACCTGTTACCGGAAAACCAGCTAGATTTGTAAATTCCAAAACATCATCTACATAGCTTGGCAGTTGTGATGTTAAAATGATACCGTTGGCATCAAGTGTAGCCACTCCGTTTGCTGCGCCTTTTTCGCTAGATGCAATTCTTGCAGTTGAATCTGCAGCATTGATTGTAATATTTGCAGAGCCGTCAAAAGCAACACCATTGATAGTTCTGGCAGTTGTCAGTTTAGTTGCTGATAAAACATTTTTAGCGGTATCAGCAGTATTATCTGCATTAGGTAAACCAACAGCAGTTTTGTCTAGTGTCTGCCAACTTTTATCACCTCTAAAATATTGATTTGTAGTGCCTGTGGAAATGTTAGCCTGTTTTGAGTTTAACTGCGTCTGAATGCTAGATGTTGCATCATTAAAAGTATTTTGATTCGCAGTTTGAAATTTTCTCGATGCAGTTTCATTAATTTGGTCAGCTGTATAATCTCCTGTTTGAGATGTAATAGCTCCGTTACGGCCAAAAACAGTCGTAACAGCATTTGGCGGAGCCAACAATTCTTGCCAATCGCTTATCAATGTTGGGTTTGTTCCTTTTAAGACATAAGACTTATTTACATCACTTCTAATAGCCATATCTCCCGTTTCAGCAATTAATGCTAACATGGCAGTTTGTGAAGCCACTACGAAGGTATTTTTAATAGCTATTGAGGGCAATTGCGCGGTGATAAGTTTTCCGTCTGTTCCCAATCCCGCATAACCATTAACTGCATTTTTGTTTGCAGTATTTTCAGGAGTAAATCCAAGAGCAGATTGTTTTGCGTTCCAAGTGGCCTTTTCAGTATCAGAAACAAAACGATTGCTTGTATCCTGTGCGATGATACTTGGAGCATGAGTTGTTGGATGTGTATAATTTGCCAGTGTTGCTAGGCGTGCAATTTCTGAATCTGAAAGAAGGCTTTTTCCTGTGATTTTGTCAACTTTATTGTTTTGCAATACTTTCCCCATTTCTGCAGATAATGCTTTTGCAGATCCTCCAGTTGTAAGGTCATTTACCAAAATATTATTTAGAGATGCTTGGATTGCTTCAATAGCATCAACTAATTCCTGAATGGTATTTAAGTTTACATTGTCAGAAGCAAGTAAAGCATTAATATTGTCAATAAGACCTTTTAAGATTTTACCTTGTCTAGCATCAAGAGATTTGCCTTCTAGGCTATAATCCAATGCATTGTAGCTGATATTCTTAATATTGCTAAACTCTAATTCGCCATTTGAGTTTGTAATTAAAATTTGATCAGGATTGTTTGTTTCTAGGTCGGATACTTTTATCCTATTATGATTTGTATTCATATGAATTGATTAAATTATTTAGTTTTTACTGGTTTTAGAAAGAATAGAAATAAGTTGAAGTTTTCTTATTTAAAGTAAAATAGATAGATTTCTCTCTGAATTATGGACAGTAAATAATAAAGGATAAAGGATAAAGGATAAAGGAGAATTTAAAGTTCTATTCGCCAATTTTAGCTAATAAATAATCTATCTGAGCTTGCTGTTCTTTTATTGCTTCCACTAAAAGAGGAACAAGTTTTGCATAATTAACAGTTAAGTAGTTTTCACCAGATCTAGAAATTTCATTTCCGTCTTCTGTAATTTTCCTATCAAATGGAGCTGTAGTAACCACTTCTGGTAAAATAGCTTTTACTTCTTGTGCAGAAAGCCCGATTTGCAAATCGGTAGATTTATAACCAAAGCTTTTAGCTAAACGATTGTTTTTATAGTAAAAACCGTTTAGGGTTTTAATTTTATCAATAGCATTGGTGATATTACCCTTTCTAGTTTTTAATCTCTCATCAGAGTAATAAGCTATTACATCTCCAGTGGCAGTAATATTGTTATTAACTAAAAGTTGTTTATTTCCATAAATTTCTACGTTTGTGGTGTTTTGCATCCAAATACCCCCTCCATAAGTACCATTGTACCAACCAGAATTTCCTCCAGATCTGAACCATCCATTACAAGAAAAAGAGTTTGCGACTCCTTCATCATATCCAGCGGCAAATCGAGATCCAGTAACGGCTCCAGAAGTCCAAATTCCTGTACCAATTGCTGTTTTTGTATAGCCGGCTTCCATTACCAACAATTGATGACTAAGTCCAGCTATTGACTGGCCGCCAACATTAGAATGTGTCCAAGCTAGTCCATAACAATTATTAGTAGCGGTTCCATCTGCAGATAATTTATAGGCATCACCCATGGCATAAATTCCCTGATAGCGTGTTGATGAATAGACACCAACAATACCATTACCATAATTGTCATCTATATAAAGGTTACCATTTGCTCGATCTGTTCGATCTGAAATTCTTGAAGAATCAACTCTAAGCCCATAAGTATTATTTCCGTTCCACCCCATGAGTGCTGGAAAAGTAGGTGTCCAAGGAATTTGAGAATTCGAGTTGTTTACTGAAGTGCCTGAAGGCGATACTGATGCTGAAGCATCAAAAATAGTATGACCAGCACCATAATTATTCCAATTCATCTGGTTTGCTATTGTTGCAGTACTGGCATTTCCTGATAATGGACCAACGAAGTTTGATCCAGTAAAGACACCATTTGCGCTAATACTAGCAATGTTTGTATTCGCCAAACGAAATACCCATCCTCGATTTGAAGCGCCCTCCATTGTAAAATAGGTTGCCCAATCTCCACTTACAGATCCATGTCCGCCATAATTTGAAGTTGTAGCAAACATTAAACCATATGAAGGTCTTCCAATTGTGGCACCAGCATATAAGGAAAGACCTTGTCCATCTCCTGTGGTTTGTGCTATACCTAGAGATGTACTTGTAGTTGATCCTGATGTAATGAAATTTCCATTATCAGCGAAAATAAATTTTGAACCAGCATTTGTGGCATTGCCAAAATGAATTCCAATTGAATCTGTACCATATTGACCAGCAGCTCCTTGAAAGTAGCTTAAGCCAAATCCATCAGCATCACCAAAAGACCAAATTCTGTTTCTGGTATTAGTGGCATAATTGGCAGTTTGAAAACCGCTTCCTGAACTAACAATTCCAGAAAATGCTGAGTATGCGGCATAATTAGCATCGGATAGAAACCTTCCCCAAGCCCCCCAAACATTAGCATCTCCATTATGTGTTCTAAATCTAACATCTGCTACTCCTGATCCGTAATTAGAGTTTAATTGTAAGCTATATCCTCCAGAGCCAAAATGTATCAATTGACCATTCAAAGGGCAATTATTTGCATATGAAAATCCAGATTTGTTTTCTCCAATAGTGTTAGCATCATACCCAGGAGCATTAATCCAGCCATCATACCATCGATTTGTTGCAGTAGTGGCTAATCCTAAAGCATTTATGAAATTCGCTGGCGTATAATATCTTAAATATTGATCATCAGATGCATAAATTCTATTGATTGGAGTAGTTCCATTATCTCCAGAAATAGTATTAATCCATCCTGCCTGAATATAGCCATTGCCATCAGTTCTGACAATTTTATTCGCCTCATTGTTTGTTGACGAATGAACGGCTAAGCCACCCGCTGTATTTGCATTTCCAGTTACATTGATAGCCCATGTTCCTGAAGCTCCTGAACCTGTAGCAGATGCTTTCGAATTTAATTGTGTCTGAATTGAACTTGTAGCATCATTAAACGCTTGTTGAGTTGCAGACTGAAATTTTCTTGATGCTGTTTCAGTAATTTGGTCTGCATTGTAATCACCAGCTTGAGCCGTAACCGCACCATTTCTTCCAAAAACTTTTGTTACTTCGCTGGTAGGAGATAATAATTCCTGCCAGTCATTTAAAATAGCTGAATTTGGACCTTTTAAAATAAAAGATTTACTTAAATCAGTTCTCACTGCAATATCTCCTGTTTCTGCAATTAATGCTAACATTGCAGCTTCTGAAGATACAACGAAAGTATCATTTACTGTAATGGCGGGAAGCTGAGAAGAGATTAATTTTCCATCTGCTCCTAAACCAGCATAGCCATTAGCAGTATTTTTGTTTGAAGAATTTTCAGGAGTAAATCCCAAAGAGGCTTGCTTTGCATTCCAATTTGCTTTTTCAGTATCGGAAACAAATCGATTTTCTGAATCTTGTGCAATAATATTTGGAGCGTGAGTAGTTGGATGAGCATAATTTGAAAGTGTTGAAAGACGTGCAATTTCTGAATCAGAAAGGAGACTCTTACCAGTAACTTTATCAACCTTGTTGGTTTGTAAAGCTTTTCCCATTTCAGCCGATAAAGCTTTTGTTGTGCCACCAGAACTTAAATCGTTTACTACTATTGTGCTTAAAGAATTACGAACCACTTCAATCGCATTTCCTAATTTTTGAAGCGTATTTAAATCGACATTCTCAGTAGCAAGCAATTCGTTTGCATCATCGATTAAATCTTTTAAAACTTTTCCTTGTCTTGCATCCAAAGCCTTGCCTGGATCAATATAATCAAGGGAGTTGTAACTGATATCGTTTATGTCGCTGAATTCTAATTCACCATTGGTGTTGGTCTTTAAAATTTTGTTTTGTTCATTTTTTTCTAAGTCAGCGACTTTTATTCTGTTATGATTAGTATCCATTTTTTATTTATTGATAATTGCTATATGTTAAAAGCTTTTCTTTGAGAATGATATACACGTAAATCCAAATTCCACATTCTTTTTTTTTTTTGACTAAAGATTATTTGAAGGTCAATTTCAAAAGAATGTTTTGTAGAATTTGGATTAAATATGTGTAGCGTTTTAAAAGAAGAAGCTATTTTTATTACTTATAATTGACATTCGATTTTAATTATCATTATGATTTGCTTCTTTATAGTTATGAGTTAAAATTCCATTCGCGAAATAGGTGTGAAATGGGTTTAAGGTCATTGGATAGATATTTCGTTTTTCTAAATTCACAGTTACAGAAGTAACAGGAATAATTTCGCCGTCTATCGTATATAAATTATCTCCAACTGCTATATCTCCTAAAGGAATAAATCTCCAATAGCCACTACGCTGAATTAATTGCAAATGGGTAGGAGTAGCTTCCAATAATCCATTATTAACGATAATTGTTTTATTGGCAATTTGTTTTGTAATTTTTGTAATAGGTGATATAATTCTATTTTCAGTTAAATACTCACATGACCATTTGTATAATTCATCAGGAATATTGGTGTCATTGAGCGTTTCAATTTCCGCAGAAAGTAATAGTTGTTCGAGTGTAAGCTCTTCAATCGCTTTTCTTGTTCCGTCAGGTAATGTGATGAGTGTGCCTTCAATAAAACATCCTCCAGGGCCGCCACCGCCACCGGTAGGAGGAGTATAGGTAATTTCGCAGGTGCCAGAATTATTTGCATAAGTCTGGACGTTAGCTGCTAACCATGTGTCTGCCTGAGCATTTGCATCTGCCTGACTTACTGTAGAAAAAAACTGATTCGGAAAGGAAGTAAGTGTAACAGTACTTCCGCTGTATCCGGCTCCACAGTTATTTTTTTTTGCACTTAGTTTTTTCTCTACGCTATAATATCTCGTACTTGGAGCACATGTAACTGTATCTAAAACGGGTGCAATATAATCCGGATCTGTTACAACATTAGGTTTTGTTTGTCCAGCAGAACTCCCGTCATCGGTATAATATAATTCGAGGTTCGCAAAAGATTTATATCCTGTATATCCCATATTTTTTGTTTTTTAATATTTAATTACGATTTGTCCTGTAGAAGAATCTTTGATGTAAGTGATGAATCCGAGATTAGTAACAGCTTCAATATTTTTGGATAGATTGGTACCCTGAATTGGTACTTTTTTAGAGAAGTTCTTTTGATCTACCAAATTACCGCCAACGTTAATAATGTCATATCCGGATTTTTCCATTATACCACCTTGATATGTAACTATTTCAACATCAATATTTCCGGTGCCTAATGTTCTGTACCATGATCCCGCCATTCTTACCTGAACACTATTTAAAGTAGGGTAGTCTGCTGTTATTTTGCTAAAATTGACAAGACAGCTTTCTACACCATTTGCCTGTGTATTATCGCCTGCCCACATAATATATGAATTGGCAGCCTGAGCGTTTTCCGGAATTTCGTTATTAAATCCGTGACCCCATCCCATCCATTTGTTATCCAGAGAAGTTCCGGAATTTACGATCCCGGTATAAGTATCAAAATCTTGTCCTGCTCCTAAAGTCCATTTGTAGCGAATGACCATATAGTTAAAAGGAGATAGCGTCACAGTAGGTTCAACAACACAGGAAGGGTTTGCTCCTCTCCAAGCTGTAATTCTGCATGAACCCATGTTATTGGCATAGGCCTGAACATTTGCAGCTAACCATGCATCAGCTTTTGCATTGGCATCTTCAACGCTTACTGTTGATACAAACTGATTTGCATTTGCAGTTAGTGTAACGGAAGTTCCCATGACTCCGGCAGCGCAATCATTTTTTGCCGCAGTCAATGACTTGGCTATATTGTAATATTCCATACTTTGTTTATAATTGATTATGATTTGTCTCAACTTAGAGAAGAATTGCGTTAAGCAAAAACTAAGTTTGATGAGGTGAGAGGACGATTTTTAAATGCTCCTTGATTTCACCTTTTTGAAGTGCTATTAAATTATTTTATTGCTGAAAAATTAAATTTTACAAAAAGCAATATTTAAATGAAGCAGATTGTCTTGAAGTAAATAGACGAAGAATATGATGGAAGTTTGTACGTAATTTGTACAAATAAATTGGCTGTAAAAGCTCTAATAAAAGTTAATAGGAACCACTCCAAAAGGCTGGTAAAATTATGGTTCCTAAATAACTATCTAAAAATGATGATCAAGAATTATTCTTGTTCTTGCTTTACGATTTCGCCAGTTTCAATGTTCACACGAATATCTCCGTACTCTTCTTTAATGGTTTTTTCCAATTCATTGAAGTTCTGCTGCTGAAAGGCAATCTGACTTAAAATATCTGCTTTTTGAAACTCGTATTGAATAGACAATTCTCCCAGTGAGAATCTCGCCTTATCCATAAAGACATTAAAATCTTGTAATTTCTTTAATTGTTCTGCGTTGATTGTTTTTGCTTCTTCTTTATTGATTTTTGTATTTTCCATTTTTATTGTTTTTATGTGTTTTTGAATTTTATATTACAGTTATGTAAGATTTAATAAATAAAATATTAGATGCCACCATCAGTTATTACCCAGTTGTTAGGTGATCCGGTTAATATTGCTTTTCCTGTATCTGATGCTGAAGTCCGTTTGTTAAAACTGAAAGTTATTGTTATACCTGGTTGGACAGGTCTTGAACTCCATCCATTATAAATGGCATCGAGATTTGCTGGCGAAAGATAAGGTGATCTGCCAGACATAAAACCTCCAAAGTCTAATACATTGCTTACGTTCCACATACCGATGTTTTGATTGAAGCTTGCAGCGTATCCGAACATATTATTCATATTTGTAACACTTGAAGTATTCCAATTGTTTAAGGGCTGATTAAAACTGTTTGCGTTTGAAAAGGTAAAAGACATATCTTTAACTGCTGATGTATTCCAGTTATTCAAAGGTTGATTGAAGATACTATTACCATTAAACATAGCACTCATATCTGTAACCGATGATGTATTCCAATTGTTTAAAGGCTGATTGAAAGCAAATGCAGATTGAAACATATATGATATGTTAACAGGGTTACTAGTGTTTAATGTCCAATTATTAATGTCAGGACTTCCTCCATTAGCAAAAGCGATCGCAGATCCAAACATGCTTTGAAAATTTGTAACCTTACTAACATCCCAAGAGCTTAAATTTTGATTAAAAGCGGAGGCAACATTAAACATTCCTGACATATTTGTTACAGCAGATGTATTCCAGTTGCTTAAAGATTGATTGAACACTCTTGCCAAAGTAAACATATTACTCATATTTGTTACAGCAGATGTGTTCCAACTGTTTAAAGGTTGGTTGAATAATAAAGCGTTATAAAACATATAGCTCATATTTGTTACAGCTCCTGTATTCCAAATGTTTACATCTTGATTGAACGCTGTAGCGTCATAAAACATTCCAGCCATATTTGTTACAGCAGATGTGTTCCAGTTATTTAAAGGCTGATTAAATAATTTAGTTCCACGAAACATAAAACTCATATTTGTTACGGCTACTGTATTCCAATTATTCAATGGCTGGTTAAAACTTGTAGCTCCATAAAATATTGAAGACAAATTAGTGTTTGCAGTCGTATTTAATATCCAGTTATTAATGTCAGCGCTTTCTCCATTGTTGAATGCTACCGCATTTTGAAACATACTTGCAAGTGAAGTAGCTTTTGTAACATTCCACGAACTTAAATTTTGATTAAAGGTTGATGCTCCAGAAAATGTACTTGCAAAATTTGTTACATTAGAAACATTCCACATGCTAATGTTTTGGTTGAATGAAGGTACCAAAGCGAACATGCTATTGATATCTGACACAGCTGAAATATTCCATTCATTAATTTTATTGACTGTAATTATTGATGTACAGGAATTAAAACAACTAGCTAATGAAGTAGTCCCATCCAAATTTAATGCATCGGATACACCAGATAAATCTAAATTAGCGCATCCATAAAAGTATGCTCCTTCAGTAGTTCCGAGTTTTAATCCTCCCCATGAACTTATAGATAATATTTTTAATCGATCTCCTGCGTTTGCAAATCTCCAACCTTTACATATTCCTGTAATTGTAATCGTATAATTACCTGAAGAAGTATAAGTATGTAAGGTTTGAGCTTGATTGTATGAAGTAATATAATTGGTAGAACCATCACCCCAATCTACAGTAAAAGCATAAGTACCAGAACTAATCAATGGTAATTTTACTTGTGATGCGGTACTAGAACCTGTAGAGACATTATCAGTTTTCCAAGTGGAAATAAACGGAAGCCCTGCGGGTTTACTTAGCCCATATTCATAAAATAATAATGAACTCATAATTATACGTTTGAAATTCTTAAATAATCTGTAGTGCCAATACTCGAAATTGTGGCAGTGCTACCAGGAACACCGTTTAATGTCGCAGTAGCGTTAACTTGTATCAATGTTCTACCTGATGCCTGCACGAATGTTATTGCACCTGTGCCATGTTTTAAGTATGACGCATTAAAATCTGTACCACCATTTACAGTAATGTTTATTGCGCTTGTTCCATTGTTAAAAATTACGTTTTTACCAAGTTGTTTTTTACCATTTGCGTCAAGTGTATCAGTTGTAATACTTGTCGTCGTAGTAATTGTAATTTGTGTAGGTTCTGCAGAACCACCAACAGAGGTTGTTACAGATCCATCTGCCATTAGATATTCCGAACTTGTACCACCTGCTTTTTTATATGAATTGGCAGTGATATCCCCTTCTTTATTTAGTTTAAATGTTGAAATTCCATTATTTGTTGATTCAATAGCAAATCCTGTCGAGGCGGGACCTGCAGTTAATACAAGATTTCGCCCAATAGTATCATTTTGAATTGAATTAATACACGTACTGCCGAGCCCAGAATTTGCAAGTTTTAGTAAAGGAATAGATCCTCTCGTAGAGGTCATAGATATCATACCGAGATCTGTGCTGCTGCTATTGAAAGTTTTAATTCCTGTTATTGTTTGATTAGTTGTTTTATCGACATAATTACTAAGCTCAGGAGTGCCAATCTTCTTCTCAACTCCATCACTACCCATTACATACATATCAGTATTAGCACCGTCTTTTTTAGCATATAATTTTGCATTATCTGCCATTGCAGTTGGAGTAGAAGAATTCCCTAATGTTAAAAATCCATCCGTAATATCGGCTTTTTCGTTTAAGGTTGTAAATGAAGTTCCGGATACGTTTCCGTCATGTGTGATAAATGCTTTTTCGACTTGTATTTTTTGAACGCTGATGGCTTTTCTGTTGACATTTTCAGTACTCGTGTCAAAAGTAGAAGTAGTAGCGCTAGAACTAGAGTTTTGAACTAGTTTTAAGCAGTTCGCACTATTATTTTTCTCAATTGTTAAAACATCATCTACCGAAGTATTGTGCGTTAACTTTAAAGCTCCATCTTTAGTTTCATTACCAGAAATATGAATTACTTTTGTGTCTTCAGCATAAATTTTATCATCAAGAGAACCATCTCCTTTTACAAATTTTTCAGCTGTTCCGCCTTCGCTAACAAATTTTTTAGCTGTTACAATTCCATCAGTGTCAATTTTAGCTTTTACAACATTATCTTTCGATACTTGCAAAGGATCTCCTATTGCAGTTAAAGAAGAGTTCACTTGTAAACCAGCTCCATCTCCAGTGTTTGATACTTTAATACCAGTTCCTGTTGCTGTATTTTGAACAGAAACTCCGCTTCCTGCACCGCTAACAGTTACATCTAACACTTTTGCGCCAGCATCGGCACCACTATTTGTTAATAAAATTCCGCTTGTTGAGGTAGGAGTAGTGTTATTGAAAGTCAGGATTCCGTTTTTGGTTTCGTTTCCTGAAGTATGTAAAAAACTCGTAAAGTCAATTTGTTCGCCAGAACCGCCTTCAGGATTTGAATTTGGAGCTAAATTTTTATACCAATAATCGACTTCAATGTTTCTATTGTCAATATCTCCCGAAAAAGTGATTTTGGCCATTTCGTAATTGATGATGTAATCGCCATCATTTCCTTGGCCTTCTTTCTCTAGTAATAATTGTCCATTTTTAAATACTTTGACACTGTAATTAACTGGTGCATATTGCAAAGTAATGGTATCGCCAACAAAAGAGTCAAAATGCTCTTTACGTGGCATGTAATTATTTCCAGTAATGATACCAATATTTTTTAAACCTGTATATAAAAGGGCAGGAGTTACATAATGCTGGTTATCGATTCCATCTTCGACCATTTGAAAGTCGGCCTTGTCTTCGTCTTTATGAACGAAACTATTAAAAACCTCCTGGAAATCCCCTTCTGTCGGAATATCGCCGTTTTCGAATTTGTAGCCAATGTGAGTTCTGTCTGTTGCCATGTTGTTTGAAATTTATTTTCTTTCTGTAAATATTATTTTTGATTAGCTTGATTTTGAATCCCAACAAATAATTTCATTGGGATTCGTTTAAAATTTATAGGGTTAGAATTTTTTCTTCACTACTAAACATGCCTGAAGAGTTTTCAGAAAGAACCTTGAAATGGTGGTAGATTCTTTCATCATCAGCATTTTTAATAGTTAATTCGTCGGTTTCTAATTTGGTATCCAGTAAAGCCAACGTCACGATGTTTTCATTAGAAATTTTCTCTTGAATTTTATCCCAGTTTCCTTGATTATTCATTTTATACAAATGATATTTACCATTGTGAACCGTTTTCTCCCAACTAAATACAATTGGTTTCAATACAGATTCATTTTCTCCAGTTGGAGCGCCAGTTGCTGTTAACTCTGGAGATTCTGGAGCAGCATTATCAGCAATTATTGTAGCTGTAATTTTGGATGGCTGAGATGGCGTATAATCAATATTGATAATCTTATTTTCATCTGTTGAACTCGGATCAGCGTATTCAATCTCTCTTGAAACCGTAATTCTATAAAAAAGGCCATCACCAAAAGGAACACTTTCTAAATCTTCAAATTCATCATAAACCTTCCAAACACTATTAAAATCAGTAGATAAAGTATCTTCATTAATCAAAATTTCTTTGACAGGAGTCATCGTTCTAATCGATTGTGCATCAAGCATATTTTTTGCACGATAGATATTGATTTTTCTAATGTTGTATTCTGGCTTGTAAGCATTTAATTCGATTTGAATAGAAGGCTTGATTCCTAGCACCTGATTTTCTAAAACAGGAATAATTCGCTTAATCTCTGGTGTTTGAGGCGGACTAGAAGGAACTAGTTTCACAGGTCCCAAGAAAGTGCTAAACTCACTGAAATTCATTTTAATATCCATTTCACGTACACCATAGAAATAGATGTTTTGTGAATTACCGTCTAGGTTAAAATCTGTAAACTGTGTTCTAAACTCAGCTGCATTTGTGATTTTCATCATTGGTGCAATGTCCCAATCAGGATGCGGGTATTTTAAAATATTTCCATTCTTGTCTTTAATGGTTTGCTTTTTATTAACGGGTACATAATCGTTATCATTAATATATTCGTAAATAACAGGAACCTCTGTTAACGGTACAAAAACGGCATGAATGGCTTGTTCTATAAAATGTATTGCTAATAAGTCTTCTTCAATTCCCGCTGTCTTAGGAATAATAATTTGATTAAGAGAAATTAAAGCAGCTATCTCAGGGACAGTTTGTTTTTGTGTCGTATTATGCCATTTGATAAAATCATTAATCTCGTCTCTTAATAATTCGCTATCAGGAACTGGGAAATGATAATTTTCTTCAGAAGCACTTTCAGGAGGGTAAGTTTCATAATTAGCTTTATTCTGCAATCCGTTAAAGTCTAAGAAATTTTGCCATCTATTAGCGAAAAACTTTTCATTATTTCCCCCAAGATTACTCAATTCTTCACGAATTGTAGCAATTGTTGCTGTCTCGTATAAAGCATTTAATAAAGCTTGATCATTTGCCCTGTAATGCAGCATTCCGTAAGGTTTGTGCGTGTATCTGGTTGTGAACGTGTATGTTGATCTGTTAAAAAAATCAGGTCTTGTAGCATATAAAGCTCCTTTTACATCCTCAGGTTTTACAGGTTTTTCAATTCTAACTGCATACATTGGGGTTGGAACGCTAATTTTAGAATCGTAATCGTAACCATTTGAATGGCTGCTAATTCCGAAAATTGAATAATGCGTATTTTCTCCTTCTCTTGGCTGAATATTCGCTGCTGTAATTCCGTTTGAAGAATCTGCAAAAAGATATACTTTATAACTTGGATAATAATTTACTTTTTGCTCTTTTGGGTTGTGTTGCTCATTCTCTTCAAGAATAATATGATCATAAGTCGGATCCATTTCTTGAGTTCCGTCTTTTTTAATTTTAAAATTAGGATCATTGACGATTAATACTAAATCTTGGTCTGTTCCGACATTGTCTGCACGTACAACTTTAAATTCTTTTCTAGATTTTACCGGAATAGGGTTAGAGCCTTCAAAACAGCTTTTAGTGAATAAACGTACAGTACCGTTCATCCATTCAACCGAATGCCCATTGTTTGCATTGAATTGCGGATGCTGTGCCAGTTTTAAACCTTTGAAAGTAAGCTCGTATAAACCAAAATGTTTTTTCTGTTCTTCTGGAAGCGGGATTGGATTATCATTATCCAATATATATTCTCCATTGGCATCTACTTGATAAGCTTGCTCTAGAACTTTTCTAATTTCGACTTTATCATTCCAAATTCCTCTAGTTTTTTCTACTTGTAAAGTGTCATTTCCTTGACTGTCTTTTTGTGAAACAATTTCTCTATTTACAGTTTTTAAAGTTTGTGGCACTTGAACCTGAAAACCGATCGGGCTTGGCTGACGCCAGTTTGCAGGCGTTAGCATATTCTCAACTAATGAACATAATTCGTTAACTGGTTTTTTGATTTGCTTAATCTGTTCAGAGTCAATAGTTGCATCTCCGTCAGAAAGGCTTTGACCTACTTCTTTTTTAAGTACTTCAACATCTGCATATCCAAACTTTCCTGCTGTAGTAAAAACATTAATATTCTGAATGATATAGTTTTCTTCGCCAACTGTTAAAATACCTCCGATAAATCTATCCTTATTGGCATTGGTCAAGTTAATTTTAATGTCTTCGCCGCTACTTAGAATTTTGTATTCGTTAATTCTAATAATTGAGGTAAGTTCATTTGAAGAACTGTCAGTAATGTCTGCAATTTTAGCATGTTCAATCTGAGGAAGACTATCTCTAAAATAAAGTTTAAAATAATCGGCAAACAGTTCTTCATTATCTGGATAAATTTTATCAGAAAGTAAAGCATCTTCTTTAGTCATTCCATCTGGAATGCTGTAGCTTAATAATTCCTGAGTCGAATAATATTCAAAAAGAAGTCGAATGTAAGTTTTATCAGTTATTGTATTATTGTCTAAAAGAGTTTTCAGTTTAACCTGCTCACTCATCGAAGTAAACATCAACGGATTTTCTTCTGTAATCAATAAAGAATTAATTCCAGTTGGAGGCATTAACGTATTATTCGGTTTAATATGAGAAGTAATTTCTAATTGTCTTCCAGATGTTGCTCTCGAGAAAATATTAATGCCATAACCTTGATATACATACGTTTGTAAACCTATTTTTTCTTGGCGAACATTTAAAAACGATTTTCCAGACTCAGGAATAATGATAGGCGAAGGCTCAAAAGAACCAGGAGTTAATTCTTTAGTTACGTTAGAATAAGCTGTGTCACAAGCTAATTCTGGTTTTTGCCAATTTAAATCACCTTTAAATTTATAATCAACTCCCGCATAGATTGGGAATGTGAAAGAGCTTCCATCAAATTCGTCTGTAGAATCGAAGAAAGCAGTATTTACACTGTAATCTGCGATGTCCTTCATAAACAAACTCACATATCTTTTCTTTCCATCAAAACTATACCCATTAGGATCTGTAATTTTTGCCGATTGATCATCTTCATCAGAACCGGCATTAAGACCTGGTAAAAATTTACTCAATTGTACAGGAAGAGGCAAACGTTCTGTGTTTACAGAAGTTGGAATACTCATAGAAAGATGCTGTACTTCTTTTGGAGTTGTGCCTCCTTCTAAATTTTTAAATGTAACGTACTCCGTTAGATAGATATATTCACCAGAAAGAACTGTTTCATCAATATCAATGCATCCTAAACCTAACATTCTGGCAATATGATAATCGTTTGCAGCAATATTCAATAAATCTAGATTAGAGATTTCAGTTGTATTTTCTCCAAATTTTGCTTCTTCTCCTGATGCAGGTTCATTAGCAGGAATATTTTCTTGAAATTTGACAGTTTCTACTGCAGTCGGATTTGTACCGTCAAGACTCAATTGGATGTAACTTTCAACAACTTGTTTGATGTTTTTATCATCTTCACCTTTAGGAAGGTTCCATTTGGCCTTATAATTTTTTACGTTGACATATTCTCCATCATTAAATTTTAACCATTTTCCGTGAACAGCATTTAGTTTTGGTTCTAATTGCTCAAACGCTTTACTGTCAGTAGTAGTTAAAGCATATTTTCCTTTTAAATCCCAATTGCCGCTTGTATTTGCATTTTGAATAAAATCACCATAAAATTCAAAATTGATTTCGCTTAACAAACATTTATTTGCTTTAAAGCGAAGGCTTCTTCCGTTTTCAGCAACAACACGAATTGCATTAACCTGTGCCGAAGAATAAGTTTTACGATTTGTAATTCTTTTTGATGCAGCAATGCTGTTTTCAGCTACAGATAATGTTTCTAATTTAACAGTGCCTGAGATATCTGCAGCATTAAATTTAAGTTCGGCAGCAAAAAACAATTCGGTTTTGTTTTCAATCTCAATGATTTCGTTTCCATAAGCTTGAATAAAACCAGATGGATCGATCATCGGATTAATACTGGCTCTTGTTAAAAGATACTTTGCTTTGTTTTTGAAATAAACATAGATTGATCTTTGCAGAGCAGGAGTTTTATAAACCCATAATGCTTTATTGTTATCTACAGACTGAGGTTTTTTCGTTAAATCTAATTTATGAACAACTTTAGTATAAGGCGCTCTGTAAAGTTTTACGAAATCATCTGGTTTGTTAAAATTAAGATTACCTCCTTTATATAAATCTCCTTTCGGAAGGTGGTTTGCTCCCAATTCTCCAGCCAAAAGCCAACGAAGATGGATACCTTTTGTACTATCGATACCTTTAGAACCTGCCGCTGCGATCTGCAAACTTGTAGATTGCAAAGCAGTTTTGCTAGAATTAATATCAACAATATAAACCTCTTTGGTTACAGTAAAACTGATTTTAAAATTGCTTGGATTTAAAACACCAGGTAAAACAATTAAGGCATTGTGGCTTTCCATTGCAGAAGGCGTTCCGTCAATTCTAATTTTTGCTTCGACAGTGGCCAAACCAGGAATAACAACAGTTTCTTCAAGTCTAAAAACCAATCCGCCAAGATTACTTGCATTGTGAATTCGTATTCCCGCAGGCAAAGTAAGAGGAACGCGGCTTTTGTTTCTTAGAACCAAAGTTCCGGCACTTTCGTGTACGGCAAGACCTTTCTTTAAAACAGGATAAACCAATTTATTTTGAATAATGCTCACATTAGGCAAACATCCAATTTGCGCGCCTGATAAATCACTGCTTAGTTGATTTAATTCTGCTCCTAAAGTGCTAAAATCAGGGACTCTTATATAGTCTGTATTTAGCATCGAAAGACCGCTGTTTTTTAGTACAGGTGTTTTTCCTAAAAAGTTAGTAATTGGTGTTGCCAACTCAGTAGCATTGTTTACGGTGCTTGTGACACCGTAAACAAAAATATGTGATTTATCATCCAGATTTTGATATAAATTTTTCAGCAAATCGGTATCATTGACCTGCAAACCATCTGTAACAACTACGACAACGTCTGGAATTACTGTCAAGTTGTTTACAACTTCTAAACCGGAAGCCCAGTGATCAGATTGAGGATCGGCTGATCTTGAACCAAAACCATTAATCCAACTTAAAAAACTCGAAGTATTTCCCGAAATTCTTTTTTGAATAACATGTTCTGATCTTGAGTTGCTGTCGCTATTAGACATTCCGATTAATGAAAGTGTAATTTTGCTTTGAGCTTGAGAATTGATAAATGAAGTCAGCCCATCTCGTATTTGCTGCGCTTCATTGCCATTTATCGAACCCGACTCATCGACAACGATAGCGATGTACGTTTCGCAACCTGAGGATTGGCTTTCTTGAAGATTTATAGAACTCATTTTTATTGTTTTTTAAAGATTTATATTTTCAATAGTTAAAGTTACCGGCTCAGCAGCGCGAACGGTTAATGGTGTTGAATGAGCTTCAACAGATCCGTTATTATTCCACATTCTGTATTCGAACTTGATATTTAAATTTTGATCAGTAATTTTTTTGCTGTCATTCATAATTAATACCTGAGCATAGTCTTTAGAATACAGTACTTTATAGTCTGCTTTCGCTACTCCAGCATCGTCAACTACTGAAATTGTATTTTTAATTTCTTCTAATGGAATTTTAGGAATATTAAATGGCTCCGGATTACGAACTAAAAGCGCTACGACTTCACCAGTATTTGTATTGATAATTCGGTTAACTTCTGTAGACTGAGCTGGATCAAGAGGAGACATTTTTAAAATTCCTTCAATAGCGCGATCAAATAAGTGCTGGTATTTTAATGCTAATGAATTACTTAGAGTATCATCAATTCCCAAAATAATATTGTTTAAAGATGTAATCTGATCTTCGGTTAAACGTATTGGAACATCAAATAAAGCTTTTCTTGATTCGGCTTGGTCAAGCTCATAACTGTTTACTTGTTCTGCAAAGTCTCTGTATCGAGAGGTTTGGAAACCAAATTGGTGAACCAATACATTTTCAGAATCTTCGATTTGATTATTTTGATTTTTATTGAAATAGTTTTTCGCTAAAACAGTATATAATTTAGAAGGTTTTAAATCTGTTAACTTAACTTCATATCCATACGATTTTGGTTTTAAAGCATCTCCGATTGTAATTTCACATTTCAAATCAGGACTTCCTTTAATCATGTTTTGTAACATTTGAATATTCAAAGGAATTCTAGGATCGTTATCATCAACCCATTTTGTGTTTTCTTCTTCTGCACGCGGATACGCAGTAGGGTTTTCTATTGTTTGTACTGGCAACGGATATGGAATAAGAACATCATTCAAAGGATCTTTAATAATAAGATTTAAAGCACCATCAATTTTGGCCCTGCTGTCATAAGCATACCATTCTTTAAGCATATGGTACACATAAGGATTTTTAAAGAACAATGAAACTTTACATTGCTCATTTCCATAGAATGAAGGTTTAGATAATAATAAACTTCCATCGGCATTTGGATAAGAACGATTGTAATCTAAATACTGTCTCAATGAAGTCAATGGCGATTTTGATAAATCTGTTAATTCATTTTTTACAAGTGTTTGTCCAGGAGGAACCACGGGATCTGGAACAGGGTAGTGACCTACAGGACCTAATGTTTTGAAACCATAATAGTAATCGAATGTCGTTGTGTTTTTATCATCTACTCTATCAGCAAGAGTAAATTTTAAGCAATAAGTAGAATTTGGTCTCCAAATTGGTTGAACTGTATTTTGAATTGCAGCTTCCATTGCTTTATTATCTGTGCTCACAGCGTCAGAACCTGGAATAGTTAAATTGTGCATTGCGCTTTCTCTAGTTAGCCATCCAATTTCTTGAATAGAAGTAGAGTAATTTACTTCATTATCATCATTAGAATCTCCTCCCGCAGAACAAATAAGAGCGTTGATCGTCAATAAATTTGAAGATTTTGTTCCTCTTGTATAAATTACTTTATCGGTGCTGCCTAAGTCTGTTTGATTTGCAGTCGAATCTGTTAAAGCAGATGCAGACGAAACAACTGAAACAGTTTCTTTTGGATTTAAAGAACAGTTATTAAATTGATCATTAAATAAAGAGAAATAAATTCCTTTTTCATTTTGTTTCAAAGAAAGCATTAGAATCTCATTCGTCAAAGGCTCATTTTGAATGTTAATAATTAAGGCTTTATCATTTGCACTTCCTCTTTCGATTAGTCTTACAAGGCTTAGTGAAGTATTAAATACAAACAAATACTTCTCATTATATGCAATAACAGAATTGTCAACCAAAGTCTTATTAGATAAATAAATTGTAGAATCAAAAATTGCATCGTTTTGGACAACTGTAATAGCAGTTCCGTTAATTTGAGCCAATCCGAATTTTCCGTTTGTCAATTTAACCGTAAGCAAGACCTTGTCGTTTGCGATTACAGCATCTGTAATTTCAGAAATTGAAGATTCTGAAACTAGTTTTGTGTCTGTCACTGTAATTGCTTTAGTGCTTGCATTGATGCTGAAACGAATGACTTTTTTGTTTTTAGTAATCAAACTGAAATCAGTGCTATTATGCTGAAGAACTTTGATCGCTACTTCGCCTACTTTTATACGACGAACTAGAGAACGATCGGTGCCGTTAACCCAGTTAATTTGAGTTCCGTCTTCTAAAGTATTAATCCAAAGCAATTCATTATTTGGCAATGAAATCAGTTTGTTGAAACCTTCAGAATACGTATTCATATACTGCATTCCAGAATTTCTATTTAATTCAGAATCAAGTTCAACAATGGCGGTTGTTGCGGCCGGAGCTACACAACCCACTATAAACGTATCATCAACAACTGCTTGTCCAATTCCTTTGCACTGAGCTTCATCTAAAGCTTGAGTAATTAATAAATTATTGTTTACAACTTGCATTGATGTTACCAAACCGTTCAATACACGTTCTCTCACTAGGTTTCCTTTTCCATCAAATTGAGCAATAGCAGTAGTTTTCGGCGTTGGATGAAATGAAATTAAATATGTGTCATTGTACTTGAAAACTTTATCAAAGGCAAAAAGAGCACTTCCGTTATATCCATAAAAACGAGTAAATGTCAATGGCTCAGAAGTTCCAGTTGGATTATCGTTACCTGCTTCCGCTTTTAATTGTGCCAATAGTGTCATTAAATGATTGTACTCATCGATATCGCTTGGTTCTGATACAATAAACTCTCCATCCGCTGAAGCGTAAGTATCATTGAATAAAGCAGCAATTTTATTTCGAACATCTAAAATAGCGTCAGCATTTGCAGCCACAGGACTGATGACAATTTTATCAATTTTCTTTTTCGATAAAACATCGACGTTTTCATCAAATAACGTTATTGGCGATTTCAGTTCTGCTTTAGTGTAAGCGATCTCATATAAAGCTGGTAGATTTTTGGCTTTGCATAATTTAACTTTTTCATATCGAGATAGTTTAGCGCCTTCATCAAAAACGGAAGTATAAGCAGTAATGTTTACTGTTTTCGCTTGAGTTGTAATTTTTAAAGTCGGCTCAATAGCAGACTCAGGAAAAATAATTTCCAGTTTATCATAATTTTTGAATGAAAGCGATCTTCTAAAACCAAAAGGATTGCTTTCTGCAGAAATGCTCATGAAATCACCTTGAGTAAGTTTGCCATCCACGATTTCAGGGGTTTCACCAACGAGTTTAAAGAACAGACCATTGATTCTATCTGCTTCATATTGAGTAGGTACATAATAACGTTTTCCTATTTTTTTATTTTTAAAGTTGACATATTCTGCTTCAATTTTATCAGAGACACAGAATAATTTAGAAGGTGTGATTCCGAATTGTTCCGGAACATGCCAGCCAGGTTCTCCAGCACTTAAATAGGAGAACGGATTAGTTGCCAATACACGAATGCTATCGTACTGATCGATTACTTTTTGCCATTGCGCCCAAGGTAAATCTTTTACAAGATCTCTAGATGTTGAATCCACAACAGCTTTAAAAGGATGATAAGCCTCCCAAGAGTTTCCATTTGCAGAAAGTAATTCAATCGATTCAATTGAATATTGGTGTTTCACCTGACGAAGTTTTCTACCTGCTTTTGATGTTCCTTCGGGCGGCATTAAATCAGTATAATTTTTAGCATCAGCCGTGTATCCACCAATTATTTTAGAAAGACTATTGTTTGGCAATACTCCTTTAGTCATTTTAATATCGATAAAAGTGTCTAGCGGAATCACTTTAGAAATGGCACTAGGACTAGGCATCTGATTAAAATAATCAAGCAAGAAAGCTTCGTTGGTAAGCATGTGGACTCCTTTTACAGAATCGGCAGTTCTGTTGTCATTAATATCTCCATGTGTGCCTTTAGGAAGCGGACTGTAAGGCGTACGATCGACAATTCTGTTGATATCCCATTGAAGTTCAATCAAGAAGTTCTTACGAACTCTAACGAAACCAAGTTTAACACGTACACTTAACTCTAATTTTGCATAAATCAAGAACGGTTTAAACGATTCTACAGAGAAAATGGTGTCTAAAACAATTTCAATATTAATGATCCAGATTTTAATCTGAATTCCTCCACCAGCAGCAATGTAACCACCCATTTGAGGACGTTTGAATGAGATTTTTCCGCCCATTTCCAAATAAGCCCATAATTTGACTTTTGCTGGCCCAAAGCTTTTTTCCAGTTTAAAGTCTAATCTCGCACCAGCTTCAATTCCTTGAGCCGATAGCATAAGAAAAGCTTTAGCTGTAAATAAGGTTAAGATTCTAGCTGTAATTGGATCTTTTTTAGAACCAAGATTGATGTACCAAGGCTTCTGATTTTTGAAGAAAAATCCAGCTTCTAATAAAGCATGCAATTGAATAATTTGCCCGCCATCTTTTGGCATTTGGAAATCTGCTCCAGCTGCCAGTTCAAGTGAGTTATCTCCAAAAGCAACCATGGCAAAGAATGGGGGAGTACTTTGATCTTTCTCAATAGGGCCTAATCTATCGCCTAGAACATTTAATCCTGCCTCAATATAAAATAGAGTGGGCAGAGAGAGCAATAACATGGCTCTCATATTTAAAATAGTTCCGCCTGTTGATTCAAATGTTGCACCAGCTCCAATAGAAAACGGCGAGTCATATTGCATAGAATCTGGTGGTCCGCTGAATTTTCTAATATTGATTCCAGCTTTTGGATGTTTATAGAATTCGTACCAAGAATTTTCTGTTGTTAAGCCAGCCGCTTTTTTGGTCGCTACATACCTAAATCCTAGTAAACCTCTGAAACCTGTGATCGAAAGAAATCCAAGCGGAATACCTGTAGGCAATTCAATTCCTGCATCAACTAAGAACGCAGGATATTTAGGAGCAAAACGCATTCCTACGCTCCCTGTAATTTTAGCTTTAGGCAATTTTAATGAAACCTCTCCCATGAATTCTTGTGATTCTCCTGGCTGAGGTAACGAAATCATACCATGAATAATAGCCATCGCAGATTCTTCTGAAGCTGTTCCAGGAATCATCAAATCGACTTCGATGGTTTGGATTCTGATGAAAGAATCTTTGAATTCTTCTTCTGTGCTGTAATAGTATTTAATACCCTCACCACGAGCATCTAATCCAAGCGGATTGACACTAATAGCACCATCAAATCCCCAGAAATTATATTTATGCCCATTAATTTGTGTTGAACCAAAGTTGATGTTGCTTACCGCCATCTGAATTGGTCCAAGATTCACAGATAAATTAATTGGAATTGGAATAGAACCTCCTTCAACTTCAATGTTTCCATCGCTATAAATGCGAAGTTTTTCAACATCAAAACCTTGACCTTTTGCCAATTTGTTCATTAATGTTCCTTGAGGGAAAGACACGTAACACGAAGTTCCTACGTAATAATCGTCATCTTGTTTACCAAGCTCGAAACTGTGAAAATCGAAATCTACAAGACCAAATAAATTGGCTTTTGGTTCATTTTCTTTATCGAAAGAAGCAGTAAGATTAAAGTCTCCGTCGTCGTATAAGTGACCTTCAATATCAACAATAAATGGAGTATTACCTTTTTTAAATTTTGGAATTTCTAATGCACCTTTTATGTTAGATGAGATAACTCTATTTTGTTTGAAGGAAATATCAAATTTGTTAAAACCAACTCTGAAACTTTTGGCTAGATTAAACCACATGTAATCAGTTTCACTAACAGGATTGCCAACAATTAAAGACTCTAACCCAATTGTTCCGGAAATTCCACCTTCAGTACCAATTAATAATTGTTTTCCAGCGATTTGTAATGTAGCATCGTTTTCTTTTTTAAACCATTTTTCAGGTAATTTAATAGCCGCTTTTTCAGCGTAAACTCCTCTAAATGCTACTCCTCTTCCGTCTGCATCTGCTTCTGGAATATTTTTGTCTCTACTTAAATCTACTTTTAATCCCGAGAACTCTGCGATTAATCCAGTGTTCCCAATCATAGATCTGTTTAAGCTAAAGCTGGAGATATTATTAAAGATAAATCCACGATTAGAAGAATATTCTAAGCTTCCAACATCAAATTTTAAGTAGCTAAAATAATTTTCTGGCAATGGATCATCCAAAGCTATTCCGGTAACATTTTCATTACCAGTATAAACTGGTTGTAGCCATTTATGAGGAAATTGAAGCCCTACGCTAATTTCATTAATAGCCATTCTAAACTGAAGCGTTAAAGCTTCTTTGATGTTTTTTTCGATATTATCAAAATATCGGGCAAATAATTTTTTCAAACGATCTAATCCTTCATTGCCTACATTTAAAAGAGTATCGTAAGCAAATTTTAGCAAGTCTATGTCTAAACTTCCTATTTGTTGCGACAAATATTCTACCTGATTGTCAAAGGATGCATTTGTATCGTTTAAAGTTGCTAATGCATCTGTATGTACGCTATTAAACTGAGTAACAAAATCTACCAGTGCATTTGCTCCTGGGTAGAAAGTATTAATAAGTTCATTTAAAAATGTTTTTTCATTTATTTCTGCCAATTCAAAAAGGATGCGCAATACAGATTCGACAGCATTATCAAATGATTCGAAGTTAAAATCATTGATATACTTTAGAATAATCCAAGAATAATCAAAACTGATTGGAATTTCGGTATTACCATCCACAGTTGGATTTAAAACCAGCTTTAAATCCTGAGCAAGCGGAATATCGAGCCCAAGTGAGTTGTATGTGGTTAATGTCATGCTATAAAAACCAGAAGAGTTATCGTAACTCTGACTGGCAATAAGATTTTTGACATAAACAGAATCAAAAAGACTGGCAAGTGCATCTCTAATCGCCTCTAACTCATTTGGAATCTTGTCCAATGGTAATAACTGGCTTAATGACGGGTGCATTATTTGATTTGACATATTTTTAAATTTATTTCTTTGTTAGTGGTTTGTAGATTACGATTCAAAATTTGTATTCTATTGCACCAGAATGTTTTATGTTTCGAAAAGACATAAGTATTCTGTATTCCTTTCTTGAAAGAGAGGACAGGAAGGGTTTTGAAAAGTATTTTTGATTTGTTTTACTACTTAATGTTGAAGTAGTTTTTTTGATGGATGTTGCTCTTAATTAGATATTTGTTTCTTTTTGACATTGCAAAGATTTACAAAAAGAAGCGCTTTAAAAAATAACTGCAAGGGGGGTGAACACTTGTATTTTAATACTTAACAGAGTTGTACAGAAAGTGGACAACTATGCTTTTTTCAAGGTGAAAAAGTTAATTTTTGAATGAAAAGAAAAGGGAATTTTCTCAATATTTACAAATTGAAATTATGAACTCAAATTGAGCCTTTTTTAGTAAATTAGAGATATGTATCTCAATTGAAATAAGGATTTAGATACGCTTACGGAACGATGGCGTTAGAAAAGATGTCTGTGATTTTAGTATAGGAAAACTACCTTTTACTGCGCCTAAAACTTAAGCGCAGTATTGAGATAGTGTTTTGAAAAAACTAATTATAGTATTCGATTTTTCTTTCGGCAACCAAAGTTGGTTCTCCATCTGGTGTTCCTTCAAGAAACATGTTGCATTTTATCCAGTTGTTGTGGCTGTCGTATTCGTAGGTGTAGTAAAGCTTTTTTACAGCTAGAGTTTGCTCAGGAAAATCAAGGATAAATTCTTTTTCAATCATATCGCCTTGCTCATTATAAGTCTTCACAAAATTTTTGGTAGGATTGGATATTTCTCCAGGACCAGTGACATAAAATTTCACTTTTTCTACATAGTCTTTTGTAGCATGATAGATATAATCTTCTTTAGATATAGTTTGTCCCTCTCCATAAAGCAAAGCTTGTGTCATACGCCCTTGATTATCATATTTATACTTCAATTGTAAATCATTACAAAATTCATATTCGGTATTTAATGCATTAAAAGAATAAGATTTTATTTGTTCCTCATTCTCTGGACCGGAAACAATTTTTTGGCTTATAACCTGGTCTTTTTCGTTGTAAAAGAATAATATTTTAATATCAAAGTATTGAGCGTTATATTTTTTTAGGGGTACAGAATCTATAGGGTCTAAAACATATTCTAATTCTTCTTTTATTCTTCCTTTATTATCATATTGATAAACATATAGACTTTGGATTAAATCTTTCTGATATACTTCATTTGCTCCTTTAGAATCTAAATACTTAGAAAAGGTATACTTATCAACATTTGGCTTTAATAGTAAATAGTAATCACTATTTTGAGGATACTTTTTATAAGCCGTTTTTTTGCTTTCTTTTTTTTCAAGGTCTTTGCTATCATAATTAGAATAATTAACATTAACCTCCTTCAAAGAAAGATTTGTTAAGCCAAAATTTGGAATCCCATTTACAGCGATTTTTTGAGAGCCATTTTTATAAAGCTCTAAATATGGGTAAACCCAAGGAGCTCCATTATTTACTTGGATAGCATTTTTACTATTCTTTGGGAGATTTTCATTGATTTTGGAGTAGAATGTATGAGATGATTTTACAGAACCTTTTAAATTTATTTCATTTTTTTCAGAATAAAATAGATTATATCTATTTGAATTCTGTCCGTTTAAAAATGTTGCTGAGAACAATGATAAATAAGTGAGAATAAAATAAAATGTTTTCTTCATAATTATTATTTTAAGACCTGTAATACTGTTTTTGCTGCGATACGTTTGCTTTCTTTTTGAAAACCTAACAAACCACGTATTTTTTCGTAAGTAATTCGTAAAGGATCATCCTGATCTAAAAATGTTAAATTTCCATTCTTATATAATTGCGCTTGATAGTTTATTTCGGCCAATGCTTCAAGTGTCGCCCCTATAGTTGCTCCTTCCCCCACTTTTACGGTTCCTCCAAAACTGGCACCAGCTTTTGCTTCTAATGTTACATCAAGTTGAGCTAAAGTAGCAATAAAATTAAAATAATCGATAATTTTAGTTATCCCATAATCAAGATCAGCCCCACGTGATGGTTTTTTATTATTAAGATAGAGATCAAAATGATTAAGACCCTTTAAAAACCTTAATAAGCCAGTAACATAATTTACTGGAGGTGCCAATTTTATATATTTATCCATTTCAGCATTTAAACCTACAATACTAGTGCCTGGATAGATTCCTAATTTATTATCATCAAAAAGTTTTTCATAATAATCAGCACCTAATGCAGCTAGTGTTTGATTTTCAGAGTTATTTTGATTAAGGTTCTCTTTTTCTTTAATTGTTTTATGAATTTGTCGCCTTTTTTCTTCTAGTTTATCTTCGAATGTTTTTCTTTGAGCAGGAGTGTTTAAAGTGACATACTTGTAATTGAGTTTTTTTAGATAAAATTCTATTGCTTTAGCTACTAGATTTATTTCCAATTCCATTTTTACATCAATTGCTAATCCTCCTTCAAAAAATGTATTTGATTTGCTTAATTTTAAAGATTGTTCTAACATTTTAGAAATTAATTCAGCTTCAGGTTTTGCACTACCTCTATGGGCTCCAACGATCAGAGCGGTAAGGCTTTTGTCAGGCATTTTTACTCGGACAAGTTTGGTTTGTCCTGTGTTAATATTTAAAGCACCAACTTTTTTGTGAAATTCTATACTTCTAAATAATGATAATACGTTTTCAAAGTTATAGTCATAATTCTCTCTATCTTTAATCATTTGATATAAAGTACCTACATTAAAGTTGTATTTTATTTCAGTACCAGGCTGGCAAAGAGAATTAACATCTCCTGTAAAAGTACTATAATACAATGAAATTTGTTTGATTACTTTTTCTCCTGGGCTAGAATATTTTATAGAATGACCACTCAGAGCATCGACAATGACATTTTGACCAGTAAAATCGAAATCACCAGGACCTAGAGAATCAGCTGAACCAACTCTTTCTAAGCTATACTTGATTCCAAACATCGTTCCCTTATCAAATGAGATTGCATTAAAAAAGGCTCCTACCAAATCTGCTCCAGGAAGTAATTTTATAAATAATTTTTTTAAAAAGCCTCCTAATAGCCCAAAACTTAAAGTATTTTGAGAATAATAGTTTGTATCAATTTCAATAGTCTTAAAAACTCTGCCTTCATGATTTTTAGTTAAAGGGTTGTCTCCATAGTCTACCTCATAGCTAAAAGCAACGCCACTTTTAAAAGCTGCTTCACCTGTAGCACCCATACCTGGTAATTTATTGAAAATATTATCTATAAAACCATAACCTTTATTGTTATCTTGTTGAGCTAGTGTGTCTTGGTTTTGTGTTGGTGTACTAATACCATCTCCTGTATCAACTCCTACTTGTGCGCCAGCCCAGCCAGTAAGGCTTTTCTCAAAAGAAACTTCAAATTTTGTTAAGTATTGTCTTGGATTTAAGTTTATGACATCAAAATATTCTAAAACATCAGCTGTAGCATTTACCAGTGTACCTCCAAAAACATTAATAATCATAGTTAATAATGCTGTTTCCTCTTTTCTAACTGGAAATTCATATTCATTTCCAATTTTGATATCATATGATTTTCCTACACCTGCTCCAACATTTAAACCAAATTTTTTCTGAGATGTACCATGTCCTCCTGTGTGTAACCCCAGACTAGTTCCGACTGCTACATCAGCTCCGACACCAAATGTTGATTGAGTACTATAGACAATTATTAATTCTTTTTCTTTGGACATTTTTCGAGAAAGACTTCTTTCTACATTCCCTTTTGTTTGAATTGGAATACCCCAGGTGATGCTTCCTCCAATTGCAATAGTACCTCCAAGACCTCTTGGCCAATATTTAGTCAAAACGTCAATAGCAAAATTATATGCTTTTTTAAAAAACTCTGCAGCTTCCTGATACAATGCAATTGCATCATCTACCATTTCGTCAACATAATCTAGACCAGTCTCAACAATATTCTCAAGAGCAGTACCTGCTCTGTTAACAAAAAGGTCTAAAACTTCATCAATTACATAGTCCATAACCGATTTAGGCTCATCATTAGGAGTAGCGGGTGGAATAGTTACAGGCGTCAACATTTCATTTGGCCTGAAGTTTAGAAAATAATACATCGAATCAGCAAACTTTCTTGAAGGAATTCTAATGTTTTTCCCTTTTATGGTTGAAAACGAAGTTGTATTCCCATTGCTGTCAAACTCAATTTTACTATTAGGATTCAACCTTTCCATTTCTTTTAAAAAACGGTAATAATTGGGTAATGCAGTTTTTGGCTCATCTTCATAAAATTCATTTTCAAAAATATTTATATCATTTAGATGGTTAACCGGATACCTTTGATAATCATTAGCTTTTACTAGTCCCCATTCTTTTATACTTGAACCTTTTTCTTCTGAATTATAGTAATATAACAAATTAAGATAAAATTGAAAGCGGGAATCATATTTTCTTTTCGCGACAGGAAATGCCTTTCTTTCGGGAAGAGTAAATATTACAGTATTGTTATACGGATCCATAATCGGGGAACCGCCACCTCCATAATAATTATCAAGAATTATTTTTTCAGGAGAGTCACCTTCTTCTATTTTATGTAATTTGGCATCTTCGTCATCAAATAATAACGGAGGGGTGTTTTCTTCTTCTTCTGGGTAATCTAATATATAAGTATTAGTATAACTATTTGCGGTACTGTATTGAACTTTAGTTTCTGCGGGATTAAGAATTGCGATAAAATTCTGACCGTCAATATTATAACTTGAAAATATTTGCTGGACTTCAGGTTTATTTAGAATTTCATTTTTGGCCTTATTTGATAAATCGATATTTAAAATTTTATCATTAACAAGAATATCTTTTCGAACTATTTTTCCTTTAAGAACCGTATCTAATTCAATTTTAATAGGTTGGTCATTTTCACGAAATGAGATTGAATATTCATATTTATTATTTGTAAGAGATTGTTGTACGAAACTAAATTCCTTATTACTTGACTTTCCGATATATTTTTTTCTTTGAGCATCGAAAAATTCATTTCCTAGAAATTTACTATCTATTTTTAGTATTGTTATACAATCGATCACACTTGTAATCGGAATATTAAACTTTTCTTGAAAGAGAGTAATTGCATCTTTTAGATTTGAGTCAAATTTATATGAGTTCACATCTAGTTCAGAAATATTATATTCAGGGTATAGATCATCCCTTTCATCAATAAAATTTAATGCAACCTTAACTAATCTAACAGCTTCATTTTCATCCCCAATTTTTAATGAAGATGTTTTTATACCGCCTCTAGCGATATTTACTAAACGGGAATTGTCTTGGAAAAGTAAACAGTGAAGTTTACCTCCGCCATCATTGTTAGTTTGATTTTTTTCAGCTAGAGGAACGTTGTTTATAGCGTTTTTGGATGTGTATATTGGCATAATTAATAATCTTTATTATTTAATTTTAGTCTACAGCTGCACTAGTGAAGCTAATGGGTAAATTATTGTATGTGATATCATCAATTGAATCACTGATATCAACATAAAGTAGAGAAGTGTCTTCGTTTTCAATTAGTAATGGCACTCCTAATGTTAGAGTATATTCTTCTACTGCAAATTTTGAATATTCGGTGAAGTTATACTCCTTACATTTTACATACGCTGGATGATTAGGAAACTCATTATTTAAATTTTGCTGATATGCTTTTAATACATTGTACTCTTCATGAGTGAAAGTAATGGTTTCTAAAGTTTCGAAAATAATATCATTCTCACTATAATCTCCCGATCTTGAGTATGAAAGAAATCTAACTGTGTCGTTGCTTTCAGAATCAGTAACTGAGAATTTATTCAGCTCAAAGTTTCCAATTTTAGAAGTTTTTACAATTTGATTAAGAAAGCCAATGTGTGGATCTGTTGTATTTTCATAATCATAATCGGCTGTGTCAAATTTTAAATTAAATTTACCTTTACCAATCAATGCAACAGGAATATCTCCTTTACTTGTTGTTTCTTTATATACAATCTCGTCTTTATAAGAAAAAAATGTCACATGATTTTTATCGATAGCGATTCCTGAAGTAGGTAAGTAAGCTTCACCTCTTTTGGAATCTATAACTATTGGAGAGTTAACAGAGGAGTAAGTGTATACTCTAAAATCACCATCAATTAAATCATCAAAACCAAAAATATTATTCATCTTTAACGAGAAAAGATTATCCCATATCGATGGTAAATTTTGATACTCATTATTATTACCATTTCCTTTTGTAGATTTTTTTAGAAGGAAGTAATTTGCCCCTAATTTATTATCATCATATTTCCAGTTCTTTAACTTAACTGCTTCAGATTCTTCAAGCATTATAGAATTACTGCCGTTGCCATCAGCAATTATAAAGTGTTTCTTTTGCGTCGTATCAACTACAGTTGAAATTTTGCCAACATAAGATGATAAGAAATTTGCGTTTTCAGGACTTCCAATTCCGATAGGAATTTTGATATAAAACCACTTCTTACTATTATTATAAACTTGATCTTTAATTTTAAGAATTGGCCAACTAGTATAATAATTCAGGCCAGAATAGACAGGATCTTTAATAGCGCTATCTGCAGAATAAAAACCAATATTTAACTCATCTTTGAATTTAAAGAAGTGATTGTATGAAAAGCCCCAGTCGTCTCTTATGTCAATGTAAACCGTATTTTTGTTGTGAAACTTCTGCAAAAAATTATCACCGTTATCGGCTCCTTTAATTCTTAATCCTTGATTTTTTGCAGCACCATAAAACGCTGTAATATCAAGATAACTTAAGATTTCTTCTTTTTGAAATCTGTTGTTAAATTTTAGTTTTAGTTTATCAGCTTCAGTTGCATTGCTGTCAATAACTAGTTTGTCGATTTCTAACGTATGGTTTGAAGCTTTTAGTAATTTAAATGTTGGCTCATAACCAATCATGTCAAGGATAACTTCAACCCCTGCAAGAGTAGATCCGCCAGCAAATTTTCCGATTTGGCATCCTCCTTCGACAATTAAAGGATGGAAAGTATCCGTGTCATCGAAGAATATTTTTTCGATAAAAGTAGTGTCAGGAAGTTCTGAAAAGTTTACACCTAAACAATCTGATTTCGCAATTAAATTGGTGACATTTTTTGAATTCAGTTTATCCTGTACCTCTTTTATGACTTTAAGGATATTACCGGAAGCCCATGAACCATCTGATTCGAGGATATTTCCAACATTATCAACCAATGAGGACTTTTTAATTCCTCTGTAAATAAACATTTTTACAGGGAAACCACTCACATAAGTATTCATAGGAAGTAATGCGATATTCAATAATGAAGAATTCGTATTACTTGGAATTGCCAGTACTAATGATTTTGTAATAGCATATGCTGGAGCATCCTCAGAAACATAAAAATTATTATCCAAATTGTATTTTTCAACATTACCTACATCTGGCTGCTGTCCAAAAGCTAATTCTGCTAATTGATCAGTTTCTATTGAACTTTCTTTTGTAAAAAAATATATTTTCGACATGCGTTTAGTTTTTAAATCTAAAATTCAATTGAAATTTTAGAATGAATTATTTTTTAAATTATTTACTTGATCCTAGAATAATCTATAGAATCGTGCAATTGGTTTTACAGCATAATAAACCAACACCAACAGAAAAATCCTTCCCAACCAGATCTGCACCTTTTGCCAGAAAGTCAAATAATTGACAAATTTTGTGGTGTTGATAGTTTTTACTTCGGTTTCTTTTACTTGTTGCGATTTCCAGCGAGCGTAGAGTTCCTGCTCTTTGAGTTCGCAGTCTACGTTGAGTTTGTTGTTATCAAGACGAACCTTTGGGTTTTTTAATGTACGCCCTGGTTCGGCTTGAGTAACATTCTTAACAACTACTTTTCCGTTTTGGCATTCGAGTAATGCTTTGAAAGAACTGCTGTCTTTCTGAATTTTAAAAACAGTATCATGCACCGTTTCTTTGATTGTGATCGTTTTGTTTTTTTCTTCACTTAGAACTGGCTTCGGACTTTTGCACGAAACCAGAACTAAGACTGAAAAAAACAAAAAAACAAGACGTTTTAAATTATTCATCATAAATTATAATTTGTTTGTTAAATTGTTTTTTAGAGCCTTAAAAAGCCTTTAATGCTTTTAATTTCTCTTTTTCTTCTGGCTACTTTATAGCCTTCTCGGCCTCCCATATCGTTTGTGTTTCCTTCAATGGTGTAAATAAGACTTCCTGCGACTTTATCGACAATTCCGGCATGACCTGTCCCGTTTTTAAAGTCGATGATAAAAACATCTCCTGGCTGAGGGGCTTTTTTTGCTAGAGGTTTACTAGAATTGTATTGGTCTAATACGCCTCCGGTTTTCTTTAAAGGATTTTTGACACCCAATTGCAATGCGGCTTTTTGATTACACCAATAAACAAAAGCCATGCACCAAGGATATCCTTTTGGCAATCCGACGCTTCTTAAATAAATTTCGACTTCAGGACCAGCGTTGCTGTTTCGTGGCATTTCTTCAACACCAACTTGAGCATACGCAACTTCTAAGGTTTTTTCGGCTAATGTCATTGTTGTTTTCCGTTTAGTTGTTTAAATTTTTGCAGCTCATCTACCAATTGCTGGTTTATGAGCATTAGCTCTTTGTGTTGTATTTCCATCTTTTTTATGGTTTCGGTTGCGGAGGTCAATCGAGCGGTAAGATCATCAAGTAAGTCACGATAATATTTTACGGCGCTCACGGCATTGTCAAGTTCAGCAGCTCGGTCTTGAGCTAATGATTTTCTCATCGAGAAAAACCAAGTAATAAATGCAGCAAAAAATGCTGTAAGAGTGGGGTATAGAAACTGTTCCATTAATGTTTTGAAAAATAGGTGTTAGGATTAAAATTTGTTTTTGAGAAACAGCTTGAGGTATTGTTTGTTGAAAGAAATCTGGCCTTAATTTTCTGTAGTAATTGCTGTAGCTGTTTCCTTTTGTGGGTACAAAGATTGCCTTAAAAAAGCAGTAAAAAAAACAAATGAAAGGCACGTAAACACTTGTATTCTGGTGCTTTACAGAGTTGTTCAGTCAACGAACATCCACTGTTTTTACCGAGAAAAACACCCCATCTTTGCAGAGCGATTCAGATAAAAATAGTAGTAGCCAATTTGGTTTTGATGCTTTATAAATTCCTTGTCTGATCCGAGATCAGTTCTTCTATTTTTCTGAGTTCAGAAGTTATCGGAGTACAGAGAATCTCGTACAAAGTAGTACGCGAAATCGGGTAGACTGGACAGATATATTTACGCCAAACTACAGTAGTAGGAATATCTTCGGTTTTGTGTTTTTGATACAATTCTTTGATAAGCTTATAGCGTAAAAGTTTATTTTTTTGGATGCCTAGACTTCTGTTAGTAGATATTGCCATAATGAAAGAGTAAAATGATTGAAAAAGAATTGTTTTAGAAAGAAAATACAGCCATTTAAGGCTTAAATCAAAACAATAAATGCATTATAGATAACCAAAACCATTTGATCCTTATATATCAATGGCCACTCTCCTAATGCCGAAAATCGTCTGGAGCTTCGTCCTGAAGTCATTCTTGCATAAGTACTTAATAATTTAAGTTAGCAGAGTCCGCACGACAATTTTGTTCCTGAGTTATAAATTTGGAACATCTTGGGAAAAAGAATGGTTTTGAGTTATTTGATTAGGGCAGAAAGCGCCCGCTTTTCGGTTCCTGATTTTCTTAAAATAAGTTAAGAAAACAGGAACCTTTTTTTATTTGCTGCAGTTTTAAAAACTGTCGGCTTCTGAGTGGGAAAAAATTCATATCAAACTATTTCTGTTTGATATGAATTTCAATAAGTAATAGGGATGTGAAATTCAATTTACAATCTGTGATTGTTCTTTTTTTTAAGCTCATTTTTGTATTGCTTAAAAGTCGAGTTTATTTTGAAATTGATCCATTCGCGAAATTCCAATATCGGTTTTAAATTTGTTGCAATTAAAAGCGCTCCTAAAAGTAGAGAAGCATAAATTTCATGGTTTGGTAACATCGATTGATAGTATTTTTGGGTTGTTTTTGGAAGTTTAATTGGTCTTTTTCTTTAATTATGATTTCTCTCGTCCATAAAAGGATCTTCATAATAAGGTGTAAAATCAAATTTCATTACAAGTTTGGTAACGTTTTGCAATTTATTTTCAAGATCTGGTGAAATAGGACGAGGTTTAGCTTCTGGATTATCTAAAATGTGCATCCATTGAAAACGCTCTTGATTAATGCAGATTCGTTCTCCAGCAGTAAACGTTTTGATTTTTTCTGAGCAAAACTGAAGTGCAACATAAAGTGCCGCAATACGTTCCTTAATTTGGGTTTTATTCATGTTTTCGAAGTTGTAAATTAGTTCGTAATTTTTTCAGATCGTATTCAATTAGGCTTCTTTCGGCGCTGTTAGGATTTTTAATCAGCCAAGATTCTAGTTCCTGTATTTTTTCGATAATTTGAGAAATAGTCATTTTGATTTAAGGATTTAAAATTGGGATTTTTTGCATAAATAAGTTTATGGATTTAGGATATTTTGAATGTTGTTTTTTGTAAATGAATTGTCTTAATTTTTACAAATGGAGAAGATTTTTTAGAAAAGTGAAATCAGGAAAAATGAGAATTTTTGATTCACTTGAGAAGATGTTAATTAGAAGCTTTTTTTTATAAAAAAAAGCTAAAAGGAAGCAATATGTTTATAAAAACGTTTTAAGATCAAAATTGAGTTTTGATTAGAAGAAAAAGCCTGTAAAAATAAATTGTTACAGGCTTTTTCTTTGATTAAAATGTCAAAAGAACGTATTTCAATACTATGATTTTTAAATCAATTTAGATGATTTTGGATTCAGATTTTTAAAAACTGAATCTAGTTGAGAGAGCAAAGATGCGAGCTTTAAATGCTTAAAAAAAGTCAGTGCAAGGTGGTTGAACATCAATGTTCGAAGTTTTTACAGACTTGTACAGAAAGCAATTTTAATAACCAATTTATGAGATGTAATTAGGAAGCCATTTTTTGGCTCAATTCTTCAATTTTTTTTAATTCTATTGTGATAGGAGTGCAAAGAACCTCGTACAATGTAGTTCTTGAGATAGGATAAATGGGATAGATATATTTACGCCAAACGACTGTAGTTGGGATATCTTCTGTTTTGTGTTTCTGATATAAATCTTTTATAAGTTTATATCTAAGTAATTTGTTTTTTTGAATTCCGAGACTTCTTTGACTTGATACTGACATGGTAAAATGATTAAAATGATGAAATAATTAAGTGTAGTAATTTGTGGTATCTGGTTGAAATTAATTGCCTAAAAAAGAATTTTGTGATCTGTTTTTAATTTTGTTCTTGATTTCGTTTCTATATTGTTTGTAGGTAGTGCTTATTTTAAAATTTAACCATTCATGAAACATAAGTATAGGTTTCATATTGGTTGCAATTAATAAAATTGCTAAAAGTGCAGATGCATAGATGTCGTTATTAGGCTGCATTTATGTGTTCGTTTTGTTGGTTAAAAAAATTGAAAACATATCCGTGAATAAAATCAACTGAAGACATAGATAGCGGAATATTTGTTCTTGTTCCGTTTTCGTTTATTGTGCTTGCTTCAATAAACCAACTTGAACGAATGGGCTTAAATGCTGAAGCAATAATTTCGACACCATCTGTAAATTCTTCATCATTAAATTCTTTCGTAAGTTTTTGTAATTCAAGAACTCTTGAACCTTTTAAGTTTCCTTTAGCATCTTTTTTTAAAAGATTGAAAACAATTTTCACCAGCGATGCAGTTTCTTTACTTGTAGAAAGTGATGCAATATAATTTTGTACTTTTTCAATTCCGATCGTTACAGTGTCGTCCCAGCCTTCATTAATTCGGTATCCTATTGTAATTTCTTCTTTTTCATTAGAGAATGTATGAGACATTTGTTTTTCTTTAAAACCATAAACTTGGTTTTTTAAATCTAAAATAGTTTCAAAAAGCTGAAATGTTTCTGTCTTTACATTCTGAATCATTTCTGAGGTCTTTTTTAGTTTTAAAAGCGCTTTAGGAATCGTTTCTGCGACTAACTTTTTATAAGTATCTCTTTCTTGATTTTTTTTGCTTTCTACTCTAATTAAAGCTTCTTTTAGCTGTTTAGCTGAAAATTGAGATAAGTCGATTGTTTTGTTGTTGATAATTGAAGTGTTCATAGTTAATTGGTTTTTAGATTTTTAGAATTTGGTAGTAATCTCTTCTTTAAGCGGATCTTCATGATATGGCTTAAAATTGTATTTAAGAGCCAGTTTCGAAACTTCTGTAATTTTGTTCTCGATACCCGATGAAACAGGTCTTGGGATCGCGTTTTCATTTTCTAAAATGTGCATCCATTGAAAACGTTCTTGGTTAATGCAGATTCTTTCTCCAGCTGTAAATGTTTTAATTTTTTCAGAACAAAACTGTAGGGCTAAATAAAGTAGTGCAATGCGTTGTTGAATTTGTGTGTTACTCATGATTTTCTTCTAATTGATTTTTTAATTTTTTAATGTCAGATTCGATTAAATTTCTTTCTGGGCTATTTGGATTTTCAATCAGCCAATTTTCCAGTTCCTTAATTTTCTCTTTGATTTGAATTGTTCTCATTTTAATTCGGATTAAAGTTTTGATACTATTTGCTGTTTTTAGAATTTTTATGAATGATTATTTTTAAAATCGTAGTATTTTCCATTCTTTTTATTATTTAGGGTAGTATTTTTCTGTTTTAGGGATGAGTTATTTTTATTATTGTAAATCAGTTATTTGTGATGCATTTTAGATTGTTGTAATTTAAGTTTGACCAATAAAATGTGGCTTAACCTATTGTTTTTCAATTTTATTTTTCTTTACTTTGCAAATATAATGTAAAATAATACATTAAACCAAATTTTTAACGTAAAAAAATACATCTTTTTATGGGTTCAACGGAAAGAATGAGAGAGTATCTTGATTATAAAGGGATTAGTAAGTATAAATTTTGTAATGATTTAGGGTTTTCCAATAAGTTTTTGGATAATAGCAGTAATATGGGAACTGACAAAGCGTGTAAAATATTACACTACTATCCAGAGATTAATTCTGAGTGGCTTTTAACAGGGAATGGGCCAATGATTAAGGAAGAAAATACAAGTGTAATGATTATGAATAATGATAGAAAAACAGTTGATCCCACGCATGTTAGTCAGGAGATACCATTATATGATTTGGAAGCAGTAGCGGGTTTAAGGGAATTGTTTAGCAGTGGTGAACCACAAAGAATTCTAGATACCATAAAAATTCCGAATCTTCCAAAATGTGACGGAGCAATTTCTGTAACTGGAGATAGTATGTATCCTTTATTGAAGTCTGGTGATATTATTTTGTATAAAGAAACTGAATTTGAAAATATCTTTTTTGGAGAAATGTATCTTTTAAGTGTAAAGCTGAATGATTGGGAAGAATATATTACTGTAAAATATGTTCAAAAATCAGAACAAGGATCTGATTTTGTAAAATTGGTAAGTCAGAATTCTCATCATCAGCCAAAAGATATTCATATTTCTAAAATCTCTGCATTGGCACTTATAAAAGCAAGTATTAGGATTAATACCATGATGTAAGTTTTGATTATAAATGAAAAAAAGCCTTTGAACTAAAATAATGTTCAAAGGCTTTTTCTTTTGAAGTTTGCTTTTTCTAAAAATGAAATACTCTTCATATTTTAGAAAGTTTGAGCCTTTTTTTTTTAGAATATTTAAGTTTAAAAATGGGCAATAATCTTATCCAAATTAGATTAAATCTGTATAAAAATTCATAAAATCTATATTAAAAGTCAGAATGACAATAACTTGGTAAAATATAGTATTTACTGAATATTCTATTTAATTTTAAGCTTAAAAAAGAGATTTGTTGAAAAAAAATTTTACTAAAACGTTTTTGTAAGTTTTGCTTACATATATTTGCGATGTACTAAAATATTCAAATATAAATTTATTACCCGATGAAAAAGATTACAATTAGAGATATTGCGAAACAGGCAGAAGTTTCGATTTCTACTGTGTCTTTTGTTATCAACGGCAAAGGCGAAAAAATGGCTATCAGCCCCACTGTAATCAAAAAAGTTCAGGATGTGGCGCAAAAACTGCACTACAAACCAAGCATGATCGCCAGCAGTTTGCGAACAGGAAAAACAAGATCAATCGGACTTATTGTTGAAGATATATCGAACCAGTTTTTTGCAGATCTGGCAAGAGTTATTGAAGACGAAGCCAAAAATATTGATTACAGGGTTTTTTACTGCAGTACAGGAGATGATAATAATCGTTCGGAAGAATTGATAGAAAGTCTTTTGCAAGCCAATGTAGAAGGGTTTATTATTACTCCAACCCGAAATTTAGAGAAAACAATTAGTCATCTTTTAAAATTACAAAAACCAGTTGTGCTAATCGATAGGTATTTTGCCAATCAAAAAGTAAGTCATGTTGTAATGGATAACTACGAAGGATCTTACTCGGCTGCTAAATTCTTGATGAACAAGGGACGCAAAAATATAGCTGTCGTTAATAATAAATCTGGTATGATCCAGATGAAGCTGAGAGAAAAGGGATATGTTGAAGCGTTAAAAGAAGAAGGTATTTACAACGAGAATTATACGCTGCATCTAGATTACCATGCTAGTGAACAAAGCAGAATTGAAGCAATCATAGACTTTTTTAATAAAAATAAAGAGATAGATGCAGTTCTGTTTTTAGCAAATTACCTCGGACTAGCAGGACTTCAGGCTTTTAGGGCTTTAAAATACAAAATTCCAGAAGACATTTCGGTTATCAGTTTCGATGATCACGACAGTTTCAAACTTCATACACCAACAATAACTGTTATTGCGCAGCCAATAGAGGATATAGCGGTAAAATCAATTCAGCTCTTAATGAATCAGATGACAAACTTTGATGATTTCAAAATAGAAAAGGTTCTCGAAAAAGGAACTTTGATCGTAAGAGAATCGGTTTAAAAAATTTAAAAAAAGGTGAGGACTTTTTTTTTAATCATTTTGCTAAAACGATTTAGTAAAAAACTAAAAATCAACTGCAGCCTTAAATAGCTGTTTATTATGATATTGCAAACAGAGTACAATTTTTTATTAATTATTTAAAAACAAACACAAATCAACAAAACGAGTCAAAACCAATAACCAAAACAAAAAGCTTATGAGACGAATATTAGCAGTGTTAGGAGTGATATTGCTTAGCAGTTTAAGTGCTGCCGCGCAAAATCGATTAATAACCGGCATAGTTACAGATGCAGAAAACAAGGGAATTGTTGCTGCGTCAATCGAAGTTCAAGGAAAACCATTTAGTGCTGTTACAGATGCCGAAGGGCGTTTTAAAATGAATGTTCCTGAAGGGAAAGTTACTCTTAATGTATCCTCGATGGGATTTCAGTCAAAACAGGTGGTACTTCAGGAAAACGAAAGCAGAGTTTCTGTTGTATTAATTGAAAACACACAGGAATTAAAAGATGTTGTAGTAACTTCATTCGGAGTTAAAAAACAAAAGAAAAGTCTAGGTTACGCCGTAGGAGAATTAAAAGGCGAGGACCTGACAAAAAATAAGGAAATTAACTTAGGAAATGCACTTCAAGGTAAAATTGCCGGAGTAAACGTTTCTGCACCAGTTACAGGACCTTCTGGTTCGAGCCGTGTTGTAATTCGTGGAGCAACTTCTGCGTCTGGACTTAACCAGCCTTTATATGTTGTAGATGGAATTCCGATTGACAATACTCAGCAGGGAAATGCTGGAATGTGGGGTGGTGCCGATAAAGGTGATGGTATGTCTTCTTTCAATCCAGATGATATTGCTTCGATGTCTGTATTAAAAGGTAGTGCTGCTTCTGCGCTCTATGGGTACAGAGGATCAAATGGTGTTATCTTAATTACAACTAAAAAAGGTAAAAACGGATCAGGAATTGGTGTAGACTTCAGTACAAATTCTACTTTCAATACACCTGCTAGCCTTTTAAAATGGCAAGATCAATATGGTGCCGGAGCTCCAAATGCAAGCGGTGTTCCAACTAGATTTACCAATTTACAAGAACTTAGAGATTCCTACTATTTTGCATGGGGAGATAAATATGACGGAACACCTTCATTATCTCTTGACGGTAAAACTAGACCTTATCAGGCTTACGGAAAAGATAATGTGGAGAATTTCTACAGAACAGGATATTCTTTCAGTAATACTCTAGCAATTTCTGGAGGAAATGAATCAACAAACTTTAGATTATCTTTTGGAAATACTAAAGACGAATCTATCTTGCCAGAAACCACTTTTGGAAGAAACAACGTGGCTTTGAGTTTAAATTCGGCTCCAAATAAAAAAATCAGTATAGAGAGTAATGCTCAGTATATTTCGGAGAAAAGTCATAATCGTCCATATTTAAATGACTCACCAAGAAACCCATCTTTCCCAACGACTTTCATGACTCCAGGAACAGATATCAGATGGATAAGCAATCCTTATGATGCAAACGGTGGTGAAGAAGACTTTTTAGGAGCCAATGTATATCATACAAACCCATATTTTGCTACGAAATCTCCTTTAAATGACGATCTTAGAAAGCGTTTTATTGGTTCTGCAAAAGTAAATTATAACATTACAGATAAAATTTATGCTAAAGCTGTTATTGGTATTGATGATATCAATTATGAATATACTGAAATTGAGCCTACTGGAATAAATTACAACCCAGGAGGATCTATTGAAAACAGAATTGAAACGCGTTCCGAGGTAAATGCTTCTGGTTTTTTAGGCTACAAAGGAGATATTGCTAAAGACCTTTCATTGGATGCCTTTATTGGTGCAAACCGTCAGCATAATAGATACAGCGGTATTAAAATGAAAGGAAATAACTTCATTGTTCCGTTCAAATATTTCTACGGAAATACACAGCCAGATAAAACTGAAAAATTATTTTCTGAAAGTGAAGTAAACTCTCTTTTCTATTCAGCAGATATTGGATACAAAGATTTCTTATTCTTAAGTTTAACAGGCCGTGAGGATTGGTTCTCCACTTTAGATCCTGCAAATAACAGCACTTTTTATCCTTCTGTAAGTTCAAGTTTTATTTATTCTGAAGTTATAGGTCTTCCTGAGTGGATTTCGTATGGTAAAATTAGAGCAGGCTGGGGTAACGTTGGAGGAGCATTACCAGATGCTTACGCTTTAGCATTGACTTATACTACGCCAGACGGACAAACAGATTCATTAGGTCAGCCAATTTTGGGTGTAAATGGAGAAACAATTCCGAATAGAACTTTAAAACCGTATAACGTAAGTACAATCGAATTTGGTTTTGAAAACACGTTTTTCAACAACAGAGTAAGTACAGACTTAACATTCTACAGCAAGAAAACAACAAATGATATTACAGATGCCGATGTTTCTCAAGCTTCAGGATATAGAACTACAAAAATTAATGTTGGAGAAATCCTAAACAAAGGGGTGGAGTTTGCTATTAATGTAAAAGCAGTTAAGACTGAAAATTTCTCTTGGAACGTAGGTTATAATTTTGCTTACAACGATAGCGAAGTTTTAAATCTTTCTGATAAAATCACAACAAAAACATTAGAAGGAAATAGAGACGGAAGAGCTAATGTAGTTTTAGAAAAAGGACAGCCTTTTGGAGTTATTAAAGCGTACGATTATTTAAGAGATACAAATGGCAACATTGTATTAGATACAAATGGAAAATTCTTAAGAGGAAATTTAATCATTGCGGGACAAGGTGTTGCGCCAACATCTATGGGACTTTCAAATGATTTTTCATATAAAAATTTCACTCTTTCTGTTTTTGTTGATGCTAAATTTGGAGGAGAAATCTATTCAGCTACAAATCAGTTAGGAACACGTTATGGATTATCTGAAATTACACTTCCTGGTCGTGAAACTGGAGTTGCAGTAAGCGGAACAGATGTTAACGGAAATCCTGTAAACACCACAGTTTCTGCATACGATTACTGGAGAAGCTATAGTGATGTAACATCAAATTTTGTTTACGATGCTGATTTTGTTAAGCTTAGAGCGATTTCATTTGCTTATAATTTCCCAAAAGAATATTTAAAAAGAACACCATTCCAGTCTGTTAGTTTAGCATTTTCTGCTCATAATTTATGGACTATTTATGACAAAGTTCCAAACATCGATCCTGAGTCAAATTACTCAAACAGTAATGCGCAAGGTATGGAAAGAGCTTCTATGCCTTTGACAAGAAACTATGGTTTTGCACTTAATGTCAAATTCTAATTCTAAAAAAGATGAAAAATAGATATATCAAAATATTTTGTGTCGCGATAGTTGGTGTTTTGACATTAGCTTCATGCGATAAAGGATTCGAAGAAATGAATAAGAATCCAAATGCTTTAACAGATCCGGCGGTAAAATCAATGTTTACACTTGCAGAGATTTATGTAGACGGACAAGATTTCTCTAACACAAGAGGAAATAACTTGTACGCAGCACAAATTGTACAGCAATTTTCTTCACTTGGAGGGCCAGGTTCAAAATACACGTATTCTTCGGAGTATTCGGCTGCCCTTTTTGGTGAAACTTACGGAAAAGGATTAAATCAGATTTTCCAATTGTTATCTGTAGTCGAGGACACGCCAGAGAATTCAAATATGATTCAGGCCTGCAGAATTATGAAAGTTTTCTTGTTCCAAAAACTAACAGATACTTACGGTGAAGTTCCTTATTTTGAAGCAGGAAAAGGATACAATGGAAACGTTTTTTCTCCGAAATATGATACACAAGAAGCTATTTACAACGATCTTTTAAAAGAATTAGACGAGGCTGGAACGGCACTAGATGCTGGAAAACCTTTCGTTGGAAATGCCGATTTGTATTACCAAAGTGATGTTGCAAGATGGAAGAAATTGGCAAATTCTTTAATGTTAAGAGTGGCAATGCGTTTGTCAAAAGTAAATCCTGCAAAAGCAAAAGAATTTGTAGAAAAAGCGTATGCTAAAGGTGTTTTTACATCAAATGATGACAGTTTGGTTTTAAAACATGATGCAGGTCCTGCGGGAGTTAAAACAAACCCTATTACTTCTTCATGGGTTAGAAATGATTTGAATGGAGGAGAATCGAACATTAAATTCAGTAAAACTTTCATCGATTTATTGAAAAATACAAACGATCCTCGTTTAAGAATTTATGCTAAACTAGAAGCAACAGGAGATAATAATCCTGCAAGTCAGCAAGGTTTGGCAAATGATGCTAAAGAATTTCCGGGAGGAGATAAAAAGCTTTTCTCAGATCCAAATACTTCTACAGTATTGCGTTTAGATGCTCCAACATTAATTATGTCTTATGCTGAGGTTCAGTTTTTATTGGCAGAAGCAGCAGTAAAAGGATGGAACGTTGGCGGATCTGCTCAAACGTATTATGAAAATGGAGTAAGAGCGGCTATGAATATCTTAATCATTTTTGGAGATAAGGTACCGGCAGTTTCACCAGCAGAATACAATACTTACATTACAACATATCCTTTTAAAGCTTCAGGAACAGAAGCAGAAAAAATCGAGCAGATTATTACTCAAAAATGGATTCTATTATTATTCAACGGTTTTGAAGCATTCTCAGAATACAGAAGAACGGGTTATCCAGTTTTAGTTCCTGTGAATGATCCAACGGGAGATACAAAAGGAACAATCCCGAGAAGATTAATTTATGATCAGTCAGAACTTATCACAAATGAGGCTAATTATAAAGAAGCAATTCAACGTCAAGGTTTAGATTTAATGACCACAAGAATCTGGTGGGATAAATAATTTTTAAAGTGGTTGGTTAGTTAAGATAAGTCGGGTAATGAGCATACCCGGCTTATTTTTAAAATCATATAATAGATTGATTTAAAAAATAAGCAATTTGAAAAGTTACTTTACAGATTCAAACGCCTTTTTTTTCGCAGCAAATTGAGAGTGATTCTGCTGAAAAAGATGGATTTACTTTCTGCATTTTAAATATTTCAAAAAGCCGATATTTAAAAATTTGTTCCATTTTTTGAATTTAAAACGACTCATATCAAAACCAAAATAAAGCAAAAGGCAGTGGTAAAGAAGATATTTCTAGTTGTATTTTAGAGTTACTAACAAAAAATAAATTCTAAAGAGAAGGAATAAACTTGGTCATTTCTTTCCTTCTCTAAACTGCCAAATTAGTTACCTTTTTACTAATTTTAGAAGGTATTAATATAGAATTCCATAAAATGAATTATCAAAAAAAACTTCATTGTGTCATGTGCCTATTTTGGATAGGATTTACATCAATTGCCTTTGCACAGCAGATTGATTTAAAAAACAATTGGAAATACCGTGAAGAGAAAACGCAAAAATGGTATTCGGCGACTGTTCCGGGAGAAATTCATACAGATTTGCTAAACAGTAAATTAATACCAGATCCGTTTTACCGAGATAATGAAAAAAAACTGCAATGGATAGAACGCAAAAACTGGGAATACAAAACCACTTTTCAGGTCACAGCAAATATGCTGAAAAAGAAAAACACAGATTTAGTTTTTGACGGATTAGACACTTATGCAACTGTTTACGTAAACAATAAGCTGGTTTTAAAAGCGGATAATATGTTTCGTCAATGGCGTGTGGAGGTCAAAAAAGTCTTGAAATCAGGAAATAACGATTTACGAATTGTATTTCAATCGGCACAAAATGTGGTGGATTCGTTGGCTAAAAAAGATTATCCATTTGTAATTCCAGACAATCCGCGTGCTTATGTACGTAAAGCACAATACCATTTTGGCTGGGATTGGGGACCAAAATTTACAACTTGCGGAATCTGGAAAACGCCAAGATTGGAATCTTATAACGAAAAAAATCCTGAGAAACCTTATGTTTTAAATCGAAAGATTGAATTAATACAAGAGCCAGATAGTTTGGGTAGATCTTTCTATTTTAAAATTGATGGAAAGCCAGTTTACATGAAAGGAGCCAATTATATTCCATCAGACGCTTTTCTTTCTAGAGTAAATAAAAAAGAATATGAAAAAATAGTTTTATCTGCCAAAGAAGCCAATATGAACATGCTTCGCGTTTGGGGCGGAGGCATTTATGAAGACGATTACTTCTACGATTTATGCGATAAATACGGAATAAATGTCTGGCAGGATTTTATGTTCGCTGGTACAATGGTTCCTGGAGATGACGCCTTTTTTGATAATGTAAAAAAAGAAGTTCAGTATCAGGTAAAGAGACTGCGCCATCATCCAAGCATCGTTTTATGGTGCGGTAACAATGAATCTGACGAAGCCTTTAAAAACTGGGGCTGGATGAAAAGTTTCAAAATTTCAAAACAAGATTCAATCCGTTTGTGGAAAGATTATACACGTTTATTTCATGACAGTATTCCGAAATGGGTAAAAGAAGTCGATGATAAACGTCCGTATTTAAGTTCGTCGCCTTTACATCATTGGTCAAAAGCAAAAAGTGTAACCGAAGGAGACAGCCACTATTGGGGAATTTGGTGGGGATTGGAGGATATTGAAGCCGTTCAGAAAAAAACAGGACGTTTTGTGAGCGAATACGGAATGCTGTCTTTACCAAATTATGCTTCAATTGAAAGTTTTACTTCTCCAGAAGACCGTCATTTATATTCAGATATACTAAAAGTACATTTAAAAGCGGGCAAAGGTTTTGAGAAATTAGATTCCTATTTAGGTAAATATTTCATCGATGCCACTAAAATAAAAAAGATGAACTTGGAAGATTATGCCTATTTGAGTCAGTGTCTGCATTATTATTCAATCAAAAATATTGTTGGAATTCATCGTTCGAAAGCGCCTTACAATATGGGAACTTTAGTTTGGCAGTTAAATGATTGCTGGCCAGTCGCAAGCTGGAGTATTACTGATTATAATAACCGACAGCCAAAAGCAGCCTGGTATGCTATAAAGGAAGCATACAGAGATGACATAAAACCAGAAATTGATTTTATACATCCGAAAGATTTACCATTAGAAGACCCAAAAATCAGCTGGGAAATAAAAGGAAATAACGTAATCATAAAAGCTCAGAAAATGGCAAAATACGTTTGCATTTCGATGAAAGGATATAATGGAAAATGGAGCGATAATTATTTTGATTTAAAAGCAGGAGAAGAAAAAACAATTTCGTTTGAAGGGAAAATAACAAAACCAGAAATTAAAATTTATTCTTTGTTTGAGGTTTTGGAAAGATATAAATAGAGGTTTAAAGGTTCAGAGATACAAAGGTTCAAAGGTTTCGTAGAGACGCACTGCATTGCGTCTAACACACAGAATTAAAAGATAAAATATGAGAATACTATTAAGTGGTGTCTTGGCATTAAATTTATTTTTTGCTAATCCGGCAATTTCACAGCAAAAAAAAGGAAAACAAATCGATACAAATTATACACAATATGTAGATCCCCTTATTGGTTCGGCGGGTCATGGTCACGTATTTGTAGGTGCAAATGTTCCTTTTGGAGCGGTGCAGTTAGGTCCAGTAAATATTTTTGAAGGATGGGACTGGTGCAGCGGTTACAATTATGCCAGTAATACCATTTTGGGTTTCACACACACGCATTTAAGCGGAACTGGAATTGGCGATTTAAATGATATTTTGGTGCTTCCTGTAAGTGGAAAAGTCAGTTTGACAAAAGGAACAAAAGAAGATATGGTAAACGGTTACGGCTCGTATTTCTCTCATAAAAATGAAGTCGTAAAACCTGGATATTACAGCGTTTTATTGGATAAATATAAAGTCAAGGCTGAATTAACAGCCAGCGAAAGAGTTGGTTTTCATAAATATACTTTCGAAAACACAAACGATTCACATATTTTAATTGATCTGGCTGACGGAATTGGCTGGGACAGACCCGTAAAAACTTTCATTAAAAAAATAAGCGAAACCAAAATTGAAGGATATCGCTATTCTGCAGGCTGGGCTTCAGATCAGCGTATTTATTTTGCAATGGAATTTTCTGAACCAATCACCAATATGATGGTTTATGACAGTACAGCTGTGATAAAAGGAACGGAAGGAGAAGGCTTAAAAATAAAAGCGGTTTTAGATTTTAAAACTTTAAAAAACAAACAGATTCTGGTAAAAGTCGGAATTTCTCCAGTAAGTGCCGAAAATGCATCTGCCAATATAAAAGCAGAGATTCCTGATTGGGATTTTGAAGCTATTGTAAAACTGGCAGATTCAAAATGGAACAAGGAACTTAATAAAGTTCAGATTAAAGCTGATGAAAAAACAATGAAGGTTTTTTACACTTCATTGTATCATACCATGTTTGCCCCTTCTATTTTTAACGATGCCAACGGAGATTATAGAGGAACAGACAAAAAAGTGTATGAAAAAGCCAATTTTACCAATTACACCACCTTTTCACTTTGGGATACTTACCGTGGACTGCATCCATTATACACCATTACACAGCCTGAAAAAATCAATGATATTGTAAAGTCATTTTTAGCGATTTATCAGCAGCAGGGCAGATTGCCGGTTTGGCATTTAATGGGCAACGAAACCAATACAATGAATGGAAATCATTCTATTGCCGTTATCGTCGACGCTTATTTAAAAGGATACCGAGATTATGATGTCAATTTAGCGTACGACGCCATTAAAAAAACGGCAATGCAAACGCGTGACGGAATGGATTATGTTCAGAGATTAGAATATATTCCTGCCGATAAAATGCTGGAATCTGTTGGAAATGCTTTAGAATATGCTATCGATGATTATTGTATTGCTTTGATGGCAAAAGCTTTAAACAAAACAGACGATTATAATTATTTTACCAAAAGAGCCAATTTATACAAACTGTATTTTGATAAAGAAACCACTTTTATGCGCGGTAAATTGACCAATGGAAATTGGAGGACACCGTTTAATCCGCTTTCTTCAGCACATCGAAAAGACGATTACGTTGAAGGAAATGCGTGGCAGTACACTTGGCTGGTTCCGCAAGATCCGTACGGTTTAATTGATTTATTTGGCAGTGAAGATAAATTTATTGCAAAACTAGATTCACTTTTTTTAATAACTGATAAAGTAGAAGGAGAAGATGTTTCGCCAGATATCAGTGGTTTAATTGGTCAATATGCTCATGGGAATGAACCAAATCATCATATTCCGTATTTGTACGCTTATGCAGGACAGCCTTGGAAAACAGCGAAATTAATTCGAGAAATCGATGATAAATTTTATTCTGTAAAACCAGACGGATTATGCGGGAACGAAGATTTAGGACAAATGTCGGCTTGGTATATTTTATCTTCTATGGGATTCTATTCGGTTAATCCTGCAAACGGAATTTATGTTCTAGGAAGTCCGTTAGTAAACAGTGCTGTAATTCATCATAAAAAAGGCATTTTATTTACGATAAATGCGGTTAATAACAGCGCATCAAATATCTATATCCAAAAAGCAGAATATAACGGAAAACCATATACAAAATCATATATCACGCAAGAGATGATCGTAAAAGGAGGAGAATTGAAATTATACATGGGAAGCAAACCGTCATCAACTTTTGGGGTTAAGAAAGAAGATAGGCCAATTTAGTATTGAAAAGTAAAAAGTAAAAAGTAAAAAGTAAAATGTAAAGCGTAATGGACAGATCACATTTACATCTCACATCTCACATTTCACATTTCACAAATCACAAGAATATGAAAATAAAGAGTTTAATTTTTTTAGGAATATTACAATCCTGTCTTTTTTTAAACGCGCAGGTAAAAGCTTTAGATCCTGTAGAATATGTAAACCCATTAATGGGAACACAATCATTACATAATCTTTCGAACGGAAATACGTATCCAGCAATTTGTAGACCATGGGGAATGAATTTCAGGACGCCCCAGACAGGAAAAATGGGCGATGGATGGGCTTATACATATACAGCAGAAAAAATTAGAGGATTTAAACAAACGCATCAGCCTTCACCTTGGATGAACGATTACGGTCAGTTTTCGATTATGCCTGTTACGGGTAAATTGGCTTTCGCCGAAGATGAAAGAGCAAGCTGGTTTAGCCATAAAGCGGAGGTTTCAAAAGCGTATTATTACAGCGTTTATTTGGCCGATCATGACGTTACGACCGAAATTACAACAACTGAAAGAGCAGCACATTTTCAGATTACATTTCCAGAAAATGAAAAATCTTCTATTGTAATCGATGCTTTTGATAAGGGTTCTTATATCAAAATAATTCCATCAGAGAATAAAATAATAGGTTATACAACACGAAACAGCGGTGGAGTTCCACAAAATTTCAAGAACTATTTTGTATTAGAATTTGATAAAAAGTTTGTAACTAATTCAACTTGGATTGATAAAGTTTTGAGCGATAAATTAGAAGCTGAAGGAAATCATGTAGGAGCAGTTATCGGATTTAAAACTAAAAAAGGAGAAAAAGTAAATGTTAGAATAGCATCTTCTTTTATAAGTCCAGAACAGGCAGAATTGAACCTGAAAAATGAACTAGGAACAGCAACTTTTGAAGAAACGGTTTTGCAATCTAAGACCGAATGGAATAAAGTTCTTGGAAAAATTGCAGTAGAAGACACCAATACAGATCAGTTAAAGACTTTTTATTCTTGTTTATACCGTACAGTTTGTTTTCCTCAAAAGCAATATGAAATTGATAAAGACGGAAAAATTGTGCACTACAGTCCATACAACGGAAAAGTGCTGCAAGGATATATGTATGCGGGAACGGGATTTTGGGACACTTTCCGTGCTTTATATCCTCTATTAAATCTCGTTTATCCTTCTATAAACAAAGAAATGCAGGAAGGTTTAATAAACGATTATAAAGAAGGTGGATTTCTGCCAGAATGGTCAAGCCCAGGTTTTAGAAATGTAATGGTAGGAAATAATTCTGCTTCTGTAGTTTCTGATGCTTACATGAAAGGATTACGCGGCTATGATATCAATACTTTATACGAAGCTTTGCTGCACGGAGCCAATAATGAAGGGCCAATGGATGCTGTGGGTAGAAAGGGAGTTCAGTACTACAATACTCTAGGATATGTTCCTTATGATGTTAAGATTAATGAAAACGCCGCAAGAACGCTTGAATATGCCTATGATGATTTTGCGATTTGGAAATTGGCAAAAGCATTAAATCGCCCGAAAAAGGAAATCAGCCTTTTTGAAAAACGAATGCTGAATTATAAAAAACTGTATAATTCAGAAATTGGATTAATGAGCGGACGAAATAAAGACGGAAGTTTCCCTCCTAATTTTAATCCGTTTAAATGGGGAGATGCCTTTACTGAAGGAAACAGCTGGCACTACAGCTGGAGTGTTTTTCATGACATTCAAGGTTTGATTGATTTAATGGGAGGAGAGAAAAATTTTACAGCGAAATTAGATGCAGTATTTACAATGCCTCCCGTTTTTGATGACAGTTATTATGGAGCCGTTATTCATGAAATCCGAGAAATGCAAATTATGAATATGGGACAATATGCTCACGGAAACCAGCCAATTCAGCACATGATTTATTTGTACAATTATGCAGGAGAGCCTTGGAAAACACAATATTGGTCAAGAGAAGTCATGAATCGTTTATACAAGCCTACTCCAGATGGTTATTGCGGAGATGAAGATAACGGACAAACTTCTGCTTGGTATATTTTCTCAGCCATGGGATTCTATCCAGTTTGTCCGGGAACAGAAGAATATGTTTTGGGAGCGCCTTTGTTTAAGAAAACAACTTTGAAGTTAGAAAATGGAAAGCAGCTTATTATCAATGCGCATAATAATTCAGAAACTAACAAATATGTAAACGAATTAAAATGGGATAATGTTCTTCATTCTAAAAATTACATCAATCATTTTGATGTGTTGAAAGGAGGAGAATTAAATTTTGATATGACCAGTTCTCCTAATTTTAAAAGAGGTACAACAAAAGAAGCATTCCCATATTCTTATTCAACTTCAAAATAAAAATATATGCAGTCACGTAGAAAATTTATAAGAAATGCAGGCATTTTTTCAGCAGGATTACTGGCACTTCAAACAGAAGCTTTCGGATTTAATTCAGATACTTTTCAGTTTCCACTAAAAGATTTTGTTTCAAAAAGGCCTCCTGTTGCCGAAAGAAAATTTACAAGTAAAGCAATTGAAGCCGCTATCGTGCGCATTAAAAAACAAATTGCCAATCCAGAACTGGCATGGATATTTGAAAACTGTTTTCCAAATACCCTAGACACCACAGTTGATTTTGAGGTTATTAATGGAAAACCAGATACCTACGTAATTACAGGAGATATTGATGCCATGTGGCTAAGAGATAGTACAGCGCAGATCTGGCCGTATATTCCGTTTGTAAAAGAAGATCCGAAACTGGCCGAATTGGTGAAAGGAGTAATTAATCGTCAAGCGAAATGTATCCTGTTGGATCCGTACGCAAATGCCTTTTACAAAGATTTTACAAAAGAAAGCGAATGGAAAAATGACCTTACCAAAATGCAGCCCGGAATTCATGAAAGAAAATGGGAAATTGACAGTTTGTGTTACCCAGTTCGCTTAGCACACGGCTATTGGAAAGAAACGGGAGATATTAGTTTATTTGATGCCAAATGGAAAGAAGCGATGCTTTTGATTCTGCAGACTTTTAAAGAACAGCAGCGAATGGATGGCAAAGGCGGACCATATAGTTTTCAGCGTCAGACGGCTTGGGCAACAGACGGCGTTCCGCTAGGAGGTTATGGTTATCCTGTAAAACCTTGCGGACTAATCGTTTCAACTTTCAGACCAAGCGACGATTCTACTTTATTCGGTTATCTGATTCCGAGTAATATGTTTGCGATCGAAATCTTAGGATATCTAATTGAAATTTTTTCTCTTCCAGCCTTAAAGGATAATGATTTGGTTGAGAAAGCCACAAAATTAAGAGATGAGGTTCAGAAGGGTCTTAATGAACACGGAGTCATCAATCACCCAAAATTCGGAAAAATTATAGCTTTTGAAGTAAACGGATATGGCAGTTTCCACATGATGGACGATGCCAATGTACCGTCATTATTATCATTGCCGTATTTAGGTGCTATTGCTCCAAATGACCCTTTATATCTGAATACAAGAAAAGTAGTACTGTCTGAGAATAATCCATTTTTTTATAAAGGAAAAGCTGGAGAAGGTATTGGTGGTCCGCACACAGGAGTAGATACAATCTGGCCAATGAGTATTGTTTTGAGAGCCATTACAAGTGTAGACGAAAAAGAAATAAAAAACTGCATCAGCAATTTAATAAAAACAAATGCCGATACTGGATTTATGCACGAATCATTTCATAAAGACGATGTAAACAAGTTTACCCGTAAATGGTTTGCTTGGGCGAATACATTATTTGGTGAAATGATTGTTCACACCAGTATCCATTACCCTCAGATTTTGAAAGATAAAAATATCTATTACTAAAAGCGAAATAATTAAAAATGAATACATCACACGCCATTGGGCTGGATATAGGAGGAACGCATATTACAGCTGCGGTTATTAATAAAACAGAGATGAAGGTTCTTGATTTTTCTCTCTGTAAAGAATCTTTCGATTCGAATAGACCTGCAGATGAGATTATGAGCATTTGGAAAAAAGTAATTCACACCGCAATAGAAAATTCTAAAATTAATGATATCGCAGGAATTGCAATTTGCATGCCTGGACCATTTGATTATAAAAATGGTATTTGCTGGATTAAAGATCAGTCTAAATACGAACATTTTTACGGATTAAACATTCGAGAATTGCTTTTAGAAACTCTAGATTTTCCTGCAGATTTTCCAATTCTTTTTGAAAATGACGCTGTTTGTTTTGGAAAAGGAGAAGTTTTTAAACAACAGGAAAATCTTTCTAAAAAATTAATGGCTGTAACATTAGGCACAGGATTAGGAGCTTGTTTTATTGACAAAGGAGCATCAATAAGTTCGGGTAATTCTGTTCCCGCTGATGGCGAAATATACAATCTATCTTATAAAGATGGAATTGCAGAAGATTATGTTTCAGTTAGAGGTCTTTTATCACATTACAAATCATTAAGTGGTAGCGATCTTAATAATGGTTTAGAACTTTACAATCTAGCGAAAAATGGAGATAAGCAGGCAATTCAGGTATTTGAAAGAATGGGAGAGGACTTAGCAACAGTCGCAATTCCATGGATTGCCAACTTTACAGCAGATCATATTATTATTGGTGGAAAAATAGCCAATGCAAGCGATTTGTTTTTGCATTCCTTTAATAAAATAATTCAGGAATCTGATTTTAAAATTGAGGTTTCCATTTCAAATGACAATGAAGTTGCAGCCTTATTAGGAGCAGTCAGTTTTCTTTGTGATTAAAAATAAAAACGGATGAGTCAATTACTCATCCGTTTTTATTTTACAGTTGTTTTAAAGCTTCTTAGGTTGCCTTTGTAAAAGTTTTGTCGGTTCTGTGAAAACAGTATATTTTCTATTAAAAGCAATAAAAAAAATCCTTTAAATCGTAAGATTTAAAGGATTTGACTTTTAGAGTTTCTTCTGAAACTTCATCTGGCGGAGAAAGAGGGATTCGAACCCCCGGACCTGTTACAGTCAACAGTTTTCAAGACTGCCGCATTCGACCGCTCTGCCATTTCTCCAGTATGCTGCTACCATTTTCTGATTGCGAGTGCAAAGATAAGGTGTTTTTTGAATTGTGAAAATTTTTTTGGAACTATTTGCAAAGAAAATAATTTACCCATAAAAAAAAGTAAAATCATTGATTAAGCTAAAGATTTATAACTGAATTAGAAACGTAGAAAGAGTGATTAGAGTATTGTGTTGTTTTGATAATATTTTGTTTTTCTGAGATTCAGATAATTTTACATTACGGGGAGATATTAAGTAACAAATTACAAGATTTACGACATATAATCAAACCATATAAAATGATGACACTTATAGCAATATTTTTCCCGTGTATCTCCTTTCTGTTAAGAGGTAAAATTTTGACGGCTTTACTTTGTTTAATTTTACAGCTTACTTTAATTGGCTGGTTGCCTGCTGCAATATGGGCTGTAATATCGCTTCAGAATTCGAGAGCGGACAGACGTAATGCGAGATTAATAAAAGCGATGAAAAATAGGTGATTAATTGTTTTTTTTAATTTCTAAAGTTTTTTGAACAAACCATTTTTAGGATAGGAGAGCTCCACTTAAAACATGTATGTATTGATGAGCATTGAAAATTTAAAATGCTTTTTTAAGGATGTTATATTAAAAAGAAAACCCTTAACAAAGTTAAGGGTTTAAATTTCAGCGGAGAAAGAGGGATTCGAACCCCCGGACCTGTTACAGTCAACAGTTTTCAAGACTGCCGCATTCGACCGCTCTGCCATTTCTCCAGTATGTCGCTATCATTTCGTGATTGCGAGTGCAAATATAGTGCGCTTTTCCGATTATAAAAACTTTTTTCTGAGTTTTTTTAATATAATTTTCAAGTATCTAATTATCAGTATTTCCGAAACACGATTTTTTTGTAAATTAATCCAAATCGTCCAAAATCGGGGTCGGTTTTTTGTTCTCATCAACTGCAACAAAAGAAAAAGTTCCCGAAACTACCGTTTCACGAAGCTCAGAATACATTTGTTCCATAAAAATATCAACATGGATTTTACAGCTGGTTCTTCCAACGCTGTCTACTTTTGCAACTAATTCGATTAAAGTACCGGCCGGAATTGCTTTTTTAAAGTCAATTTGTCCTGTAGATATTGTAACAACTTTTTTACGGCTAAAGCGTGTTGCGCAAATGAAAGCAACTTCATCCATTAAATGAAGTGCAGTTCCTCCAAATAAAGTATCATAATGGTTAGTTGTGCTTGGAAAAACGGCTTTGAATATACGTGTCTCAGATTTCTGAATTCTTTCTTCTATTGTCCCCATATTAGTAATTAACGTATTCTGTAATTTCAAGTCCGTAACCAATCATACCAACACGTTTTGTTTGCTCTGTATTCGAAACTAATCTAATTTTAGAAATATCAATATCATGAAGGATTTGAGCGCCAATTCCGTAGTCTTTGCTGTCAATAATAACTTTTGGAGCTTTTAATGTCCCTTGCGATTGGAGTGATTTAAGTTCTGAAATTCTGTTTAGCAGATTAACAGCGGTCATATCTTGATTGATAAAAATAACAGCACCTTTTCCGTTTTCATTAATCACTTTAAACATGTCGTCTAATTGCTGTTCTGCATTATTAGTCAATGTTCCTAATAAATCATTATTTACCTGAGAAGAGTGGATTCTAGTTAATATAGGTTCTCCAGAACTCCATGTTCCTTTTGTTAATGCAATATGAATTTGTTTATTGGTAGTCTGCTCGTAAGCTCTCAAACGAAAAGTTCCAAAACGAGTTTCGATATCAAAATCTTCTTTTTTAACGATCAAACTATCGTGCTGCATTCTGTAAGCAACCAAATCTTCAATCGAAACTAATTTCAAATTAAATTTCTGCGCCACTTTTATCAATTCAGGTAAACGAGACATTGTTCCGTCTTCGTTTAAGATTTCACAGATTACACCAGCTGGTTTAAAACCTGCTAGACGAGCAAAATCAATTGCAGCTTCGGTATGGCCTGTTCTTCTTAAAACACCGCCTTGTTTAGCGATCAAAGGAAAAATATGACCAGGACGAGCTAAATCGTGTGGTTTTGTATTAGGATCAACCAAAGCTTCAACTGTTTTTGAACGGTCGGCAGCCGAAATTCCAGTTGTAACTCCATTTCCTTTTAAATCAACAGAAACTGTAAAAGCAGTTTCCATATGATCTGTATTGTTAGTAACCATGGCGCGAAGGTCTAGTTCTTTACAACGGCTTTCTGTCAATGGTGTACAGATTAAACCGCGTCCGTGGGTAGCCATAAAATTGATCATTTCAGGTGTTATTTTTTCAGCTGCTGCTAAAAAATCACCTTCATTTTCACGATCTTCATCATCGACTACAATGATTACTTTACCTTGACGAATATCTTCTATAGCTTCTTCAATGGTATTCAGTTGTATTTTTGTTGTTGACATAATTATTGTTGCTTTTGAGCAGGTGAGAACCGCTCAGAAATTTTCTGAAATAGTTGTGAAATTGGAGTTGTAATCGCATCAAAATTAATTAATCCGTTGTCGTTTGTTGCTCTATAAGTCAAAAGAACTGCTAACGGCAATAAAATAAACGACGACATCCATGATCCCATAAAAGGAGTCATACCGCCCTCTTGTGATAATCTTTTTCCGAAAGTATTGATAAAGTGAAAAGTAATAAAGATTAAAACGGCAAAAACAATTGGAAGCCCAAGTCCGCCTTTTCTAATAATAGCACCGAGGGGAGCTCCAATAAAAAACATTAAAAAACAGGCAAAGGCAATAACAAACTTTTCGTAAAAAGCACTTAAATGTTTGTTGATTTCACGTTGTTTGTCCTTTAAATCTTTTTGAGTAGTTTCTATCGAATAAATATTACTTGTAACAGTGCTTGCAGCCATTTTTAAAATGTCTACTTGGTCTTTGTTAGAATACATTGACATAAGATTGTTAGGAAGTTGTTTTTTCTTAAAATCTTTTTTTACTGCTACTGGAGGAGCTTTTCTAATTCCGACACGCTGATTAATATTCTCTGAAAAAGAAATAATTTCGTTATCTAAGTTTTTGTTTAATGAATCTAATGTATATCGTAATTCATTAACATTCAACATTGCATTTGTACCAGCAATACTTTCTTTGCTGTCATCCACTTTGTTTAATTCTGATAAATCAATGTTGATGATCTGTTTTTTGAACTTTCCTTTTATAAAAGGAAGTTTTGCGCGATCCTCATATTTCTTTGGAGTGACATCCTGGTAATAATAACCATCATTCAAAATCAGTTTTAAAATACTAGACTGCTCGCTGCTTACCAGTTCGCCAGTTTTAGATTTTATAACTGTTTTGTTTTCGCCCATATTATTAGGCTTTTCATGAATGGTTACTCCTGTAAGATGATTTCCGTTTTCGCCTGTTTTTTTATTGACCTTGATATTATAGAAGCCAACATCGTTAAACTGACCCTCAGCAATTGCCATTGCGGGTTTAGCTTGTGCAATATTTTTTCTAAAGTTGACAAATTTATATTCAGCGTAAGGAATAACATTGTTAGCAAACCAAAATGCAACAATACTTAAAACGAAAATAAAAATAATTAAGACTCGCATCGCTCTCTGCAGTGATATACCAGACGATTTCATTGCGGCAAACTCATAATTTTCGGCTAAGTTTCCGAAAGTCATAATAGAAGCTAATAAAACCGATAAGGGTAAAACCAGAGGTATAATACGTGGCATAGAAAAAAGCAGGAATTTCACAACTAATATTAAGTCGAGATCTTTACCTGCTAGTTCTGATATAAATAGCCATACTGTTTGAAGTATGAATATGAAAAATAAGATTACAAATACCGTAGTAAATGTAAGTAAGAATGTTTTTAATAAGTATTTGTCTAGAATTTTCAACCTTCTGATTAATCTAATTTATTGATGTAGTATTTCGGATATTTACTCGCTACAAAGGTAAATTGATTTTTTGATAAAGGCTGATTGGTTTTAAAAGAATTAACGGTTAAAGTTGTTTTTGTTCCGTTTTTTCCAGTTTCAATCAAATTATAGATGTGTTTTGTCTGAACATCAATACCTAAAAGAATTTCTTTTCTTTGGTCTTTTCCAGTAGTTGGTACTAGTTTAATGTATTGAATTTTTCTTCCTTTTACGTTTTGTACAATATCCATATTGTATTTATAACCAGAATTAAAGAAAGTAAGCATTTTTGAAGGAGTGATAGCATTATCATCTTTCTCGTTCACTTTAGAAACTGTAACTTCTTCGTCTTCAGGAACAATAGTGTATGTTTTTTGTCCGTCAAAAATTTTAGTAACCCCCATGAAATTTAATACATATTGGTTGCCTTTCATGGTAACATTTCCTTTACTATCTTGATTGATATTTTCTTTGGCATTGTTCAAAGAGTATTTAAAATCAATAACAATATTATTGTAGCTTTTTATTTTAGAAGTTACTTCGTTCAATAAATCTTTAGCTTTTTTATCTTGAGCCTGAACAGAAGTGAAGCTCAAAAGCAATATAACTGCCATTTGAAAACATCTTTTGGTCATGTTTGTGATAGAATTGTTGTTGATTTCTTGAATTTTTGCTTTCATGATTGGATTAATTTTGTTCATTGTTAAAAAATTGATCAAGAGCATTTAAATCTAAGATGTTTACACTGCGTGCTTTACTGCCTTCGAACGGACCAACGATTCCTGCTGCTTCCAGCTGATCGATCAAACGACCGGCTCTGTTGTATCCTAATTTTAATTTTCGCTGCAATAAAGAAGCTGAACCTTGCTGCGCATTGACAATAATCTCTGCCGCTTCTCTAAATAAAGTATCTCTTTCAGAAATATCTATATCAAGATTAATGCCACTTTCTTCTCCAACAAACTCAGGAAGCAAATAAGCTGTAGCATATGCTTTTTGGCCTCCAATAAAATCTGTAATTTTTTCAACTTCTGGAGTATCTATAAAGGCACATTGTACACGTACTACATCATTTCCATTGGTATATAATAAATCTCCACGTCCAATTAACTGATCGGCTCCTTGGGTATCAAGAATTGTTCGCGAGTCAATTTTAGAAGTTACCCTAAAAGCAATTCTCGCTGGGAAATTGGCTTTAATTAAACCTGTAATAACGTTTACAGATGGTCTTTGTGTTGCAATAATTAAGTGAATTCCGATCGCACGGGCTAATTGTGCTAAACGGGCAATAGGAATTTCGACTTCTTTTCCAGCTGTCATAATCAAATCGGCGAACTCATCGACAACCAGAACGATGTAAGGTAAAAATCGGTGGCCAGCTTCTGGATTCAATTTTCTGGATTTGAATTTTTCGTTGTATTCTTTAATATTACGAACCATCGCATCTTTTAGTAAAGAGTAACGATTGTCCATTTCCACACAAAGTGAATTTAAAGTATTTACAACTTTTGCATTATCTGTAATAATAGCATCTTCTGTGTCTGGAAGTTTGGCTAGATAATGTCTTTCTATTTTATTGAAAAGTGTAAGCTCTACTTTTTTCGGATCGACCAAAACAAATTTTACTTCTGCTGGATGTTTTTTGTATAATAATGAAGTTAAAACCGCATTTAATCCAACAGATTTTCCTTGTCCTGTTGCTCCAGCCATCAATAAGTGGGGCATTTTGGCTAAATCGACAACAAAAGTTTCATTCGAAATGGTTTTTCCTAAAGCAATTGGCAGTTCCATTTCAGCTTCTTGGAACTTAGCTGCTCCAATAACACTTTTCATAGAAACCATGGTTGGATTCTTGTTTGGAACCTCAATACCAATCGTTCCTTTTCCTGGAATTGGCGCAATAATACGAATTCCTAATGCAGATAATGACAAGGCAATATCATCTTCTAAACTCTTAATTTTAGAAATTCTAATTCCTGCTTCGGGTACAATTTCGTATAAAGTTACCGATGGTCCAACGGTTGCTTTAATCTGCGCAATTTCAATTTTGTAGTTACGAAGTGTATCTACAATTTTGTTTTTATTTTCTTCTAATTCCTCTTGATTAATTGTAATTCCGCCAGTCGAATATTCTTTTAATAAATCGATGGTTGGGAATTTGTAATTGGATAAATCCAAAGTTGGGTCAAATAATCCAAAATCGGCAACTAGGCGAGAAGCTAAGTTTTCTTCAATAATATCTTCTTCTTCCGCTTTTTCAATTACAAACGCTTCATCGGGAGAAACTAAAGGTAATTCTTGTTTTGGAGTAATTGGTTTTAAAATCGGATTCAATTCAATTTCAGAAGAGTGCGAAATAGTTGGTTTCAGTGCTTCTTTATTGATTTCAAATTGAGAATCGACAGTTTTGATATGAATATCATCTAAATCAGGATCTTTTTCTGGTTCTTCAACGGCAAATTCTTCTAAATTATAAGCGCTTTCTGGGTGTTGAACAGCAGGTTTTAAAGCATCTAATTCTGATTTGAATTCTTTTTTAGTAGAATCAAAATACGATTGAATTTTTTCTGGAGATAATTTGATTTTGAAAATCAAATATACAATTAACCCAAAAAGGAGTGTAAGCAAAGTACCAGTTTTCCCGATATAATCTTGCAGGAATAAATTTAGTTCGTAACCAATTGTACCACCTAATTCTGGTGCAGAAGTAGCAAAGAAACCAAATAAAATAGAAACAACTATGATAGCAAAAATATCCCAAAACCAAGTATTTTTTAGTTTTTGGGTAGAAAGTTCTAATGCTAAAAACATTCCAGTAAGGAAAAATAAACGTACAAGAATGAAAGAGGCGATTCCGAAACCTTTGTAAATAATCAAATCTGCTAAAAAAGCTCCAAATTTTCCGAGCCAGTTCTCAGCAACTTCTGTACGGTCGCCAAGCTGGTCTACAACACTTTGATCATTCTGCCATTGTCCATTAACATAAAAAGAAATAAATGCCACTAATAGTGCAATAGAAAAAAGAACCAAAAGACATCCTAAAACAAATTTTTGTTGTTTAGATATCTTAAAAGATCTTTTATTTCCTTCCTGTTTGTCGTTTTTTTTATCTACAGTTTCTTTTTTGCTAGTTTTTGCCATTCTTGCGTTTCCCTTTGCCTAAATAAATTTTGGAATATAAATAATCAAGCCTATTGCTATTGCAGTCATTGCAGCAAAAAATACTGCCCCTGCAGCAATATCTTTGATAAAACCGATCCTTTTACTGTAATCGGGATGAATAAAATCGGCAATTTTTTCAACTGCCGTATTTAATCCTTCAACACTTAAAACCAAACCAATTGCCATTGTTTGACAAAGCCATTCGGTTTGTGAAATATGAAAATAGAACCCCGCAATGGTCATAATAATTCCCAATGAGAATTGAACCATAACGCTGTGTTCTGTTTTAATCAATTTTACAGCTCCTTTAAAAGCATAAGTTACGCTCTTTAATCGACCTGTAACAAAAGTATTATCTTTTTGAAACTCCATTTAAGGGAAAATATTATAGTGCTGCTAAAGCTGCTTCGTAATTAGGTTCGTTTGCAATTTCAGCAACTTGTTCTGTGTGAACGATTTTTCCATCAGCATCAACAACAATAATTGCTCTTGAATGTAAACCAGCTAAAGGTCCGTCAACGATTTCTAAACCATTTGCTTTTCCAAAATCACCAGTTTTAAAATCAGATAAGTTTACAACATTTTCTAAACCTTCAGCACCACAAAAACGTTTTTGAGCGAAAGGTAAATCTCTAGAAATACATAAAACAGTAGTGTTCTCTAATCCGCTTGCACTTTCGTTGAATTTTCTAACAGATGCAGCACAAGTTCCTGTGTCAACACTTGGAAAAATGTTTAAAACTAATTTTTTACCAGCGAAGTTACTTAATGAAGCAACAGATAAGTCATTTTGAACTAATTTGAAGTCAGCTAATTGTGATCCAACTGTTGGTAACTCGCCTGATGTATGAACTGGATTTCCTCCTAATGTGATAGATGCCATGATTTTTGTTTAAAATTAATGAGGCTCAAAAGTAAGGATTAATATTTGAATCTAAAAGTATTTGTTAGGGGTTTAAGGAGAGATTAAGGAGGTGAATTTTTATCTTGCTTTTCGCATAGATTGAACGCCGATGACACGGATTTGCTTACGCAAAAACGCGGATCTAAACGGATTTTTTTCTTTTTACTATTAAGTAGGAAACAACAAAATTCGTTTAGATCCGTGACTTTACGAAGTGAATCCGTGTCATCCGCGTGCCATTTGACACAACCAAAAAAAAAGCGTCTCTAAAATAGAAACGCTTTCTCAGTCATGTTTTTTTTTGTTTTTTGAGATATAGAGGCCGATTTATTTATCGATAGAACCTAAAACACGTTTCATGAACGTATTTAGAGCTTCTTTTTTATCTGTTCCTTGAGCAACCAATTTTTGTACTTCAAGGGCACCGTACATATTCGAAATCAATTCACCAATCACGTCTAATTCTTCATCTTTAAGAGAAGGAATTTCAGTCATCGCTTCCAAAACTTCGATCGTTTCGATAATATAATCTTGATCGTTTTCTTCGATAAATTGCGTTAAATGCTTTATTACGGGTAATTTCATAATTTTAGACTTCTTAGATTTTTAGACATTCTTAGACTCCTTAGACTTTTTTAAAGTTTGTAGACAACTTCTAAGAAGTCTAAAAATCTAAGCCAGTCTAACTAATCTAAATTTAAGCAATTGCGTTAACTAAATCGATTAAAACTTCTTGTTTGTTGGTTTGAGTTTCGCCAACTAATTGTCCGTTTACGAAAGTTGCAAATGTAGGCAGGTTGCTTACATTAGCTAATTTTCTTGATTCTGGAGAGTTTTCTGCATCAACCAAAACAAAAGTGATAGCTTCATTTTCTGTTGCTAATTTTTTGAATTTTGGTTTCATAATACGGCAATTTCCACACCATGAAGCTGAATATTGTACTACTACTTTTTCGTTTTTAGCAACTAAATCTGCTAACGTATCTTCGTTTAAGTCGATTAACATAGTTTTTTATTTTAAGACACTAAGTTGCTAAGGTTCTAAGATGCTAAGTTTGCTCTCGAACCGAATAACTTTGTGTGGATTTATTTGATTTTTTTTTAAGTCGTTGAGATTCTAAGATCTAAGTTTAATCTTAGAATCTCTTGACTTTTATTGTAGAATTGTATTTAAGATTCAAAAGTTAAGTTAAAAAACTTAGTATCTTAGAACCTTAGTATCTTAGCAGCTTAATTAGCGCTTAAGTATTCAGCAGTACTAACTCTGTCTGCAGACATAGCTTCTTTACCAGCTTCCCAGTTTGCAGGACAAACTTCACCTTTAGTTTGGATGTGAGTGTAAGCATCAACCATTCTTAAGTATTCGTTTACGTTACGTCCTAATGGCATATCGTTTACACTTTCGTGGAAGATTTTTCCAGTTTCGTCAATAAGGTAAGTAGCTCTGTAAGTTACGTTTGAACCTTCGATGATAACTGAATCAGTATCTTCGCTGTAGCTTGTAGATTCGATATCAAGAATACCTAAAATGTTAGCTAAGTTACGGTTTGTATCAGCTAAAATTGGGTAAGTAACACCTTCGATTCCACCATTGTTTTTTGGAGTATTTAACCAAGCAAAGTGAACTTCGTTTGTGTCACAAGAAGCACCAATTACGATAGTATTTCTTTGCTCAAATTCTGGTAATGCAGCTTGAAAGGCGTGTAATTCAGTTGGACATACAAAAGTAAAATCTTTTGGGTACCAAAATAAAAGTACTTTTTTATTGTTGTTTACTGCTTCTTCAAAAATGTTGATTTTTAAATTGTCACCCATTTCTGAGATAGCATCTACTGCAATACTTGGGAATTTTTTTCCTACTAAAGACATATTTTTCGTTTTACGTTAAAAATTTATTTCTGGTGCAAAAGTAGGGCATAAGTACAGGTACTTACAATAAGATGTGATTATTAATATTTATAAGTTGATAGTATTTGATTATCAATAGCTGTAAGTTATTGGATATCAATATTTACAGGAAAAGTCCCATTGCAAGGAATATTTTCTAAAAATTGATTTCCTGCTGTTTTTTGAAATTCGTTAAAATCCTGATACGCCTGAATCAGCCCTGAAGCCTTTTTTAGATTCGGAATTATAGGCAAAACGTATGGATTTCCGAAAACATAAACGATACATTTTTTGGTTTGAAGCAAATCTGAAAGCAGCGCTAAAACTTCATCATCAATTTCAAAATTGTTCATAGGTTTTGCCTTTGGAACAAATAATGAAATAATAATCGTTTCGAAGTTTTCAAGTTCTTTTTTGATTAATGAAATATCAGAAACTTCTAAATTTTCAAAAGCAAATTCTGGTGAAGGTAATTTTGAATTTAAAGTTTTGAAAAAAGTATTTTCAGTATTTTTATATAAACTTAATTTCGCTAATTGATTCTTTTTCTGTGCTTCAAATGCTAATTCTGTATTTGCATTATCTATAATTTTTGTAATTGAGTTTGCCGCAATTTCAAGATTTAATTTTGATGCACTTTCGAAATTTAATTCACCAGCAGTGAAATTGTTTTCAGAAAGAATTCCTGCCTTTTCTTTTGCTTTCATGATTCGGTTGAAGCTTTCTTCGATTCTTTCTGGCGAAGCATTTTTTAAGATTTCTTCAATTCCTTCTGGAACATTTTCGGCGAAGCATAAAACATCATTTCCAGCATTAAAAGCTTCCCATTCTAAATGTCCTTTTGTTTCATATAATTTTGAAACGCTGTGCATATTTAAGGCATCAGAAATTACCAAACCATCATACCCTAATTTATCACGTAAAAGATCTTGAATAACAGCTTTTGATAATGTTGCAGAAGTGTCTTTTCCCTCATTTAAACTCGGAACAGCCAAATGACCAATCATAATCGAATCAACATTATTTTCAATTCCTTTAATGAATGGATATAATTCGTTTTCTAATAACTCTTCTAAAGTTTCTTTTAAAACCGGAAGTCCTAAATGCGAATCGACATTGGTGTTTCCGTGTCCAGGAAAATGTTTCAAACAGCCCAGAACGCCAACTTCTGACATTCCTTTTAAATATTCAACTGCAAAACTGGCTACTTTTTCTTTGTTTTCACCAAAAGAACAATAACCAATAACAGGATTATTTGGATTGTTATTAATGTCTGCCAAAGGCGATAAATTATATTGAATTCCAGTAGCTTTTAAATCTAAACCAATTTGTTTTCCAACTTCGTAAACTAAATTTGATTTACTTTCAGGCAATGCACCAAGCGTAATGGCATACGGATATTGCGGTGTTTTTTCAATTCGCATTGCCAATCCCCATTCTGCATCAATACTGATTAAAAGCGGGGTAGAAGCCGCTTTTTGGTAACGAACAATTAAGGCTTTAATTTTTTTGTAGCTGTCATCGTTAAATACAACTTTCTTTTTGCTTTCATAATTGGTTGCAGCGCTCGCACGACTGTGAAAAAAGGTTAATCCGCCAATATTGTGTTCTTTAATAAGGCGTTCGGTTTCCTGAATGTTTTCTTCTGTGTCGTTGATAAAAACAGCAGGAAAAAAGAATTGTCCCACTTTTTGTCGTAATGCTTGAGCTGTCATTTTCATTATTATAAAGTCTTTTTCATACAGACGCTGTTATCCATCTTTTCATAAGGAGGATAATTTGGAATTATGCTGTAATTTAATTTTTGATATAAGTTAATCGCTTCCGGCTGATTTTTGCCAGTTTCGAGAATGGTATAAGTGTAACCAACTTCTTTTGCCCAGATTTCTAATGCTGCTAAAACAGCAGATGCAATTCCTTTTTTTCTGTGATCAGGACGAACGTACATTCTTTTGATTTCTGTTGTTCCTGGTTCTTTTTCTCGAAAAGCGCCACAGCCAACAGGAATTCCGTTTTCGTAATAAACAATCGTATGTTTTATTTTATCGGTTTTATTAAACTGATTGTAAAACGCATGATCTTCTCCGTCTCTAATCGCTAAATCCTGATCTAATAAAACAACCAGATTTATAAAATCAATATCGTCTGAGTTTGTTCGTTTTAAGGTAATCATGATTTTGTGTAAAAAAGTAATTTTATTTCAATTTCGCTTTCTTTTGTTTAGCCAATTGTTTTTGGGTTTCAAGAGCTTTTTCCAATCTATTTTTAAAACGGAAAAGCTTTGGCAGTCCTTCAAGTCGGTCTTCAATGGTAATTTCTTCGTAAACGATAATGGCTTTTTCTAAAACTCGAATTTCATTTTCCAGATCATTTTGGTTTTTGTAGATTGTTGCTAATCGATCGTACGGGTGATTTCCTTTAAAACCTTCTGCAGCATTTTGTTCATACAACTCAATTGCTTTGTCAAGATCTCCGGTTTTTTCGAACTCAGCTCCTTTCAGATTGCGTTCGGCCTGCAAATTTTCATTGATTTCCATATATAAAAGTTTGATTTGGGATTAAACTTCTTCTGTTTTCTTCCCAAAATCTTTCGGGAAAATTAAAAAACGTGATAAAATAAGACCTGGAATTGTGGCAATGAAAACCCAAATAAAGAAGTTTTGATAGCCTAAATATTGTTGTATAAAACCGCTTAACATTCCTGGAAGCATCATTCCTAATGCCATAAAACCAGTTGCAATTGCATAGTGTGCGGTTTTTGATTCTCCTTCGGCAACATTAATCAAAAACATCATGAAAGCTGTAAATCCGAAACCGTAACCAAATTGCTCTACAATAACAACGGCATAAATATAATAAATAGATGATGGGTGAAAAAATGCTAATAAAATAAATCCAACTATTGGTAAATGCATGGCTAAAAACATGGGAAGCATCCATTTCGTAAGACCTTGTTTTGAGATTGCGATTCCTCCCAGAATTCCTCCTAAAGTCAAAGCGCCAACGCCAAAGGTTCCGTAAATTATTCCAACAGCTTCAGTATCCAATCCCATTCCGCCTAATTCTTTACCATCCAATAAAAAGGGGCTTAACATTTTAAGCAATTGTGATTCTCCCAATCTGAAAACCAAAATAAAAGCTAAGATCAATCCGATTTGTTTTTTCTTGAAGAAGCTGGTAAATACAGTTGCAAAGTTTTGATGGTTATGAGTTTCCTTATTTTGAGTTGTATTAATTTCGTTTTTTGGAGTAAAGATGAAATTATAAACAGTTATAAATGTCATTAGTAAACCAACTGCAATCATAGTATAGGACCAAGCTTTTGTATTGTCGCCGTATTTGTGCTCCAAATATCCAGCAAATAATACAACCAAACCATTTCCTGCGAGCATAGAAAGTCTGTAAAAAGTACTTCTGATTCCGATAAAAAACGATTGTTTGTCTTCTGGTAAAACTAATAGATAAAAGCCGTCGCTCGCAATATCGTTTGAGGCAGAAGCAAAAGCAGCTACCCAAAATATAGACAATGACATTATGAAAAAGCCGTTGAGCGGAATTATAAATCCGACCAGCAAAAATGCGATTGAAATTAATAACTGCATTGCTAAAAACCATTTTCTTTTGGTTCCAAGTAATTCAATTAGTGGACTCCAAAGTGGTTTTATTACCCAAGGAAGATATAATAAACTGGTGTAAACTCCAATGTCTTCATTTGAAATTCCCAGATTTTTGTACATAATTACCGAAACCGAAATAATTATGGCGTACGGTAATCCAGAAGCAAAATTAAGAAGCGGAATCCAAAACCACGGTTTATTATCTATTTTCATTTGGCTGTGCTGGTATATAGTTTTTAAATGGTTTTTTTAGATCTATTGCTGTTGGTGTACTTTCGTTAGCGTAATAATCAATAAAAGTGACTGCACATGCTTTGAAAAGATTTAGTTTTCCGGCAGCAATTGAGAAAGTAATTGTTCCATCAACTTCTTTTACAGTTACTTTTTCGACAATTTTTGTGGCGTCATTAATATCGATTTTCGAAACATGTTCGCCTCCATAAACTACCATGTAACGGACTTTGGTATTCAGCGGACTTTTGAAGGTAAAAGTATAACGAATACTGTCTTTATTGTATTCAATTGCTCTTGGTGTGTCAATAATTACATGTCGTAAATTAGGAACAGCAGCAGGAAGCGCTGGATATTTATATTGATTTTCTTCTAAATGACGAACGACATCAAAATTCTTATTGATGAACCATTTTGAACTAAAATAGGCACTTCCCGAAACATTTTTGAAACTTCTCGCAAAGTCAATCTGCGTTGGAATTTCGTTCATAAAATTCCAGTTTTTGTCGCCGTCAGCTCTAATTTTGTATGATGCATGTCCGATGTATACGGCAGTGTTATTAGAATTTTCTGCCCACCATTTTACTAATTTTGAATAAGATGCTCTCGGATTATTCATACTCCAATACAATTGAGGCAGGATGTAGTCGATCCATTTTTGATCCATCCACAAAAGCGGATCAGCGTATAAATCGTCGTAATTTGATGTTGATTGTGTCTCAGAGCCTCTAGGATCCTGCGATTTATTTCGCCAAACCCCAAACGGACTAATTCCGAATTGAACCCAAGGTTTGCTGGCTTTTATTGTGGTCGAAATAGTGTGTACAAAATTGCTCACATTTGCACGGCGCCAATCGGCAAGGCTTAAACCTGCCCCGTATTTTTTATAAGAAGCGGTGTCGTTAAAAACTTTTCCAGGAACGGCATACGGATAAAAATAATCATCAAAATGAATCGCGTCAATATCATATTTATCAACAACTTCTTTTACCACTTTAGTCAAATGATCTTGAACTTCAGGCAAAGCAGGATCATAGTAATATTTCCCGCCATATTCGATCATCCATTCTGGGTGCTTAAAAACATCATGTCCTGGACTTAAAAGATTTTTGTTTAAATCGAAAGTGGCACGGTATGGATTTAACCAAGCGTGAAATTCAAATCCTCTTGCGTGCGCCTGCTCGATCATCCATGCTAATGCATCATAATAAGGGTTTGGAGCAAGACCTTCTTTTCCTGTTAAAAAACGAGACCACGGCGCCAGTTCTGAAGGATAAATAGCATCACCAACACTTCTAACCTGAACAATTACAGCATTGTAGTTCAGTTTTTTGTAAGCCTCTAAAATTTCAAGATAATCAGCTTTTTCTTTTTCTACGTTATCTATACTTGTTTTTGGCCAATCGATATTTACAACGGTTGCGATCCATACACCTCTAAATTCATTTTTTGGGTGCATTGTGTTTTCCTGCGCTTGAGAAATCGTCGAAAAGAAAAATATAGATAGGATAGAGAATATTAAATACTGATTTTTATGCATTTCAATGTTTTTTAACAGAAACCAAAAATAGTTTTTTTAGGTGATATAAGAAATTTAAATTTTGCAATAATAATTACGGTTTTTCTTTAGAAATTAGACTTTAAAAATAATCTTCTTTTTATAAAAATACCACAATACGCAACTCCATAATAAAATGTAAATTATAGAATACGTTAAGGACGAAAGCATTTGATTCTCAAACAGCGGACTAATCCAAAAATTATAAGCATAATCTCTAACGTTTATTTGTTCGGAAATATTTTCTGGGTCTTGAATTTTAATCATCGTTAAGGCACGCGGTAAAATTCCGGAAACAAAAAACACAATCATCGGATTAACGCCCCAAGTCAGTAAAAAAGTCGTCCATTTTTTATAACCGCGAACATCTATTATGTAATAAATTAGTGAAAGCAATAATAAGGCCAAACCTGCAGTGAATAAAACATAAGAACTTGTCCAGATAGATTTGTTTATAGGAAAAGCCAATGACCAAAGCAAGCCGAGAAGAATTAATGCCAAGCTAATTCCAGCCATAATTTTGTTGATTTTTATTTTCGGCATAGGCTGCATTAAAAGCTGGCCGATTAATAAACCAATTAAACCGTTTCCAATTACTGGCAAAGTGCTCAATAAACCTTCTGGATCCCAAGTCTTGGTTTCGATATACATATGGTTTTCGAGTAAAACGCTGTCTAACCAAGAAGCTAAATTTGTTCCAACTTCTAAATTCGGATGTCCAACACCCGGAACTGGAACAAGTGTCATTAAAGCCCAATAACCCAATAAAATGGAGACACTTAAAAGTGCCTGGGTTTTTATACTGGTTTTTAAATAAATAAAAGAAACAAAAAAGTACACAATACCAATTCGCTGTAAAACACCGAGTAATCTAATTTTGGCAAAATTTTCATGTCCGCTGTAGGCCAGACCTATCAAAATCACAAAAATGATAACTGCAAGAATATTTTTTGTTTTAGGATTGAAATCGCCAATTAATGCATAACCAACTAAAAAAGTGAAAAATAAACGAATGCATAAAAGTGTAATTCCAGGCTGTAATCCCATGAAATGAATCGAATAGAAATAGCTTAAAAATAGTCCTAAACAAAAAATGCGTAAAAATCGCGTGATAACTTTAGTGATATTTTCAGCATTGTCTTTTTTAACTGGCATAGCCAAAGGAACTGCGATCCCCACAATAAAAATGAAAAACGGAAACACTAAATCTGCAAGGGTACAGCCATTCCATTTTGCGTGGTCTAAAATCGGGTAAACGTAACTCCAGCTTCCGGGATTGTTCACTAAAGTCATTAATAAAACAGTCAGTCCTCTTAAAACATCAACTGAAATTATACGGTCTTTCATTGTTTGTGGTTTTGTGGTTAGATTGGGTTGTTAGTATTTTTAATCGGGCATTGAAATTTTTCCCATAGTTACTGATGGAATTTTTACAGAATTGAATTTGAAATCTCCACCTGCAACAGTTTCGTTGGCTAAAATGGCAAACAAAATTGCTTCTTTTGCATCGCTGTTAATTCCTAAATCATTGCTTTTGAAGAAAGAACACGGCAATAATTCTTTTAACCACTGCACTAATAAAGGATTATTTGCACCTCCGCCTGACATATAAATTTTAAAATCCTCAATTTTATGAGAACTATTTTTGACAGCAAATTGAATTGCTTCGGCAATAGTTTCGGCGCTAAATCGCGTTAGGGTTGCTAATAAATCTTCAATAGAAATAGTTGTATTCCCGCTCTTTTCCAGATTTTTATTGACATATTCGTACCCAAAAAGTTCCTGGCCAATTGTTTTTGGAAAATCTTTTTTGAAGAAATCATTGTCTTTTAAATGCTCCAAAAGCGATTGGTTTACAATTCCTTTTTTGGCTGTCTCCGCATCTTTATCATAACTTTTTTCTGGAAAATGACGCTTTACAAAAAGATCAATTAAAGTATTTCCTGGTCCTGTATCTGTTACAAAAGTGTCTACTGTAGTTATGGCAGCTGGTAAATAAGTGAAATTGGCAATACCGCCGATATTGAGCATAATTCTGTTTTCGCCTTCTTTTCCGAATAAAAAATAATCGCCATAAACGGCCAAAGGCGCGCCTTCGCCTCCTGCGGCAACGTGTTTCTGCCTAAAATCAGATAACGTAATAATTCCTGTTTTTACAGCAATATGATCGCCGTCGCCAATTTGTAAAGTAGCATTTGGAAACTTTTCCTGCTGATGTAAAAATTTAGGCGCATGCAAAACGGTTTGTCCGTGCGAAGCAATTAAATCAACTTCTGCAGCAGCAATATTCCATTTCTTTAAACTGGTATTAATCATCTCTGCATGAAGAATTCCGATCCATTCGTTGAGTAAAACCAAATGCTGAAAATCAATATTTTTTTGAGCAAAAACTTTACGAATTTCTGTTTTGATTTCATCTGAGTAATCAACCGTTTCAAATTCAATAAGTTTAACTTCTGTATCAACACCAGATCCCGAAATTTCACACAATGCAATATCAAGTCCATCGAGAGAAGTTCCCGACATCAGCCCAATAATTCGTCTCGTTTCTTTTTGGGCAATTTGATAAAGTGCTTTAATATTTTTGTTCATAAAAGTTCATTTAAAATGCTGCTAAAGTTAAACAGTTGGAAGCATTAATTCTAACACATAGAAACATAGATTTTATTAACTTTATAAAAAGTCCTTTCACTCAAAATAAAGCACACGGCTCTATGTGTTTAATAAAATCTAAGTTATTTTAGTATAGATTCATAAATTATTTTCTGAATATCTTCACGAATTTTTTCTTTGGCTAATTTATTTCCTTCTTCGCCAATTTCGGGATAAGTCCTGTTTGATAAAAACACATAAACCGTTTCATTTTCTGGATCAACCCAAGCCATATTTCCTGTAAAACCCGTGTGTCCAAAACTTGAAGCAGAAGCGCATTGACAAGTCGGGCCGTCTTTTCCTAATCTTTTATCAAAACCCAAACCTCTTTCTACGCCTTGAGCACAGTAAAAGCAGGTATTAAAAGTATCAAATGTTGCTTCAGAAAAATAACGCTCACCGCCGTAACTTCCTTTTTGGAGAAAAAGTTGCATCATTTTAGCCACGTCCATTGCATTCGAAAAAACGCCTGCGTGACCAGCAACACCGCCTTCCATTGCAGCCGCCATATCATGCACATAACCCTGAATAAGCTGATGTCTAAAATACGTATCAATTTCGGTTGGAGCAATTTCATTTTTATCAAATCGAAGCAACGGATTGTATGTTGTATAATTCATTCCGATAGAATTGAAAAAGTTCTTTTGGCTTAAATCTTCCAATTTTTGATGCGTTACTCTTTCTAGATATTCTTTTAGAATGATAAAAGTAAAATCGCTGTATTTGTATTCTTTTTTAAGCGAAATAGGAGAGTCGGCGATAAATTTCATGATCGTGTCGTGATAATCATTTCGAATAAAAAGACTGTCGGCTACTTTGGTCGTGAAATTTTTCTCTGGAATTTTTCTGTAATATTTCTCCAAAGGATAACCTTTCGCATCAATTGTCGATTTGTAAAACGGACTCCACGCAATAAGTCCTGCATAATGATTTAAAAGATCTTTAAACGAAATATCTTTTTTGTTGGATTTCGCAAACAACGGCAGCATTGTACCTAATTTTGTTTCTAAAGTAACTTTGTTTTTATCATACAACTGCATCACATTTGGCAATGTCGAAATCATTTTAGAAATCGAAGCAACATCATATAAATCGGTATTTGAAACTTTTACATCTTTATCATATGTGTGATATCCGTACGATTTCTGGAAAACAACATTTCCTTTCCTTGCCACCAAAACCTGCATTCCCGGTGCCATTTTGCCATCAATTGCTTTTTGGGCAATGGCATCAATTTTAGAAAGAATAGCAGAACTCATTCCGAGATTTTCTGGCGTATCAAAAGCTAAACGATCTATTTTCTGCGTATTAATTCCAGCATTGACTTTGAAATTTTCGTTGATAGAAACTGGCAGTTTTCCTTTTGCTCCTTTCGCTCCAAACAAAATTTCGGCAGAAACAATCTGAGAAATGTTTGAATTTTGATACGAAACCACCAATCCTTCCATTTCATCAAAATTCTGGATTGGAAGTAAGGTGTACGGTTTTGCAAAAATGTCAAGAATGACTTTATTGTTTTCGGCGATTTTGTTTAGAAAAAACAACTCGTTTGAACTGAAATCTTGTTTTTCCCAAGCTTTATTCACTTTGTGATAACTCACAATTACCAAATCGTATTTTTTTAATTCTTCGTTTAAAGCATCAATATTGGTATTGGAAACCTCTGTAATATTGGTATACTTTTTTAAAGTCGTAATAAAATCACTATCTACATCTTCTCCCAATTTTACGTAAGCGATTTTTTGTTCCAGATCTTTAATTGGAAGAATGTCTTTTTCATTTTTTAAAACCGTAACGGCATTTTCATATAAAGTATATTGAAGCGCGTCTTTATCAGGGCTGTTCAAATCTTTTTGTAAATTATTCAAATCAATTGGTTTGTATTTATTTAAACCAGCTTTGAATTTATAATGCAGTATTTTTTTAACCGAATGCGCCAGACGCTCCTCTGTTATTTTTCCTTCAGTAAAAAAAGTTTTTAATTTTTCTAAAGCCGCTGGAACATCATCGGGACAAAGAAAAATATCATTTCCAGCTTCTAAAACAGCTAATTCCAAATCGCCGACAACTTTAAAATTACTCGCGCCTTTCATGCCTAAGCCATCTGTAAAAATCAGACCTTCAAAGCCTAATTGTTTTTGAAGCAGGTCTGTAACCACATTATAAGATGCAGAAGAAGGAATGTTTTCTTTCGGTTCTAAACTCGGAATATTAAGATGCGCGACCATAACCGAAGCCAGACCTTCATCAAAAAGCTGTTTGTACGGAGACAATTCGACTTCATCCATATGTTCTTTGGTAAAAGAAACAGTTGGAAGTGCTTTATGAGAATCGACAGCTGTATCGCCGTGACCCGGAAAATGTTTTCCCGTGCACAAAACACCTTGACTTTGAATGCCTTTCATTAATGCAGTCGCGCGGTTGGCAACGTTTGTTTTGCTTTCGCCGAAAGAACGATTTCCGATAATAGGATTCAGCGGATTGGTATTGATGTCTAAAACGGGAGCAAAATTGAAATGAATTCCCATTCTTTTGCATTCAATTCCCATATTTCGGCCGACTTTTTCGATTAAATCCAAATCCTGAATGGCGCCCAAAGTCATGTTCCAAGGATAAGCGTAAGTCGAATCTAAACGCATGCTTAATCCCCATTCGGCATCAAGTCCTATGAACAAAGGAATTTTAGCTTTCGCCTGATATTCGTTAGTTAATTTCGCCTGACGAACTGGTCCGCCTTGAAAGAAAATAAGACCGCCGACTTTATAATTGGCAACTAAATCTTTTATTTTATTTACGTGAACAGAATCTTTATTGGAATAAGCCGAAACAAAAAACAACTGCCCTAATTTTTCGTCCAAAGTCATTTTGCTGTAAATGCTGTCTGTCCAGCGATTTTCGGCATCAGAATCTTGAACGAAATGTTTTTTCTCGGCTTGAGTTTTGGATATATAAACTTCTTTATTTTCGACAGAAACTGGCTGATTTGTTTCAACCGCAGTTTTACTTTTTTTAGAAACACCACAATTGATGATAAAAAAAAGCATTATTGTAAACAAGCCTATTTTGATAATAGCATTTTTCATGAAATAGTTTTTGGGCAATTAAAAAGAGATTCTTTCTGAGGTGCGTTTACTGGTAAAATAAATTCCGATATAAGTGAATAAGCCGTTGATTATGATTAATTCATTATCAAATGTATAACCGAATAATTGAGCCGAATTTTCGCTTAAAAAATATGTCAGTATCGGCGAAATAATACAGATTATCGGGATCAATTTGTCGTTTACTAATCTTGATTTTTGTAATAATCCAAAAGCATATAATCCTAATAACGGGCCGTAAGTGTAAGATGCGGCTCGGAAAATCAAAGCCACAACAGAGGCATCGTTAAAGGAATTCAGCACAATAATTACGAGAAAAAGTAATATGGAAAATCCGAAATGTACCCAATGTCTTGTTTTTACATTTTTGTTATTTCCTAAATTTTCAGATTTATCCATTCCGAGAAAGTCCACACAAAAAGAAGTTGTAAGTGCCGTTAACGCAGAATCGGTTGTAGCAAAAGTCGCGGCGATAATTCCTAACAGGAAAACAAACGCTGGAACAATTGACAAATGATTTAAAGCAATTTCTGGAAAAAGTAAATCGGTTCTTGGTTTTCCTGTTGCTAAATCTAGCGGAATCGCAACGCCATTTTTATCGGCATAGATATAAAGTAATGCGCCTAAACTCAAAAATATAATATTGATTAAAACGAAAATTCCTGTAAAAGTGAACATGTTTTTTTGCGCTTCGCCGATGTTTTTACAGCTCAGGTTTTTTTGCATTAAATCCTGATCCAGTCCAACCATTGCGATCGTAACAAACATTCCTCCTAAAATTTGTTTTACAAAGTGATATTTGCTCGTAAAGAAATCATCAAAGAAAAAAATCTTTGAATAATTGCTTTTTTGAATGGTTGAAACAGACTCAAGAACAGTCAGGTTAAGACTGTCACAAACAAAATAAATGGTTATAAACACGGAACTAACTAAAAAAAACGTCTGTAAAGTATCGGTAATAATAATGGTTTTTAAACCGCTTCTAAACGTATATAAAAATATAAGTGCCAGCGCTAAAAGCACGGTAACCGGAAACGGAATATTAAAATCATTAAAAACATATCGCTGTAAAACAATAACAACCAAATACAATCTAAAAGCGGAACTAATTGTTCTGCTGACTAAAAATATAGAAGCTGCAGTTTTATAACTTCGGACTCCCATTCTTTGCTCGATATAACTGTAAATCGAAGTCAGATTCATTCTGTAATAGAGCGGCAGCAGGACTTTTGCAATGATGACAAACCCAATCGCATTTCCTAAAACAAACTGGAAATATTTGAACTGTTCTCCGTTTGGTGAACCTACTTCGCCAGGTACAGAAATAAACGTTACGCCCGAAAGCGCAGTTCCAATCATACCAAAAGCAACTAAATACCATTTAGAATTTTTATTTGCTTTGAAAAAAGAATCATTGTCTTGTCCTTTCTTACTGATTATGTTTGAAATAAAAAGCAAAAGACCAAAGTAAACAAAGATGAAAATGAGAATGGTGGTAGAAGACATTTGGTTTTGGATTTAGAAATTATATTATTTTTTGCTGTTATGATCCAGCAGCACAGCGCGTACACTTTTATGTTTATGCAGTAATTCTTCGGCTAAATCATATTCAATTTCCAGTTCTTCCATAATCATTTTGATGCCTCGTTTAACCAGTTTTTCATTCGATAACTGCATGTCAACCATTTTGTTGCCTTTTACTTTTCCAAGCTTAATCATAACCGAAGTCGAGATCATATTCAGCGTCAGTTTTTGTGCTGTTCCTGCTTTCATTCTTGTACTTCCAGTTAAAAATTCAGGTCCCACAATTAATTCAATTGGATGATCTGCTTCTTGGGCAATAAGTCCATTGCTGATGCAGGAAATACTTCCAGTTTTGATATTATGTTCTTTAGCCTTTTTCAAAGCACCCAGAACATAAGGCGTATTTCCAGAAGCCGCAATTCCGATAATAAAATCCAGACTTGAAATCTCAAATTTAGCTAAATCTTTCCACGCTTGTTCGGTATCATCTTCGGCATTTTCTACCGCTTTTCTAATCGCAGTATCGCCGCCCGCAATAATTCCGATAATCATATCGTGGGGAACACCAAAAGTCGGCGGACATTCAGATGCATCTAAAATTCCGATACGGCCGGAAGTTCCAGCGCCAATGTAAAATAATCGGCCGCCAAGCTGCATTTTTTTTACGATGGCTTTAACCAGTTTTTCGATTTTAGGAATCTGTCCTTCAATAATATGCGGTACTTTTTTGTCTTCTGTATTAATGTTCGTCAAAAGTTCTTTCACGCTCATTTGATCCAAATCTTTGTACAAAGATTCTTGTTCAGTTTCAGGAGTTTTATTTTTCATTTTTCTTTTTTTTTGATTTTTGAAGCCATAATTTTTTCTAATTTCAAGCTTCAATATTTTGCATTAGTAGTTTCTATTTTATTAAAAAATAGTTTGATTTGGGGAAATTTAAGGGGTATAAAAATGGTTTCTAATAAAGCAGATATGCTTTTCTCATCGTTTTAAAATCTTCTAAACCTTTTTTCCAGCTGTCCCGAATATCTTTTTCAGAAACTCCGGCTTCGATTTGCTGTTGCAGTTTTTTTGTGCCGGCCAATTTGGTAAAAAAGGGAATAAAAAATTTCGATTTATCTGTGGTATTTTGATACGCTTTTAAAAGCCATTTTAATTCTAATTGATTCACTTTTGGAGCTTTAGAAAGATCTTCGCCATAACATTCTTTTCCGTTATAAACAGGGTCTTTAGCTCCAAAATTTGGTTTAGGCGTAAATTTAAAATTGGTTTTGGTTAAATAAGGAGAACCATAAATCTGGAATTGCTTTTCTGTTCCGCGTCCGAGGCTCACATTTGTTCCTTCAAACAAACATAAACTGGCATATAAATTTATTGCCTGATCGTTTGGAAGATTTGGTGAAGGTTTTACAGGTAGACTGTACGGCATGTCTCTTTTGTAATTGGTACACGAAATTACAGTTAGTTTACATTGTATGCCGTTTTTAAGCCATTTTTCACCATTAATCATTTGGCCATATTCACCAATTGTCATTCCGTGTAAAATTGGAATTGCGTGCATGCCCACAAAACTGGTAAATTCTTTTTCCAAAATAGGTCCGTCAACGATGCTTCCGTTTGGGTTCGGGCGATCTAAAATAATTAACGGAATATTGTTTTCTGCGCAGGCTTCCATCACATAATGAAGTGAAGAAATATAGGTGTAAAATCTAGCGCCAACATCTTGTAAGTCAAAAACTAAAACATCAATTCCAGCTAATTGTTCTTTTTTAGGTTTTCTGTTTTCTCCATAAAGTGAAACAATCGAAAGTCCCGTTTTGGCATCTTTTCCGTCAACAACATGTTCGCCTGCGTCGGCAGTTCCTCTAAAGCCATGTTCTGGTGCAAAAATGGTTTTAATGTTGATTTTTTTCTCTAATAAAAAATCAACCAAATGTTTTTTATTGGATAAAATTCCAGTTTGATTGGTGACAATCCCAACTTTTTTGTCTTTTAGTAAAGGAATATATTTCTCGAAATTATCAGCTCCTGTTTTAATTTCATTATTGCTATCATTGATTTTATTTTCAATTATTTTGGTTGATGAATTAGCATTCGATGCATTTGAAATGATTAAAAATAAAATAAAAGTGATTTTTTTAAAGGATTGAAACATAAGACAAAAGTTTAAATTACAATTAAAATTACGTTTAATAAAGGACAAAAAACTAAATTGGGTAATTAAATCGAACCACTTTAATCAGAAAGTGGTTCGATTTTTTAGCTTATTTATTTGTTATAAAAGTAACAGACGGAGCATTTGATGTCGCCGTTGGCAGTCCACCGATAATTCCTCTGCAATAAATCGTGTAAACTCTACCTGCTCTAGGAATAAAAGCGGTACTTGCCGGTGAATTCGCAAGATTGGCAATTGTTGTTCCAGTTGTTGTTCCTGGAACATTTGTTGGTGAACCAGCCACACGAACCTGCAATTGATATCCTCTTGTATCTTTTGGATCCTGTGGTTCAATAGGGATGTATTTTTCGTCACCGCCTTTAAAAGTTACATTTCTATATGTGTAAACTTCTTTTGTAGTCACAGGTGTTGCCCCAGAGATCGAAGTTTCTTTTAGTAATCCTAAATCATAACCTGCTGGAGCAGAATTGCTGATGACATTTATAAAACGAATGTAAGCCTTAGTTGGGTCTAAATCTGCTACCGATAAATCGTCATTTAACTGATAAAGAGAATACAGTGGAGGCGTAACAGAAGGCGGAGTTGACAGCAGGAAACTAGTATAATATTTTCCTGTTTCGGTAACAATATTTCCGTCATAAATAGTAACTGCTGGAGTTGCAGGAGTTACAATACTCAAAGGCTGTGTTCCAGGTTTCATCAAAACATAATTGATGGGAACTGGATACTGCGCACCATAACTCATGCCAATTGGAACTCCAGTTGAAACGCCGACAGCAGAGATTTTTTCTGCTCCTGTAAAGTAATTGATTTGAAAATTAGTTCCGTTTGGACCTACAGCCGCATGAACAAATTTTACGTTAGAAGCATTTGCTATTCCATCCTTAGTTTGATAAGGAGTTTGATCGTTCTCGTCACCGCAGGATGTAAACGCAAGTACTCCAAAAACGGGAATGATTAACTTTTTAAAATGGTTAAATATATTTTTCATCTGATTCTATTTTTAGTTTAAAATTACGGTTGAGAAAACCACATTTCTTGTGTGTGATAATCTACTTTATCGGCTCCGATCGCTTTTAAAGCATCAAAATTCCAAACATATTCTGAGTTGAATCTCGGACGAACTCTATATGGTAATTTTCCATTGTTGTCAACAAATATTCCTCCGTTTGGTGTTAAATTCATTGATTTGTAAATGTCAGTATTATAGTGATATTTACGTAAATCTGTCCAAGTTTCTAACATTCCATAACCAAATAAAGCTACATATTTTTGAAGCATAATCTGGCTGATAGTTAAGTCTGCAGCCGCTGGAACAATATTGACATTCGTTAAAAATGCTGTTTTCTCTGCAGCTGTAATTGTTGAGGTAATAGGGAAAGTTGTGCTTACAACCGTATTTGCATTTACAAAATCAATATTAGCGTCAATTGCTTTTCTGTAAGCATCTAAAGCCATCGCTTTGTCTCCTTTAATAAATGCTGCTTCCGCTTTAATAAATTGAATTTCAGAATATGTCATTAAAGGAAAATTCGCTTTATCTCTAAAAAGATATCTACCTGGAGTTGTGATAGTTCCTGCAGCATAGGTTCCGTAAATATTTGGGATTCTGCTTACGTTTGTTGCAACAGTTGAAGCGGTAGTATTTAACGGATTTCCATTAAAAGTATACTTACTCGGATCTGGATTTGCAGCAGATGCCGGCGCAGTTTCAGAAAGACCTACAGATGGTGCTAAAACTCTAGAAATTCTAGGATCTTTTACGTTTCCAAAAAGAGTTCCGTCCATTGTTCTTACTGCAAAATCAGTTTGACGGTACGTATTGAAATTGTTTCTTCCAGGACCGTAAAAATTGATATCTGCAGCTACTGTTCCGTTGTATCGAATTAAAGCATTGTCTGCGTTTGAAGCCAATGATTTATCGCAGTATTCGATAACTTTATCTGGATTGTAAGAAGCTTTATTAATTTGATTATTTAGGTTTCTAGCCAAAACTCCGTACGCAAATTTCACCCATTTAGAGCGGTCGCCGCCATACATTTTGTCGCCTGAAGCCGTGTAAGTCTGCGAAACATTTCCATCCGTACGATCTAAATCGACTAAACCTTCGTTTAATAAACGAACAACTTCAGCATAAACTTTATCCTGAGAAACATAGTCAAAAGAAAGACGTGAAGTGAAAACCTGATCAAAATCAATTAATTCTGAATGATAATCTGTTGCAACCTGCCAAGACCAAGCTCTGATAACTTTTGAAATTCCAGTAATATCATGACGCTGCTCTGCAACGGCCTTTTCTTGTAATTTGGTTAAGTTTAAACCAATAGCAAAATACGCCATTTTCCAGATTTCACCGCCTGTATCGCTGTTTGCCTGATATCCAAAACGATCCCATTCGCTTCCTACTGCACCAACCGTAGCAATACTGAAATTTTGAATGTATCGTCCTAGACAACGGTTGTCAAATTGCAGTCCAACAGCCATTTGTTGTTCGATTGGCGGTAGTAAAGCTGGAGCAGAAACATCAACAGGAAAACTAGGATTCACGTTTATATCCTCTAAATCATTGCAAGAAATCATTGTGGTTACAAGACCTAATGCTGCTATATATGTTTTTATATTTTTCATGGTCAATTAATTAAAATCCGATTTTCAATCCTAAGTTTACACCTCTTGGTGTAGAAACTACCCCAAAGTCAAAACCTGTTCCTCCAGCACCTCCAGTCGAAGCATTAGTTCCGTTAACAGAAGGATCAGCTCCAGTGTAATTGGTGATGATGAAAACATCGGTCATTGTTAAATAAAGCGAAAGATTGTTGATGAATGTTTTTTTCAAAATTTCTGAAGGCATTTGATAACTTAAAGTGATATCTCTCATTCGCAGCCAATTAATGTCTTTTTCAATAAAATCGGCATCGATAGCTCCAGTTCTATAATATTCGTTTTGAACACTTGGTCTTACCGGAATATTATTTTGTGTTGGAGTAGCCGAATTTTCTAAGCCATCTCTCAGCACACCTTTTACAATTCGGGTTTGATCGCGATCTAAAGTTTTCGTAGACAATCCGTTTTGGTATAAATAAAACTCCGTTGCATTGTAAATATCGCCGCCTTTTCTAATGTCTAACAGGAATGATAAACTAAGGTTTTTGTAGGTAAATGTATTTTGTAAACCAAGCATAAAATCTGGATTTCTGTCTCCAACAATTTTAAAGTTTGGATCTTTTAAAGGGAAACCAGTATTGGGATCAATTAAAGGTTCTCCGGCATTATTTCTTAAATAATCATTTCCAGTTAAAGTTGTTAACGGATTTCCAACTGTTACCCCGCCGCGAACATTTCCGTAAAGCCAAGTATCTGAAACATAATATTCAGAAACTACAGAAGGAAGATTTAATAATTCTGAACGCGTTTTGCTGAAGTTCGCACTTACATTCCAAGAAAAATTATCTTTTTGAATTGGACTTCCGCTTAAAGTAATCTCTAAACCTTGGTTTTGTAAATCTCCAAAGTTTGCAGAAGTTACTACGAATCCAGTTCCGTAGCTTAAACGCATATTTTTCAAAATAGGATCGATCGTTTTAGTACTGTAAACAGCAACGTCTAATCCAACGCGGTTTTTAAAGAATTTTAATTCTGTACCGAATTCAAAAGATTTACGGAATTCAGGTTTCAAATTCGGATTCGCACCTGTAACTCCATATGCATAACCTCCATCTGTAGTCAATTGCGGTGTGAAAACCGGCTCTGCAGAATAAGGCGATGGAATATTAGCTGCTTCCGCATACGAAGCTCTTAATTTTCCGTAAGAAAGAATTTCTTTGTCTTTCAATCCGTTTAAGTTTGTGAAAACAAAACTCGTTGAAACAGAAGGGTAGAAAAATGGATCAGGTAATACAGAAGTCCAGTCTTCACGTCCAGTCAAAGTCAGATAAACAATTTTATCGTAATCTAAACTCAGCTCAGAAAAGAAACCAATGATTCTGCTTTGGATAATTCTCTCTTGTGATCTTTGCGTTGTAGCATCTGTATTGTTGATAGAGTAGAAGTTAGGATCGAAAAATTTGCTTCCTGTTGTAGATAAAATTTTATAATCATTATCGTTAACCGAATTACCCACCATCAGTTTGGTATTGAATTTTCCGAAAGATTTTTTAGCTGTAACTAATAAAGTCGTGTTTAAATTACTCGTATTCGAATAGTAAGATTCGATATAACCACCAGAAGCAATACCGGCAGCAGATTCTGGATGAATGGCTCTGTAACCTTGAGCAGAATTGACATCCCAGCCCACACGGCCCGTTAAGTTTAACCAAGAAGTTGGATCGTAGATTAATCCAACATTCGTAATAAAACGATTATTGAAATCCTCCGATAAATTTTTGTTTACCTCCCAATACGGATTATCGGTTTCGTTATCCAAAGCACCGCTGGTGATTTTTCTTCTCGTTCCGTCAGGATTTAGATAAACACTTGCATCATCATTTGCCGGCCAAGTTAATAATGAAAGCAGATAACCTGCATTTGTTACTCCTGGAATCTGTATGGCAGATCCAGCTCCCTTTGCTGCTTTTTGATTGTCTGATTTTGTAAAATTAAAACTAGCTTCTGATCTTAATTTTGAAGATAATTTTGCAGAAGCATTCAAATTAGCAGTTAAACGGCTGTATCCTGTATTTGGCACAACACCTTCCTGATCTAAGTTGGCAATAGACAAACGGTAAGAAGTGGTTTCTGTACCCGCCTCAAATGACAAATTATGATTGGTTGAAACTCCAGTTTTAAAGAAATTTTCAACATTATTATAAAATTTAGTTCCTGGTTCGTAAGCCGTTCCAAATTGTCTTCTGTAATCTGGATTGTTTACACCATCAGAACCTCTTTGATATACTTTTTGAATTTCTGGGAAACGATATAAATTGTCAAATCTTGTATTAGTAGAATAAGTAAGTCTTCCAACTCCTTTTTTACCTTTTTTAGTTGTAATAACGATCGCACCATTTCCAGCCTGCATTCCGTAAAGCGCTGCCGCCTCAGGTCCTTTTAAGATAACCACAGATTCAATATCGTCTGGGTTAATATCCGCACCTCTGTTGGTGTAATCCTGTGTTCTGTTTGGAGCATTAGAAATTGTTACACCTTGGTCCATTGTTTCATTACTCACTGGTAATCCGTCAACTACATACAAAGGAGAGTTGCTCCCGCTAAGCGAATTTACACCTCTTAACTGAATCGCAGCAGAGGCTCCCGGTGCTCCAGAAGTACTCGTTACGGTAAGACCCGCAACACGACCTTGCAAAGCCGTAGCAAAGTTTGGGCGCTGAGTGTCTGCGATTTCTTTTCCTTTTACTTCCTGAACCGCATATCCTAAAGACGATTTGTTTCTAACAATACCCATAGAACCCACAATAGTTACATTGTTCAGCGTTTGAGCACTTTCTGAAATAACAATTTTAAGATTGCTGCCATTTACAATAACTTCTTTGGTATTAAAACCAATGTAAGAAACAAGAAGTACTGCTCCTTGGTTTGCTTTGATCGAAAAGGTTCCATCAACTCCAGTCGAAGTTTGATCTTTGGTTCCCTGTACTAGAATGTTTGCGCCTGGCAATGTGTTACCGCTGCCATCTGTAACGACACCTTTTACTAGATTGTTTTGCGAATAACTGGTTAGTATTCCAAAAATGAAAAGTAAAAGAATTAAATGCTTTTTTTTCATAAGGGTTAATTTATGGTTAGAGATGCGAAATGTATAAAATATTTTTAAAAAATTGCAACTTTATGTCGTATTTTTATCAATTCTATTCAATAATGCATAAAAACGCATAAATAACTTTGAATTAATTGGAATTATGGAAATCGTAAAAAGTTTTATTTTGAGGATTTTCAAAACTGCGATGTTTTTCTAAATTTGTAAAAAAGAAGATCTTATGCTCAAAAAGGAAAGACATCAATTCATAATGAATAAATTTCAGCAAGTCGAAAAAATAAATACGATCGACTTAGCTTTAGAATTGAATATTTCTGAGGATACTATTCGCAGGGATTTTATTGAGTTAAATGATAAAGGCTTAATAAATAAGGTGTATGGAGGCGCATTTTTAGCCAAAAACAATCATAAAAATGTTTTCGACATTACTATTATTAATGAGGATAAGAAAATAAGCGTGGCTAAAAAAGCGCTTTCTTTTTTGAATGAAGGTCAAGTGATTATTATGAGCGGAGGAACAACAAATTTGACTCTCTGCAAACTTATTCCGCTAAATTTTACCGCTACGATTTATACCTACAGTCTTCCAATTGCGATGCAGTTATCGCAGCACCCGAATATCGAATTGATTTTTATTGGCGGGAAATTGCAAAAGCAGGCAATGGTAACCGTTGGTATTGATGTGGTTCAGGTGCTTTCCAAAATTAAAGCCGACATTTGTTTTATGGGTGTCAGCAGTATCGATGTAAATCAAGGACTTACCGAAATAGGTTATGAAGTTTCGGTTATTAAAAAAGAGATGATTAGGGCATCAGACAAGGTAATTGCGCTTTTTACCTCTGAAAAAATGAACAGCAAAATGCCACATAAAGTTTGTGATCTTGATAAACTTTACGCCGTTGTAACAGACCTAAATGTTGCAAGTCCGAAAATAAAGAATTTTGTCGATTCTGGAATCAAAGTATTGTAGAATTACTTAAAAATGCATTTTTATGCGTTTTTTTTGAGTGTGTGATATATCTCGAATAAATTCCAATTTTTAAATTCCAAATTTCAAAAGAGAAGTTTAAGTTTTCATAAGCCTTCGACTTCGCTCAGGGTGACAGTTGTGTTTGGAAAAAACCTCTGAACCTTTGCCACTTTGGACCTTTGTCCCATTACTTCAAAACAAACTCATTTTCTTTTAACTTCTTCAAAACAGCAGCAATAATTTTAGAACGGCATTCTGAATTTTCAGTTGTTGATGCCGTTTTTACCCAATAGCGGATATTGAGTTGAATGACACCCGCACCGGCAACATCAGTAATTACGGCTGCGTTTTCGTGGTCTTTTTCGGTAACGTCTTCACTGTTTCCGAGAACTTCTTTAACTAGTTCGATCGCGCGGGTATAATCAGAACCATATTCGAGTCCAACGGTGAACGTCTGCAGTAGGAAGCCTTCGCTGTTGTAGTTGATAAGTGTATTTTTTATTAAAAGTGCGTTTGGAATATAAATGATTTTCGAGTCGCTTTTTACTTCGGTATCGCGCAGGTTGAGGTTAATGACTTCGCCTTTAACGCCATTACTTTCAATAATATCTCCAATATTAAAAGGTCTTTTAAAAGCCAGCAGAATTCCTGCAAGGAAATTTTCGCCAATATCCTTAAGCGCAAAACCAATTACAAAAGCAGAGATTCCGGCACCGGCAAGCATACTTTGAGCGATTCCGTCAAGGCCAATAATTCGGAACATAATAAGAATTCCGATAATAATAAGAACCGACTTAATTAAACGAGCAATAAAAGTCGCCAGAAGACGATCGTGCATTCTGACTTTTAGTCGGTTGCCTGCAAAAATTCCGACACGGCTTGCAATAAACCATGAAACCAAAATGACCAGAACTGCCAGAATAAATTTTGGCGTAAGATCGACAATGTTATAATAATATCCTTCTAAATGTTTGACAACGTCTTGCAGAAAGTCTTCCATAATAAATAAGTAATTGGCATAAAAAAGTTAAATTCTAAAAGTAGAGATTTAGAAAGTGGAACACTTTACAGGATTCTCTTAGAATTTTATAAAATCTAATGGAGGAATCAGATAAAATCACAAATTATATCAATTTAATCTGCTATATTTTTATATTTGCTGTCTGAGTTTTTTCAGAACTATTTTATCAAAAAGCACCACTTACATGTTGACCCAATCTCATTTAGAGCAATTAGCCGATACTCTCGAAGGCAAACTTTTATACGATGATCTTCATAAAACACTTTATTCTACAGATGCATCAGTGTATCGGATTCGGCCAAATGCAGTGGCTGTGCCTAAGACGGTAGAAGATATCAGCAAATTAATTCGCTTCGCAGCACAACATAATATTTCGATTACGCCAAGAACTGCGGGAACTTCACTTGCTGGACAAGCGGTAGGGGACGGACTTGTGGTGGATGTTTCGAAAAATTTCACCAAAATTATTTCGTACAATGCCGAAAAGAAAACCGTTACGGTACAGCCTGGTGTTATTCGAGATGAACTGAATTTATTCTTGAAACCTCACGGGGTATTTTTCGCGCCAATTACATCAACCTCAAACCGCGCTATGATTGGCGGAATGGTTGGAAATAATTCATCTGGAACAACTTCGATTCGGTATGGTGTTACGCGCGATAAGATTGTTGAGGTTAAAGCAATTTTGAGTGACGGTTCAGAAGTAGCTTTTGGCGAACTGACTTCTGCAGAATTTATGGAGAAAACCAAAGGAGATTCTTTAGAAAATAAAATATACAAACGACTTTACGATGAACTTTCGGAAAAGGAAAATCAGGAAGAGATTATAAAAGAGTTTCCGAAACCAGAAATTCACAGAAGAAATACAGGTTATGCCGTTGATATCCTATTAAGATCCGATTTATTTGGCGGAACAGAACCAACAATTAACGTTGGAAAATTACTTTGCGGAAGCGAAGGGACTCTAGCCTTTACAACCGAAATCACTTTGAAAGTTGACGATTTACCGCCTGTACATAATATTATGGTGGTTGGACATTATCATACGATTCAGGAATCTTTAGAATCTGTTGTAGTGGCAATGAAACATCATTTGTACACTTGTGAAATGATCGACGATACCATTTTGGATTGTACAAAGACTAATCGTGAACATATAAAAAACAGATTCTTTTTAGTTGGAGAACCAAAAGCTATCATGTTGTTTGAAGTGGCTTCTCATTCTCTAGAAGATGCCGAAAGACAAGCTAATGATTTAATAGCCGATTTAGAAAAATATAATTTTGGTTACGCCCGCGTAAAGATTTACGGTCCAGATATTGATAAAGCAAACGAACTGAGAAAAGCCGGTCTTGGACTTTTGGGAAGTATTGTTGGTGACAATAAAGCAGCCGATTCTATTGAAGATACAGCCGTTGAATTAAGTGATTTACCAGCGTATATTGCTGAGTTTTCGGCAATGATGCTGAGCCACGGACAGGAAGCGATTTATTACGCGCATGCGGGTGCAGGCGAACTGCATTTGCGTCCGGTTTTGAATTTGAAAAAAACGGAAGATTTAAAATTATTTAGAACTATTGCAACCGATGTGGCGCATTTGGTAAAAAAATATAGAGGTTCATTGAGCGGTGAACATGGTGACGGAATTGTGCGAGGGGAGTTTATTCCGTTTATGATTGGCGAGAAAAACTACGAATTGCTGAAAAGAATCAAATTGGCATTTGACCCGAATTCGGTTTTTAATATCGGAAAGATTGTCAACGCCTTGAAAATGGACGAAAATCATCGTGTAATTTCAGGAAGAGTAGAGCCGGATATTAAGACGTTTCAGGATTTCTCAGACAGTTTAGGAATTCTTCGTGCAGCCGAAAAATGCAACGGTTCCGGCGATTGCAGGAAAATGCCGTCGGCGGGAGGAGCGATGTGTCCGAGTTATCGTGCGACCAGAAATGAAAAAGAAACCACTAGAGCCAGAGCAAATGCTTTAAGAGAATATTTGACATATTCTGAAAAAGAAAATAAATTTGACCAGAAAGAATTATACGAAGTTTTTGAGTTGTGTGTAAGCTGTAAAGCCTGTGCCAGCGAATGTCCGAGTAACGTGGATGTCGCAACGCTAAAAGCCGAATTTTTATACCAATATCAAAAAGCAAACGGATTTTCGACCCGAAGTAAAATTTTTGCCAATAACGCAAAATTGAACAAAATGGGAAGTTTGTTTCCATCGATTACTAATTTTATTTCGAATCAGTCGCTAGTTAAAAAATCAATGGGAATTGCGCCCGAAAGACAAGTGCCGCTTTTGGCGAAAAAGACTTTCAGAAAATGGTATGAAAATAACAAACCCAAAAATATCGATTTTCCAAACGGACAATTGTATTTGTTTGTGGATGAATTTACCAATTATTACGATGTAAATATCGGGATTGACGCTTTTGAATTATTAACGAAGTTAGGATATCAGGTTTTAATCGTAGATCACGAAGAAAGCGGCAGAACGTATTTATCGAAAGGATTTTTGGAAGAGGCCAAAAAGATCACGGATATCAATATCAATATTTTCAAAGATTTAATTTCAAGTAATGCGCCTTTAATCGGAATAGAACCGTCAGCAATTTTGACTTTTAGAGATGAATATCTGCGATTGGCATCGGACAAAGAAAATGCGGAGAGAATTTCGCAAAATGCTTTTACTGTTGAAGAATTCTTTAAAAAAGAAATCATCGATGGGAAAATAACTCCAGATTCATTTTCTGAAGAAACCAAAGAAATCAAAATCCACGGACATTGTCATCAAAAATCGTTGAGTTCTGTTGAAGCGACTTTCGCCATGCTGAATCTCCCTAAAAATAATACCGTTACGATTTACAATTCGGGTTGCTGCGGAATGGCAGGTTCTTTTGGATATGAAAAAGAACATTACAAAGTAAGTATGCAAATGGGAGAGGATACACTTTTCCCAAAAGTTAGAAATACTGCTGAAAACGTAAAAATTGCCGCTGCGGGAACGAGCTGTCGTCATCAAATTTATGACGGTACAAAACGTGAAGCGCAGCATCCAGTTAGTATTTTGAGAAGCTGCTTAAAATAAGTTTGACCGAAAAGTTAGCAAAGTTTTTATAAAAGATAATTCGTGAATTCGTGGCTATTTTTTCCGCCACGAATTCACGAATTGAAATAAACTATTTTAATGAAATTTTCTTGCCGGTTTCTGCTGCTTTATAAATCGCATTAATAATTTTCATGTCTTTCATTCCTTCTTCTCCAGTAATATGATTGGGTAGTTTTTTGTTTGCTAAAATCACTTTGCAAATTTCATCCATTTGGGTTTGCTGTTGGTTTATCACAGGAAAATTAAATGCTTTTCCATCAGATCTTTTACCTACAAATGGGCCATAACTAACAGCAGGACTCATTTCAAATGTACCTTCATCTGCGGAAGCAAAAAATCTATCAATGCCAAAACCATAGGAACTGCTGCAATTAGCCACAGCACCACTTGGAAATTCCATTTGCCAAGTAATATTTTCTTCCACCTGAGCAAACATATTTTTATTGTTTACAGTTCCAAATTGTGCCGTTACAGCAATTGGTTCTTCACCTAAAACATAACGCGAAACCTGAATACAATAAACGCCTAAATTGATTAAAGTACCGCCTCCAGCTAGTTTTTTATTCAATCTCCATTGGTTACGGGCATTTAAATCTACAGGTGAATTAATATCACGAAAATCATACGTGCTGTAACCAAGAGAGGCTTCAATAAAACGAACCTGACCCAAAACTTTTTCCTGCCCAAGTCGCTTTACTTCCAGATGATTAGGTTCATAATGCAGACGATAACCCATTGCGAGTTGTACATTGTTTTCGTTACAGGTTTTAATCATTTCTTCGCAGTCTTCAATAGTAATCGCCATCGGTTTTTCAACAATAACATGTTTTCCTGCTTTTGCTGCCCTAACGGTAAGTTCTTTGTGCAGTGAATTGGCAGTTACGACATAAACTAAATCAATATCTTTATTTTTTACAATTGAATCGAAATTCTCATAATTGTAAATGTTCTTCTCGGGTATATTATATTTCTTTTTCCAATTTTCGGCTTTAGCAGGTGTTCCTGTCACGATCCCCGCAAGCTGGCAGTATTCAGAAACTTGAAGACCTTCCGCCAGAAGTGAAGCGTAATTTCCTAAGCCGCAAAGCGCGATATTTAGTTTTTTTCCCGTATAAGGCTTTTTATTAGTTTCCGGCGCAGATAAAAAAGAAGGAAGAGATGTCATCACAACAGACGCCCCAACGCCAATTCCAAATTTATTCACAAACGATCTTCTTGAAATTTTTTCCATATAATTTATCTTTTAAGTTAAATAGCAATTTATTAGTAAGCTGTTTTTGATAAATGTTACATTTGTGTTTATTATAATTACTCAAATGAAATAATTAATTAACGATGAAAAAATATCAACCATCAATAGAAGAAATAGATCAAAAACTTGATCAGACTATTAAGCAAAAGTTTTCATCAGGTTATATGTCTAATAAAAAATGGGTAAAACTAATTGATACTTTTGTTGAAAATGCTGAATTGATTAAGAGAGTTGAGATCAAAAAAGTGCTAGAGGAGAAAATTGGGCTAATTTTCATTTCAGAAAATTTACAATATGAGTTTGATTATTGGAATATTGGATTTGAAGGTGTAAATTCATTTGGAGGTTGGCTACTTTATAAAGAAATAGAATTTCTAAAATTCCCTGCAAAATTTCAAAATGAAAATTCATATCAAGAACAAGACTTGATTGAAATCAAAGAAATTATAAATAAAATTGGAGTATTCGAAATGACAGATCAAAATGATGAACTTATTTTGTTTTGCTATAAATAAGAACTGATATAATAAATTCATTCAAAAAATAAATTCGGGATAATTGAGAAATTATTTAGCAAAAAAACTTCGTGTCCTAGTTCCTTACTGGCAAAAAATAATTCCAAGTAAAACAAAATCGTTTTATATATTTGAAATCAGGATAATTTTTGCATTATTTGCAAAATAAAACCATAAAGTCCCAAGTAAATTAATTTTATAATAGCAAAACATATATGGCATTTTCAAGTTTATTCCGAAAGAAAACAGTACAGGATATTCTGAAGCAAGTTGCTCAGAACGAATCAGATGGTCATAATGCATTAGGAAAACATTTGACGACCAAAGATTTGACTGCATTCGGAATTGCGGCTATTGTTGGGGCAGGGATTTTTAGTACTATCGGAAAAGCCAGTGCAGACGGCGGACCAGCTGTTATTTTCTTGTTTCTATTTACAGCTTTAGCTTGTAGTTTTGCTGCTTTTGCTTACGCGGAATTTGCTTCGATGGTGCCGGTTTCAGGAAGTGCTTATACCTATTCGTATGTTGCTTTTGGAGAATTAATCGCCTGGATAATCGGCTGGGCTTTGATTATGGAATATGCCGTCGGAAATATAACCGTTGCTATATCGTGGAGTGATTATTTTACGGGACTGCTCCAGAGCGGCGGTATACATCTTCCGCAATGGATTCAGATGGATTATTTAACGGCATCAAACGGATTTAAAGATGCTGAAGCTTTAATGCGAGGCGGAAAATCATTCGAAAATTTAAGTACAGCTTTACAGCAAGCACATACAGCTTGGACAACAGCGCCAACAATAGGATCTTTCCATTTTGTTACTGATTTACCGGCGTTATTTATCATTATTTTGATTACAGCTTTGGTTTACAGAGGAATGAAAGAATCTCGTAACGCCAGTAATTTAATGGTTGTTGTAAAACTTTGTGTAGTTCTTCTAGTAATTGCTGTGGGTGTATTTTACGTAGATACAGCAAACTGGGATCCGTTTGCTCCAAATGGAGTAGGAGGAGTTTTAAAAGGAGTTTCTGCTGTTTTCTTTGCTTATATTGGTTTTGATGCGATTTCGACAACTGCCGAAGAATGTAAAAATCCGCAGCGTGATTTACCACGAGGTATGATGTGGGCAATTATCATTTGTACGATTTTATATATCGCTATTGCCTTAGTTTTAACGGGAATGGTAAAATACCACGAACTAAATGTTGGAGATCCTCTTGCATTTGTTTTCGATAAATTAGACCTAAAATGGATGTCGGGAATTATTGCTGTAAGTGCTGTAGTAGCCATGGCAAGCGTTTTATTGGTTTTTCAAATGGGACAGCCGCGTATCTGGATGAGCATGAGCCGTGATGGATTATTGCCAAAGAAATTTTCTACCGTTCACCCAAAATATAAAACACCATCTTTTGCTACAATCGTAACAGGTTTTGTGGTAGCAGTTCCAGCTTTATTTTTAAACCTTACAATGGTTACTGATTTATGCAGTATCGGAACTTTGTTTGCTTTTGTTTTGGTTTGCGCTGGAGTTTTAGTGTTGCAAAACAAACCTGAAATTCCGAGAGGAAAATTTAAAACGCCTTATGTAAATTCAAAATATATTTTACCAGTTTTAATGATTGCAGGATTGTATTATGCTTTTACGTTCAACAATAAAGCTACAATGGCTTTTATAAATAATGAGGCGCAAACGAATGATGCGACAACAATTATTACTTCTTTAGATAAAGAAGAATCGGCAAAAGTTTTTAATTATTTGGAAAGCATTGACGTTCAAAATAAAACTGCAGAAACATCAGATTTAGAGCATTTGCTAAGTCAATACCAAGACGACGACGCAAAATATGCTGAGGTTGTAAAAGGATTACCAATTAACGATTCTTTAAAATACGAATCAGGATTCAGCTTATTCAAACACAAAATTCCAATGTGGATTTTCTTATTTGTTTTGATTGGATTAGCCGTTTGGGCATTCAGAAAAAATCTATCTTTAATTCCGCTTTTAGGATTAATTTGCTGCCTGTATATGATGGCCGAATTAAGCGTTTGGAACTGGATTTACTTCACCATTTGGTTACTAATCGGATTGTTTATTTACTTTACTTATAGTAGAAAAAATAGTAAACTAAATACTCAAGTTGTGAGTTAGAAGTAAAACGTTATATGTGAAAAGCCGTTCTGAGAATAATTTCAGAACGGCTTTTTTTATATAAAATTCACTCAAATTTTCTCGCGCAGATTGTGCAGGTTTAGCAGATTTTTTTATAGATTTCTACAACAATAAGCATGATCAGCCAAATCTGCGAGAGAGAAATCTTAGTGAACCTCTGTGTAAACTTCTTTACTAATCTCTGGCGAATTCAAAATACCAAGCTCAACCATACAAGCTTTCATCATTTGGTAAGTGCGTTCAATATCATTATCCAATCCAATAGAAAAGCGAATCAAACCGTCTGTTAATCCCATTTCTTTTTGCTCTTCTAACGGAATTTCACTAGAAGTAGAGGTTCCGGGTGTGCTGAATAACGTTTTATAAAAACCTAAGCTTACTGCCAAATATCCAAGGTTTCGTTCCTGCATCAATTCCATTAATTCATTAGCTTTTTCCAAAGTTCCAACATCAATCGTTAGCATTCCTCCAAAACCATATTCGGGATTAATCATCGTTTTATACAATTCATGACTCGGATGGCTTTTCAATCCTGGATAAACCGTTTTTAAGCCATCTTTCTCAAATTGATCGGCAAGAAAATGCGCATTATGACTGTGCTGTTTGATTCGGATGTGAAGCGTGCGAAGATTTTTCATTACAGAAGCCGAACGCAAACTATCCATCGTTGGCCCTAACAGCATACTTGCACCAGAATTTACATTTTTCAGCGAATTAATAAATTCTTTAGACGCACAAGTCACACCTCCGACAGTATCGCTGCTTCCGTTAATATATTTTGTCAAACTATGAATGACAATATCGGCGCCTAATTTTGCAGGAGAAACAGAAAGCGGTGAAAAAGTATTATCGACAACCAATTTCAAATTGTACTTTTTGGCAATTTTAGCCAAACCAGCAATATCGGCAACTTCCAGAAGTGGATTGCTAACCGTTTCGCAATACAAAACTTTAGTTTTAGTAGTAATTGCAGCTTCTACAATATCCAGTTTTGTGATGTCAACAAAGCTTGTTTCGATCCCGAATCTTGGTGTAAAGTTTTTTAAGAAAGCGTAAGTTCCGCCATAAATAGTTCGGCTTGAAACAATATGGTCGCCTGCACCGCACAACTGCAAAAGAGTAGGTGTAATCGCTCCCATTCCAGAAGCCGAAACATTTGCTGTTTCCGTTCCTTCCATTGCTGCCAAAGCCTGATCCAAATACAAATTGCTTGGTGATGAATGACGCGAGTATAAATAACAGCCTTCCATATTGCCTTCAAAAGTGTCAAACATAGTTTTAGCCGAAAGGAAAGTATAAGTAGAAGAATCAGAAATCGAAGGATTTACACCTCCAAATTCACCAAAGTACTGCAAATCCTGAATTTTATCTGCTGGGTTAAAGTTTTTCATTATAGTTAGTTTTTGTTTTGTTTCAAGTTTTAGGTTTCAAGTTGAGAGCGAGGAAGCTCGTTTCCAAGAAAATTCTATCCAAAATAAGATCTATTTAGAATATTAATCAATCATAAATTGAATAATTAGATTTTAAAACTATAAAAACTTATTTTTAATGATTTTTAATCTAAATTTGGTGTTAAAGATGTAATCCAGTAGATTTTCTTTCTAATAAAAAAAAAGAATAAATATTAATCAGAGGATGAGATTGCTTCGTTCCTCGCAATGACGTAACTATGACTCTAGACACTACAGATAAAAAACTCCTCGTTTTACTTCAAACCGACAGTAAAAAAACAACCAAAGAATTATCTTTAAAACTTGATCTTTCTGTAACCGCAGTTTACGAACGAATCAAAAAACTAGAACGAGAAGGTATCATTAAAAACTATGTAGCATTAGTAGATAAATCCAAAATCGAAAAAGGATTTGTGGTTTTTTGTCATCTAAAACTTATTCAGCATACTAAAGAATTCCTAACCAAATTCGAAAGCGAAGTCATCAAACTAAACGAAGTTTTAGAATGCCATCATGTAAGCGGTGATTACGATTATATTTTAAAAGTTCTGGTAAAAGATATGGAAGCGTATCGTGAATTTTTGGTTACCAAATTGACTTCGCTTCAACATATTGGCAGTACGCAAAGTATGTTTATGATTAGTGAGGTGAAGAACTCGACGGTAATTTCTTTTTAAGAGGTTCAAAGGTTTTAAAAAAGAGACTAAGATTCTAAGTTACTAAGGTTCTAAGTTTTTTTAATAGCGTCCAACTTTAGCTGACGCAACTAATCTTTATTCTTTAAACTTTGCGACTCTGCGTCTTTGCGAGATTAAAAAACAAAACTTTGCGTAATTCTTAGCGCCCTTTGCGATAAAACCTTCCTCCAAAATTTCACACAAAAAACATTGAGATTTAAACTTTAAACAAAACTTTATTCCTTAAATTTGTGACGCTAAAATTAAAAATAGACAAACTATGAGTTCATTTGACGTAGTCATTATAGGTTCAGGTCCTGGCGGATATGTATCAGCAATTCGTTGCGCACAATTAGGTTTCAAAACTGCCATTATAGAAAAATATAATTCATTAGGCGGAACTTGCCTTAACGTAGGTTGTATTCCTTCAAAAGCATTATTGTCGTCTTCTCATCATTATGCTGAAATTGCTCATTTTGCAGATCACGGAATCGAAGTTTCTGGAGATGTAAAAATCAATTTAGAGAAAATGATCGCGCGCAAACAAGCAGTTGTAGATCAAACCGTAGGTGGAATCAACTACTTAATGGATAAAAATAAAATTACTGTTTTCACTGGTTTAGGTTCTTTCGTAGACGCAACGCATATCGCAATTGCAAAAGCTGACGGGACAACAGAAACTATCGAAGCAAAATATACTGTAATCGCTACAGGTTCAAAACCATCTTCTTTACCATTTATCAAAATTGATAAAGAAAGAATCATCACTTCTACTGAGGCTTTAGCTTTAAAAGAAGTTCCAAAACACTTAGTAATTATTGGTGGAGGAGTTATCGGAATCGAGCTGGGACAAGTTTACTTGCGTTTAGGAGCTCAGGTTTCTGTAGTAGAATTCATGGACAGAATTATTCCTGGAATGGACGGTTCTCTTTCTAAAGAATTGACTAAAGTATTGAAAAAACAAGGAATGAAATTCTACGTTTCTCACAAAGTAAAATCAGTTGAAAGAAACGGCGATGCTGTTGTAGTTCAGGCTGAAAATGCAAAAGGAGAAACAATCACTCTTGAAGGAGATTATTCATTAGTTTCTGTTGGTCGTCGTCCTTACACAGACGGATTAAATGCTGACAAAGCTGGAGTGAAAATTTCAGACACAGGACAAGTTGAAGTAAACGATCATTTACAGACAAATGTTCCAAATATCTATGCAATTGGTGACGTTGTTCGTGGAGCAATGTTAGCGCATAAAGCGGAAGAAGAAGGAGTAGTAGTTGCTGAAATTTTAGCAGGTCAGAAACCGCATATCGATTACAATTTAATTCCTGGTGTGGTTTACACTTGGCCGGAAGTTGCAGCAGTGGGACAAACTGAAGAGCAATTGAAAGCTGCGGGAGTGAAATATAAATCTGGAAGTTTCCCTTTCAAAGCGTTAGGACGTGCAAGAGCAAGTGCTGACTTAGACGGATTTGTAAAAATCCTTGCTGATGAAAAAACAGATGAGGTTTTAGGAGTTCACATGATTGGTGCCCGTACAGCAGATTTAATTGCTGAAGCGGTTACTGCAATGGAATTCAAAGCTTCTGCTGAAGATATTTCAAGAATGAGTCATGCGCACCCAACTTTCGCGGAAGCGGTAAAAGAAGCAGCATTGGCAGCTACTGAAAATAGAGCTTTACACGTATAATTTGCGTAAATCATATTAACTAAACCGTCAGAGCAATCTGGCGGTTTTTTTATACGTTATTTTAGCTTCTTAATAATATAATAATTCAAAATAATTTTGTAAATTAGATGTGTATTTCAAGTGCTATCTTTATGATTATTAAAAGATAACATTATGAAAAGTAAATATATAGTTCCGATTTTGATTGGAGCAGGAATAGGAATTGCCCTTACATCTTGTGGAGGAGGTATTCCGAAAAAAGCACAAGCTGTAACCAATTTTGACAGCAAAAAGTATCTCGGAAAATGGTATGAAATCGCTAGATTAGATTACAAATGGGAAAGAGATCTGGACAATGTAACTGCTGAGTATTCTTTAAACGAAGATAAAACTATAAAAGTCGATAATAAGGGCTATAATGTCAAAAAAGACAAATGGGAACAAAGTGTCGGGAAAGCTAAATTTGTCAAAAAAGACAATATTGGTATGCTGAAAGTCTCATTTTTTGGTCCTTTTTATTCAGGGTACAATGTTGTAGCTATTGACCCCGACTATAAGTATGCACTTGTTGCTGGTGAAAGTTTAAAATACATGTGGATCCTTTCGCGTGAGAAAACTATTCCAGAAAGTATAAAGGCAGACTATTTAATTAAAGCTCAAGAAATTGGATACAAAGTAACCGATCTCGTTTGGGTTAAGCATGATAGAATGAATTAAAAAAGAACCCGACAGTTTAAATAGCTGTCGGGTTTTATTTTTAGTTTAAAAAATAATTTATGGTGTGAAAATACTTTTATAATTACCCCAATATCTGTAAATCAAAAATAAATTGGCTAAGAATAATAACACTGCAATTGGCAGACCTTCTGGAGCAAGAAAATAATTGATAAACAAAATATTTACCGTAATAGGCAGGATCAAAATATTAGCAAGTGTTACATATCGCCCAGTTATAAATGCAATTCCACACAGCAATTCAATTGATTTAGCAAGTGGCATTAAATAAGTTGAAGCCATCAAACCTACATTAAAAGCTTTAAAATTTCCTGTAGTTTCTGGTTCAGGCATTAAATGAAAAAAGTAACTGATAGAGGCAAAAAGTAACAAAAGACCAATTAAAACGCGGACAATAATTGTGGCAATTTTCATAATACTTAGGATTTTTTAAGGTTAAAAAATATAATTAAGTTATTGGAAAAGATACAATCTAAGGTCTCAAAAATTAAAGCACAAATCATTTTTTGTGGTTCTTTTTTAAGAATTTTACAGTCAAACTAATTCAATTTTGGGATTAATCTAAGAGTATATCAAATATAACGAATTTTTTCTTATAAAAAGTAAGTCTTTTTAACACTTTTGCATTGCTGTTATTATCGTTTCATTATTTCTTTTGCGTTCTAGTAGTAAAGGAATTTTGTCGTAATTTTGAAGTTTAAAATTTACCCATTTTTGAGAGTTTCCATTCATAAAAATATTGCAAATCCAGAACTGTTTAGAGAACAGCTATTAAATTGGGCGCAGCAGTTTCGCGAAGTTATTTTTTTAGACAGCAATTCCTATCCGCAGCAATATTCTAATTTTGATTGTGTATTGGCGGTAGATGCTTTTACCTCTTTAAAAACTGATTATTACAACGCTTTTGAAGATTTAAAACAATATCAGCAAAATACAAAAGACTGGCTTTTTGGTTATCTTTCTTATGATCTAAAAAATGATATAGAAAATCTTCATTCCAAGAATTTTGACGGATTGAATTTTCCTGATTTGTTTTTCTTTCAACCTAAAAAACTTTTTATACTAAAAGGGAATCAGCTTGAAATTCAATATTTAATGCTTTGTGATGACGAAGTTGAAGAAGATTTTGAGGGAATAGTCGAAAGTCGAAAGTCGAAAGTCGAAAGTGACGAAAAATTGAATATTCAACAACGTATTTCTAAAGAATTATATATTCAGAAAATAAATAAAATGCTCGAACATATTCATATTGGAGATATGTATGAGGCAAATTTTTGTATGGAATTTTACGCTGAAAATGCCGTTATAAATCCGTTAGAAAAATTTCAAAAGTTGAATGAAATTTCTAAAGCGCCTTTTTCAGTTTTCTTTAAAAATTACAAACACTATCTGCTTTCTGCTTCGCCAGAGCGTTATATTAAAAAAGAGGGGGATAAAATTATTTCTCAGCCTATTAAAGGAACTTCTAAACGTTTTTTGGATTCGATCGAAGATGAAAAATCAAAAGCTATTTTGGAATCAGATGCAAAAGAACGTGCAGAAAATATCATGATAACTGATTTGGTTCGAAACGACTTGTCACATACTGCACAGAAAGGTTCGGTTGAGGTTGAAGAGCTTTGCGGGATCTATTCGTTTTTGCAGGTACATCAAATGATTTCCACCATAACTTCAAAATTAGATCCGCAATATTCTGCCATAGACGTTTTAAAAACAACTTTTCCAATGGGAAGCATGACTGGAGCTCCAAAAATTTCTGTCATGGAAATTATTGAAAATCTGGAAGAAACAAAAAGAGGATTGTACAGTGGTGCAATTGGATATTTTACGCCTGCAGGAGATTTTGATTTTAATGTGGTCATTAGAAGTATATTGTATAATCAGGAAAATAAATACATTTCATTTTCGGTTGGAAGTGCCATTACATCATTATCCAATCCTGAAAAAGAATATGAAGAATGTTTATTAAAAGCTAAGGCAATGCACGAAGTTTTACAATAAAGTGGACTTGTCGCGAATTAGCCGAATTTGCACGAATTATTTTTTTGCCACAGATTATTATGATTTACACAGATTTTAGAATCATTTTAATCCTTTAATCTGTGGCTGTATTTTTTAAAGTTTTGCAAATTAATTAGTGGAAATTTGTGTAATTCGTTGCAGAAAAAATGCCCGCTTAACATTTCATTTAAAAATAGAACGAATTTAATTTTTTACATTTATCAAATGTTTTCAAAATTTCAAAATCATATAACTTCCAGGTTTCCTTTTTTAGCAGAAAAAAAACTTTTTCTGGCTGTCAGCGGTGGCTTAGACAGTATGGTGTTACTGCATTTGTTTAATCAATTGCCTTATGAAATCGCAGTTTTACATTGTAATTTTCAACTTCGCGGATTAGAAAGTTTTGGAGATCAGGAATTTATTCAAAACTATTGCGATCAAAATAATATCTCGTTTTTTACGACTCACTTTGATACTGAAGCTTTTGCTAAAGATTATAAATTATCCACACAAGTCGCTGCAAGGGAACTTAGATACAGCTGGTTTTACGAACTTTTGGAAGAAAAAAACTTTGATTTTATCTTGACCGCGCATCACGCAGATGACAATTTAGAAACTTTTATAATCAACTTGACGCGCGGAACAGGTTTAGAAGGTTTAACGGGAATTCCAGAACAGAACGATAAAATCATTCGTCCGCTTTTGCCATTTTCCAGACCAGAAATTCTGAAATATGCGGAAGAAAATAATATAGAATGGCGCGAAGACAGCAGTAATGCTTCAACTAAATATTTGCGAAATAAAATTCGTCACGATTTAATTCCTGTTTTAAAAGAAATCAATCCTAATTTTTTGGATGTATTTCAAAAGACACAATCCTATCTTCAGGAATCAAAAGAAATGGTTGAAGATGCTTCAATTATGATTTATCAGCAAGTTGCAAAAGAGGCGGGAGATGATATTCATTTTGATTTAAATCAGTTAAAAAAACTTCCCAATTATAAATCATATTTGTACCAATGGCTTAACGAATTTGGTTTTTCTGCTTGGAATGATATTTACGATTTGGTCGAAGGACAATCGGGAAAACAAGTTTTTGCAGAAGAATTCAGATTATTAAAAAACAGAGAAACGTTAATTTTGAGTCCGCTTTCTGAGTTGTCAGAAAAAGAAGAATATGAAATTAATTCAAACGATACAGAAGTTAATTTTCCTATAAAATTAAGCCTTTGTAACGTAGGTCACACAACATTCGATTCAAATAGAGTTATATTTGTGGACGTCGATAAAATCCAGTTTCCTTTGATATTACGTAAATGGAAAGAAGGCGATGTTTTTCAGCCTTTTGGCATGCATGGTAAGTCAAAAAAAGTCAGTAAACTTTTTAAAGATGAAAAGTTATCATTGATCGAAAAAGAAAAAACATGGATTTTATGTTCTAATGATCAAATAGTCTGGGTTATCGGAATAAGGCAAGATGAACGTTTTAAAATTGAAAAAGCCACAAACAAAATACTAAAAATAGAACTACAATAATGAACTTTACTCAAAATCTTCAGACAAGCTTGTCAAAAAATATTTGGACTAAAACTATTTTACTGCTGTTGTTTTTCTTTGCTTTTGCAAAAGGTAACGCTCAAATTCTAGAGCCGGTAAAATGGACTTCAAAAATTGAAAAAAAAGGGAATAACGCCGTCTTAATTTTTGATGCTGTTATCGAAAAAGACTGGCATATGTATTCGCAGTTTACACCAGAAGGCGGACCTCTTGCTTTGGAAATTGCCTTTAAAAATCAAAAAGGTAATTACGAATTAGTTGGAAAAGCAAAAGAAGGAAAAACGAAAACTTCTTTTAATGACGTATTTGGTGTAGATGAAACCTATTTTGAAGGAAAAGCACATATTGAACAAGAAATAAAAATCATTAACCCGAACTTAAAAACGGTTGATGTGGATTTCGATTTTCAGGTTTGTAAAGAAGTTTGTATCAATTCGAGCAAAAAGTTCTCAATTGCAGTTCCATCAACTTTTAAAATGGATCAAGTTCCAGTTGTAGCAGAAGCTCAAAAAGACGAAACTAAAGTAGTTGGTTTAGCAGTTGATACTATTCAAAAAGAAACTAATGCTGCTAAAGATCAAACTGTAAAAGCAGAAAAAGAAGTTAAAGCAGCAGAAATTCCTGCTCCTGCACCTGCAAGAAGTTTGTGGTCAATCTTTTTTATTGCTTTTTTATCTGGATTTGCAGCATTGTTAACGCCTTGTGTTTTCCCAATGATTCCAATGACAGTAAGTTTCTTTACTAAGCAAAGTAAAAGCAGAGCTAAAGGAATTAGAAACGCTGTGATTTACGGACTCTCAATTATTGCTATTTATGTAATTTTAGGTCTTATCGTTACTAAAATATTTGGTGCAGATGCTTTAAATGCTTTGTCTACCGATGTCTGGTTTAACCTAATTTTCTTTGTGATCTTAGTCATTTTTGCAACTTCATTTTTGGGAGCTTTTGAAATTATGCTTCCAAATTCATGGGCAAACAAGGCTGATCAGCAGGCGGATAAAGGCGGAATAATCGGAATATTATTCATGGCTTTGGCTTTGGCAATTGTATCTTTTTCTTGTACAGGACCAATTGTTGGAACTTTATTAGTTGAAGCAGCTTCAAATGGAGGAATCGCTCCAGTTGTTGGAATGTTAGGATTTTCATCTGCATTAGCTTTACCGTTTATGTTATTTGCAATGTTCCCAGGATGGTTAAACTCATTACCAAAATCTGGTGGATGGTTAAATACTGTAAAAGTGGTTCTTGGATTTTTAGAATTGGCTTTGGCATTCAAATTTTTATCAAATGCAGATTTAGTTTTACAATTACATTTCTTAGAAAGAGAAGTTTTCATCGCAATCTGGATTGCAATTTTTGGAGCTTTGACTTTATATTTATTCGGAAAAATTACATTGCCTCACGATAGCCCAATGAATCATATTTCTGTTGGGAGATTATATTTAGGACTACTTACTTTAGTGTTTACAATGTATTTAATTCCTGGACTTTGGGGAGCTCCATTAAAATTAATTAGTGCATTCCCACCGCCGCCGCAATACAGCGAAAGTCCGTTTGGAGTAGGAGGATCAGGAAATGGAGCCGTTTCAGGAGAACCAATAAAAGGGCTGCCAGAAGGAGCAGAATTAGGCCCTCACGGAATTATGGTTTTTCACGATTATGAGGATGGTGTAGCTTACGCGAAAGAAATCAATAAACCTATAATGCTGGATTTTACGGGTTACGCTTGTGTAAACTGCCGAAAAATGGAAAACAATGTGTGGTCTGATCCTACGGTTTTACCAATTCTAAAAAATGATGTTGTTTTGATTTCACTTTATGTTGATGACAAACGTGAACTTCCAAAAGAAGAACAATTTACAACTGCCTCTGGAGATAAAATTATTACAGCGGGAGATAAATGGACAGATTTTATGATTTCTAAATATAAAACCAATACACAGCCTCTATATGTGATTACAGATTTAGAAGGAAATAATTTAAATAATACTAAACCAACTATCAGCTACGTTAGTACAGAAGAATATTTAAAATGGTTAAAAGAAGGTATTTCTAATTTTAAATAGATTTTAGACTTTTAAAATTTCAAATCTATCCCGAGGCTTCGGGACTAAAATTTAAAATATATTGGGGTTGAAATTAATTCAAAACAAAAAGCGCTCTAAGTAATTAGAGCGTTTTTTTATGATCAAGATTTAAGCGGATTAAAGTTTCTTAAAGGAGTTTTTTTGTTGAATAATTAAGATTGTTAATTTGCTAGCCTGTAGTGAAATTAATTCAGATAAATAAAGTTCCATACATATGGGTGTATTTACTCAAGATGTACGTGAAATTAAATCTTTAAAGGACTTCTTAGATTGCTTAGAAATTAATTCAAACAAAAAACGCTCTAATTACTTAGAGCGTTTTTTTTTATCAAGATTGAAAGTTGAAAATTAATTTCTTATAGGAATTCTCCGTGTTGAGAAATATCTAAACCTAATTCTTCTTTTTCTTCAGTAACTCTTAGAGGTGTAATTTTATTTACAATAAAGAATAAAATGTAAGAACCAACAAAAGCAAAGATTGATACCACAACAAGAGCAGTTAATTGGTTGATGAATAAAGTTGGAGTTCCAAAGATTAAACCTTGATTATCTCCAACAGCTGGGTTAATTGCTTTTGAAGCAAAAACTCCTGTTAATAACATACCTACCATACCACCAACACCGTGACAAGCAAATACATCTAGAGCATCATCAATTTTTCCTTTAGGGAATTTACTAACTACAAGGTTACTTACAATTGCAGAGAATAAACCAATGAAAATTGCGTGAGGAATACTAACGAAACCAGCAGCAGGCGTAATAGCTACAAGACCCACAACAGCTCCAATACAAGCTCCAAGAGCAGATAATTTGTGTCCTAAGATTTTATCAAGGAAAACCCATGCCATAGCAGCAGCTGCAGCAGCAACAGTAGTTGTTCCTAAAGCCTGTACGGCTAAACCATTTGCTCCTAATGCAGATCCAGCATTGAAACCAAACCATCCAAACCAAAGTAAACCCGTACCTAATAATACGTAAGTAATTCTAGCAGGATTAACTTTTTGTACTTTTCTTTTTCCTAAGAAGATTGCTCCAGCCAATGCAGCCCATCCAGCGCTCATGTGTACTACCGTTCCACCTGCGAAATCAAGAACTCCCATTTTGAAGAAAACTCCATCAGGATGCCAAGTCATGTGAGCTAAAGGAGCGTATATTAATAATATAAATAAAACCATGAATAATAAATAAGCCCAGAAACGTACACGTTCTGCAAAAGCACCTGTAATTAAAGCAGGAGTAATGATGGCAAATTTTGCTTGAAATAATGCGAATAACATAAAAGGAATTGTTGGTGCAAGGCTCCATGCAGTATTGGTTCCAACACCTTCAAAGAATAAATTATGAGACGGATCTCCAATAATTCCTCCAATAGTTGGTCCAAAAGCTAATCCGAAAGCAACAACAGTCCATAAAATAGTAACAATTACCATTGCCATAAAACTTTGTAGCATGGTACTAATTACGTTTTTCTTACCTACCATTCCTCCGTAGAAAAATCCTAAACCAGGAGTCATTAACAATACAAATGCAGTTGCCACGATCATCCAAGCTGTATCTCCCGTATCGAACTTAACCGCTTCTGCAGGAATTGGGTTATCTGCAATGATAAAGTTTGATATAAAGGTTAGTACCAAAATAGTGATAAGAATCACAGTTAAAATAATTTTTCGCATAGTTATTTAGTTTTAAAATTTTTTATAAAAGTATAAAATGATTTCATACCCCCTAAAAAAATAGGGTCCAATGTTTAATTTTTGTTAAATTTAAAATTTGACCCCTTAAATTTTGCATGAATTTGTTAAAACAGACTTAAAATTTGTAATTCATCAACATTTATTTTCGTCTTATTAAGACTTTTAATAATTTTTGGGTTAATTGATTGTTACTTTTTACGATATATTGGATATTTGTTGTTTAAAAACGTCTGATGTTTTTCAAACGAAATAGTTTTTTAATGTTTTTTAACAATTTTGATGATTAAAATACAATGGCTGATAGAAAAATTAAATGGGGAATAGTTGGGCTGGGTAATATTGCAAGCCAGTTTGCGTCAGATTTATTATTCATAGATGATGCTGAGCTAACGGCAGTTGCTTCAAGAGATATTTCTAAAGCAGAGTTATTTGCAGAAAAATTTGGTGCTTTAAGAATGTATAATTCTTATGATCTACTTTTTGAGGACAGTGAAGTTGAAATTATCTATATCGCAACACCACATAACTCGCATGCAGAATTATCCATAAAAGCACTTGAAAAAGGCAAACATGTGATATGCGAAAAACCAATGTCGCTATCTTATAATGATGCAGAGAGAATGATTGAAGCTTCTAAAAAAAATAACAGATTTTTTATGGAAGCGTTTTGGACACGTTTTATTCCGTCTATTCATGATGTATTGCAAAAAGTAAATAATGGAATAATTGGAGATGTAAATTACATAAAAGCCGATTTTGCTTTTCACGGCAGTGAAACTGAAAACAAAAGACTTTTTGACAAAGAATTGGGTGGCGGAGCTTTATTTGATATTGGAGTTTATCCGTTATTTCTCTCTTATATACTATTAGGAAATCCAAAAGAGATAATTGCAAAAGCTATCAAACACAAAAATGATATTGATCTACAGACTTCTATGCTATTGCAATATGAATCGGCTCAATCGGTTTTACATGCTTCGATAGTTTCAGAATCTGATATGAAAGCATCTATAAGCGGATCAAAAGGAAGAATTGAATTGAACTCGCCTTGGTTTGTTGCCGACGGATATTCTTTATTTATAAATGACGAAAAAGAAGCTGCTTTTACTTTGCCAACTTTAGGGAAAGGATATTCACACGAAATAATAGAATGTCACAATTGCATTCGAAACAATCAAATAGAAAGTAAACTTTGGTCGCATCAAAATAGTTTGGATTTGAGTAGGATTGTGGAGGAAATTAAAAATCAAATCGGATTAAGTTTTGCTTAATCCGATTTCCGTATAATTATATTCCATTAAAAATTTAATAGAAATCAATATAGTACATCCATTCTTCGGTTTTCCTATTTTTTGCTAAATAAATATTACCATTATCTACAATATTCAAATTAGCTTTTTCATCAGAAGATATTTGAACAACAAATTCGTAATCATCTCCAAAATATACTCCTGATTGAGAATAGGTAGCGTATCCCCCAAGTTTATGACCGTAATTGTTTTCAATTATATCATAATAAGAATCTATAATTCCTTCGTCTTCAAGTTGAAGTATTTTATCTGATATATCTTCTGGAATTTCAGGATCTTCCCAAACCGGATAATCTTCTTCAATTAATTTATTTGACAATGGAAAAGGTTTAATGTGAGAACTTTCATTTTTTAAATCTTTAAATATTATATCGTTAGTATTTTTATATTCTCGTAAAACCCAATGATTTCCATTTGGAGTTAGATCCATTGGAATATTTTTAGAAATGAATACTGTTATTATTTTAGTATTTGTGAGAATATCAGGGACGAATGGTAATTCATTTAAACATAATTGAAATAAAGGTAACATTAAGTCACCGTTATTATCGACAGGAATTTCTTCATTTTCTAGATATAAATAAACTCTTCCAATCCAACTTTCTGTATTTGAATTTGTTGGCTTAAATCCTCCAGTAATAAATCCTGATGCTCTTTTTGCAAGTTTGGATTTTATTTTTTCGAGATCATTCATATAAATAATAAATTTTGAAAGAGTTAGTAAAAAGTAATAAAATATTTACAAAAATAATGATTTTTTGTCTATAATTAAATATTTTTACCTTTTCATTTAAGATTAATTTATGTTGACAAAAGTTTACGGAAGTGCTGTTTTTGGAGTTGAAGCTACAACTATTACTGTTGAAGTTCATATGGATAAAGGAATTGGTTATCATTTAGTTGGACTTCCCGACAATGCAATAAAAGAAAGCAGTTATAGAATTGCAGCCGCGCTTAAAAATAATGGCTTCAGTTTGCCAGGAAAAAAAATTACCATCAATATGGCGCCGGCAGATCTTCGAAAAGAAGGTTCTTCGTATGATTTAACACTCGCTATGGGAATTTTGGTGGGTTCAGATCAGATAAAAGCTCCCGAAATTGAACGTTATATTATAATGGGTGAACTTTCGTTAGATGGAAGTCTGCAGCCTATTCGCGGTGCTTTACCAATTGCCATTAAAGCAAAAGAAGAAGGTTACAAAGGCTTTTTTCTTCCTATTCAAAATGTAAAAGAAGCTGCAATTGTAGCAGATTTAGATGTTTATGGAGTAGAGAACTTGAAAGAAATCATTGACTTTTTTGCAGGTAAAGGAACTTTAAAGCCGACAGTTATTGATACCCGTGCTGAATTCTACAAAACTTTAGATTTTCCCGAATTTGATTTTTCAGATGTTCGCGGACAGGAAAGTATAAAACGCTGTATGGAAATTGCGGCAGCCGGCGGACATAACATTATTTTGATTGGCCCTCCTGGCGCAGGAAAAACGATGCTGGCAAAGCGTGTTCCGAGTATTTTGCCACCAATGACTTTGCGAGAAGCGCTTGAAACCACTAAAATTCATAGTGTTGCAGGTAAATTAAAAGAGGTTGGGTTGATGAATCAGCGTCCGTTTCGAAGTCCGCATCATACTATTTCTAATGTTGCGCTTGTTGGCGGCGGCAGTTACCCACAGCCGGGAGAAATTTCGATGGCACATAATGGGGTCTTGTTTTTAGATGAATTGCCAGAATTTAAACGAGATGTTTTAGAGGTAATGCGTCAGCCTTTGGAAGACCGAGAAGTTACGATTTCGCGTGCCAAGTTTACTATTACGTATCCTTCATCGTTTATGCTTGTGGCCAGTATGAACCCAAGTCCGAGTGGATTTTTTAATGATCCTAGTGTGCCGAATACTTCTTCACCACACGAAATGCAGCGTTATATGAGTAAAATTTCAGGTCCATTATTAGACAGAATAGACATTCATATTGAGGTTACTCCAGTGCCGTTTGAGAAATTGGCAGATGAAAGAAAAGCAGAAAGCAGTGTAGAGATTCGTAAACGCGTAACCGCAGCAAGAGAAATACAAACCAAGCGATTTGAATCTGTTGAAAATGTTCATTACAATGCACAAATGAGCAGTAAATTGATTAGAGAATATTGTGTTTTAGACGAACCCTCAAAAGAATTACTGAAAACGGCAATGGAAAGACTAAATCTTTCGGCGCGAGCTTACGACAGGATTCTAAAAGTCTCCAGAACAATTGCCGATTTGGATAATGCGCCCAATATAGTTTCATCGCATATTGCAGAAGCAATTCAATATAGAAGTTTAGACCGAGAAGGGTGGTTGGGATAAGTTAGTATAGTCCTGATAAATAATATCAGGACTATATTTTTTAAAGTATCAATCTTCGTATTTTGTAATATTCCAGAAACTCATTTTTCTTCTGGTAACAAAACCAAGTTTTTCATATAATTTGATTGCACCAATACTACTCTCAACAACATGTAAAAAGGGAGTTTTGTTTTCTGTAAAAATTTGGTTTACAACATATGCAGTCAATTGTTTGGCATATCCTTTTCCAGCATAATCGGGATGTGTGATAATAGCGCTGACTTCTGTAAAATCATTCATTTTCATTCGTTCACCTGCGAGAGCAACTAATTTTTGATCAACAAAGATTCCGTAATAATTTCCTAATGAAGTTGTTTTTGGTTTAAAATACCCAGGCTGCACTAAATTGACCAAATCCAATAATTCGTGCTTATAATCATCCGTCAGTTTGATGATTTCATTGTCGATTTTTAGTTGAATTTTTTCATGAATAATCATTTGAAGACAAACCAATTCTTTAGCAATTTTTAAAGAACTTGAAATTGTGCGATTTCTAAAGTATGTTCTTTTTTGATGCTTTCAAGCTTCTTATCAAATAAGCTTTGAATCCTTCCCTGAATAATTCGTGTAATGATTAAAGTAATCAATGTTGAAATAATCGAATAGCGTAAGATGTTAGTAAATATGTTGTTCATTTTACTGGTCTTTACTTACAAATATATGCATTATCACTTAGTTTTTAGTGAAAAAAAATGATTGTAAATTTGTTTAAAGGTGACTAAAAAAATAAAGTTGAAAGTTTTATTTTATGTATTTACGGTTTTCTGTAATTTTTTATTTATTAAAATTTTTAAATTAGCAAACTAATTAAACGATATTAAAATGAGAAAAATTACACTCCTTCTCAAAAGCTTTACGCTTTTGTGCTTTCTTTTACTCCTTTCAAATTGTGGTATAAATGAAATTGAAGATAATTCGACTGCTAGCGCAGTAAATGAAGTGAAAAATTGGTATGGTTTACACAAAAATGAACTTAATTCACCAATCTTTGAATATATAGACGCACTAGAATGGGAAAATGCTATAATTTCAGATGGTGCAGATGGTGTTGTAATTGAAGTTCCATTTACTTTACAAAGCCAATTGCAATCTTCAAATGAAAAAGCTAGTTTATTTAACGACCATCACCGATTGATGTTCTTAAAAAATGACCAAAATAAGTTTCGTGTTTTTTATGTTCAGATTTTTACAGATTCTAAGCAATCAAATGTTGATAATAATAACTTCAATTATTATAATATTAACGAAAATTTTGATGGAAAAGTTTTTTTACAAGACTTGTCTAATGGTGTGAATACTCAATTGCAATTTAAAGATGGAAATAAAGTTTTACCTTCGCAAACTGCAAAAATGCGTGAAGAAGCAATAACTTGTGTTTGGATTGGATGGTGGAAGGAAGATGGTTTTCATCCGATTCAATTGTTGTATTGTGAAGGTGGAGGACCAACAGGAGAAGAAGACATTCCTCCAAGCTATGGCGGCGGGGGCGGCGCTGGTTCAAATCCTGGAGCAAGTACTCCAGTTAAACCACAAATTATTGATAATCTTACTGGTAAGGCAAAATGTCTAAATAGTTTATTGAGTAGTAATGGAAACAATTTTGTCCAAAATATATTTAATCAATTTGCAGGGAATTCAGAATTTAATATTCAAATTGTTTCACTTCCGAATGTTTATTCATCAACCACTCAAGAAGTAAATGGGACTACAAGTTTTGATAAGGTGAATAGACTTATAACGATAGAAATAAGTACAAATAGATTGGATGGATTGGCAGCTTTAGAATCTGCTAGGATTATCTTGCACGAATACATACACGCAGATATTTATCGAAAGTTAAATACGACAAATTCTAATGATATTGATGCGAGTAATTTTAAACAAGTTTTTGAAACTTACGAAAATCAGCATAATGCAATGGCTCAGGTCTATCTTAGTAGTATGAAAGATGCTTTAAAAGCATTTCATAAAACAGTTTTAAGTGCTGATTATAACAATTATACTAATTATTATGGAGAAGAGCCAAGCGACGCTTTCTATGAGGCTATGGCTTGGGGAGGTTTAAAGGATAGTAATGTAAAAGCTTGGACGGATTTGCCTGAAGACAAAAAAACTTCGATTAATTCGTTAGCAAGTAGAGTGCCTATTTTAGGTAAAACAGTTTCTTGTCCATAAAAAGTGCAAAATAATTGTACTTTTATATTATGTACCAAAATTCAATTACCTATTTTTAAAATCGAGTTATGAAAAAATATATATATTTATATGCGGCATTCTTATTTGGATTCAGTTTATATGCTCAAGAAAAATCGAATGGCACATTTTTTTTTAAATTAGATGATTCATACATTGTCGAATCCAAAACTAGCCCAAATAAGTTTTTATTAAAAGACAAAAATGAAGATGAAGTATTTTATTTTAAAGGAGTCGAAATTGTAAATGACTTAAAACCTAAAGAAGTGCTGTGTCTTAAAGATTTTGTAAGAACTTCAAAATACTACAATAAAAACAAAAAGAACAAATTGAATAACTCTGAATTGGTAAACTTTTTTAGTAACTCTACGGTTTATCTAGTTAAAAGAAAAAATGATAAAACAGAGTTTATTAAAGTGAATCCAATTGTTGAAATTTATGATTAGATTGTCTGTTTAAAATTTCAAACCTCGAAATTACTTTTCGAGGTTTTTTATTTATGCTAGTTTAAGTTTGCTTACTTCTTTGAATTTGTTCATTATTTTTCAATATGTTGCTGTATTTGATCTGGTCTTATTTCTTGTTCCGGCTTATGGTAACTGTTTCTATTTGTAGTTATAACTATAACTCCTGCTTCGCCGTAATTTCCATAAATTTTTAAGCCAGCTTGCTTTTCGAGGGCAATAATTTTTTGATTTCAATTTTAGAAAGTACTAGTTTTTCTTTTTCTAAATCCTGATAACGATGAGGAATTCCATCAACAACTACTATTGGATGAGGCGTAATTTTGCCGGCATTAGCAAGATCCGAAATAGAATCTGAAAGATAGAATTTATCTTTGCCTTCATCCGAAAGCTCATATCTGTTTTGAGAAAAAGCGGTAACTGAAACGAATAAAAAAAGTAAACTCAAGAATTTCATTATTTGTCTGTTTAAGTGGTCACAAGATAGTTTATGTTTTCAAATCGAAAATACAAAAAAATCCTGCATACGCAGGATTAAATATAATTGCACAACCAAAATTGCTCATGCTTGTTTAGCAAAAATCTCATCCAAACCTTCCATTGCAATAGTAAAGCCTTCTTTAAAGCCCATTTGAATGATTGCTTCCAAATCAGAAAGTTTTTCGTGTTTGATTACTATATCAACAAAAGTATGATCTCCTTCTTCCGAAAAAGTCACATCCCAATTTGAGCGTGGAAAATCTGTGTTCAAATTTCCTTCACTATCGCTAAAAGCATCCTTATATTTAAAATTAGTTTTTGGACTAATAGAAGTAAAATCTGCAATTGCCCAATGTTCTTCACCTTCGGGACCAACCATTGCATATAATCTTCTTCCGCCTTCTTTAAAATCCATGCTTTTTGTGCGTGATTTCCAAGGAGCAGGCGCCCACCATTGATCTAAAATAGCAGCTTCTGTCCAAGCAGACCATACATTTGACAACGGGGCATTAAACTCACGTTTTACATTTACGGTATTATTTTCCTTATTTACAGTAAAATTCATTAATAGATTCGATTTCATTTTCTTTAGATTTTAAATTCATTAATAGTTATTTTGTAGAAAGATTTTATTTTTTTGCTTTCAGAATTTTTTCTAATCCTTGCAGTGCGCTTGTAAAGCCTTCTTTGAATCCCATTTCAATTATTTTTTCTAATTCTTCTAAACTGCCGCGCTTAATAGCAATATCCACAATTGTAGAATCGCCATTTTCAGAGAAATTAATGTCCCAGTAAGAACTGCCTAAATCAGAATTAGGAACCCCTTCTGCATCGCAGAAAGTAGATGAATGTTTAAAATTTGTTTTAGGAGAAATTGAAGTATATTCAAAAACAGCCCAGCGTTCTTCTCCTTCTGGACTTACCATTGCGTATAATCTTTTGCCGCCTTCTCTAAACTCCATAAACTTTGTTTTAGATTTAAATGGAGCCGGCGCCCACCACAAATCTAAAATTGTGGCATCTGTCCAAGCAGACCAAACGTTTGATAATGACGCATTAAATTCGCGTTTTACATTGACAGTTTTATTTTCCTTGTCTACAGAAAAATTCATTAAGAGATTAGATTTCATTTTCTTTAGATTTTAAATTCATTAATACCTGATCCAATTGATCAAAACGCTGTTCCCAAATCTTTTTGAATTGTTCCAGCCAGTGATCTATTTCTTTCATTTTATCTTTTTTAAGTTGATAGTAAATTTCTCTTCCTAATTTTTTTTCTTCCAATAAATCACATTCATTCAATATTTTGATGTGTTTAGAAACGGCTTGTCTTGTAGTTTGAAACTGTTCTGCGATAGCATTTGGGGTTAATGCAGTCGAAGAAATCAAAACTAAAATTGCTCTACGTGTCGGATCGGCAATAGCCTGAAAAATATCTCGTTTCATTTTTTTTATATTTGCGCAACTAATTAGTTGCAAATATACGCAACTTTTTGGTTGCGCAATAAAAAATATTGTTTTTTTATTGATTAATTTTGAAAACAAAAAAAAGGCGCATTAAAAAAGCGCCTTTTATGTATTTTAATATGAGATAATTATCTTCTAAATTTATTGCGAACAATAATATCTTTTAGCTTAGCTTTCAGGTCTTCACCTGTATCAAAAACCATTTGTTCGTTATTAGGAAACGGAACTGGTCGTTTTGCAAAATAAGTTTGATAATTGTCTTCACAAGCATTTCGATCCCCTTTATATTTCGAATAAATATTCTCAAAAACAAATTCGCTGCTTATTGGAAACGTTTGCACCAGCTGATTCGATTTTAAATCCACATAATCGATTTTTGCCGTTACCTGACACGATTTAAATTGTCTAAATTCATAAACTGTAGCACGAAGAATTTTATAATTATCTACTTTTATTTCTCTGCCCAAACTATCTTTTACAGGTCTTCCGCGGTTGTCCAAAAGCGTTTTTACACCATCTTTTATCTGTCTCTCTTTGCTGAATTCTTTTTCTTTAATTTGTTCTGGAGAAATATATATATCCCTAAAATTAATAATCAAACTATAATCATAGTTTACATTTTTTTGTCTTGCATTATGATAAACTGTCCATTTATCATTTAATCCGTAAGTTTTAAAATCCAGCAAATCATCCTGAAGCATTTTAGGAATTACCATATTGGTTTCGTTTTTTGCATAAACATCCACAAAATCGGTTCCTTTAAAAAGTGCATCATCCATTAATTTTTTGGTATTTTTATACCCAGGATTAATACTTTCCAAATACGAAAAATCATCATACGCCTTTCTAAAATCCATTTTGTTATTCGATTTCAGAAGTGCAGAAGCATTCTCATACAAATATTTCGAAAGTGCATTTTTACTGTTCACGATCTCATTTGAATAATTGTCAAATGCAAAATTCGCATTTCTGCCTTGCTTTATTAATTTCAAAGGCAAAATGGGACTAATTTTTTCCTGACGGTTATTCAGCTGTAAATAAGTATTATAAATACGCTCTGCATTGGCAGGATTTGCATCTTTCGACAGCATTTCCAGATCACGCAGATCTCGGTCTTTCGCTTTTGCAAAAGCCTCTTCGAGTAAATACACATAATCTTGTTTTCCTTTCGAATCCTTATTAGTTCTCAATGCTTCAACAGCGCGGTCAATAGCACCATCATAATTTCCGTCGCTTATCAATGCCTGAGTCGTTTTTACGCCGCAGGAAGAAAGAGCCAAAAAGAATATAAAAAATAGTAAAGTAGTTTTTTGCATAGTATTTCTTTTGAAGGTGTAAATATATCTTTTTTAACTTTCAACAACTATGCCTTTTTTTGATTTATTTTTAGAAGCAGAAATACAGGTTTTCACAAGAACTTTTAGTCCCGCTTTCACCTTTATCTCTCCATTTCATTACGAGGATATCGGCTCTATCGGGGCTAGAATAGAACATTTTGTTTTCATAAAATCCTTTTTAAATTCGATTATTCGATTACTTTTTTATACTCAAAAGTACCAATTTGTGGAGTTGTAATAATTCTTTTCTGAGTATCAAAGTAGTCAATACTAAATTTTACAGGCATTAAGATTGCAATAATATTAAGCTCTTTATTGTCTTTAGACAACTTCCATTTCGCTTTGTGCGATTCGTCGCCAACCAAACTTTCAAAATCACCATTTTCTTTAAAAACCTGAAAAACCTGATCGGTTTTATAATATTCCTGAATATTTTTGTCCTTACCGTTTTTGGTCCATTTTACCAATTGCCATTTTCCAATAAGCTCTTTAGAAGTCTGTGCATTTGCTGATAAACCAATTAAAAGAACAAAAGCTAAAATTAATTTTCTCATTTTAAATAGATTAGAATTTAAGAATAAATTTAGTGAATTTCTGAATTATATAAAATCCTTTAATTATCCCAATTTTCAATCAAATTATCTTTCCATAATTTTTGGGCAAATTCTTTAAAAACTTTTGGACCTTTTTTGAAATTCTCATCCAATTTATATTCACCACCAATAAATTGTTTTTCGCCATTGTCGAGAACTCCAACTTGAACTCTGCTTTCGCCGCGCACCGCATATTTCTGATTCTCTTCGTACATAATAATTTTCATGTCACACGGACTCACATCACCGTGGCAGGTTGTTTTGTACATCAGCCAAGTTTCAGCGATTCCGTTATTGTTTAAATCAGTTACTTGAAAAGTATTTTTTACAAACGAAGCCACAATATCAACTGGGCAGTCTGCAATAAAATCGTAAACTTTCCAAGTTTGTTTTACTTCATTTCCAGAAATTATAAAATGATAAGCAAACAATTCAGCATCAGAGCTGTCTTCAAATTCATGCTCGAATTTTTTGTTTATATGATATCCTGTTTCGGTAGTAATAACAATATTATCGCCCAATTTGTCTTTCCATCGAACGGCATTTTTCACAAAACCTTCATATTTAATAGAAGATGGAAATTGTGTTGAATCGATTTTTTGTACGTTTAAAATAAAGTTTTCGTTTTCAGTTTTATTTAATTCTTGGTTTGTCGATTCTTTTGTTTCTGCTTTCTTCTCATCTTTACAACTTGAAAAGAAAATAAAACCCACTAACAAAATGACAATTTTTTTCATGGATAGTTTTTGGCTTTTAAATATTTTAATTTGTTAATAGTTTTTTGATCAATACAATTTGTCCTAAATGATAATAACTATGTTCCAGCATAGCTTCCATGTTTCTTTTGTAAGTTCCGTATTTTTCATCAACAAAAGCATGATCTAATTTTTCGTCAGGGATTTGCTCAACCAGCGAAGCGAATTCTTCAGCTTCATTCCAAAATTTAATTAAAAAGTTTTCCCATTCTTGCTGTGAATGAATAGGAGGAAAGTCGAAGCTGAATTTATCTTTTATATCCAGCGTTCCGCCTTTAAAAACATTATTTATTCCGTTAATGTAATAATGAATGTGCTGCGCTAAAAGTGCGATCGTATTTAAATTTTGAAATGGAGTAACTGCTATCTCCCAATTTAGATTCTGTAGTTGGTCTTTGTAATTTGTGTTGGCAATCCAAGTTCCGTTTAAAATGACTTCTCTAAAACGGCTGGCAATTTCTGTCGTATTTTTCATCCTTAAAATATTTTAGAATTTAAAATTAGTTACAAATTATTCCTGCTGAATCTACTCGTATACTGAGATAAATTTCAAAATACTAAAATAAAAAAATACTTACGAAATTAGAAGTTATATTTAACGGTAAGATTTACAAGATTTTAAGAATTATAAATTCAATCAATCTGATTAAAAGTATATTTACTTTAAGCTTTTAATGTATTTTTATTTTTGAATCTGCATTGTCTCATAAATATCAGAATTCTTTTCTTTCATGAAATTTTCTAGACATATTCTATTTTCGATAAAAGAATTTTTTACATCTGCAACATCCTCCTTTGAGCATAAAATTAAATGAAAAACAGTCTTCTCATGATCAGATGCCAGCAAATAAGACTCCATTGGAATTTCGTTTTCAAATTCAATTAATGCCAAATGATTGTACCCCTGCCAAAGTTGTGTGTGGAATTTTAGACCATAGTTAAAACAACCACGAATGGTCATATTAAGATGTAGTGTTTCTACACATTCATTAAGGATTCTATTAAAAAGAAACGCACTGTCTAATTTAATTGGTAATTCTAAGTTTTCAAAGGTATGAGTAATTACTAAACCAGTAATTTTATCAATGTTTTCTAAAGCATTTTGCCTTATCATTTCTTCTCGAACCTTTGCTATAGAAAACAAATCTTTTTTGGTTTCAATTCTTTCCGCATCAATGTATTTAATTTTTACCATTTATTATCATTGCTTTCTAATTTTTACCTGATACACAATCTCCCAAAAAATAATAGAAAGAACCGCATTAGCAAAAATGGCCGTTTTAACCTGATATGGATCGTAATTTACAAGCAGATGCAGATTGGTAAACTGTAGAGCTAGGAACATAGCTAAAGCCGCAATCCCGACAGCGCAAAGTACGTTAAGCAAAGGTTTCCATTTTAGGGCAAAAAAAGCATAGATGAGATTTAAAACTCCAAAACCAACTCCTAAAACTACAAACGGATCGCCTTTTATTTTTTCGTTTAACGACAGTAAGAAAGGTGTCGAAGTCAGATATAAAAAGAATAAGATGGAGTAAAGAAGAATTCGTATTTGTGGTTTCATTTTGTGTTTTTTTATCCAGCAAAATTAAGCATTTAAAATGAAGCTGTGATTAGGATTTATTGTAAAAGAGCTTCGATCTTAGTTTCAGACTTTTCTTTTAGCGGACTATCTGCCTGCAAACTCCAAATAATTAGAAATTTTCCTTTTGCCAGATATTCTTCTGGATGTTCAGCTGTTGGTTCGCCCGCTTTTCCCCAAAGCAAACCTTGCAGGAATCGATCTCCTTTAAAAACATGATCAAATTCAAAATACATGATAGAACCGCGGTCTGCTTTGCTTTTAAAACTTTGAATAGCTTTACTTTTTACAGTTCCAACAATATTGCTGTAGGTTTCAATATCATTATAAAAATTGCAGGCTTGCGGCGTAATACAAATATTCCCGTCACTAACCATATAACCGCCTTTTGGAATTTCTTTTGGTTTTAGTTTTAAATCAGCAATGGTTTGACTGAATAAATTTGTTGTAAATAGTAGGAATAGGGTTGATAGGGTAATTGTAAGTTTCATTTTGTTTTTGGGGTTTGGTTTGTTGAGCTAAAAATAGGATTTTTATTTTAGTTGGTTAAATTCATTGCTTTGAAAGAACAAAAAAAGCTATTGTAATAAATGATTCTCAAATTTCATTCTATCTCATGGAATATTAAGTTTAGTTTGTCTCCAACCAATTATAAGTTAATTCTGAGTTTGTATTTAGTAAATTGAATGCCTATTAGGGTAAAATATTTTCCTTACAATAAATTGATTTCTCGTTCAGGAAGCTTTTTTGATTTTCTGGAGTCATTTATAATTTTTCTAATTTCCACGATGAAATCCTTACTTTCAATTAAAAATTTAACTTGTGATTGCAAATTTTTTATCCAATCAAATTGAGCTTCTTCATTTAAAATTGCTGAAAAGTGATTTTTCATTTCAGTGGTTTCGCCAAGTATTCCTAAGATTGTTCCTTTATGATAATTTCCCCATAAACTTTCGCTTGTAAATGTATAATTTAAAATAAAATTTTTTCGATTACTATTTTGAAGATTATTCCTAAAGTTAAGTATGATTTCGATGGCTTTATCACAATATAGTTCAACCTCTTTCATAAATTGATTATCGGTTTGATATTCTACAAAACCTGTATCTTGTCTATATCCGATGTCAAATGAGAAATATCCTTTTTTCAACCAATTAAAATTGATTCCAACATTTAACGTTGTCCCTTTTCTCCCGGTAAACGGTTGAAATTCTATTAAAATGATAAACCAACCTTGATCATCAATCCATAATCGTGATGTTCCTTTTTGAACTATTCCATAAGGTCCTAATTTTTCTTTTGCTACCTTGTTAATTATTTTAGAATGATCGTCTTGAGCCATTTCTTTTTTATTTACTTTATATAAGGTATTGCAAAAATTAGATATCAATGCTAATTTTTTTGGCAATCTTTAAAATTTCATTTTTGGAAATATTCTTGTCAATACTCAAATCTTTTTCTTGAATCAATTTATCCCCCTCATTTGTTATTATATCTCCATCCTGAACTAAAAACACTCTTGAAATATCTTTATTAAAATAGGAGAAGCCATAAGTCGCCGAAGTAGATTGTATTGTAAAAGAAAAGACTTCTGTATCTAATTCCTCGGATAATTCTTGAAGTAAATCTTCTTCAGTGACAAATACCATTTCTTCATCTATTAAAATTGTCCAGCCATTTTTAAATTGTGCTGCTCCTGAAATTTCATTAATAAGATTTTCATCTTCAAAATAATTTAAGATTTCTGAAATTTGACCTATATTTTCAAGTTGATTACCTTTAATTGCTACTATTGCATTTGAAAGCCCCATAAATCTGTATACTAATTAAAACTTTTCAAAAGTAATTATTTGTAATATAAATCTGTAATTTGTTTTAAAAAAAATTTGCGTCAGGGATAGAGAAGATCCTTGTGTCCTAGAACGGAGCAAAACATATAGCCGGAATCCGGGCAAGGAGAAAAATATTCAAAATATTAATTCTAATTTTTTGAGTTAGTAAACCCGACAGGTTTTTAAAACCTGTCGGGTTTGTTATGTCAATTAGATTCGGTTGCAAGATCATGAGAAAAATCCGTTTTAATCCGTGTTTTTGCGAAGCAAATCCGTGTTATCCGCGTTCTTTGTTGGTAATTTGCTTTGTGAGTTTCTAGTGTGATTTCTCGTTTCTCAGCATTGTGGTAACTTTGAATGGGCTTCGACTTCGCTCAGCAGGATAAAGCGCAGCAGATAATCTAAAATCTGAACTCTAAAATCTAAAATAAAAAATCCCGCCTCAATTAAGAAACGGGATTTCGGTGATATTCTCTTTTTTTTTATTTTAAACTGTTGCAGCAATTTCTTCTGGCAACGGAATTTGATTTTTAAGTAAATCTTCGAAAGTTTCGGCTTGGCGAATCAAGATTCCTTGTCCGTTCATCCAAAGAACTTCGGCTGGTTTGTATCTTGAATTGTAGTTCGAAGACATTGAGAAACAATAAGCTCCAGCGTTTCTGAACGCTAAAATATCGCCTTCTGTAATTTCCGAAATTCTGCGGTTGTTGGCAAAAGTATCCGTTTCGCAAATGTATCCTACAACAGAGTAAAAACGCTCTTTTCCTTTTGGGTTTGAGATGTTTTCGATATGGTGTGAAGATCCGTATAACATTGGACGAATTAGGTGGTTGAAACCACTATCAACTCCAGCGAAAACGGTTGACGTTGTTTGTTTTACTACGTTTACTTTTACTAAGAAATGACCTGCTTCGCTCACCAAGAATTTTCCTGGTTCGAAAATCAAAGTTAAATCTCTGCCATATTCTGCACAGAAAGCATTGAATCTTTTAGATAATTTTTTACCTAATTCTTCGATGTCTGTTTCGATATCGTCTTTTTTGTAAGGGACTTTGAATCCGCTTCCGAAATCTAAGAATTCTAGATCTTTGAAGTTTTTCGCTGTATCGAACAAAATTTCAGCAGCATACAAGAATACTTCGATATCTAAAATATCAGATCCTGTGTGCATGTGAATTCCAACAATGCTCATTTTTGTGTTCTCCACAATTCGTAAGATATGAGGAATTTGGTGAACAGATATTCCGAATTTACTATCGATATGGCCAACAGAAATGTTAGCATTTCCACCCGCTATTACATGCGGATTGATACGAATACATACTGGAATCTGTGGATATTTTGTTCCGAATTGCTCCAGAATAGATAAGTTATCAATATTGATTTGAACACCCATCGCGGCAACTTCCTCGATTTCTTCAAGAGAAACTCCGTTTGGTGTAAAGAAAATTTTGTCAGGATCATAGCCAGCATGAAGTCCCAATAAAACTTCTTGAATTGATACAGTATCTAAACCAGACCCCATGTTCTTTAATAACTGAAGAATCGCAACGTTTGACAATGCCTTCATGGCGTAATTAACTCTCAAGTTTTCTACCTTAGAGAAAGCTTTAGTTAACCTATTGTACTGAGATTGGATTTTTTCGGCATCATAAACATATAATGGACTTCCAAATTGGTCTGCTAACTGCAGTAAATCTTTTGCTTGCATTTTTAAATCATTTTGGGCAAAGTTATTACACTTTTATCTACTTACAAATAATTTGTAGAAAAATAACAAATTATAACAAATTGTTTGTTTTTAAACAAAAAGTTGGTTGTTTTGGATTTTTATAACCTTTTTTAAGGTGCTAAGGTTATGAGATACTAAGATACTAAGTTTTTTTTCAATGAATTCACGAATTTGACTAATTCTTAAATGCTGCTGCTGAGAATTTTTTACCACAGATTTTACTGATTAGCACAGATTATTTTTTAAGAATTAAGTTAATTGAAAAAAAATAAATTAGTGGAAATGAGTGTAATTCGAGGCAAAAAAAAATCCTTTTAATCTGTACAATCTGTGGCTAAAAAAAACCAAACCCTTGAAGTGAGTTCAAGGGTTTGTAAGTAGTTATGTTGTTTATCGGAATAAAGATTAAATAAAATGCTAAGATAAAACCTTAGTATCTCAGAATCTTAGCGACTTAGAGTCTTAAATTTATAAACTCGGTAAATCTCCTTTTCCTTTAGTAGGCAGGTTAGTAGATCCCATAAGGAATAAATCTACCTCTCTTGCTGCTTCGCGACCTTCTGAAATAGCCCACACGATTAATGATTGTCCTCTTCTCATATCACCAGCAGTGAAAATGTGAGGTACGTTTGTCTGATAGTTATGCGCTTTGTAGTTGCTTCTCATATCAGTTTCGATTCCTAATTGCTCGCTTAACGTTTTCTCTGGACCTGTAAATCCAAGAGCCAATAACGCTAAATCGCAAGGCCAGATTTTCTCAGAACCTTCTTTTTCGATTAATTCAGGTCTATGCCCTGGAGTCATTTTCCATTGTACTTCAACCGTTTTTAATCCAGTTAATTCGCCTTTATCGTTAGAAATGAATTCTTTCGTATTGATTAGCCAGTTTCTGTCGCAACCTTCTTCGTGAGAAGAAGATGTTTTTAACTGCAACGGCCAGAAAGGCCAAGGAGTTGACTCGCTTCTTCCAACTGGAGGTTTTGGTAAAATCTCAAAGTTAGTTACCGATTTTGCTCCGTGTCTGTTTGAAGTTCCAATACAGTCAGAACCTGTATCTCCACCACCAATAACAATTACATCTTTTCCAGTAGCTTTAACTTGGTCTGGAATAGATTCTCCGTATAAAACTTTTGTCTGTTGTGTTAAGAAATCCATTGCCTGAACAACGCCTTTGCTTTCGATTCCTTTAGTTGGCAAGCTTCTTCTTTCTGTTGCTCCTCCGCATAAAACGATAGAATCGAATTGGTTTAATTCTTCAACACTGAAGTTTACACCAACATTTACATTAGTTTTGAAAGTGATTCCTTCTGCTTCTAAAATTGCTACACGACGGTCGATGATTCCTTTTTCTAATTTGAAATTTGGAATTCCGTAACGTAATAAACCTCCAATTGCATTGTCTCTTTCAAAAACAGTAACGGTGTGACCCGCTCTGTTTAACTGCTGTGCAGCTGCAAGTCCCGCAGGTCCAGAACCAATAACAGCAACCGTTTTACCAGTTCTAGTTTTTGGCGCTTGCGGTTTAATCCATCCTTCAGCGAAACCTCTTTCTACGATGCTTTTCTCGATGTTTTCGATAGAAACTGGATCTTTGATGATTCCTAATACACATGATTTCTCACATGGAGCAGGGCATAAACGTCCTGTAAATTCTGGAAAGTTATTAGTCGATTGTAAAATCTCTAATGCACTCTGCCATTCTTCCTGATGCACCATGTCGTTGAAGTCAGGAATTAAATTTCCTAACGGACAACCACTGTGGCAAAAAGGAATTCCACAGTCCATACATCTTGATCCTTGTTCTTTTAATTTATCTTTTGGTACCGGAATAGTAAATTCGTTGTAGTTAGAAACACGTTCTGCTACTGCTAAATTACTTTCGTCGGCTCTGTTATATTCTTTAAATCCGCCTATTTTACCCATGACTTTTTAAATTAAATTCCAATTTCTTTAAATTCCAAATTCCAATCCTTCGACTTCGCTCAGGAAGACATTTTCATTGACATTGATATTGCCATTGGAATTTGGGATTTTATTTTTTGAAATTGATTTTTATCCAGCTATTAATTCTTCTATTTTTTTCTCTTCTGCAATTCGTTGTAATGCTTTCTTGTAATCAGTTGGCATCACTTTTACGAAGTGCTTTTGTTCATTTTCCCAGTCTGCTAAAATTCTTTTTGCTAATGGACTGCTTGTGTACAATGAATGATTTTTGATCAATCGTCTTAGTTTGGTAACGTCCTCTTCTTCCATCGGATCGAATGCAACCATTTCCATGTTACATACTGTCGAATCGAATTTCTTAGTTGGATCGTAAACGTAAGCTACACCACCGCTCATACCAGCTGCGAAGTTTCTTCCTGTTTTTCCTAAAACAACCACTGTACCACCGGTCATGTACTCGCATCCGTGATCTCCAATTCCTTCAACAACTGCTGTTGCTCCAGAATTTCTAACACAGAAACGCTCTCCGGCCATTCCATTAATATAAGCCTCTCCGGTAATAGCTCCGTAAAGGGCAACGTTTCCAATAATGATGTTATCTTCAGGTTTGAAGGTTGCAGTAGGAGGTACTTTTACAATTAGTTTTCCTCCAGAAAGACCTTTTCCTAAGTAATCATTACAGTTTCCGTGAATTTTAAACGACAATCCGTTTGTTGCAAAAGCACCAAAACTTTGTCCAGCAGAACCTTCAAAATCAACTAAAATAGTGTCTTCAGGTAAACCTTGTGCGCCATATATTTTTGAGATTTCGTTACTCAAAATAGCACCTACAGAACGGTCTGTATTTTTAATTTTAAAGGTTACTCTTGTTTTCTCTTTTCTATAGATTGACGGAATTGCTTCTTTGATGATGTCAAAATCCAATACGTTTTCAAGTTGGTGATCTTGAGTAGTTGTATTATGATTTGGCTCTGTTTTGGCTTTTTCCGGTTTGTATAGAATTGTAGACAAGTCTAAACCATTTGCTTTATAATGTTTAATGGCTTTGTTCACATTTAATTTTTGTGACTGTCCGACCATTTCTTTTAAAGTTCTGAAACCTAACTGCGCCATGATTTCTCTCAGCTCTTCAGCAATAAAATACATGAAGTTGATTACGTGCTCTGGAGTTCCTTTGAAATTTTTTCTCAATTCTGGATCCTGAGTCGCGATACCAACCGGACATGTATTTAAGTGACAAGCTCTCATCATGATACATCCAGAAGCAACAAGAGGCGCAGTTGCAAAACCAAATTCTTCTGCTCCTAATAAAGCTGCAATGGCTACGTCACGGCCTGTTTTTAACTGTCCGTCACATTCTAGAACTACACGGCTTCTTAAATCGTTTAAGATCAAAGTCTGCTGTGCTTCGGCTAAACCAAGTTCCCAAGGAATACCTGTGTGCTGTAAAGATGTTAATGGAGCAGCTCCAGTTCCTCCGTCATAACCAGAAATTAAGATAACGTCAGCTTTTGCTTTGGCAACACCGGCAGCAATAGTTCCAACTCCAACCTCAGAAACTAATTTTACGTTTACGCGCGCTTCACGATTGGCATTTTTCAAGTCGTAAATCAATTGAGATAAATCCTCAATAGAATAAATATCGTGGTGAGGAGGAGGTGAAATCAAACCTACATAAGGTGTAGAGTTTCTAGTTTCGGCAATCCAAGGCACAACTTTTTCTCCAGGTAACTGTCCACCTTCACCAGGTTTTGCTCCCTGAGCCATTTTGATTTGGATTTCTTTAGCGTTTGTCAAATAGTTGATCGAAACACCAAAACGTCCCGAAGCAACTTGTTTAATTGCAGAGTTTCTAGAATCTCCGTTAATTTCTTTTTGGAAACGTCTTGGATCTTCTCCACCTTCTCCAGAATTACTTTTACCACCGATTCTGTTCATGGCAATTGCTAAATTCTCATGCGCTTCCTGGCTGATAGAGCCGTAAGACATTGCTCCGGTTTTGAATTTCTTAACAATTTCCGTCCAAGGTTCTACCTCGTCAATAGAAATTGGATCTAAATTGTTGAATTCAAATAAACCTCTAATAGTCATTAAGTTTGAGCTTTGCTCGTTAACCGCATTAGAATATTCTTTATAACTTTCTGGGCTGTTTAAACGAACCGCTTGTTGTAATTTAGAAATAGTCGTTGGGTTAAACATGTGTTTTTCACCACCGCGTCTCCATCTGTAAATACCTCCAATTTCAAGAGAAAGCAAGTTTGCAATTTTTGAATTTGGAAATGCTTTTTGGAAACGTTTTTTAACCTCTTTTTCAACTTCCATTAAACCAATTCCTTCAATTCTAGATGGAGTGTAAGGGAAGTATTTAGATGTAAATGTTTTGTTTAAACCTAAAATCTCGAAAATTTGGGCAGCTCTGTACGAATGTAAAGTAGAGATACCAATTTTGTTCATGATTTTTACGATACCTTTTGCAATTGCTTTATTGTAATTTACAATTGCATAATCAGCTTTTACACCTGTAATAAATCCTTGAGCAACTTGATCATAAATGATTTCGTTTACCATGTATGGATTGATCGCGCTTGCACCGTATCCAAACAATAAAGCAAAATGATGCGGTTCACGAGGCTCTGCAGATTCGATGATGATTCCGAATTTAGAACGAACCTGTAAAATGTTCAAAGAGTGGTGAATGTATGAACAAGCCAATAGCATAGGGATTGGAGCTAATTCTTCACTTACACCTCTATCTGATAAAATAATAATATTACATCCTTCAGAAACAGCTTTGTAAGTTGCCTGAACACATTTTTCAAGCGCACGCTCTAAACCGTTAACTCCTTTTTCTATTTTGTATAAAGTAGAAATAGTAGCCGATTTGAAATCTGGGTGATCAATGTTTCTGATTTTATCTAAATCCTCGTTAGAAATAACTGGATTTTGGATTTTTAGTTTTTTACACTGCTTAGATTCAATTTCAAAAATATTGAAATCGCCGCCCACTGCTAAACTGATATCCGTAATAATTTCTTCACGAATACCATCCAAAGGCGGGTTGGTAACCTGAGCAAATAATTGTTTGAAATAGTTATACAACAATTGAGGCTGGTCTGATAATACTGCCAAAGGCGTATCGTTACCCATAGAACTGATTGCTTCAGCTCCTTGTCCTCCCATTGGGTTGATGATTGTTTTTAAATCTTCAATAGTATAACCAAATAACTTTTGTCTAGTTACGAAATCTAATTTTTCAACAGGAGTTGGGTTATTTGTGTATGGAATTTTAGCTAAAGGCAATAAGTTAGCATCTAACCATTCTTGGTAAGGACGTTTTGTTACAATTGCTTTTTTAACTTCTTCGTCTTCAATAATACGACCTTCGTTCATATCAACCAAGAACATTTTTCCTGGCTCTAAACGACCGTGCTGAATTACATCTTCTGGATCGATATCTAGTACACCAATTTCAGATGACATAATTACGAATCCGCTTTTTGTTAAAGTATAACGAGAAGGACGCAGACCATTTCTGTCTAACAAGGCACCAATAACGTTACCATCTGTAAACGGAATAGAAGCAGGACCATCCCAAGGCTCCATAATACAAGCGTTGAACTCGTAAAATGCTCTTTTTTCTGGAGACATTGTCTGGTGTTTTTCCCAAGCTTCTGGAACAACCATCATCATTGCCTCAGGAAGAGAACGACCTGTCATTAATAAAAGTTCAACCACCATATCCATAGAAGCAGAATCTGATTTTCCTTCTAAGATAATTGGGAATAATTTTTTGATATCATCGCCAAAAACAGCACTCTGCATAAGCTCTTCACGAGCACGCATACGGCTAACGTTTCCACGAAGTGTGTTGATCTCACCATTATGACACATGTATCTAAACGGTTGAGCTAAGTCCCAAGAAGGGAATGTATTTGTAGAGAAACGCTGGTGTACAAGTGCTAAACGAGTCACCAAGTCTGGATCTTTCAAATCTATATAATAACGGCTGATGTCTTCCGGCATCAATAGACCTTTATATATTATAGTAGTTGTCGATAAACTAGTAAAATAAAACATGTGGCTTTCTGAGGTTTTAGATCCTCTTACGGCATGTTCAGCAATTTTTCTAGCTGCAAAAAGTTTTGCATTAAATTCTTGTTCAGTTAAGTTTTGTCCGTTTTTAGAAACGAAAACTTGTTTAACTGTTGGTTCTTTTTCTGCGGCGATTTGCCCTAAATTTTCAACGTCAACAGGTACATCTCTCCAACCTAAGATCTTTAAGTTTTGATCTTTAATAGTTGCTTCAAATGCATTAATACAAAAAGAAACCTGGTTTTTGCTTTTTGGTAAAAAAACCATTCCTACTGCATACTCACGCGCTTCTGGGATTTCAAAGTCACAAACTTTCTTAAAAAAATCATGAGGGATGTCGAATAAAATTCCGGCCCCGTCACCAGTTCGTCCATCAGAACTAACTGCACCACGATGTTCCAATTTAATTAAGATGTCTAATGCTTTGTGAATGATATCATTTGACTTAATACCATTCAAATTACAAATAAATCCTGCACCACAATTGTCGTGTTCAAATTCAGGCAGATAAAGCCCTTGTTCTTTAACTCTCATTCTTGATATTTTTTCTACAAAAATAAAGATTTCGTTAAACATAATGTATTGAAATTATGTATTCGCTTTCATTTTTATAGTAATATTAGAAAAAGGGTTCTTAAATGATAATATTATTATATAAACGATTGCGAATTATCAAAATCATAATTGACAATAAAATATATTAAGAAAAATCGTCTCTTAGGTATTGAATCCAGTGAAGTTTTTGTTAAATATCAAACGTTTTAGCGGTTTTGTGTTAACATTAACAAAGTGTTTCGGTAACGATTTGTTTGCTTTGAAAAATTTTCAACGTTTAATACCTATGGGTAACATTTATTTAATTGAAAAAGATTTTACTATTAAGTTGTATTTTGTTACTTTTGTCGCACTTTTATTCTGAAATAAATTCAGAACCAGACAAATTCTATATTATGAACATACACGAATATCAAGGAAAAGAAATTTTAGCGAGTTACGGAGTACGCGTACAACGCGGAATTGTGGCTAACAATGCGGTTGAAGCTGTAGCTGCTGCAAAACAATTAACTGCCGAAACTGGTACAGGATGGCATGTAATAAAAGCGCAAATTCACGCAGGCGGTCGTGGAAAAGGTGGTGGAGTTAAGCTGGCAAAAAACTTACAACAAGTTGAAGAGTTAGCAGAACAAATCATCGGAATGCAATTGATCACGCCTCAGACTCCGCCTGAAGGTAAAAAAGTAAACAAAATATTAGTTGCAGAAGATGTTTACTATCCAGGTGAAAGCGAAACTTCTGAATTTTATGTTTCTGTTTTATTGAATAGAGGTACAGGACGCAACATGATTATGTATTCTACTGAAGGTGGAATGGATATCGAAGAAGTTGCTGAGCACACGCCGCACTTAATCTTTACTGAAGAAATCGATCCAGCTGTTGGATTACAAGGTTTCCAAGCTAGAAGAGTTGCTTTCAACTTAGGTCTTTCTGGAAATGCTTTCAAAGAAATGGTGAAATTCATCGATGCATTATACAATGCTTACATTGGTTCTGATGCTTCTATGTTTGAAATCAACCCAGTTTTAAAAACTTCTGATAACAAAATCTTAGCTGTTGATGCTAAAGTAAATATCGACGATAACGCTTTATACAGACAACCTAAATATGCTGAAATGAGAGATATCCGTGAGGAGAATCCAATTGAAGTTGAAGCTAAAGAAGTTGGTCTAAACTATGTTGACCTTGACGGTACTGTAGGATGCATGGTAAACGGAGCTGGTCTTGCAATGGCAACTATGGACTTAATTAAATACGCTGGTTTTGAGCCTGCTAACTTCCTTGACGTTGGTGGAACTGCTGATGCTAAACGTGTTGAAACAGCTTTCAGAATTATCTTGAAAGATCCAAACGTAAAAGCTATTTTGATTAACATCTTCGGAGGAATCGTTCGTTGTGACCGTGTTGCTCAAGGTGTTGTTGATGCTTACAAAAACATGGGAGACGCTATCAATGTGCCAATTATCGTTCGTTTGCAAGGAACAAATGCTGAAATTGCAAAAGAATTAATCGACAACTCTGGTATGCCAATCTTATCTGCAGTTCAATTCCAAGAAGCTGCTGACCAAGTTAAAGCTGCACTTTCTTAATCAAATAAGAAATCAATTTATATAGAAAATCCCTTCGATATTCGGAGGGATTTTTTTGTGGGCAATTTAACCGCAAGAGCGCAAAGTTTTTTTTATTTATAGGATATTTAATATAACCGCAAAGTTCGCAAAGCTTTATCAATAAAAACTTTGCGAACTTAGCGTAAATCTTTGTGCTCTTTGCGGTTAAACTTTAAGAGTTATTAATTATTTTTTATTTTTCCCGTTTTTGAAAACTACTTTTTCTACCACAACTGGTTTTCCATTTCCTTTAGGGAATGCTTTCTTTTTAGGTTTTCCAGCTGATGAACCTGACTTTGAAGAACTTTGATCTCCTCTGTATTTTTCTGAATCTTTTGGAGCTGCTTTAAATTCTGGTCTTTCTTTGGACGTTTCCTTCTTCGGAATTTCAGCTTTATGTTTTGCTAAAACATCTGTTGGATTTTTAGGATTTTCCTTGGTTCCTCTTAAATGAATTACCAATCCGTTTAAGAAATTACGCAAAACCTGATCGCCGCATTCCATGTAATTCGGATGATCTTCTGCTCTAAAAAAAGCGCCTAATTCTGATTTTGTAATTCTAAAATCTACCAATTCTAAAATTTCAACTATTTGATCATCACGGAGCATCAAAGCCACGCGAAGTTTTTTTAGTATATCGTTATTCGTCATAATTTTTGTTTCAGGTTTTTTTGTTTCAAGTTTTAGGATTTAAGTTTTCCCAATCTTTACTCCAAGTTAAACTCATTATTTATTTTTTGCAAAGGTAGTTTTTTAAAATGATTAAAATTGAGAATTAAATTCATTTAAAATGCCAGCCAATTTGTCCAAATCTTCTTTAAGATGATTAGCGGTAACTACAATACGATTGAGCGGTTCGGCATCTTTTGTGTATTTAAAACTGGCAATAATTATCTTTTCCTGTTTTAGTTTTTCTACTAAATCATTTGATAAAAGATAAATTAAAGGATAGTTTTTATCAAATTTAATATTGCTGTTTTCATTTAAAATCGAATCTAAGTAACTTAAGTTATCTTTAAGTTTTTGATGCTGCTTAGCATAAATTTCGGAAGCATCAGAAATAGTCTGAACAAAAGCAGGATTCATTCCCGCTGCGCTTGTAAAAACTTCCATTTCTTTTATTTGGTTGATAGTGGCAGCATCGGCTGCAATAAGACCTCCGGTTAAACCAAAAGCTTTCCCCAAAGAAGAAACCATGATTTTTCTTTTAATTGGATATTGAATTGAATTGAAAATTCCTGAGCCATTTTTTCCAATAATTCCGAAAGAATGGGATTCATCAACAATTAGTGTGATTTCTTTGTGATCGGGGATTTCTTTCAAGAAAGAGAAATCAACAGGTTTTGTTTCAAAAGAAGGAACTCCATCCGTTAGAATCGTTATTTTTTCAGATTTCGGATTCAGTAATCGATCATTTAATTTACCATTTTCAAATAAGGAAAGACTGTTATCGATTCTAATTGCAGCATGTGTATCATTAAAATGAAAGAAACAATCCGTTTGTTTTTTCATTAAATCTATGACCAATTTTCCAGCCAGCATTCCTGAGGAAACCGTAACAGCATTTTCTGATCCAATATGCGATGCTAGAAACTTTTCACCGCTATCATAAGCTCTTAATTTGACATTGGCAGTTCTGGAGCTTCCGTATGTAGTTCCCCAAGTGCGAATGTTGTGGATTACTAAATCTTGAAATTCTTTATTTGTTGGTAAACCTAAATAGGCAGTTCCGCCAAAATACAAATATTGCTTTTGGTCAATTTCAATAATTCGATCTGGAAATTGTTCGACTATCATTTTTATAAAAGTGTAACTCCAGTTCCGTTAAGATCAGAATAACTTACAACACCGTCTTTTATAGTGACGCCGGTTGCAATATCTTCAGCCAAAAGAAGTGCGCCATCCATATCCACATAATCCAATTGAGGCAGTAAATGTGCGATTGCAGAAATCCCGACTGTAGATTCGGTCATGCAGCCTACCATAGTTTTTAATCCCAATTTTTTAGCTTCTTCGATCATGCGTTTTCCAGGAGTTAGACCGCCGCATTTTACCAATTTAACGTTCACGCCATGAAAATGATTGAAGCACTTTGCAACATCTTCTTCAATAATACAACTTTCGTCTGCAATTACAGGAAGAACAGAATGTTTAAAAACTTCTTTATGTCCTTCCCAATTATCAGCTTTCATGGGCTGTTCTAGAAATTCGACCCCTAGTTTTTTTAATTCAACCGCATTGTTGATTGTTTCCTCAACTCCCCAGCCGCAGTTGGCATCAATTCTAAAAACGGCATTGGTATGTTTTCGTAGTTCTTTTACAATTTCAATATCTTCTTTTGTTCCGAGTTTAATTTTATAAATCGGCCAAGGAAGTTCCTGCATTTTTGAAACCATTTTGTCGATAGAAGCAATTCCGATAGTATAATCTGTCATCGGGTTTCTTTCGGTTGTGTAGTTCCATAATTCGTATAACTTTTTACCTTTTTTTCTGGCATACAAATCATTATAAGCCAAATCTAAAGCGCACAAAGCAAACATGTCATCTTTTAAATATGGATGGATTTTTGCCCAAAATACTTCTGGAGTTTCGTTTTCTGTACTTTCAATAATGCTTCTAATTTTTTCTAAATCCTGCATCATCATCGGAACCGTTGTATTGTAATACGGATTAGAAGTTGCTTCTCCAAAACCAGAAAAACCATCGCTTTGTAATTCTACAATTAATGAAGGCTGAAAATCAATTGATTCTCTTGAAATCGTGAAAGTATGTTTTAGTTTGAGATTGTATTCTCTTAAAATTAATTTCATTTTTATAAAAGTATTTTTTTATTAATAACCCAGCCAAATTAAAGCTTCAGCAAAATGATCGCGCCAAAGTTTTTCATTGTGTTCACCATTTTTTACAATTTTGGTTTTGTCCAGATGGAGGCAGTAACAACGTTTGGTATCTAGTAAACGTTTCATTTTAGTTAAATCTTTTACCATATCGTCACTTTCTTTATCACCGGACAGAAAATAAATTTTAGTTTTGATTTTGGATTGTTTTTCTGTGAAAGTATAAATATCATTAGAAAACCAAAAAGAGGGAGAAAAAACACCTGCTTTGCCAAAAACGTCTGGATATTTCAAAGCACCATAATAAGAAACCAAACCGCCCAAAGAACTTCCGAAAAGAATGGTGTTTTTAGGTTTTGTTTTGGTTCTGTAATTCTTGTCGATATACGGTTTTAGCGTTTTTACAATAAATTCCAGATAATTATCAGCGTTTCCGCCGCCGTATTTTTCGTTTTTAAACGGAGTAAGTTCATCGATGCGTTTTTCATTTCCATGTTCAATTCCCACAACAATTACGGGAGCTTTTAAGCTGTCTAATTTTTCATCGATATTCCATTCGCCAGAAAAAGAAGTTTTAGCATCAAATAAATTCTGCGCATCGTGCATGTAAATAACACTGTATTTTTTTTGAATATTTTTTGAATAGTTTTCAGGAAGATAAATCCAGATTTTTTTTGAAGTATGGAGTTGAGGAGCCTCAATTGTAAAAGTCGATACATTTTTTGAAGCTGTACTTTGTGCTTTTCCGATAAGAGCAAATAGAAGTAAAACTGCTAGGAAAATCCTCTTCATTATCTGTGTTTTGTATTTTTGTTTAAAAGCAATATTTTAGCTAAAAATAATAAATTGATGAATACAGAAGCAGAAAAAAGAAGTTTACTTTTAGAAATGATTATGTTCGCTACTGTCGATGGACATTTGCATAAACGTGAGCTTGAATTTTTAAGACTTGTAGCTTTGGAATTGAGTATTAGCGAAGAAGAATTTCAAGATTTATTTCATCAGGAAACCAAAGCGATTCCTATCAAATCTGAAATGCAGCGTATCAACCAATTTTATAGATTGGCTTTATTAATGCATTGCGATGGTGTTTTACACGAAAGGGAATTCAAAGCAATTCAGCAGATTGCACTAGAAATGGGGCTAAATCCATCTGCTGTAAAACGTGTTTTGGAAATGATGAAAAAAGCCCCTAAAACCGTTATCAATCCAACTGTTGTTTTACAAGTTTTTCAAGAACAGCATAATTAAGCCAGCTGTTCTTGTAATTTTTTAATTTCGTCTCTCAGTTTAGCTGCTTGTAAAAAGTCTAATTCTTTAGCTGCTTTTTCCATCGTTTTACGTTTTTCCCGAATCATTTTTTCCAATTCACCTTTAGATAAATAAGCTGTTTCAGGTTCAGCTGCAACAGGGATAGGATGTCCTAATTCGTATTCCACCAACGGATTTTTGGTGAAAGCGCTTTCGATTTTTTTATTTAAAGCCTGAGGCGTTATGTTATTTTCAACGTTGAAATTAATTTGTTTCGTTCTTCGATATTCAGTTTCGTCAATTGTTCTTTGCATGCTGGCAGTAATTTTATCGGCATACAAAATTGCTTTTCCGTTTAAGTTTCTTGCCGCACGGCCAATAGTCTGCGTTAAAGATCTGTGATTTCTTAAGAAACCTTCTTTATCGGCATCTAAAATAGCAACAAGCGAAACTTCGGGTAAATCTAAACCTTCACGAAGTAAGTTTACTCCAATTAAAACATCAAAAATACCTTTACGCAAATCCTGCATGATTTCTATTCTTTCTAAAGTGTCGACTTCAGAATGGATGTAACGGCAGCGAATGCTTACTTTCGTCAAATATTTGGCTAATTCTTCAGCCATTCTTTTGGTTAGAGTAGTTACTAAAACCCTTTCGTCTAATTCGCAGCGAACCTGAATTTCTTCAATTAAATCATCAATCTGATTTAAACTTGGTCTAACTTCGATAACAGGATCTATTAATCCAGTCGGACGAATAATCTGTTCAACATAAATACCATCTGACTTTTGCAGTTCATAATCTGCAGGAGTTGCAGAAACGTAAATTACCTGATTTTGAAGAGCTTCAAATTCTTCAAATTTCAAAGGACGGTTGTCCATTGCAGCAGGTAAACGGAAACCATATTCTACTAAGTTTTCCTTACGCGAGCGGCCACCTCCGTACATCGCATGAACCTGCGAAACGGTAACGTGACTTTCGTCAACAACCATTAAATAATCACTTGGAAAATAATCCAATAAGCAGAAAGGTCTTGTTCCAGGCTGTCTGCCGTCTAGGTAACGAGAATAATTTTCAATTCCAGAACAGTAACCTAGTTCCCGAATCATTTCTAAGTCGAAATTGGTTCTTTCTTCCAGACGTTTGGCTTCTAAATGTTTGCCTATTTCTTTAAAGTAATCAACTTGTTTAACCAAATCCTGCTGAATTTCCCAAATTGCACCTTGCAGTACTTCTGGAGAAGTTACAAACATGTTTGCTGGATAAATAGTCAATCTTTTGAACTTTTCAATGACTTGTGAAGTCTTAACATCAAAAGATTCAATTTCCTCAATTTCATCTCCAAAAAAGTGAATTCTGTAAGCGTCGTCGGCATAACTTGGATATACTTCAACCGTGTCACCTTTTATTCTAAAATTTCCAGGGTTAAAATCTGCTTCTGTTCTGGCGTACAAACTTTGCACCAGACTGTGGAGCAGTTTCGTTCTCGAAATCACCTGATCTCTGGTTACCTCAATTACGTTCTTTTTAAATTCGACAGGGTTTCCTATACCATATAAACAAGAAACTGAGGCAACGACCAAAACATCACGACGCCCAGAAAGGAGGGAAGAAGTAGTGCTCAAACGCATTTTTTCCAATTCTTCATTGATAGATAAATCTTTTTCAATAAAGACCCCAGTTACCGGCATAAAAGCTTCCGGCTGATAATAGTCGTAGTACGAAACGAAATATTCAACGGCATTGTTTGGGAAAAACTGCTTGAATTCAGAGTACAATTGTGCGGCCAATGTTTTGTTATGTGCCAAAACCAAGGTAGGTCTTTGTACTTCTTCAATTACATTAGCCACAGTAAATGTTTTACCAGATCCTGTAACTCCCAATAAAGTTTGATATTTTTCTCCGTCGATTACACCTTGTGCCAGTTTCTGTATGGCTTGAGGCTGATCTCCTTTTGGACTATATTCTGAGGAAACTTGAAATTTCATGTGTTTACGCTGAAAATTTGGTTTTGTAAAGATACAAAGTTTGACTGCTATTCTAAAAAATTAATGATTGCATCATTGGTGATTTTAGATTGGTCTATCGATAAAAAATGACCAGCATCTTTTATAGTTTTTGTTTGGCTGTTTTTTAAATATTTTTGTGCTCTTTTCAAACTTTCGTCAGAGTTAATTACGTCTCTATCACCAATTAATACCAAAACAGGATTTTGAATTGATTGTAATTCTTTATCTGAAAATGGATGCATTTTAAGCATGCTCGAATTTGATTTTGCATATTTGTTGGCGAGATAAAACTGCCTTTTATAGATTTGGCTTATTTTTTCTGGATGCGTAGAAAATGTGGTCAATGTTTTGCCAAATTTCTTTTCACTTGGAAATAATTTCAACATCAAAGCTGACGTTGTTTTTCCAACTTTATCAATAAATTTAAAAGTTTGCGCTGGACTTAACAAAACGATTTTATCAATCGAATTTGGTTTTTGTGTAGCCAATAATGTTGCAATCCAACCGCCTCGAGAAGCTCCGATAATATCAAATTTCTTTAATTTATAATGATCGAAAATTTCGTTATACCAAATCGCAATTTCTTCAGACGAAAGAGGTTTTGCAGTTAAGTTAGATTTCCCGGGTTCCATCAAAAAGTCAATAGCATATATACGGTGGTTTTTGGCTAAAGCCTGAATGTTTGGATACCACATGGTAGAGCTTGCATCCATTCCGTGAAGTAAAACTAAATCTTTCCCGTTTTTTGGGCCTGCAATAACTACGTGTGCTGTTCCAAAAGTTGTTTTAACGTTTTCCTCTGTATAAGGGATGTTCCAGAGTTTTAAAGCTTTATCGTAAGCGGTTTCATATTTCAGCTCTTCGCTTTTGGTTTTAAAAACATAATCTTCAAACTTTGCTTTTTTAGAAGCACAACTTGTAATTAAAAATAGTACGATTACCAAACGAGAATATAGTTTCAACATAGTTATAAAATTCAATTTAGCTTAAAGTTACGGGTATGGTAAGCGAATAGTGTATCAGAATTTTATTTTAAAGTATCATAATTTTACGATTTATCATCTTTCAAAGTGAGATAATAAATTTGGACAAATGCTAAAATGGCATTAGGAATAATAACTGGTAAAAGCCATTTGCTTAAATCACGGTAGTCGATTAAAAAAATGCCATAGATTACAAAACAAATGCATCCAAACATATTAATGAAACGGATGGTTCTAAGGTTTTTCAGCATGAAACCGCCAACAATAAATACTGATGCGAGATAACCAATATATTCTGCCATGATCTTGATTTTAAATTGCTTACAATAAATGTAGCGAAAGCAAATTATATAATCAAGATTTTGTTTTGGAAATCAGGCGTTAAAAGAAACGTTTTTGCTGCTGAACATCCGTTATAAAACTCCACGCCACAATACGGCTGTTTTTTTGCCCTTGTGACATTTCAATTGTTTTTACAGAAACGGCATTTACTTTTTTCAGAATTTTATAAATAGAAGAAAGATTTTCTTTTTTAGAAACCAAAGTGGTAAACCATAAAACCTGCGAAGCATATTTGGCACTTTCATAAATCATTTGGGTTATAAAACCGATTTCGCCGCCGTGGCACCATAATTCGGCATTTTGACCTCCGAAATTTAAAACGGGATTTGTGTTTCTTTTTTCTTTGGGATTTAGATTGGAAACTTTTCTAGAAGTACTTTTATTGGCTTCTTCTGCAGAGGCATGAAAAGGCGGATTGCACATTGTAAATGTAAATCGATCTTCTGGCGTTATGATGTTTTTAAATATAAAACGAGATTCTGTTTGCTGCTGCAGACTTATAGCTTCAATTAGTTTTGGGTTTGCTTCAATGATTTTACTGCAGTTTTCGATAGCTTTTTGATCAATATCTGTTGCTACGAAACTCCAATTGTAAATCGAATTTCCTAATATCGGATAGATTAGATTTGCACCTGTTCCGATATCTAAACCTATTATATTTGATGTTTCTGGAATTTGATTGTTATGGCTTTCTGCCAATAAATCAGCAATATAATGAATGTAATCTGCGCGTCCGGGAATTGGCGGACAAAGATAATTTTTCGGAATATCCCAGTTTTGAATATCGTAATATGTCTGCAGTAATGCTTTGTTTAAAGTTTTTACAGCAAGCGGATTACTGAAATCGACAGTTTCAATTCCGTGTTTGTTGATGGAAACGAAAGCTTTTAATTCGGGACAATTTGAAATAAGAAGTTCAAAATCATAACGGGAACGATGAAGGTTTTTTGGATGTAAATTGTCTTTTTGTGAATTGTTTTCTGCTTTCATTTTTGTTGATTTCTATGCAAAGATAGGGATTCCATTTTTACAAAAAGATATTATGAAAATGACAGCCCTAGCCCTGATGGAAGCGGCATCCTTTTGTGTCTCGTTTTTTAACGAGGCACAAAAGATACAGCGGACAGCAGGATCAGCTTCTAATCAAAACATTCCATCAAAAGCAGATCACCTTCGCGATGTGTGATGGTTACGATGCCATCTTTTTCGACAGAATTACTGCTGCCGGTTCGATAACCCATTGTGAGGGTATCGTTGTTCAATTCGTATTTTAAATTGCTGGAATTAATTCCGTTTACAACTCCAATAGGGATAAGGGAAATTGGAGTTTTAGCCGTATACCATTTTTCGAATTTTGATGGCAAAAGGAATATTTTTGAATGATCGTCGAGAATTACAATTTTAAGTAAATTACGGTAACGAACTATATTGGTAAGATTGGTAATCGTATGATCGGCACGCCTGCCAGTTGCCCAAACAACATTTACAGCAGGAATTTTTCTATCGACAAGATAATCAAATGCTTTCTCCAAATCTGTTTTGTCTTGATCTGGCGTATGAACGATTTCGATAGGAAATTGAGAAGTTTTGTAAATTTCAGGATCAAAACCACGATCAAAATCGCCCAAAAGTACGTCGACTTTTATACCTAATTCAATCACTCTTTCTATAGCAGAATCTAAAACAATTACAAGTGGAGACCATTCTAACAATTGTCCTAATAATTCAGGATCGCAGGAGGCTCCATTTGCAATTATTAAAGCAGGTTCCTGATCGTCGCGAACTATATGGTGTGATGACATGTGATTTTTTTTGAATGTGGTGCTAAGTTACATTTAGAATTTTAGATTTCTAGTTTTTTGCGACAGATTTCACAGATTAAAAGTATTAATCTCTTTAATTCTTTTAATCTGTGGCAAAAAAAAATAAAAATCAAATCAATCTTCTATGGTAATTAATTTGACCTAAATGATAGGCAAGATGTGTCGCAAGATGCACTAGGAAAAAACCAGTTGTCATTTCTTTTTCAAAAACAATTTGTGGATAAATTGCATTCAAATCTTCTTCAGTTAAAACCTCAAGGACATTATTTACCACTATGATAGTATCTTCAATTTTCTGAATCAATTCTGATTTTGGAATATCTTTTAATGAAAATTCTAAAGAGCGATTTCTAACATATCCTGTTTTTCCAATTTCTGCTCCAATATAAGTATTCAAATTGCCAATTAAATGAAGACAGAGATTACCGCCAGAATTAGAAATGTCGTTATTAACAGTCCACATTTGATTTTCGTATTCATACGATTCAATTTCAAATTTCAGTTTATTTAAATCTCTATTGAAAAGTATTTTTAGTGTTTCGATTAGCATATCAATTTCTGTTTTTTATGGGAATCCAGATTTCTTCTTCAGAATCAGGATCATCTTTTTTATATTTTTCGTCCATAATTGCAAAATGAGGTCTTTCATCTACAACATATTCGGAGTTTGGAAGCCATTCTGTGAAAATATAATGATACGTTTTATGTGCTTCTGCTGCTGGTCCTAAATGAAGAAAAACGGCATATAAGCCACTTGGCACAATTAGTGTTTTCATTGGTGTAGGATGATCATCAAAATCTGAAACTTCTACAGCCGCCCATTTTTGAAAATTGTCATTAGGATCAAAATTATCAAAATGATTTTCAGGATAAACCTCTAAAGAATATAAATTAGGGTTTACTACGTTTTTTATCTCTTTTCTTTTGGGCATAAAACCACTCCACAGTTGAAATGTTTTATTTTCTATGAAAGACATTTCAATAGAATGACCGATAAGTTTTTTTTCGGCTAAGGTTTTAATTTGTACTTCCATTTTTATTTTGAAGTTATTTTATACTTGACTGTGTACGTTTCGCAAAGTGAAAAATAGCCTAAAGGATAATTTTCTTTATTAGTTACATTGACAATATTTCCTTTTACAGTTGCCGGAGGAGATTGAAATGGTCCTCCAAAATTACTACCAGCAATACTTACTAAAATACTCATATAATTAAAGTATTGTTTTGAGATTCCAGAATGTGTGATTTCAATTTCATTTCCAATTTCTAAATCATCATCATCAGAAAGACTGAAAAATTCATTACCGTTGAAAAATTTATCCTCATCTACATAATAAGTTGATTTGACTTTATTAGGGTAAACATATTTGTATAAATAATAATTATCTGCATCGGCAGGATCATTATAAAACGCTTTTATTTCAATATCTTTTCCTGTAAAACCGCCTTCATTATTTTGATCTATTCGGGTAATGGGTGCTACTGATTTTAAGGTTTCATTTGCGATATATCTACTGCCTCTGCTAATTACAGTTAACGTGTATTGTTCGTCGATAACTGGCTTAAAATTAATACATACATATTGGCCGGTTTTTTTAACTTCTATAAAATTAAATTGTTCGTTATGACTATTTGTTATATAGACAATTGCACCAGAAACCGTTGGGATTGTGTTTTCAAAATAACCAGTTGTTGTAGTTAATCTAATTGTCTGTTCATTTCCTGTTGTGCCTTTTTCCCAATTAATGGCAGCTTCTATTACTAATTTTGGAGGCGCTGTATCTAAATCAACATCAACCACTTCTTCACAACTTGCGAAGAAGAATGATATAAAAAACACGATTAATAAGGTTGCTTTTTTCATAATATATTTTTTATTTCTTTGACAGAAAGTATTTTAGAACTTAAAATTATAACTAACGGCTGGTACAATTCCAAAAATGGATGTTTTAACAGCTTCGTTATCACCAGTGTCTACATTTTGTCTAAAATTTATAGACGCAGCATTCATACGATTATAGAGATTGTAAATACTGAAAACCCATTCGCCTTTCCAATTCCTATCCTTATTTTTTCTTGGAGTTAAAGTCGCAGAAATGTCCAAATGATGATAAGCAGGAAGTCGATTTTCATTACGTAATCCGTAGCTTGGAACGGTAATTCCTAAATATTCGTATTGTCCATTCGGATACGTAACCGGCTGTCCAGACTGCAATGCAAAATTGGCCCCAAATGACCATTTTTCATTTAAATTATAAGCCGATGTAATAGCTAAGTTGTGTGTTTTGTCATAAGCCGAAGCATACCATTGTCCGTTATTAATTCCAATTTCTTCTGGTGTTCTGCCAGGAGTCTGCTGTTCTGATTTTGACAATGTATAAGAAACCCAGCCATTAAACTTGCCTGTATTTTTCTTAACCATAATTTCTAAACCATACGCCCTCATACGGCCATTTAATATTACTTGTTCAATAGCATCATTAGCAATTAAGTCGGCTCCATCAATATAATCGAGTCTATTTTTAACTTCCTTGTAATAGGTTTCAACTTCAAATGAATATGCTCCGCTGCTGATATTTCTAAAATATCCTAATGCAACTTGATCTGCAAGCTGAGGTCTAATATACTTGTCACTTGGCATCCATACATCTAATGGAGTAGGAGATGAGGTATTCGAAATTAATTGAAGATACTGTGCCATACGATTGTAACTTGCTTTTATGGCTTGATCATCGTTTAATTGGTAAGAAACTGAAAACCTAGGTTCAAAATTATTATAATCTTTTATTACTTTATTTTTGCCAAAATATCGTGTAGAAGTTGGTGTTCCTTTTTCGTAAATCTGAATATCGCTATTAAAAACGACTGCTTGATCATTGTCATAATAATTAATAGTTGAGGAACCTAATCTATAAAAAAGGCTGTAGCGTAATCCGTAAGCAACAGTAATTTTATTCGAAAGCTGACTTTCCGCATCTAGATAAACAGATGGTTCAAAAGCGTATTTTTTATCTAATTGATCGGGGTTAATTCCAGAATCTGTGCTGCTTGGTTTTATGGTTCCTGGATTAAACTCATAACAAGTTGCGTTTAAGCCATAATTAAGTTTTAATTTATCCGAAAGATAATGTTTGAAATCGTATTTGATGTTATAATTTTTAATTCCAGAATCCCATTTAAAACCTACAAAATCAAGATCTAATCCGTAATAGTAATCGCTGTAAATCAAAGAGAGATTTGAAAATAATTTATCAGAATATAAATGATTCCATCTTAAATTCAAGATCGAATTTCCGTATATATTGGTGAAACTTTTATTCAAACTGAAAACATCACGGCCAAAATAACCTGATAAATATAAACTGTTATTGTCGTTGAGTTTATAACTTAATTTGGTGTTTAAATCATAAAAATAAGCAGCATTATTTTTGTCATCTTCGGAAAGTTTTAAAAATAAATGAGCATAAGAAGCTCTTCCTCCAATTAAAAAAGAGCCTTTATCTTTTACAATTGGACCTTCGGCAAGAATACGGCTTGAAATTAATCCGATACCGCCGTTCATGTGGAAATCTTTACTGCTTCCGTCTTTTTGGTAAATATCTAAAACAGAAGAAGCTCTTCCTCCGTAACGCGCAGGAATTCCGCCTTTATACAATTTTAAATCTTTGATTGCATCGGGATTAAAAACAGAAAAGAAGCCGAAAACATGCGATGAATTAAATATTGTGGCTTCATCTAAAAGAATCAAGTTTTGATCTGCGCCGCCTCCGCGGACATTAAATCCAGATGCGCCTTCTCCGGCATTTGTAACGCCTGGAAGTAATAAGATAGATTTAAGTACATCGACTTCTCCTAAAACAACCGGCATTTTTTTTATAGTGGCAATAGAAAGTTTATTGGCACTCATTTCTGGCGATTTGATGTTGATTTTGCTTCTGTTATCTGTAATGACAACTTCTTGAAGTTCTTCACCGTTTTCGCTGATAGAAAAGTTATTTTTGGTATTCTGATTTAAAAGGATATTTTTTTGAATGGTTTGGTAGCCAACATAGCTAATCTCAATTTCGTATTCTCCTTTTGGGATAGAAATAGAATAAAATCCGTATTCGTTTGTTGTGGTTCCAATTTTAAGAGTTGGAATATAAATATTTACTCCAATTAAAGTTTCGTTGTTTTTGCTGTCGCTGACTGTACCGCTTAAAGTGAATTTTTCCTGTGAAAAGGATGTGAAAATCGTTAAAATAAAAAGAAAAAATGCGCAGGTATTTTTTGTAATCATTACATTGATTTTGATATACATAGTTAACAATTCTTACTTAACATTCTAGCGGAACTTTTGTTAAACATAAGTTAAGATAAAAAAAGGACAACTTTTTGAGTTGTCCTTTTTAATATCATTGAAAAATGCACATTAGTACATTTTGACAATTATTTAATTTTTGCAATAATAGCATTGAATGTTTCGCTCGGACGCATTGCTTTACTTACTAACTCAGGAGTTGGCTGGTAATAACCGCCAAGAGTTTGAGGTTTTCCTTGAGCACCAATTAATTCTGCATCGATTTTTGCTTCATTAGCTTCAAAATCAGCTGCAATTGGAGTAAAGATCGCTTTTAATTCAGCATCTTTGTTTTGAGCAGCCAAAGCTTGAGCCCAATAGAATGCTAAATAGAAATGAGAACCACGGTTGTCAATTTGTCCAACTTTACGAGCAGGAGATTTATCGTTAGCTAAGAATTTATCGTTTGCTTCGTCAAGAGTTTCAGCTAAAACAATTGCTTTAGAATTATCTAAAGTTTGTCCTAAATGCTCTAATGAAGCACCAAGAGCTAAAAATTCTCCTAATGAATCCCAACGTAAATATCCTTCTTCTGTAAATTGCTCAACGTGTTTAGGAGCAGAACCTCCAGCACCAGTTTCGAACAATCCACCACCATTCATTAATGGAACGATAGATAACATTTTTGCAGAAGTTCCTAATTCTAAAATTGGGAATAAATCTGTTAAGTAATCACGTAACACGTTTCCTGTTACAGAAATAGTATCTAAACCTTTGATGATTCTGTCTAAAGTAAATTCAGTGGCAGCAACTGGGTTTAAAATACGGATATCTAAGTTTGTAGTATCGTAATCTTTAAGGTACTTTTTAACTTTTACGATCAATTCTCTATCATGTGCTCTGTTTTCGTCTAACCAAAAAACAGCAGGCGTACTAGATAAACGAGCTCTGTTTACAGCCAGTTTAACCCAGTCCTGAATAGGAGCATCTTTTGCCTGACACATTCTGAAGATATCGTTTGTTTCAACGTTTTGTTCCATTAAAACATTTCCGTTTGCATCTACCACACGAACAACTCCGTCAGCTTTCATTTGGAAAGTTTTATCGTGAGATCCGTATTCTTCAGCTTTTTGAGCCATTAATCCGACGTTAGGAACGCTTCCCATTGTTTTAGGATCAAAAGCACCGTGTTTTTTACAGAAATCGATTGTTGCAGTATAAACTCCCGCGTAAGAACGGTCTGGAATAACAGCAATTGTATCTTGCGCTTTACCATCTTTGTTCCACATTTGTCCAGAAGTACGAATCATTGCCGGCATAGAAGCATCAACAATAACATCCGAAGGAACGTGTAAGTTTGTAATTCCTTTATCAGAATTAACCATTGCCAAAGCTGGTCCGTTTTCGATCGCTTTAGTAATGTCAGCTTCAACTTCAGCCTGCTCAGGTCTTCCAGCAATTTTAGCATAGATATCACCTAAACCATTTTTAGTATCCACATTTAACTCAGCAAATAAAGTTTCGTATTTTTTGAAAAGATCTGCAAAATATACTTCAACGATAGCGCCAAAGATAATTGGATCAGAAACTTTCATCATTGTAGCTTTTAAATGCACAGAAAGTAAAACACCTTCTTTTTTTGCTTCAGCAATTGCATTAGCAGCAAATTCTTTTAATTTTTTTACACTTAAAACAGAGCTGTCGATAATTTCGCCTGCTTTTAGCGGAGTACTTGCTTTTAAAACAGTAGTTGTTCCGTCTTTTGCAACAAATTCGATTTTAACATCATTTGCATCTGCAACAGTCAATGATTTTTCACTTCCGTAAAAATCACCGTTTGGCATAGAAGCAACTTTAGTTTTTGAGTCAGCAGACCAAGCACCCATTGAGTGCGGGTTTGCTTTTGCGAAGTTTTTAACTGCTCTTGGAGCTCTACGGTCAGAGTTTCCTTCACGTAAAACTGGGTTTACAGCAGAACCTAAAACTTTTGCATATTTTGCTTTAATTTCCTTTTCAGCATCGTTTTGAGGATCTTCTGGGAAATTTGGCACGTTATATCCGTGAGATTGTAATTCAGCAATAGCCGCTTTTAATTGAGGTACGGATGCTGAAATATTAGGTAATTTAATAATGTTTGCTTCTGGCTGAGTTGCTAATTGGCCTAATTCTGCCAATGCATCTCCAGTTTTTTGAGCATCTGTCAAAGAATCTGGGAAGTTTGATAAAATTCTTCCTGCCAGCGAAATATCTCTGGTTTCGATTTCAATTCCAGCTGTTGCTGTAAAAGCTTGAACAATTGGTAACAAAGAGTAAGTTGCCAATAACGGCGCCTCATCAGTTAAGGTGTAAAAAATTTTTGATTTATTCATTTTCTTTTTTTTTTATAATCGTATCGTCAGGAGTTAACGATGTAAAAGATATATTCGGCTCAAAATGAGCGGAGCAAATATAATAAAATCACAACGAAAACGGTTGAGTTTTCCTGAGAAAAGGAGAAATTAACAGATTGTTAATTCGAGCTCCTTAAATTGCTAAATTGATGATTTTGATATTAAAAAATTACAGTTTTGATAGTGATGAAAATAGAACACAAAAAAAACTCGTTTCAAACAATATGAAACGAGTTTTTTATAACAATTCGATAAATGATTATCTTCTTTTATCTTTAATCTTAGCTTTTTTACCAGTAAGTTGTCTGAAGTAGAAAATTCTAGCTCTACGTACAGCACCTTTCTTGTTGATTTCGATTTTTTGTAAAGCTGGTAAGTTTACTGGGAAGATACGCTCAACTCCAATAGCTCCAGACATTTTACGGATAGTAAAAGTTTCTGTGTTACCAGAACCTCTTCTTTGAATTACAACTCCTTTAAAAAACTGAGTTCTAGTTTTTTCACCCTCTTTAATTTCGTAGAAAACTGTGATTGTGTCTCCAGCTCCAAATTCAGGGAAATCTTTTTTAGCAACGAATTCGTTTTGAACGAATTTTAATAAATCTGCCATGATAATTTTATTATTATAGTTTAGATAGAGTAACATTCACGGATTTCGCCAGAGGTTAGTCTAATTCGGGTGCAAAGATAAATTAAAAAAATAAAAATCCAAGAAATAAAATTCCAAATTCAAATTTTTTAATGAACTGATTATTTGGGATTTGGGATTTTTTGAGTTTCAAATTTATTCTAATAAATCTGGTCGCCTGTTTTTAGTGTGTTCATACGCCATATCTTCACGCCATTTATCGATTTTGGCAAAATGGCCGCTGGTTAAAACTTCTGGAACTTTCCATCCTTTATAATCAGCAGGTCTTGTATATATAGGTCCAGAAAGTAAATTATCTTGAAAGCTGTCTGTTAATGCTGAGGTTTCGTCGCTCAATACACCAGGAATTAATCGAATTAAAGCATCAGATAAAACCAAAGCTCCTAATTCTCCTCCTGATAAAACATAATCACCAATCGAAATTTCTTTAGTAATAAAATGATCTCTAACTCTTTGGTCAACACCTTTATAATGCCCGCATAAAATGATAATGTTTTCGTACATAGACATTTTATTGGCCATTTTTTGATTTAAAGTTTCACCATCAGGCGACATATAAATGATTTCATCATATTCTCGCTGACTTTTCAAATGGGTAATACAATCATCAATTGGCTGAATTGTCATTACCATTCCAGCACCGCCCCCAAACGGATAATCGTCTACACTTTTCTGTTTATTCGTGCTATAGTCACGCAGATTATGAAAATGTACTTCGACTAAACCTTTGTCAATGGCACGTTTCATAATCGAAGCCTCAAATGGACTTCTTAATAATTCTGGTAAAAGTGTAATGATATCAATTCGCATTTTCTGTAAGTTATTCTAAAGTGCAAAGATACAAGTTAATATTTGGCAATAAAAAAACAAAATTCAAATCCTTAGAAATGTTTTTAAATATGAACTCATTATTAGTGGCGAGTAGAAATATTTATACTACAACTTATTGCTTTTTAATTCGTTATGTAATAATTATATAACACTAAAATGTAATTGTGTAATTTTTTATTTTGTAATTTTAAGTACCATTACACTACCTAATTATATAATTAAAGTTTTACAAATTCCAAAAACGTATCTATATGAAAAAATTAATACTGTTTACCGCAATACTTTTGCAGCTTTCATGCTCAAGTTCGAAAAACGCAATGAATAATTCTGTTGGAGAAACCAAAGCGAAATTGATAAAAACTTGGGGAACTCCTGTGCGGACTTTGGCTGATAATCAAGATGGACAAATTCTTGTATATGCGGACCAGGTTTTTACGAATGAAGATAATTCTGATGGTTCAAAAATAGCTGGGCAAAATTATTGGACTTACAATTATATATATGTAAATAAAGAAGGTAAAGTTACTTCAACAAGACAAGAAAAACAGAATTATCCTCCTCAAGCTCTTGACTCACAAAAAATGGAAGGGATGAAATTGTTAACTTCGAAGTGATGGTATTCTAAAATTGAAATATTTTAACGGTGAATCAAATTGTTAAAATATTTTTTATTTGACTTAAATTGTAGCTGTTTTTTGAATATATTTAGCAAAAAGTATATGAAAAAAATAGCTATTATTGTTTTTATATTATTATGTTCTTGTAATAAGGAAAAACTAAAAAATACTGCAAAAGAGATCCGAAAAGATATTCCTAAAGCAGCATTATATTTTACGCAGATCAAAGGTAATGATGTCAAACTAGGAAAACCTGTTTATGGGGATTGGCTGTTTTCCCGCAAAGAAAAAGGACAAACTTTTGAACAATACTTTTTATCTAAACATATCGTTCCGACAAAGGATGAAAATATTATTTATATACGACCAATTGGGAATTTTAATTCTTTACAAAAGAAACAAATTGAATTATTAAATGAATATTTAGCAATTTTCTTTCAATTAAAAACAAAAACTCTAAAACCCATTTCAAATGATGTAGTGCCAAATTCTGCAAGAAGAATGATGTTTGGGCACGAACAATTATTGGCTGGTTATCTTTTAGATGATGTACTAAAGAAAGAAAAACCTGCAAATAGAATTGCGTTAATGGGACTTTCAGAACTTGATCTATATCCTAAACCAGAATGGAACTATGTTTTTGGTTTGGCTTCTTACCGCGACAAAGTTGGTGTGAGTTCAATTTACAGACTGCAGGATGGAGAACTGACTTCTGAAAATTTTAATGTTTGTTTGTCTCGATTACTCAAAATAAGTTCTCATGAAATAGGTCATATGTTTGGATTACATCATTGTATCAATGCCGATTGTGTAATGAATGGATCTAAAAGCATGAGCGAAACAGACAAACAATCTATACGATTATGTTCTGTCTGTCAGCAAAAATTAAGTTCTTGTATAAAATACGATGACAGGAAGAGGCTGGCAGTTTTAGAGGATTATTTTAAACGAAATAATATGACTCCCGAATTTTTGGCAATGAAAAAGGATGCTGAGGCTGTTTCAACAAAAAACAATTTATAATTATTTGGATTTACTAAAAAATGATTACTAGAAGAAATTTTATAATTAATACGGGTCTGGCTGCAACAGCAGTTCTGGCTTCGCCGTCATTCGCATTTTCTATGAATATAAAAGAAATAGGTTTACAATTGTATACACTTCGTGAAGAGCTTCCGAAAGATGTAAAAGCAACTTTAGAAAAAGTAGCGAAAGCAGGATTTACAACTGTCGAAACGTATGGTTTTTCTATTAAAGATCAATTCTGGGGATTAACGCCAAAAGAATTGAAAAAGATTTTGCATGATAATGGACTTAAAGCAGTAAGCGGCCATTATAATTTAGGGAGCTTTTTATACGATGGAAATACCGAAGAACTAATAGCTTCAATAGAAGCAGCAAAAATTCTAAAAAGTGAATTTTTAACCATTCCGTGGGTCGACGAACCTTTTAGAAGAAATATAGCAGATTATAAAAAGATCGCTGCTAGAGTGAATGAAGCGGCTATAATGTGCAAAAAAGAAGGTTTGAAACTGGCTTATCATAACCATGATTTTGAATTTCAAAAACATGATGGAGTTACTGGTTTTGAAATCTTATTAAATGAAACCGATAAAGATTTAGTTTATTTTGAACTAGATTTATACTGGGTAATTCATTCTGGAAATGATCCTCTAAAATTATTCAAAGAAAATCCGGGACGTTTTAAAATGTGGCACGTAAAAGACAAGGATAAAAATAATAATCATCTAAACACTGAAGTTGGTAGCGGAACTATAGATTTTAAGCCTCTGTTTGCGGCAGCAAAACAATCTGGAATGATTCATTTTTTTGTGGAACAAGAGAATAATTTTGCCGTAAATTCTTTTGATTCTATTAAGAAAAGCTGTGATTTCATTTCTAAAAAAATGCTTTAAAACAACTCGTTAAAATGCTTATTTTTGTAAAAAATCAATTTTAAAGTTATGCAGAACATAGGAACAAGCAAAGAATTTATAAAAGGAGATGATATTGAATGGGAAGTAGTTGGTGAAGGAATCAAACGCAAAATCCTAGCTTATGACGATAGAGTAATGCTCGTAAATGTGCATTTTGAAACTGGAGGAATTGGTGTTTTGCACGAACATTACCATACACAAGTCACTTATGTGGCAAGCGGTAAATTTGATGTTACAATAAATGGTGTAACAGAAACTTTAAAAGAAGGCGATAGTTTTTATATTCCGCCTCACGCAGTGCATGGAGTGGTTTGCTTGGAAAGCGGTATGCTTACCGATGTTTTTGGCCCAGCGAGAGAAGATTTCTTAAAATAGATTAAATAGAAAATCAGTAAGTATGAGTGTCTTCCTGATAGTGAATCTGAGTAAATTGTGTACTGAAAATTGACGCTGATTAAACGGATTCGCTATCGCGAAGACGCAGATTTAGACAGATTTTATCAAAAAATAACTTTAATTATAAATATTGATGGTATTTTTGCAAAATGAATTTATCTAAAACAAATGTACTTTTCATGGCAGTTTGCACTGGTCTTATAGTTGCAAATCTTTACTACTGCCAGCCTTTGATTGTTTTAATTGCCAACGAATTTAAAATTCCAGAAGCCAGCGCCGGAACTATCACGTATTTAACTCAGGCCGGTTATGCTATTGGATTGTTTTTTATGGTTCCTCTTGGTGATAAAATAGAGAGAAAAAGGCAGATTTTAATGACCACTTTTGCATCTGTAATTGCATTATTGATTGCAGCAACAGCAAAAAGTTTTTTGATTTTACAAATTGCTTCACTGCTAATCGGAATCACATCTATTGTACCACAGCTTATTCTGCCTTTAGCAGCTTCTTTGAGCGCTCCCGAACAACGCGGAAAAGTTGTTGGAACAATTATGAGTGGTCTTTTGGTTGGAATTTTGCTTTCGCGAACTTTAAGCGGTTTTATTGGTGAAGTTCTAGGTTGGAGATCAATGTTTTATATCGCGGCAGGAATTTGTCTTTTGATCTTTTTTGTAATTCAAAGTAAATTTCCAGTTAATAAACCACAGTTTCAAGGAACTTACGGCCAATTAATTAAATCCTTATTTACACTTATAAAAACGCAGCCGGTTTTGCGTGAGGCAACAGCAATTAATGTTTTTAGTTTTGCTCAGTTTGGAGCTTTCTGGACGACAATGGTTTTACTGCTATCTGGAGAACCTTTTCACTTTAATAGTGCGACAATTGGATTATTCGGAATTGTAGGTGCATCTGGAGCATTGGCAGCGCCTTTGGTTGGTAAACTTGGAGATAAAGGAAATTCAAGAATTGCAGTGGGTTATGGATGTTTACTGATCTTGATAAGCTTTTTGGTTTTTTATTTTTCAATAGAAAGTGTAATCGGAATTGCGATTGGAATTGTATTTATTGATATCGGAATCCAAGGTGTTCACATTTCAAACCAAACAAGAGTTTATTCACTTCTGCCAGAAGCTAGAAATAGATTGAATACAGTATTTATGTCTTTCAGTTTCTTAGGAACTGCTGCAGGATCTGCATATGGATTATTATTATGGAAATTAGGAGGATGGCATGCTGTCGCTATTGGCTGTATGGTTTTATCGTTAATTTCATTGGCAGTTTATGGACTGACTTATAAATCGACCCCGAAACGTCGGGACTAAAAAAGCAAAAGCACAAATTGATTAAAAAATTAATTTGTAAATTTGCGTTCAAATTAAAAATAACAACATGGAAAACGGAATATACGCTAAATTCAACACTAGCAAAGGTTCGATTTTAGTAAAACTAACACACGATTTAACACCTGGAACTGTAGGGAACTTTGTAGCTCTTGCAGAAGGTAATATGGAAAATAAAGTTAAACCTCAAGGACAAAAATTCTACGACGGATTAACATTCCACAGAGTAATTGCTGATTTCATGATTCAAGGTGGATGTCCTAAAGGAACTGGAACTGGAGACCCAGGTTATAAATTTGATGATGAATTTCACCCAACTTTAAAACACGATCGCCCAGGGGTTTTATCTATGGCAAACTCTGGACCTGGAAGCAATGGTTCTCAATTTTTTATCACTCACGTTCCAACTCCTTGGTTAGATGGAAAACACAGTGTTTTTGGTTATGTTGTTGAAGGACAAGACATCGTTGACGCTGTAGCTCAAGGTGATAATCTGGATTCAGTAGAAATCATCAGAGTTGGTGAAGAAGCTCAAAAATGGAATGCTATCGAAGCTTTTATTGGTTTAAAAGGTGCTCGTCTAAAACGTGAAGCAGCTTTAAAAGCAGAATCTGAAGCGAAAATGGAACAATTAGCTGCTGGTTTTGATAAAACAGAAAGCGGTTTACGTTACAAAATGATACAAAAAGGTGATGGTAAGAGAGCTGAAGCTGGAAAAACAGTTTCTGTTCACTACGAAGGATCTTTAGAAAACGGAAAAGTTTTTGATTCATCTTACCCACGTAAAAAACCAATCGAATTTAAATTAGGAATTGGACAAGTTATTGAAGGATGGGACGAAGGTATTGCTTTATTACAAGTTGGAGACAAAGCTCGTTTTGTAATTCCATCTGATTTAGGATACGGACCATCAGGTGCAGGAGGAGTTATTCCGCCAAACGCAACCTTGATTTTTGACGTTGAATTAATGGACGTAAAATAAGACTTTAGAAGCAATTTACTATTGTTTTAAATAATAATCCCATGCGCTGTGGCGTATGGGATTTTTTTTATATTTACTAAAAAACATTATAATGAGAAAAATTTTAATTTTGGCAGGAACGGTTTTAGTTTTAGTAGCGTGTGGTGCTAAACAATCAATGGCTGAAGCTCCTCCGCCACCTCCACCACCTCCTTCAAAGGAAGTATCTGCTAAAGATCTTGTATTTGGAGATCCAGCTTTGGCACAAGGAAAACAATTGTATGATAACAATTGTGCAAAATGTCATAAATGGTACGAACCAAAACAATTTAGCAAAGAAGAGTGGAAACCAATTTTAGTAAGAATGCAGAAAAAGGCGAAACTTGATGATATGCAAATGGCTTCAATAACTAATTTTATTGATTCTCAATTGTAATTCGTATTTCAAAAAATAAAAAAAAACGATTCAATGATTTATTGAATCGTTTTTTTGTTTTCAATTAGATATAAAAAAACACCTTCACATAATGAGGTGTTTAAAAAGTTAAGAATGATGTACAGCCGAATTATCTACAGCAATTACTTTTAAAGTTTTTATACCTGCCGGTAATTCCCAATCTACTTCGTCATTTTCTTTAAAACCAATAATAGCAACACTTAAAGGAGCTAGAATTGAGATCTTAGATTGCTTTACATCTGCAGCAGAAGGTAAAACGATTTGAATTTTCATTTGTTTATTGGCTTTTACATCTTCAATCGTTACAAAAGAATTGATCCTGATAACGGTACTGTCAAGTTCGCTTTCTTTGCTTATAACAGCACGATCTAATTCTTGCGAAAGTTGATTGGCTTCTTTGGTATTTGTTGAATTTTTACTTTTTAAAATCAATTCTCTTAAAAATTGATAATCTGATTTACAGAAAGTGGGTGTTGGTTTCATATCTATATTGAATTTATTGTTATACTAATCGAATTATTCTTCTTTTTTGAAATGGATTACTTCAGTTTTAAAAAAAATGATTTAAATTTTATTGTGAAAAACAAAAAGTTATCTGAACAAAATTGATTTTTGTCAAATAAATAAATGTTTAAGCTTGATGTAAATCCTCCGTCAGAAAGAAGAAATTGAAATAGACGGAGGCCTAATTAATAAAGGCCTTATTATGCGAAATAATTACAGCAGGTACTGGTTCTCCAGAAAAGGAAAACAACTTTGCAGGCGCTGTAAATGGTATTCTATTTCCCATAAGGATAATTAAATTGATCAGCAAAGATAGATAATCTTTTTGAATTTAGTGAGGTTTTACTTCCATTTAATGCTGCAACCAATACTTGGTTTTTGCGGTTCTTTTAAACTTCTGTTGTAAATTAAAGCATCTATAGCACCTCTAAGGTCACTTCCGCTGAGTGAAATTCCGTTGCCCGGCCTAGAATCGTCAAGCTGTCCGCGGTAAAATAATTTGTCTTGGTTGTCAAATAAATAGAAATCGGGAGTGCAGGCTGCATTGTATGCTTTAGCGGTTTCTTGAGTCTCATCATAAAGATAAGGAAAATCAATTTTGTTTTCTATAGCAAATTCCGTCATCAATTCTGGAGAATCCTCCGGATACTTTACAATATCATTGCTGGAAATAGCAACAATGCCGATTCCCTGCACGCGGTAATCATTAGCAATCATTACAACTTCTTTTATAGAATGAATCACAAACGGACAATGGTTGCAGATAAACATAACCAAAGTACCTTTAGAACCTTTTAAATCTTCAAATGAAAGCATGTCATTTGAATTAGTGTCCTTTAAATAAAAATCAGGTGCAATAGTTCCTAAAGGAAGCATTGCGGATGCAGTTTGTGCCATTTTTGCAAGATATTTGAATTCCAAAAATAGTTTTAAATATCTGTAAATAAAAGAGCACAAGAATAAAAAAATACCCAAAGAAGCAGTTAGCTTTATCAGCTTGCTTCTTTGGATGCTTTTTTATATTTTTTTATGAATTTAAAAACTGAAGTAAATCTTCATTTAATTTTTCTTTTTCCGTGTAAAACAGACCGTGAGGAGCGCCTTCGTATTCGATAAAAGTATTATTAGCAATTCCTTCTGCTGCTTTTCTTGAAGTAAGGTCTATTGGAACAATTTTGTCATCATTTCCATGAATAATCAAAGTTGGAACCTTTACAAAATCAAGTTCATCTCTAAAATCTGTAAACGAAAAAGATTCTGCACATTTTAAGGTTGCACGAGGAGATGCAAGCGAACATAATGTTCTATAATATTCTAACAATGGTGTACTGATTGGTTTGTTGATGATATTGATTCCAAAGAATGTTTTCCCGAAGTTGTCTACAAAACCAATACGATCTTCTTTAATTGCTGCTGCAGTAGTTTCACTTTTTTCTTTCGGATGCCCGTCCGGGTTATCGTGAGTTTTTAAAAGGAATGGAATAATAGATGAAATTAAAGCTGCTTTAATAACGCCTTTTCCGCCGTGACGGCTGAAATAACGTACAACTTCGCCGCCTCCCATTGAGAATCCAACCAGCGTAACGTTTTCTAATTCCAATTGTTCAATGATTTCTTTAAGGTCATCGCTTAAAGTATCATAGTCATAACCATCCCAAGGCTGAGATGATTTACCAAATCCGCGTCGGTCATAAGCAATAACGCGATAGTTATTTTGTACTAAATGATCAATTTGATATTCCCACATTTCATTAGAAAGAGGCCAGCCATGAATAAGAATTACTGGTTTTCCCTGACCGTAATCTTTCACATAGAGTCTGACGTTTTGTGCTGTTTCTATATATTTATCTGTATGAACCTGTTTTAAATTAGATTCAAAATCTTTTATTGACATGCATGCATTTGGTTCAGTATGTTCCATGTTATATGTTTTTTTACGTGAGTGTATAATTTTCCTCAAGTAAAATTAGATTGTAAGTAAAAGAAAAAGGTTATAGAATTAGGAGGATTAATTACAAAATTAATAGGTTTGTAAGGCTAAATAATTAATAATGGATTTAACTTGGAATGAATTTGAACGCACCGATATGCGCGTAGGAACTATTATAGAAGTAAATGATTTTCCTGAAGCAAGAAAACCTGCTTTTCAATTAACAATCGATTTTGGTTCAGAAATCGGAATTAGAAAATCATCTGCACAAATTACTAAAAGATATCAAAAAGAAGATTTAATAGACCGCCAGATTGTTGCGGTTGTTAACTTTCCTAAAAAGCAAATTGGAAAATTTATGAGCGAATGCCTAGTTCTGGGTGCAGTAGGCGAGGAGGGAGATGTAATTTTATTAGCACCCGATTTTAAAATACCGAATGGATTGCGCATCGGGTAGTTTTTTACTCAATATATTTTACCGCAAAGCACGCAAAGTTTTTTTGTAAGTGGTGTTTTTGGAAAAGGTTAAAGTTCGCAAAGCTTTGTGAACTTTATCGACAAAAACTTTTCAAAAAGCCTTGCGATCTTTGTGTAAATCTCTGCGTGCTTTGCGGTTAAATTAGAGTTCTATTTTTTCAATAAGCTTTTTAAGAATCAACTGTCCTTCTTCCCAATATTTTAAATCAGAATCGGAGTTGATGTGGCCTTGCTGACCAACGTTTACGAAATCGCTTCCCCATTTTTCGGCGAAGTATTTTTTTCTTTCAAAAGAAGCGTAAGGATCATTTTCGCTGGCCACAACTACAGATGGAAAAGGGAGTTTGTAGAGCGGAATTGGCGAAAAGTTTCTTGTACATTCTGGTGTATGTTCGGGTGAATCTACATCTGCAGGAGCGACTAAAAAAGCTCCAACTATATTTGGATTATTGTTTTTTTCTGCCCAGTGCAATACCAGTGAAACTGCTAAACTATGTGCAACTAATATTGTAGGTTTATCGAGTTTTAAAATATTTTCGTTTAATCTTGCAATCCAATCTTCTCGAAGCGGTTCGTCCCAATTGTCTTGTACAACACGAATTGAGTTTTCGAATTTTTTATGCCAAAAAGTCTGCCAGTGTTTTTCTCCAGAATCTCCAAGTCCTGGAATAATTAAAAGTTGTTTCTCCATTGCCGTGGATTTATTTAGTGATTATTTTTTAGTTTCTTTAATAATGCGGTTTACTTCATTAACTAAAAGCGGAAAACCAGGTTCAGTCATTCCGTGGCCATAACCGTCAAGTTCGTAAAGTTTTGTTTGTTTGTGTCCAACCAGTTTCATCATTCTTGCCATATAGGCGTTTTCTTCATAACGTCCCAGCATTTCTAATTCACGATCTCCGGTAATTAGCAACATTGGCGGAGCGTCGGCACGAACGTGGTATAAAGGTGCAAAAGTGTCAATAGTTGGCTGTTTTTCTGGAATTCCATTTTCTCTCCTAATTTCAAAATGAGTAATACATTGTCCGCTGAACGGAATAAGTCCGGCGATTTTATCGGCATCTATATTTTCTTTTTGAAGCCATTTTTTGTCCAGACCAATCATCATTCCTAAGTAACCTCCAGCAGAATGTCCAGAAACGAAAATCTGAGATTTGTCACCTCCATAATTTGATATATTATTAAAAGTCCAAGCAACCGCCGCTGCCGCATCTTCAATAGCTTTTGCTGCTTTTACTTTTGGCGATAATCTGTAATTTACGCCAATAATTGCAAAACCTTTATTTTTTAAGGCTTCTGGAATTTCTTTATTTCCGCCTGTCAGTCCACCGCCGTGAAACCATACGATAGTTGCGAATCCAGTTTTGTTTTTAGGATAATAAATATCTAGAACACATCTTTCATTAATGTATTTATCAGATTTATTTATTGCTGAACTGTAATATTGAATGTTATTTTTGGTTTCATATTCTACATTCTGTGCAGACAATGAAATTCCGTATAGAAAGAAAGTTAGAAGGATGATTAATTTTTTCATTTTAGTTTGTTAGAAGTTTTAAGTAAGATGTTAAATGTGAAAGAGAAGCATCTTAAAATTCGTTTGTTTTATTTCACATTTTACAAATCACATTTCACAATAAAATAAATATATAAAAAAAGTCCAAAATGCAGAACAAATTGGACTCGTACTTTATAAAAAGTTTATTTTGAATTAAATATCGTCAAAATCAATATCTGTAAAGCTAGATCTTTGGCTTTCAGATTTTTCAGAACTGTATTCTTTCTTAAAATCTTTTTGATGTCTTTCAGAAATTACTTCTTCGCCTTTGTGGTTCAAAACATAAGATGTCATTTCTTCTAGTATTTCGGCAAAAGCACTAAAATCTTCTTTGTATAAGTAAATTTTGTGTTTCTTGAAATGAAATGAACCATCTTCCTCAGTAAATTTTTTGCTTTCGGTAATAGTGATATAGTAATCATCAGCTTTGGTAGCTCTCACATCAAAGAAATAAGTTCTTCTTCCTGCTCGTAATACTTTAGAAAAAATCTCTTCTTTTTCTAACATGTCATTTTCTCTCATAATACGTTCTATCATTTTTGGAATTAATAGTACTCAAAAATCATAAAAAATTATCTATTACGCAACAATTAAAGTAATTCTTTTTCCGAAAGTTGTTTTAAATATAACGATGCATAATATCCTTCCTGATTTATTAATTGATTATGAGAACCTTGTTGAATGATACGACCATCTTCCAGTATAATAATTTTGTCTGCATTCTTTGCAGATGATACACGATGGCTTACAATTATGGTTGTTTTATCTTTAGAAATTTCAAACAAATTATTCAAAATCATTTCTTCTGTTTCGGTATCAACGGCAGACAAACAATCGTCGAAAAGTAAAATAGCAGGATTCTTAATAATAGCTCTCGCAATAGAAACACGCTGTTTCTGTCCGCCCGAAAGTGTGATTCCTCTTTCTCCTAAAATAGTATCATACTGTTTGTTAAATGCAATAATATTATCGTGAACAACAGCATTTTTAGCGGCTTGGAATACTTCTTCGTCAGTAGCATTTTGATTTCCAAATTTGATATTATTTTTAATAGTATCCGAAAACAGAAAAGCATCCTGAGGGACAATTCCGATATTATTTCTTAAATCATTTAAATTTAAAGTGCTGATTTCGTTTGCATCAATCCTAAGTTCACCTTCTGTTACATCATACAATCTTGAAATTAAGGAAAGAATGGTCGATTTTCCAGAACCTGTTTTTCCTAAAATGGCCAGTGTTTCTCCTTTTTTTACCGTAAATGAAACATTTTTTAAAGCTTCAATATTTGTGTCTTGATAAGTGAAAGAAACATTATCGAAAGTTATTGTTCCTTGAATATCTGATGAATTTTCGTTATTATTTTTAATTTCTGGTTCGATTTTCAAAAATTCATTTAGGCGTTTTTGAGAAGCTTCTGCCTCTTGCACCATTGACGAAACCCATCCTAAAGAAGCAACCGGCCAAGTCAGCATATTTACATATAAAATGAATTCGGCAATTGTTCCGATATTTGAGATCGTTCCGTTGATGTACATTACGCCTCCAAAATAGATTACAACCAAATTACTGATTCCGATTAGGGCAATCATTAAAGGACCAAATAAAGACTGGACTCTTGCTAAGCTTAAACTTTTGCGTTTGCTTTCTTCTGCAAGGTCTACCATATTGTTTTGATGCTGGTTTTCCAACGAATAAGCTTTGATGACACGAATTCCAGAAAAAATTTCCTGCGTAAAACTCGAAACTTTTGATAAGTATTGCTGAAAGGTGGTGCTTCGTTTATTGATTTCTGAACTCAATTTAAAAATACAATACGAAAGTATAGGAAGCGGTAATATAGTATATAAGGTAAGAAGCGGCGAAACATTATACATATATAGTATAACAATCGCGAAACGAATAAATGTATTAATAGTATACATAACTGCCGGACCGACATACATACGGACTTTAGAAACGTCTTCACTTATTCGGTTCATTAAATCTCCTGTTCTGTTTTGCTTGTAAAAAGTCTGAGAAAGATTTTCGTATTGTCTAAAAACTTCATTTTTTAAATCAAACTCAATATGGCGTGACATTACAATTAAAGTTTGGCGCATTAAAAAAGTTAAAAATCCAGCTACGATTGTAGTGGCTATGATTAGCAATACGTTATGAATCAGATCTTGTCTGAAAGCTGCAATTACGACTTCTGATTTTTGGTCAGTCGGAGATAATTTGTCAAAATTCTCAATAGCGTTTAAAGACTTACTGATTAATTTTGGAGTAAATAACGAAAATATTTGTGCGATTATGGTGATTAAAATACCCAGCGAAAAACTGTATTTATACTTAATGAAATATTTGTTTAAATAGCTTAATTCTTTCATTTTTTTAAGAAATATGATATAGAATTGATTTGAAATTGTGAATTATTACTAATTAAAATTATAATAAATTGCAATTTAATCAAAACAATTATATTGTAAAATTGTTATTTTAAAGATAAAAAATTAGCACATGTGTATTTTTTAATTATGTTTGAGAAGTCTTTTTGACAAATTCATAATTTTAACCTAATTAATACTAGAGCTATGGATGCAACTTTCGCAACTGGAAAGGAACTTCAAAAAATGGATCCTGTTTTTGGTCAATTATCTTTTGACGATCACGAACAAATTGTATTTTGCAATGACAAAGATACAGGTTTAAAAGCAATTATTGGTATTCATAATTCGGTTATGGGTCCAGCTTTGGGAGGAACTAGAATGTGGAATTATAACACAGAATGGGAAGCTTTAAATGATGTTTTACGTCTTTCAAGAGGTATGACTTTTAAATCTGCCATTACTGGACTTAATATTGGTGGAGGTAAAGCTGTTATTATTGGCGATGCTAAAACTCAAAAAACACCTGAATTGATGCGTAAGTTTGGTGAATTTGTACATTCATTAAGCGGAAGATATATTACTGCAGAAGATGTCGGAATGGAAACAAAAGACATGGATACTGTAAGAGATGTAACGCCTTATGTGACTGGTATTTCTGAAGAAAGAGGCGGGTCTGGAAATCCTTCTCCTGTAACTGCTTACGGAGTTTATTTAGGAATGAAAGCTGCTGCTAAAAGTCAGTTTGGAACTGATGTTTTAGATGGTAAAAAAGTTTTGGTTCAAGGAATTGGACACGTGGGTGAAACATTGGTGGAGTATTTGACTAAGGAAGGAGCTCAGGTAACTATTACTGATATTAATGAAGAAAAATTATATCAAGTTGCTTCAAAATACAATGCAACAATTTATACCGGAGAAGATTTATATACAGCAGATGTTGATATTTACGCGCCGTGTGCAATGGGAGCAACTATTAATGATAATACAGTAAACAAAATTAAAGCTAAAGTTATTGCTGGTGCAGCCAACAATCAATTAGCAGACGAGAATGTTCACGGTGCGAGATTGCAGGAAAGAGGTATTTTATACGCTCCAGATTTCTTGATCAACGCGGGTGGAATTATCAATGTTTACGCTGAATTAGCAAATTACGGCAAAGCTGAAATTATGAGTAAAACTGAAAATATCTATAATACAACTTTAGAAATTATTGATTTTGCTGCTCAAAATAATATGACAACTCATAAAGCGGCTCTTACAATTGCTCAAAATCGTATCGATCAAAGAAGAATCGAGAACGCTGCGAAGTAATTTTTTAGTTTACAGTCTCAGTCTCAGTTTTCAGGTTTATCTGGAAACTGGGATTTTTTTTAGTTTTCAGCCGCAGCCGCAGTTTTCATTTTTTTTGATGACTTCATTAGTTAGCTGAATACTGCGACTGCGACTGAATACTGCGACCGCGACTGAATACTTTTTTACGAATTAATTTTAATATCAGGATTGAAATTCCTAATTTTGCAGACTAATTTTTAAATGTTCTTACAAGGTGGTAAATAGAAGACACATACGCGTTAAAGTAATGCAATCCATTTATGCAATGCACCAAAGCGGTTCTGATAATATGGAAAAAGAAGAAAAATTTCTTTTTTATAGTATTGATAATATTCAGGACTTATATCTTATAATGCTTTCTTCATTGATAGAAATCTGCAAAAAAGAAGCTGTCTATTTGCATCTTTCAAGTAAAAAACACCTGGCAACTGCCGCAGAACGTAATCCGAATGAAAAGTTTGTAAAGAACAAAATTTTTCAACTTCTTTCCGAAAGTAATTCTCTTAGTATCGCTCTAGAAAATCGTAAAATCAATAACTGGTCATTAAACGATGATTATATCATTTTACTTTTAAATGATGTAAAAGCCAGTGATTTGTACAAAAACTACATGAGCAATAATGTAAATACATTCGAAGAAGACAGACAATTTATTATTGATTTGTTCGAAAATGTTATTGTTCCAAACGAAAAATTATACGAGTATTTAGAAGATGATAAATTGACTTGGGTTGATGATATTCCTGTTGTAAATACACATATCGTAAAACAATTGAAAGCAATTAAAACAGAAGATCCAGACGATTTTAGGGTTCCGAAATTGTACAAAGATGTTGAAGATAAAGATTTTGCAAAAGACTTATTTCGAAGAACTGTTTTAAATGAAACTGCTTTTGCAAAAGAATACGACGATAAAACTCCAAATTGGGACAGCGAAAGGATTGCTGAAATTGATACTATTATCCTAAAAATGGCAATCTGCGAATTTTTAAAATTCCCTTCAATTCCAGTAAAAGTAACTCTTAACGAATATTTAGAAATTGCAAAAGAGTATTCTACACCAAAAAGTAGTATTTTTATCAACGGAATTTTAGATAACCTAGTTAAGGAACTTACAGCCAATAAAAAAATGGTGAAAGTAGGAAGAGGGTTGATGTAAAAACAACGAAATTTCAAAAAATAAAAATCCAAATCTAATGGCTTTGTCTCTCTGAGCGAAGTCACAGAGATTAAAAAAGATATTAATAATAAATCAAAAACAAATTTAAATTATGGGACAATTAACTCAATTTGCGCCATTTCTATTGATGTTCGTGGTAATCTATTTCTTTATGATCAGACCACAACAAAAAAGAGCTAAAAACGAAAAAGAATTTGAAAGCAGCCTAAAAATAGGTGACAGAATAGTTACAAAAAGCGGTTTCCACGGTAAAATTGCAGAATTAGCAGAAACTACAGTTGTAATCGAAACCATGTCTGGAAAATTAAAATTAGAGCGTTCTGCAATCTCTCTTGAGTTGAGCGCAGCTTTGAATAAGAAAGCATAAATTTTAAATTACAATATTTTAAATCCCAAATTCCAATACTGGAGTTTGGGATTTTTTTTGTTTTTCAAAAATTCACTACAGTTTTGTCATTTCGAACGAAGAGAGAAATCTTCGCAAGTAGCTCCTCAAAGAGTTTAATTCATTTGTATGAAAAATATAGCCCGTGGTTTCAGTCAGGGGAATATGGATTGTGATTATGATTGAGTTCCCGTGGTTGAAAACCATGGGCAGTGTTTTAGCAGGTGGTGAATGTTTCTAAAAAAAACCTTTGTCAAAGTTTAAAACTTTGACAAAGGTCTCTGATTAATTGGAATTTGGATTTTAAATATTGAAATTTAACTTACCTGTATTTGTCATTCAATCCAACATTATTCAAAATCATCGGAATCACTTTTTCAATTCTCGAAAGTTTTGTTTTTTCCTGTTTTGCTGTTTCAATATATTCTAAAAACTCATATTGTTTATAGGGCGAAAACTTGGCAAATGCTTCTTTTAAAGCTGGATTTTTTGTCATTTCTTGATCTAAAAGTTCAGAAACAATTGCTTCTTTTTTAGACGGTTTAATAACTTTTCCTTGCTTTTCGTTTTCAATCGCTTCGTGAATGTATTCTAAGACTTCTTTTTCGTTTATTTCATCCTTCGAAGTAAAACGCCATTGACGCATTGATTTTGTTTTGTCTTCCTGAGCATTGATCAACCTCTTTTTCTCATCTTTCAGAAAAACACCATTTAAAAACCAGATTGCAAAATAGTTTTTAAAACCTCCAATTCCGATAACATTTTTTTTGTTGTAAACATAAATAGGTCCTCCCCATTTTATGGTCTCAACCAGTTCAGTTTTGTCAATAATTGATTTAAGAAAAAGAAGTTCTTCTTCCCACTGATTGACTTTATCCCAAACGTGCTTTTTATCAGAATTCGGTTCCACTTTATCTTTTTCTTTTAGGTTTTTCAGTTACATCAAAAATTCCAGGAGTTGCAGTAAGCTCAGCAATTTTTACGATAACGTCTGTCGCTTTTTGAATGCTTTCGGCAGGAACATATTCATATTTTCCGTGGAAATTATGTCCGCCCGCAAAAATATTTGGGCAAGGTAATCCCATAAAAGATAATTGAGAACCGTCAGTTCCGCCTCGGATTGGTTTGATGATCGGTTTGATGTTTAATTCTCGCATCGCTTTTTCAGCGATATCAACAATATGTTTTACCGGAAGAACCTTTTCTTTCATATTGTAATATTGATCTTTTACGACTGCAATTACGATATCTTCACCAAATTTCTTGGCAAATTTTTTATTGAATTTTTTGGCAATTTTTTCGATAAGCTCTTTTCGCTTTTCGAATTTCTTTTTATTGTGATCACGTATAATCAATTCTAAAACTGTCTCTTCGATGTTTCCTTTTATATGATGAACGTGAAAGAATCCTTCGTAACCTTTTGTTTCTTCTGGGGTTTCTCCCTTTGGAAGTTCATTAATAAATTCATTTGCCAAAAGCATAGAATTGATCATTTTTCCTTTTGCATAACCAGGATGAACACTTTTTCCTTTAAAAGTAATTTTAGCTCCAGCTGCGTTGAAATTTTCATATTCTAACTCGCCAATCTGACTTCCGTCCATCGTATAAGCCCATTGCGCTCCAAATTTTTCTACATCAAAATGATGCGCACCACGTCCAATTTCTTCATCTGGAGTAAAACCAATTCTAATTTTTCCATGTTTAATTTCTGGATGCTGAATTAGATATTCCATTGCCGAAACAATTTCTGTAATTCCCGCTTTGTCATCGGCACCTAAAAGAGTTGTTCCGTCAGTTGTAATAATGGTTTGTCCTTTGTACTGCAGTAAGTCTTTGAAATAATTTGGAGATAAAACAATGTTTTTTTCTGCATTCAAAACAATATCTTTTCCATCATAATTTTCAACAATTTGAGGTTTCACATTGGCACCGCTAAAATCTGGCGAAGTGTCAAAGTGAGAAACAAAACCTATTGTTGGAACTTCGCGATCTACGTTGCTAGGCAGCGTTGCCATGATGTACGCTTTATCATCAATTGTTACATCTTCAAGTCCGATTGTTTTTAGTTCTTCAACTAATTTATTGGCCAAATTCCATTGTTTTTCAGTACTTGGCGTTGTTTGCGAATTTGGATCTGATTCTGTATCAATTGTTATATAACTAATAAAACGATCTATGATATGTTGCATTTCTTTGATTTTTTAGCAAATATAGAAAATTTTTCTCCTGCATAATTTAGCTTTCCATATCTGAATTAATAAAAAAAGGGATTCTGTGCAGAATCCCTTTCATTTGTTTTTTTACTATTATTTGCTTCTGACGCATCTAAAACCCACATGATTTGCCGCAGATCTAATTTCGCCTTTTCCTCTTGTTCCAACCATGTATCGTGTGCAATATTGGTCAGTGCATAAAAATGAACCGCCTCTATGAACTCGTTTAACTTCTGTCGGATCATTTGGATCATTATAAGCATCAGGCCCTTGCGGATTTTTTACTGTTTTGCCATTTTCAGCTAGTGATTTATAATAGTCAACACTATACCAGTCATTTACCCATTCCCATACATTTCCTGCCATATCGTATAAACCATAAGCATTAGGGGCATATTGAGCTGTAGGGGCAATTCCTTTAAATCCGTCTTCACCAGTATCGCCGTCTTTAATTGGGAAATGCCCTTGATAAATATTGGCTTGAAATTTCCCTTTCGGTTTTAAATCATTTCCCCAAGCATATAGATTTCCTGTTTTACCACCTCTAGCAGCAAATTCCCATTCTGCTTCTGTCGGAAGTCTTTTTCCAGCCCATTTTGCATAAGCTGCGGCATCTTCGTATACTACATGTACCACAGGATATTTTTCTTTTCCTTTTAGGGTGCTCTGCGGACCTTCTGGATGTCTCCAATCGGCACCTGGCTCATAACGCCACCATTGCAGGAAATTGTTTAAATTAACAGCAGATGGAGTAGGTGTAAAGACAACCGAACCCGTTACAAGATCGTTTTCATTCGCACCAGGAAATTCTTCTTTGGTTGGTTTTTGCTCTGCAACCGTTACGTATCCAGTGGCTTTTACAAATTTTTCGAACTCTTCATTGGTAACTTCGGTTTTATCCATATAATATCCATCAACATATACGCGGTGAATAGGAGCTGCATCTTTCGTTACACCTTTGATACTACATAAACTTTCATCTTCGACATTGCTTCCCATTGAGAATTCTCCGCCTGGAATCCAAACCATACCTTCTGGAGCTTTTCCTGCAGGTTTATCTTTATTTTCGATAGTTGGCTTAAATACTGAGGGTGCTGAAGTGTTTGGAATTTCATGACATTCTGCAGTTTCAGCTATTTCTTTTTTAGGCACAATTAATTTGGTATAACCGTAAGCAAGAGAAATAATAGAAATTGTCAGGACAGCAAAAATCCAAAAGGTTTTATTTTTCATGGTAATTGATTTTGATCTGAATTGGTTGTCAAATAGATGGGATAAAATTATAAAAATAATTATTAATACTATAGTAATTATATAGGATTAATAAATTATTTGTCTTTTTCAACAAGAACTACTTCATATTTTTCTTTGCCGTCAACTTGAACGGGCTGATAATAAGTTTCTCCAAATTTTACATATTTTACATCTCCAATCGTAACTTCTTCGCCGCCTTCTGGTAAATTATCAACTATTGTTCCTGCTGTTGGAGGCACAACCTTATAATTATTGCCGTCTTTTTCATAATAAGTTCCTCCATAGTAATAATTATTTACTGTTCCTGTATTAACAGTTTGTGCGCCGCTTGGAATATTATTAACAGTTCCTCCAACTGGAGCCGGAACAGCCGTATAACCTCCGTTAGAAGGTGCATACCAAACTCCCTGATCATAATGATATTGTGAACTTTCGACGCTTACTACTATTGCTGTAACCGCTAAAGTTGCTACAAAAAATCCCCAAGGATGCCATGTTGGCCCATAATAATAAGGTCTGTAAGGATGAAAATAGTATGGATTATAAGCGTGATATCTATAACCGCCATAGACATACGGAGGACGTGCATAAACAACCGTGTTTCTTCTCACGACAGTGTTTCGGTTATTATTTATCGTTATATCTCTACTTCGGTCAACATTTCTGGTATTGCCGCTTATGTTTGTATTTCTATTGCCTGAATTTCTGGTGTTGTTAGAATTTCGGTTTGTTGTATTGTTTCTGTTGTTAATACTAGTGTTCGAGCTATTTGTAGGTCTGGTAACTTTAGTTCCCGAGCTATTAGATCCAGGTCTAGTTACTGCTGGTTTGTTTGTAGAAGGTCTGTTTACAGCTGGTCGGGATTGGTTTGCGGGTCTTGTTGCCGCAGGCCTTGTTTGAGTTCCTCCACTCGGTCTATGAACTCCTCCGCCATTTCCTCCAACTCGTCGCTGCGCCATGCTGTCAATAGAAATCAAAAAAAACGATCCAGCTAAACAAGTTAGTACTGCTTTTCGTATTGTTTTATTTATATTTTTCATTTTCAGTATTTTAAGTTAGATAAAGTTATTAAAAAAAAGAATTTGTATTTAAGATTTGGGCAAGTATTTTTGATTTAAAAAATAGAATATTCTTACAATGAAATATCCCATTGTATTCTAAAACGCCAGCCTTGCTCAAGCGGTAAAGTTTTATCCTGAAAGCTAAAATAACTTACTTCAGAAGTTAGTTTATTTTTATGGCCTTTAAAAAACCAATTAAAAGCCAATGTCGACTCATCTTGTCTATTTTGTCTTATTGAATTATCTGGTCTGTAAGCAGCATGTCTTCCTGCCATTTCCAAATGTTTTGGCCACCAATCGAAAACATTATGAAAGAAATATCCAGCCTGAACATAATATCCTTTTAGCGTTGTTGTTTCATTATTGTTTAATTTATCAATAATTTCTTTAGTATGCCATTCGCTCTGCCAAGAAAAACCACGATACATAAAAGCCGTTTCTACATTCCATTGATTAACTCTATATTGACCTGGCAAACCATTTTCATACCCTTCTAATGAACCTCCACCAGCTTGAGAAAAACGAGTGTATGGACTTCTATTTGTTATGGCTGAAAAAGCAATAATTGGTGTAAGTTTTTCGTGAAATTCTAAATCACAGCCTTCAAAATCCAAAAATCGACCCAAGAAATTCCATTGCGCTCTTCCAAAATACATTAAATGGCTGTCATCATTTACCGTACTTCCTCGTCCAGTTCCTGTCAGCGCAGCCGCCCAGTAATTAAAGTCAGCTATGCCGCTGCCTTTCAAATGTCCGTAAACTTCGACTCCCAATTGTCTGTCTACTGTAAACGGACGATTAATTAAAGACCGCTCGGCCATTTGCTGTTCGCCGCTGCTAATGAAACGTTCACGGGTAAATTCTGTTTTCCATTGCCCGACTTTAAAACTCAGCCACTCCCATTTTTCGATCATAATTCTAAAGTCAAGTAAGTTGGATTGGCTTAATTCGTATTCCCAATAGTATTTTAACCACGGCTCAAAAGCATGACCGCCGACCTTTAGTCTTGCACGATTTATTTTAAAAACCGTTTGTGCATCTTGAGCATAATCATCGTAAGTAACGGGATCTGCATCATAAGGAGTAGAAAAACGAAACTGAAATCTGCTTTGTAGTTGAAATAGAAATTTATTATCTAGTGTTTGTAATTCGATTCCCTTGTTGCCATAACGAACAGTCATCAGTTTTGTAGTGTCTTTTTCGTGCTGTGAAAAGCCTTTAAAACCAATTAATAAAAAGAGAATTAATAACAGAATGACAGCGTTTCGATTTGTTGGATTTTCTTTATACATATAGTTTAATTGATTGTATAAAAGATTCTTAATTGCTTCAAAATTAATTAATAAAAATTCCAGAGCAGTTAGTTTAGGAGGTTGAAGTTGTTTCATATTATAACTTGCAACCTTAAAAATTGAATTTTTGACTATATGTTTTTAATTATGTTTTTGAAGAATGAAACAAAATTGAAATTATTTGTTTTTGTAAAAAAGCACCTTTTTAAACTATAATATTTAAATTTGCACCCAAAATAACAACAACACACTCATGTATAAATTGATAATTCGTCCGATACTTTTCTGGTTTGATCCTGAAGAAGTGCATTACTTTACTTTTTCATTTGTTAAATTCATTTCAAAAATCCCAGGAGTTTCGTCAATTATAAGATCAATTTATGAAGTAAAAGATTCTCGATTAGAAAGAGAAGTTTTCGGAATTAAATTCAAAAATCCAGTTGGACTTGCAGCAGGATTTGACAAAGATGCAAAGTTGTACAAAGAGCTTTCTGATTTTGGTTTTGGTTTTATTGAAATTGGAACCGTAACACCGGTTGGTCAGGAAGGAAATCCAAAAAAACGTTTGTTTCGTTTAAAAGAAGATCAGGCAATTATTAACCGAATGGGTTTTAATAATGGCGGCGTTTTGGAAGCTGTAGAACGTTTGAAGAAAAATTCTGGAGTTTTGATTGGAGGAAATATTGGAAAAAACAAAGTAACTCCAAACGAAAATGCTGTAGACGATTATATCATTTGTTTTGATGCTTTGTTTGATCATGTAGATTATTTTGTAGTGAATGTAAGTTCGCCAAATACACCAAATTTAAGAGCTTTACAAGACAAAGAACCTTTAACTGCTTTGCTGCAGACTTTGCAAAATAGAAACATTGAAAAGCAAAAAACAAGTACTCAAAAAATTAAACCAATTTTATTGAAAATTGCTCCAGATCTTACAGATGAGCAGTTGTTGGATATCATAGATATTGTAAAAACTACGCAGATTGCAGGAGTAATTGCAACCAATACTACAATTTCAAGAGACGGTTTACAATCGGCAAATCAGTCAGAAATGGGAGGTTTGTCTGGAAAACCATTGACAAAACGCTCTACAGAAGTAATTCGTTTTCTTTCTGAAAAAAGCAATAAAGCATTTCCAATTATTGGAGTGGGCGGCATTCATTCTGCAGATGATGCGATCGAAAAACTAAATGCAGGAGCAAGTTTAGTGCAATTGTATACAGGTTTTATTTATGAAGGTCCAGCGCTGATTAAAGCAATCAATAAAAAAGTTTTAGGGCAGTTGTAAAAGAAGCGCCTGAAGAATTAATCCGACTATTATCGCGATTCCGAAACTAATTAAAGTACCAATCATCACGTATTCGGTGAGCTTGCGGTCTTTGGCTTCTTTTAAATCTCCAAATCGAAAGATAGATTTTGCAGCCAATAAAAACCCTATTGCTTCAAAATGAGCAGTTAGGATAAAGCAAAGTATAAATAAACGTTCTAATATGCCAATGTAATTTCCTGCACTGGCTAGAGAATTGTCTTGATGGCTGTTTTGACTTTCTGGACTCCAAATTGAAATAATGGTTTTTATGAAAATAGAAGCGGGCTTGGTTACCAGTAAAATTCCGGTGATTAAAATCCAGAATTCATTCATAACCCAAAAGTCGATAATGCCATTATTTTCGTAAAGCATTACAACGGCAATTAAAATAATAACGTGTGCAATTTGGTCTGCAACAAACCAAGTTCGCTTTGTTTTTGCTTTTTGAAAATTCAGTTTAATTAAATCGATGATACCGTGGGTAACGGCAATTAAAACAGCGTAAGGTATAAAACTGACTTTTCCAGCCACAAGGGCAGCCAAAACTCCGTGAAGTAAAATATGAACATACAAGTAAATACTTTTATGTTTTTTAATTTCTTTATCGGCTACCCAAGAATTAGGCTGCCAGATAAAATCTCCGAGTAAATGAGCTAAAAGCAGTTTTATAAATAAAATCATGAGGCTGTAAGTTGTTTTATTTCTTTTCTAAAATAACGATCTAAATTCATAACCAAATCAAACTGAGCGCGTTTTTGTCTTCGGCTTACCGCAGCTTGGTTTATGCCTAGTTTTTGCCCTAATTCTTCTTGAGACAAAGTAGGATTTTCTGTAGCAGCAGCCACAAATTCTGCCGATTGTACCAGCCAGCTGTCCATAAAAGTTAAGGCTAACTGCAGCATTAAATTTAGTTTTTCGTCAAAACTATTATCTCCCGTTCGAAGCGCTAATGTAACTTTCTGTTTTTTTAAAGTCTCAAAAAGTTCTCCAGAATGTATAAAGGCAGAACCATTACTTTCGGATATTCTTTTGGCATTATGAGTTTTATCTCCAAAGCCAATACTCATTCTCGCATCTGATTTTATAGCTCGTAAATGCGCTTTTACCAAAATAGCAGCTAATAAAGCATCTTCTGGATTTGGAATCTCAATTTGAAATTCATCTCCGCGGTAAACCTCCCATTTATTGGGTGTTGATCCAAATGGAGCTAAGATGTTTTTTAAATCATCAACCCAATGATCTGATTTTTGCTGTCTTGAACCAATTATATCGCCTGTAATTACGCTAGTCATAATCAAATATAATTAAAAAATAATAAACTTTGTATTACAAATATAAGTAATAAAATTAATTATTACGCTTTTTGGTAATATTTAAAATTATTACATTTTTAGGTAATAATTCTTTCTATTACGATATTAGGTAATAACTGCATTATCTAAAATTATCTTTTATTTATTTAAAAAAGAAACTAACTTAGCCTTTTACAAATGAGTAAGCTTTGAATAAAGAAATCAAAATTATTGAATGCCCTAGAGATGCCATGCAAGGCATTAGGGATTTTATTCCGACCAAAAATAAAGTTTCCTACATACAAGCTTTGCTTAGAGTAGGCTTTGATACTATTGATTTTGGAAGTTTTGTTTCTCCAAAAGCTATTCCGCAAATGCAGGATACTGCTGAGGTTTTAGCACAGCTTGATTTGTCTCAAACTTCAAGTAAACTGCTTTCTATAATTGCCAATACTCAAGGAGCGGTTAAAGCATCAGAATATGAGCAGATTCAATATTTAGGATTTCCGTTTTCTATTTCAGAGAATTTCCAGATGCGTAATACACATAAAACGATTACAGAATCTTTAGTTACGCTTGAAGAAATTTTAGAAGTTGCTTCTAAGAAAAATAAAGAAGTAGTCACCTATCTTTCAATGGGTTTGGAAATCCTTACGGAGATCCTTGGAATGTTGAAATTGTGGGAGAATGGACGGAAAAACTTGTTGGAATGGGAGTGAAAATTTTATCACTTTCAGATACTGTTGGAAGTTCTACCCCAGACGTTATTACGTATTTGTTTTCGCATTTAATTCCTAAATATCCTCAAATAGAATTTGGCGCTCACCTGCACACAACACCAGACAGCTGGTTCGAGAAAATCGATGCTGCCGCAAAAGCTGGCTGTACTCGTTTTGACGGTGCAATACAAGGTTTTGGAGGCTGCCCAATGGCAACCGATAAATTAACCGGAAATATGCCGACAGAAAAACTAATTTCTTACTTCACTGCTAATAAAAAAACTACAGGCTTAAACGCTCTAAGTTTTGAAAGCGCTTATAATGAAGCTTCAAAATTGTTCGGAAAGTTTCATTAAAAAATAGTTATTTTTCTTACCTTAGATAATGAATGTAAACATTAAGCGTTACATTTATTATTCATATAATTTTTGTTATGAAATCGAATTCTTCGCGCAAAATTTCAAGCATAATACTTTTGGCTTTTTTATTTTTTTCCTGTTCAAGTGATTTAGATTTCGATCAGGTAAAAGATTTAAAGTTAGAGCCCGTCTTTGTAGCAAACCTTGCTTATTTTGATATTCCTGCTAATCAGCTTATAGATGATGGGGGAACTCACATTGCTTTTGATACAAGAAGCTTTGACGTTTTTAAAGATAGTTTTTTTACCAACCGTTTGAAGAAAGCAGAATTTAATTTCGAAATTGAGAATAATATTGATAGAACTTTCATTGTGAATCTGCTGTTGATGAACGATGATAATCAAATATTGCAAACCATATCTTATACCGTTCCGGCTTATCAAGGAACGACGAATGTTATAAAATATCCGACAGAAGTGTTTGAAAACGAGCGATTAAATCTTTTAAAACAAACGACCAAAATTGGTTTTGTAGTTATAATCGCCGCTGGGCCGCCATTAAATAATGAAAGTTTAGGAAATTTAAAATTGAGATCAAGTGCAACAGCTTATTTAGTGATCGAATGAGAAAAATATATCTGATTTTCTGCATCGTTTTTCAGCTTTCTTGTTTTTCTCAAAATAAAGAATTGCTCTATAATTTCACTTCTATTCCACAATCCTCTCTCGTGAATCCTGGAGCCGATGTATCTTATAAATACTATTTTGGTTTCCCAGTTCTATCTGGAGTTTCTGCCAATGTAGGTTCAAACAGCTTTTCGGCGTATGATTTATTTGCCGATAATGGAGTAGATTTTAATCAAAAAGTTCGAGACGTAATTAATAGATCGTCTAGTAATGATAAAGTAGTAACCAATCAACAGTTAGAAATATTCTCTGGTGGTTTTAGAGTTGGAGGAAGAGAAAGCCGTTCGTATGTTTCGTTCGGATTGTATCAGGAATTTGATTTTTTCATGTATGTTCCAAAAGACCCGGCTTTATTGGCGTTAAACGGAAATAGAGATTACATTGGAAAATCATTTAATCTGGGAGATATAAGTGCTAAAGCTGAGGTGCTTTCTGTATTTCATGTCGGATATCATAAAAAAGTAAGCGATAAATTTGTATTTGGAGGACGTGCCAAAATCTATTCAAGTGGTGCAAATGCTACTTCAACTAAAAATTCCGGTTATATCTATACAGGACAGAATGCTGGAACTCCAAATTTGTACAATCAAATCATTTCTTCAAATTTAGAATTAAAAACTTCTGGAATTTCTAAATTCACAAAAGATGAATACGAAGGAAATGTAGTCCGAGATATTGCTCATAATACCTTCTTTAATGGAAGTTTAGGACTCGGATTAGATGCTGGAATTACCTATTATATAAAAGAAAATTTACAGCTTACAGCAAGTATAGTCGATCTAGGTTTTATAAGTCAGACAAAAGATATTGAAACACGCACCTACAAGGGAACGTATCAATACAATGGTGTAAATCCTGATTTTATGGGTACTGATAACCCAGAAAATGTTTTTGATGAATTTAAAGAAGCCATACCAGAAGAAACACTTTACAATAAATATACAACTTGGCGTCCTACTAAATTTTATTCCTCAATTCAATATTCATTTGGAGAAGCGCGTCCAGATGACGAATGTAATTGCAGAGGACAAGTCGAAAAATATTATAAAAATGCAGTAGGAGCACAGCTTTTTGCCATGACAACGCCACGTGAACCTTTAGTTGCTTTGACTGCTTTTTATAGAAGAAATATTTTTAGAAAATTAGATGTAAAAGCCACTTATACCTTCGATACATTTTCAAACAAAAATATCGGATTAGGACTGGCGGGAACAATTGGTTCAGTCAATCTTTATGCTTTGGTAAATAATATTCTCGAATACAAAGATTTGTCCAAAGCCAGAAGCGCGGCATTCCAGATCGGAATCAATTTTGTATTCCAAGATCGAGAGGATTAATTCAAAAAACTTTCAATTTTTTAAATTCCAAATTCCAATTAGATTGGGATTTGGGATTCAAAAAGATTGGAATTTGAAATTTAAAAGAATGAAAATTTCAAATTGAAAATTTGTAAAACTATTCTTGTAAAGTTAAATTTATGAATAAGTTAGTATTCAAGTTTCCAATTTATTCACTATATTTGCACGCAATTCAACTAGAAATTGCAACATGATAGCACACAACTCCAAGATTATCGGCGAAGGTTTAACTTACGACGATGTATTATTAGTACCTAACTACTCGAATGTGCTTCCCCGCGAAGTGAGTATCAAATCAAAATTCTCAAGAAACATCACATTAAACGTTCCGATTGTATCTGCTGCTATGGATACTGTTACCGAAAGTGCAATGGCAATTGCTATGGCGCAGGAAGGCGGAATAGGTGTTTTACATAAAAATATGACTATCGAACAACAGGCAGGAAAAGTTCGAAAAGTAAAACGTGCTGAAGCAGGAATGATTATCGATCCGGTAACATTACCAATGAACTCTACAATCGCTGACGCTAAAAATGCCATGAAAGAATTCGGAATCGGAGGTATTCCAATCGTTGACGAAAACAAAATCCTTAAAGGAATTGTTACCAATCGTGACTTACGTTTCGAGAAAAATGGTGCAAGACCAATCGCTGAGGTTATGACAAGCCAAAACTTAGTAACTGTTTCTGAAGGAACTTCATTAGAGCAGGCAGAAGTGGTATTACAAGGTCATAAAATCGAAAAATTACCAGTTGTAAACGAGAAAAACGAATTAGTTGGTTTAATTACGTTTAGAGATATTACAAAACTGACTCAAAAACCAATCGCTAACAAAGATTCATTTGGTCGTTTAAGAGTTGCTGCTGCTATTGGAGTTACTGGAGATGCAGTTCAAAGAGCTGAAGCTTTGGTAAATGCAGGTGTAGATGCAATCATTATCGATACAGCACACGGACATACAGAAGGTGTGGTAAACACATTAAAAGAAGTAAAATCAAAATTCCCTCAAATAGATGTTATTGTTGGAAACATTGCAACACCAGAAGCTGCTAAATATTTAGTAGAAAACGGTGCTGACGGTGTAAAAGTTGGAATCGGTCCTGGTTCTATCTGTACTACACGTATCGTTGCAGGTGTTGGTTTTCCTCAATTCTCAGCAGTTTTAGAAGTTGCTGCAGCTATCAAAGGAACTGGAGTTCCAGTTATTGCTGATGGTGGAATTCGTTATACTGGTGATATTGCTAAAGCAATTGCTGCAGGTGCTGACTGTGTAATGTTAGGTTCATTATTAGCAGGAACAAAAGAATCTCCAGGAGAAACTATCATTTTCGAAGGAAGAAAATTCAAATCTTACCGCGGGATGGGTTCTGTAGAAGCAATGCAGACAGGTTCTAAAGATCGTTATTTCCAAGATGTTGAAGACGATGTTAAAAAATTAGTTCCAGAAGGAATTGTTGGACGTGTTCCTTACAAAGGTGAATTAAACGAAAGTATGCTTCAATTCATTGGAGGTCTTCGTGCTGGAATGGGATACTGTGGTTCAAAAGATATTCCAACTTTACAAGAATCTGGACGTTTTGTTAGAATCACATCAAGCGGAATCACTGAAAGTCACCCACATAACGTAACTATTACAAAAGAAGCTCCAAATTATTCTAGATAATTTTTAGTTTTTTATATAAAAGCAAAAGGCGTAAGATTTAGTTCTTACGCCTTTTTTAGTTGTTAATCTTTAAAACTAAGACCATTCTTTTTTAATTCTTCTAATAATTTTGGAATGCTGCTTGGACCAATTCCATGCCAAGATAAAATTTCTGCTTGACTATACTTAGATAAATCTTCGACCGTATTTATATTTTTACTTTCTAAAGCTCTTCGAGCGGGAGCTGATAGAACAGATAAAAGTCCTGATTTTGGTTTTATTTCCGCTTCGCAGATAGGACAAGTAGGGCAGTCACTACTTTTGGTATAGCGATGCCCTTCTTTGCAAGTTCTATTATTTTCTGAAGCTGTCATTTATTTTTTTAACTAAACTACAAAATTTTAAGGTTAAAACCTGCTATCTAAAATATCTTGTGCAACAATATCAGAATGCAGTAAATCTTCCATTTTCTTTGTCATACGCTGTGCTTCTAGAGCATAACCAAACATTTTTTTCTCATAATCAGCAATTGCATCGTCAATTGTTTCGAATTTTCCGTCGATTAGGTTTTTAGTTAAATGATAAGCATCAAATAATCCCATGTTTACACCTTCACCTGCAAACGGCGGCATTAAATGCGCTGCATCGCCGACAAGAGTAATGTTAGAATGTTGTTTCCAAGGTTCTTCTAGTGAAAACAATCTTAAAGGTAAACCAGAAAATTCAGTTGAAGCAACGAAGAATTTTTTATAATCCTCTCCCCAGTTTTTAAACTTTTCGTTTAAAAATGAAATCACAGCTTGATCATCTTCAAAATTGATTCCGTGGTTCGAAATCCAATCTTCATCGGCTTTAAATGAAACTCCAAAATGAACAGAACCATCGCGCATGGTATGGGTGTAAAACATTTTGTGTTCTCCCATTGCCATCACATTTCCGTTTCCGTATTTTGGTTTAAATTCTGGATAATCTTTGTCAGGATTCAGAATTTCTCCTTGAATAATATAAGTTCCAGAAAGTTGAGGTTCTTGATCGCTTACGAATTTTCTAGCGTTCGATCTTCCACCATTTGCAACGATTACAAAATCGACGGTTGTTGTTGTGCCATTTTTGAATTCTAAAACATATTGATTTTCAGTTTTTTCAATTTTAATCAATTGACTATCCCAAACAACTGTATTTTGGGTTAGATTCTCCAGCATAATTTTTCGAAGATCATTTCGGTCAATTTCTGGGCGTGAAAAAGCATTGGTTTCATCAGGCATTTCGTCAGAAGTAATATTTCCGTTCATATCAGCCATTTTCTCTCCAGTTGGCCGCGCGTATTTTTTAAATTCCTCCATTAAACCTGCCTTCTGAATCGCATATTGACCAGAATCAGAATGAATGTCCAAAGTTCCTCCAGATGTTCTGGCTTGTGCATTAATGTCTCTTTCATAAACCTTAACATCGGCACCATTTATTTGTAAAATTCTTGCAGTGGTTAGCCCTACAGGTCCGCCGCCAATAATGGCGATTTTTTTATTTTCTATAATTGAAGTTTTCATTTTATTGAAATTATATTGTATTTAAATCTGTTATTGTTATTGCGATTGAAATTGCAATTGCTATTGAATTTTAATCAAGGAGTTAATGCTTTTAAAACAAGATTAAAAGCTTCATTTTTAATCTTGTCATTAAGAACGAAAGATTTTCCAGACATTGATTTTCCATCTCTATGAAATTCTAAAAGAGAATAAAGTGAGCCGTAAGCAATACTCCAAAATACTTCATAAGGGACAGAAATGAGCTCTTTTCGCTCAATTGCCAAAACCATAAATTCAGTCATCATTTGCTTGTACTTTCCTGTTACTTCTTGTAGGATTGCATCGCCGTAAGTGGAATGTCTTAAAAGTTCAAAACAGGTAGTCTGTAGCGGAAAATTTAGATTGAAATGAATACGATTTTCCCATTGATTTCGTAATCCATCTCTAAAAGACATATTTGTAAGGAAACCATCAAACATTTTTTCAAAGAAATTTTGACCGATTTCAATTCCAATTTTGCGAATCAAATCTTCTTTATCTGAATAATAGATGTAAAGTGTTGCTACAGAAACACCACATTCTTTAGCCAAACGATTCATTCCAAAGCCTTCTACACCTTGCGTAACGATCATTTCTATTGCTTTTTGCTTTACAATTTCTTCTTTATTTATATCTCGTGTTCTCATAATTCTAACTAATTATAATGCAAAGATATAAATAATAAATGAACGATCGCTTATTTATGCGCTTTTTTTAGATTCTTAAATCCTAAGACGCTGAGATTCTGAGGTTTTTGTTTTTAGCAAAGGTTCAAAGTTGCAAAGGGACAAAGGTTTAGAAGTTTGAAAATCTGAATTGCTTCCAGTTTTAGCTGGGGTTTTGAAAAGCGTGTGGTGGAAGGCTTTAGTCTAAAAAAAAATTAGCTGAAAACAATATTTACTTGCTTCAGCTGATTTTATATATAGTATATTTTACAAAGTTTTTGTTGGTTCGGCTTCTCTTAGATTTTGATTTTCTAGGATCTCTTTTAGAAATGGTTTTACCTGAGTTTCAATTTCCGATTCTGATATTTTTAAAGCTTCGGGATCAGAGGCTAATTTTAGCCAAGGTTTTGGCCCGTCAAAATCATAGCTTCCAAAAACTACAACTGGAGTTCCTTTTACTTTTACATTTTCTTTGTCTTTTAAAATCCATTCATCAGCAAATTTGTAAAGGTATTTAGCATCTTTCTCTAATAATCTTAAACAAGAATGCGAGGCAGGATAACCTGGCAGTTCATATTGGTGAAAACCAACTCCAAGTTTATTTTCGATATTGAAATTCCATTTTAAATCCCATTCGTCATTAAATGTACTGGTAGTTTTTTCTGCTTTCCAATTCGTGAAAAATAGTCCAGTTGGTGTAGGATCTTTTTTTCTTCCCATATTTGTTGGCCCTGTGTAAACTAACTCGCCATTTTCGTAAGCGGCAAAAGTTTGTGTCGGATATGAAAAAAGAATAATCTTTGAAACTTCCTGTAAAGCTGAAACATGCAATGGAAATGGAAGATAATATACTAAATCGCCAGTAAAATCTCCAGGAATTACAACAGAATCTAGTTTTTTAAAGTTGGCTTTATCAGTCCTGTTTAGTGCATATACAATATCCATTTTACTGCTGTCAGCTTCATTAATTTTCAGCCAGTCTTTAGTGTTTTCAACTTTATATGTAATAGCAGATTCCGGTTTTTTATACTCAATTGCTTTTTTAGTGGTTTTATTATTCTCAGTTAAATTGATTGTATCGCTTTTTTTGCAGGAAACTGCTAAAGTCAATATCAAAATAAGTAACGCGTTTGCTGTGTAATATAACTTTTTCATAGGTTGAATTTTTATGAATGTAAAGTTATAAATGTGATAGCTGAAAAGGGTTACATAATTTTTTGAATTGTTTGTTTGATTTACATTTGAGTGAAACCTATAATTAAATCAAACCTTTTATTTTAGCATGTTGTAAAAGCAAAATAGTCTTAGCATCTGTAATTTCTCCAGATTCAATCATTTTGTAAGCTTCATCAAAAGTATATTCTAAAACTTCGATATTTTCCTGTTCAGCATCCAATCCGCCGCCTTCGCTAACTTTCATACTTTCGTCGTATTCACCAACAAATAAATATAAAATCTCTGTTACGGCGCCTGGAGACATATAAGTTTCAAAAACTTTTTGGACTTTAGAAATGCGATAACCAGTTTCTTCTTCGTTTTCACGAATGATCGCAGTTTCAGGATTGTCTTTGTCTAAAAGTCCTGCGCAGACTTCAATCATCATTCCAGATTTATTTCCGTTAAGGAAAGTTGGTAAACGAAATTGACGTGTTAAAATAACCGTTTTTTTAGTTGAATTATATAATAAGATTCCTGCGCCATTTCCGCGGTCGTAAACTTCGCGGTTGTGTATTTCAGGTTCTTCGTTTTCTTTTTTATAGCTGAATGAAACACGGTTTAAAATATACCAATTATCGGATAATAACTTAGTTTCTTTAATTTCTATTTCTGGATTTTTTCTCATATCAATATTATTCAAAAAAAACGCCCTGATTATCAGAGCGTTTTTAAATGTATTATTTTGTTATTGTTTGTTTTCTATCAGGTCCAACCGATACAATTTTGATTGGCACTTCGATTTCTTTCTCAATAAACTCAATATATTCTTTTAGCTCAACAGGCAATTGATCGTAAGTTGTAAGTCCTGTTAAATCTTGCTTCCATCCTTTAAACTCTTTATAAATTGGAGTAACATTTTCTGGTTCAATGTTGTAAGGGAAGTGAGAGATATTTTGTCCTTTGTAGTTGTATTCAGTACAAACTTTTAAAGTTTCAAAACCAGAAAGTACATCACCTTTCATCATCATTAATTGAGTAACTCCATTTACTTGTACAGCATATTTTAAAGCTACTAAATCTAACCATCCGCAACGTCTTTGTCTTCCTGTTACAGATCCAAATTCGTTACCCACTCTTGCCATTGTAGCACCAACTTCGTCAAAAAGTTCAGTTGGGAAAGGTCCGCTTCCTACACGTGTAACGTAAGCTTTGAAAATTCCGTAAACCTCTTTGATTTTGTTAGGAGCAATTCCTAAACCTGTACAAGCTCCAGCTGCAGTAGTGTTTGATGAAGTTACGAAAGGATAAGTTCCGAAATCAACATCTAATAAAGATCCCTGAGCACCTTCACAAAGAATAGATTTACCAGCTTTTTGAGCTTGGTGCATGTATTCTTCACTGTCAATAAAATCTAATTTTTTAAGTTCTTCAATAGCTTCGAAGAATTCTTTTTCAAGTTCAGCTAAATTATATTGAATATTAACATCGTAAAAAGCAATCATAGCTTCGTGTTTGTCTGCTAATGCTCTGTAACGCTCTTTGAAGTCTTCTAATTCGATATCTCCAACACGCAAACCATTTCTACCAGTTTTGTCCATGTAAGTTGGTCCAATACCTTTAAGTGTAGAACCAATTTTTGCTTTTCCTTTTGATGCTTCAGAAGCGGCGTCAAGCAAACGGTGTGTTGGTAAAATTAAATGCGCTTTTCTAGAAATGATCAATTTGCTTTTGATATCAAGATTGAATTTCTCTAAACCTTCAATTTCTTTTTGAAAAACTACTGGGTCAATTACAACACCGTTTCCGATGATATTTACTGAATTTTTATGAAAAATTCCAGAAGGAATTGTTCTAAGTACGTGTTTGATTCCGTCAAATTCTAATGTATGTCCTGCATTTGGTCCTCCTTGAAAACGTGCAATAATATCATAATTTGAGGTAAGAACGTCAACAATTTTTCCTTTACCTTCATCTCCCCATTGTAATCCTAGTAATAAATCTACGGTCATTCTGTTTTAATTTGCGTTGGGACAATCTAAGTTGTCCTACTGATTA